>ENA-UOXR01000004-UOXR01000004.1-bioreactor-metagenome-genome-assembly--contig:-NODE-4-length-337912-cov-117.585819_pt1 | contig 337912 bp, 316 predicted proteins | sample MGYA00238164_ERZ764825 | MGnify/ENA primary metagenome ERZ764825 (study PRJEB28920, sample SAMN05720171) | bioreactor metagenome | isolation source: Anaerobic biogas reactor | place... | reverse complement strand
GTAAGCCGTAAACAATTGAACAATTAAAAATGTCCTTGACATGGGGTACACATCAGATTGATTAATGGTTACTTAAATAATATGTTTCCATTGAGCCGCCTTGGCGCCGCTCGAAGAAAAACCGTATCGTATAAATAAATGCCTTTACAGTGAGGGAAGAACTGGCTTCGGAAATTCTCCGGCAATTCCTAGTCGGGCTGAATCCAGGGAGGTGGTGGGCATCCAGCAAGTTCTGAAAGAAACGCAATGACCAAGATACAGGCTATCATCAATATGAGACTACATCCTCCATGTACAAGTGAGCGGTTGACCTCACTTCCGCGTTTATCAGAACTCTCGACACTGGGTTGCGTCCGGAAAGCCGACTAATCCGAGTCTCCGCGCTAGTCGGCCACCTCGGTGGTCATCCGGCCAGCGGACTTGGACAATGACTAGGTATCAAAACCTTTTATACTGCATTTAGGAGGGTTAAACATGGAGCCAGCAGCAGTCCCGGTTGGAAAGCACTCGCAGACCCCTGAAAAGATACTTAGGGGCCTGCTAATCTGCGGTATTATTTCTTCACTGCTTTATGTCAGCATAGACATACTTGCAATAATGAGGTGGGAGGCCTACAGTTGGACCGATCAAAACATTAGCGAGTTGAATGCTATCGGAGCTCCCACCAGACCGCTTGTCATTTCGCTCTTTGGTGTATATACCGTGTTTGTAACCGCCTTTGGAATGGGTGTATGGGCAACAGGTAGTCGAAGTCGTGCCCTGCGCATAGCGGGGATTCTATTGGTTGGATACGCGCTAACAGGATTCGGTACTGGGTTATTTTTCCCTATGCAATTACGAGAAGGCTTGGCTGGAGGCGGCTCAATGCACCCAATTGGTACATTTGTGTCGTCACTATTTTTTTTGGGGGCGATGTGGTTCGCAGCAGCAGCACAAGGAAAGTGGTTCCGGCTTTACACAATCATGACGGTACTAATAGTCATCGTGTTTGGAGCTTGGACCAGCATGGACGTCCCCCGAATGATAGCACAGCTACCAACACCGTGGATGGGCCTTAAGGAACGCATCAACATCTACTCTATGATGCTATGGGTGATGGTGCTGGCCGCTAGCCTCTTGCGGGTAAAAATGAGGCCAGGTGCAATTAACTGCAGTGATTCTTGACGAGGTGCATCCAATTATGTGGATGGCAGGACTATAATTATCCGGCGTTGGCCAGCCAAGAATCGGGAATATATCCACTATGGAGAGTGTTGCCAGGACTATTTTGGGAGTTCAATATACAGGAGTAGTTGTGCTAAGATAGTTATGGAAATAAATCACAGCGGGTGATGGAGCTCACCCGGCTAATTCGCGAAAATGCTGCGGCAAATGGCTCCTGTCTTACGGGCAGGAGCCGTTTTTCTAGCTCTTGTGTGGAGTGAGTGATACTTTCACTTCCTTTTAGGATTAGAACACTGGAACGAAGTGGGAGGACTAGCTTTGAGTGATTGAGTTGAAAGGGGTTCTGGCATATGTCTATTTCAGAGATTGGTTGTTGCGGAGCCTACTGTAGGACTTGCCCTGCATTCCAGAAGCAAGTATGCAAAGGATGTAAAATTGGTTATGAAAACGGTGAAAGAGAGATTTCAAAAGCAAAATGTAAAATAAAAGTCTGTTGCATTAATAACAAATATCAATCCTGCGCTGATTGCAACGAATATGCTGCTTGCACTACTGTTAATGGTTTTTATAACAAAAACGGCTATAAATATGGAAAGTATAAACAAGCAACAGAATTTATCAGGAAGAATGGATATGATGCCTTTTTTGAAATTGCGGATAATTGGAAAAACGCACATGGGAAGTACTAAAGGTGTAGGCTTTATCTCCGAACAACGGGACAAAATTTTGGTGATGAAACCTTAATAATGACTTTGCTCGCTAAAGCCAGTGGAGTTATTGGGAACTCGTTCGAACCTAAACGAGGTGGAGCATTACTGGAAAGACGAAATTATTAAGCATCGAGGTGATAAGTGATGTATAAGTATCCCTGTTGCGGCGGACTGACCATTGATGAAGAATAACATTATGGAAGATGATCCTATTCAGGGGGAAGATCCTGACTAATAATGCGGGGTAAATAAAATATGTGACGACAGCAGCTCGAACGACGAAGAACCGCAGCAGTGGGCAACCAGAATTAAATGGACAAAAAGAGGGGGATTTATATGCGAAAGTTCAAAACTTTATTAGTGTTATTTACAATAACAACGTTACTTGTCATTCCCTCAAATATCGCTTCAGCGTTGCAGATGAACAATAATATGTTCGATATTAAAGAAAAACTGCAGTTGCCCTATATAAGCCGGCATGAGGTCGTCAAAGCGGTGCCGATCTATCGGGTTACGCGTACGGGTGAGTGGTACAACGCGGGGGGAACTCATATTTACACGGTCAATAAAGAAGAGTTTAATTACTGGATGACTACCGGCAAAGTTGTAGATGACGGTTTTGCTGGTTATATTTCTCCCGTGCCCCTGCCCTATACTTCTCCACTTCATAACATGGTTAAGAACTCCTTGGAGCAGTTCTTTGCTCCCACTGAAGAATCCCGAGACGGGGTCATTATCAAATACAACTACGAAGACTACGGGGTCTTAGGTTACATCGTCCCATTAGAGGATTCTTACCATGGCAATGCGGAAATGCTCTGTTGGTATAAAGGAAATCGGCAGGAAGCCAAACCTAAATATGGTTTAGATGTTACCTGGAATGCGGATCACTATTATAATGCTGCGGTTAAATATGTGGATTCTGACATCTACAGCTATGAGGGACCGGCGTTTCGCTGCTGGAACGAGGCGGCTGTTTTGCAGGAGATAAACGTCCTCTTCCCAGCGGGCGGGGAAGCCCTGACAGCCGGTGATAAGGCTGTCATCAAGTGGTCTACCCTGATTCCCGACGGCAACATCAACTTATACTATAGTACGGATGGGGGCGCATCCTGGGGGGTTATTCAAGAGGGCTTGGAGAACAACGGGATCTACACCTGGACCGTGCCTAACGAAGTAACCGGCGAAGCGATCGTGGAAGCCAGATGGACCTATGCTGAGATAGACGGCAACTGTTTTGATCAGAGCGATAAGTATTTTACCATTAAACAGGGCGCTATCTCACCCGGCTTGGTTAAGCCCAAGCTTAATTTGTCCCAGTTGTTGAAGCCGGCAACCCCGACAAGCTTAACCGCCAGTTCCGGCATAGGGCAGAAGCAACCTTCCCTGAGCTGGAAAGACAACGCCACAAACGAGACCGGTTATATCGTTGAGCGAAAAGAAGGCGGCGGAATCTTCAGTAAACTTACGGAGACAGCAGCCAACACGGTTAAATACGTTGATAACACGGCTAAGGCCGGAGTTAAGTACGTCTATCGGGTTAAAGCCGTGAACGGAATGAATGCTTCTAACTACTCCAACGAGGCTGCCGGGTCGGTACTTACTCTCCCCGAAGTTAAGCCGCCCGTGCAGAACACCTTGGTCAGTATGCTGTTCACATTGAACCAGAATACTTATCTGGTAAATGGCGTAACCAAGACGATGGACGTAAGCCCGGTCTCGATTGAAGGCCGCACCATGCTGCCCATGCGGTTTGTGACTGAGAAGTTGGGCTGCGGGATTGAATGGCTACCCGATACAGAACAAATAAAAGTTACTTATCCGAATACCTGGCTGGACCCTCAGCCCGAACCGCCGCTTGAACTTCCGCAGTTTAAATTTTAGGGCGTTCCAACAAATAGTATTAAGTCAGGGGGGACGAATATTGATTGAGATTGTTATACCGGGTCGAAACGCAAAGCTGAGCATTGATCATCTACTACTGGATATTAATGGGACGCTAACCGTTGACGGTCACCTGATACCTGGGGTTAAGGAACGTATTGCAAGACTCAAGCAAATTGTGGAAGTCCACCTCCTGACTGCTGATACTTATGGAATGGGAACGGAGGTCGCAACTGCGTTAGGGTGCAGGTTAGAGTTGGTAGACCCCAATCAAGGAGGTCTCGACAAAGTGAATTACCTGGCTCAACTTTCTAAAGAACACACCGCTGCTATAGGGAATGGTTATAACGATATCTACATGTTGGATGAAGCGGCCTTAGGCATTGCTGTTATTGGTTCCGAAGGCTGCAGTGTGAGAGCACTCGAGAAAGCAGACATTGTTACAAATGCCATCAATGATGCCTTGGATTTGCTGCTTAATCCTAAACGCATCGTGGCCACGTTAAGGGCTTAGTGACGCGAATCAAGCGCAAACGGGCTGAAGCGGAACAATGGTGTTTTAGGCTGCATCAAACCACACATGATCAGAACAAAGAACTTCCCCGGGTTCCCCCCCAATTTGATGGGATGAAACCCGGGGAACTATTGGGCGATCTACCTGGCGAATTGCTCGATTTTGGCGGCCAGCTTTTTCTTGCGGCAGAGGTCACAGACCTCCAGGTCCAAACCAGCCAGTCCCGTCTTCTGAGATATATAGTCGAGTTGTTCGCGGGTAGCGAAGCTCCGGCCGCAGCTCCGGCATTGGACCATGGTAAAGGTGCGGTTCCAGATGGTGCGATCCTGATCGGTTTGCTCCACAGCAATCGCTTCAGTGGGGCAGATGTTGGCGCAGGCTGCACAGCCGATACAAACCGCCGATGCTTCGTCAAAAGGAGTACCGATACGTTTTTCCGTACCCCGCAGCACGGCTGAAATGGCACTGCTGCCAATTTCCTCACAAGCCCTAACACACAACCGGCATAAAATACACCGTTCGCCATTGTTGACGGCCAGCCCATTCTCCAGACAGTCATAATCTGTGTACAACTTTTGCATGAACCCGCTATCCGGGGCGTTGCGATAAAGCAAGGCCACAATGGTACGGCGTCCTTTTTCGATCTCTGGAGTGGAAGTCTGCACTTCTATCCCACTCTGAACGGGATAGGTACAAGCTGCTACGACTTTCCGGGAGTGAGAGGTTCTTACTTCCACCATGCACATCCGGCACATACCCTGCCCGCCAAAGGCTTCATGATAACAAAGGGTGGGGATATGGATTCCATGCTGGCGCGCCGCTTCCAGGATGGTCACCCCAGGATTGACTTCCAGCACTTGTTGGTCGATCATAATCTTCATCGTTCCACCCCTCCTAACGGATCATGACGGCGTCAAACTTGCATTGGTTGCGGCATTCACCACAGCGGATGCAGATAGCCTGGTCAATCACATGTGCTTCTTTCTTCTCGCCGCTGATGGCCTCCACCGGGCAATGCTGGGCACACAGGCCGCAGCCGGTGCAAGGTTCGGGATCAATATAAAACTCGGTCAGGTCGCGGCATACTCCCGCCGGGCAGTGTTGTTCATGAATATGGGCCAGGTATTCATCCTTAAAATAGCGCAGGGTGGACAATACCGGGTTGGCAGCGGTGCGCCCCAGGGCACAGAGGGACATCATTTGCATGGTCTCGCTGGTGTCCATTAAGAACTGCAAATCGGCATCGCTGCCCTTGCCCTGGCAGAAGTTGCTGAGAATTTCCAGCATGGCTTTGAGACCCTCACGGCAGGGGGTACATTTGCCACAAGATTCACCTGCTAAAAAGTTGACATAGTAGCGGGCTATCTCTACCATACAGGTGCGGTCATCCATTACGATCAACCCGCCGGAGCCCATCATTGATCCGGCCTCGGTGAGGGAATCGAAGTCCACCGGCATGTCCAGCATTTCAGCTGGGATACAGCCCCCGGAAGGACCGCCGGTCTGCACCGCCTTAAATTTCCGTTTGTTTAGGATACCACCGCCAATTTCGTAGATTATTTCTCTTAGGGTGGTACCCATGGGCACCTCGACTAGTCCAGTGTTGATGACTTTGCCAACCAGGGAAAACACCTTGGTTCCCTTGCTGCCCTCGGTACCAATGGAAGCCCAGGCTTCGGCTCCATCATTAATAATAACTGGAAGATTGGCCCAGGTCTCCACATTGTTGATGACCGTCGGTTGGCCCCATAAGCCCTTTTCAGTGGGATAAACATATTTGTCGCGGGGCTCGCCCACATTGCCTTCGATGGAAGCCATCAGGGCCGTCTCTTCACCACATACGAAAGCTCCGCCGCCACGGACGATCTCAATATCAAAACTAAGCCGGCTGCCCAAGATGTTTTCACCCAGGAAACCCTTCTGGCGCGCGTCTTGGATAGCGATGCCCAGATTCTTGACCGCCAGGCTGTATTCATCCCGGACATAAATAAACCCGGCTGTCGCCTCGACGGCATAAGCCCCTATGATCATGCCTTCAATAACAGTGTGGGGATCACCTTCCATAATGCTGCGATCCATAAAGGCTCCAGGATCGCCCTCGTCCCCATTGCAGATAATATAGCGGACGGATGCCTCGACGTCGGTACAGGCTTTCCATTTCTGGCCGGTCGGGAATCCGCCCCCACCCCGCCCCCGCAGCCCGGATCTGATGACTTCCTCCACCACTTGCCCGGGGCCCATGGTGTGCAGCACTTTATTCAGCGCCTGGTAGCCATCCCGGCTGATATAATCTTCTATGGAAGCCGGGTCTATTTCTCCGATGTTGCGCAGGGCCACCTTATGCTGCTTCTTGTAAAAATCGATTTGATGGTGGGACTTGACCCTCTGCTTGGTTTTTGGATCCCGGTAGAGCAATCGATTGATGAGTTCGCCCTTACCTATGGTTTTGGCTATTACCTCGGCCACATCCTTGGCGGCTACCTGGCAATAGGTGATATCATCGGGCATTATTTTAACCAGAGGCCCTTTTTCACACCAGCCGTTGCATCCGGTCGCTTTGGTGTAGGTTGATACGTTTACATTGGAATTGGCCAATTGCTGCTGCAATTCCTGATAGACCTCCATGCTGCCGTTGGCCAGGCAGCCGGTTCCGCAGCACACCAGGACCATTTTCTTATCAGCCTCAATTATCTGCGGCATCATTTGGCCCTCCATATACCTTAATAATCTCAATTATTCCGGATGAGGTAACCTTGGGATGCACCTTTTCATTGGCGACCACAACGGGTGCTAAGGCGCAGGCTCCCAGACAGTTGACCGTCTCCATCGAGAACTCCTGGTCAGCGGTGGTCTCACCCGGTTTGATATTAAGATATTTGTCGATCTGATCCATGATAATGCTGGAACCCTTGATGTGACAGGCAGTGCCGTCACACACCTTGAAATTGATCCGCCCCTTGGGGACCAGGCTGAAAGCCTTATAGAAGGTGGCCATACTGTAAATGCGGCTCAAGGGTGCATCCACATAATCAGAAATCATTTGCAGCCCGGTTTTGGGCAGGTATTTGTACTCTCCCTGGATATCCTGCATGATGGCTAGTATATAGCGTTGCTCAGGCGGATAGCGGGTTAGAATCGAACTTAATTCTTGCATATCAATGCATGCAGCCATAATTATCGGCCTCCTCAGTACCAGGCTGCCACCTTGAATCTATTCTCAGTCAAGGTGGCAGCCGATTCCGTCTGTCACCCGGTCACTTTTCCTATGGATCTACCTGGTGCCTGATGGTAATACTACAGGCCCAGATCCTGTTTCTTGGCCTCGGAGGGAACACCTTCCTCATCCCAGCCGCGCAGGCTGTAGTAAACAGGCAGCATCGCACTCAACTGCACTGTACGACCCTCGTGGGGGCCTCCTTTCATAGGTTCATTCAGGAGCCGGTCCGGCAGGGTATCATCGGCTTTGGAAAATCCGGCTTTAAGGTTAAAGAGTCTTTCCAGGTTCCAGATGCGTTCGCCTGCTAGGAGGAGTTCCTCATCACTTATATCTACCCCGGTGGCAGTGCGATATTGCGCCGCGATCTCGGGCAGACCGATGCCAAAGGTGGTGAAAAGGCACAATCCAGCCGAATCAACTACTGCGGTCAAATCCTGGAAGATCTTGAGCAGTTCAGGTGCTTCCGCCGGGTTGTCGGGGTCAGTTTTTACCGGAATCCCCAAAACTTCCGGGGAAGTCATATAGCCGCGCACATGGCAGCCGCCGCGGTTGGAGGTGGCATAATTGAGGCCGATACCATGCTGTCCGCGAGGATCGTAAGCTGGCAGTTCCTGTTTCTTGACCGACATGGAGAGCTCAGGATGTCCATACATCTCAGCCAGCCGGTATGAGCCTTCAGCCAACTCATCGCCAAAACCTTCTCGCAGGGCGGTCTTTCTGATCTTAGGGAGCATCGCTTCGGCATTGCCCCAGCTAAGATTGGATTTATCCCGGGGGATGAAGCCCTTTTCTGTCAGCTCGGTGGCACAAGCCAGGGTGGTAGCCATAGTAATGGAATCCAGCCCATACTCGTTGCAGAGGAAGTTGGCTTTGGAAATAGCTTCAAAATCATCGATATATAGGTCTGATCCGAAACCCCAGGTGGCCTCATATTCCGGGCCTTCTCCTATCCCCTTGTATTTGCCGTGATTTTTAGTAACCCGGCCGCAGCCGATCGAACAGCCAAAACACCCTTTGTTCCTAACCAGGTTGTGCTCCGCCTGCCACTCGCCGGATATCTTTTCCGCAGCGGGGAATACCGCGGCTTCACTAAAGTTTTTGACCGGCAGGGTACCGTGTTCATTGATAATATTAACCAGGATATTGGTGCCGAAAGCCCCCAGACCAGCTCCGGTAACCGGGTGAGCTTTCAATTTGGCCCGGGCATCGTTGATAGCAGCAAAGAAGCCTTCCTGGTCAGCCACCTTCACCCCCAAGGTACCTCGGACCGCAACCGCTTTAAGATTCTTGGAACCCATGACTGCACCAACTCCGGTCCGTCCAGCAGCCCGGTTATAATCATTCAGGATATTAGCGAACTTGACCAGGTTCTCGCCGGCAGGACCGATGGCTGCCACCCTGGCGTCATCGTCAACATTTTCCTTGATGAAATCGGTAGTTTCGATGACCGTCTTACCCCAGAGATCAGCGGCACTGCGCAGTTCTACTGTATCGTTGTTGATCCACAAATAAACTGGTTCAGGGGATTTACCTTCGAAAATGATGCCATCATAACCTGCGAACTTGATTTCGGGACCAAAGGAACCCCCGGAATTAGAGGCAGCGATGGTGCCGGTTAGAGGCCCTTTGGTAATGACGTTGTAACGCCCGCCCGAGGTAGCCAGGGTTCCAGTCAGCGGACCGGTCATAAAGATCAGCTTGTTATCCGGACTCAGGGGATCGACCTGGGGATCTATCTCGTCAAAGATAATCTTGCTGCCCAGCCCCCGCGCGCCGATATAATTGTGCAAATCGCTCACTGGCAAGGCTTCTTTTTTAATTGTGCCGGCTGTCAAATTGACCCGGATTATTTGTCCTGTCCATCCGTACATGCTTAACCCACCTCCTCGAACAGGTTTTTGAACTTGGCGGCAAATGTTTTGCGCTTGGCAATACTGCCGGCATTGGCTTCGACAAAGCTGATGGCGCCGGAGGGGCAAAGCTTGACGCAGGCCGGATCACCGAAGCAGAGGTCACATTTGCTTACTAGGTTGGTGGCTACATGATAATGAATCGCACCAAACGGGCAGGCGATGGTGCACATCTTGCAGCCGATGCATTTGGAATCATGCACTTCCATGGCTCCCGTAGCCGTGTTTTTAGTGATAGCCCCCACGGGGCAAATCAACATGCAGGCGGGTACTCCGCATTGCTGGCATATCATGGGGACCGCCAGCCCTACCTTTTCATAAGTCAAAACCGAAATACGGGCCAACTCAGGATTCATTTCACCGGTTTTGGTGAAAGAACAGGTCAGTTCACAGGTTCGACAGCTGGTGCATTTCTCGGGTTGTACCACAAGTATTCTGTCCATAGAACACTGGTTTCCGCAAGGAAATCCAGCTTTCACCTCCTTTGAGATATAGTCAGCAACCTCATCATCCGGGACTGTTATCCAATTCCATTCTTTCTCTATCTCTCTAGTCTTTTAAAATATCTATTGAGCAATTTTTTCTGTCGCACCTCCTTTTTGCTCGCCCCATTGAAACTGAAACTCCAAGGTAGGCTACCTACGTCCCGAATGAAGGTCGTGTGTTATGCTAAGAACCTATATCCAGGGTATCTATATCCATTGACAGCAAATCTATAGCCAAGAGCTGGCCGCGCCGTAAATCGTCTCGACCCAGGATCACCTTCAAGGCCTGGGCCACCTCTAAGCTGGCAATGACCGCGGGTACGAAACCCAGGACGGATGGTTTGGAGACGGATTCATCCTGGCGGGCTTCAACATGACCATAAATTTGCTCTATGGTCCTCTCCTCTGGGAATTGAATTATCACCTGCCCATACCAGCCGTCGACGGCTCCATGGATCATAGGGATCTGCAGTTCTCTGCAGACCTGGGCCAGGCACAGTCGATCGGGAATATTGTCCAGGGCGTCGATGACCAGGGCTACCCCTTTCAGGAGCGAAGCATCTTCAGGTCCCCTGAAGGGGTAAGGGTAACCGGTCAATCGGACGGCAGGATTGATGGCTTCGACCCGGGCTGCGGCGCTCTGCACCTTTGACTTGCCTATGGTGGGGATCTCGGCTAAGAGTTGGCGATTGAGATTAGTGGCTTCAAAAACATCCCCGTCCCAGACCCTTATTTCTCCTAATCCCAGCCGGGCTAGCTCTTCGATCACATATCCGCCTAATCCGCCGCAACCGATTACTGCGGCTTTGGCATGGAAAAGCTTCAACTGTTCAGCGCTGGTGATGGCCCCCAGGTTGCGCTGGTAACGCTCCGGAACGATCCCCAGCCGCAAGGCGACCGCCTCTATTTCCCGCAGCGGCAAGCCTGTTTCCTGCACCAGCGCTGCTTGTTCAGACCACGGCAGAATATCACCTACGGCTTTCTTTATCAGCAGTTTGGATAAACCGTTCTCCATATTTAACCTCCTGCTGCCGGGGGGAAAATAGCCAGGACGTCACCGGGCTGCAATACTGATTCAAAAACGCCATGGCGGCCATTTATCATAATAATGCCGATTTTCATGTAATCCCGGCTGATGGACAAACAATCCAGAACCTCACCGACAGTGGTCCCCTCGGGAAAATCACAGTCGCGGATCTTAAACCGGCCCTGCCGCAAGAAGGCAAAAAGTTTGACCGTTATCTTCATGACAAAAATACTCCTTCATCAGATCCTGAAATACTTGAGCAATCAAGCTCAAAAAACAAATAACCTTTCACCCCTCAAAAAAAGGCAAAAGGTTTAATGACGGGTGAATCGAATTCCTATGCATCTTATCAGGCCCCTGTATTAATACAGATTAATCCCAACCAGATTAGAGTCGAATCTTGAGCAAGTCTAAGCAGTGATGGTTGTCCGTCGTATTTTAATAGATTGTCTAAGATTGTCCTAGAAACCGCCCCGGTTACAAATTCTTATGGGCTCCGTCGCAGAAAGGCGGTTTTTTAGTATGTTTACAAGCACAGAGAAAAGCCTTTTTATTCTCTTCAGCAGTAAAAATCAGCGGTTCAAAGGTAGTCCCTGTATGGGATCCGTCACAAAAGGGTTGGGTTTCGCTGCGACCGCAAGCGCACCACGCATAAGTCTGACCTTTTTTGAGATCAACTGCGATCGGCTCGGTCAGGGCAATCACCGGTTTATCCATACTACTTGTCCCTCCTCTTACTTTCTATGCACACACTCGACTAATTTGCACCATCTTTCACTAATCGTCTATAAACAGACTAGCACATAAAAAAATTGTCGACAAGATATTCCCGCCGAACTGATAATCATCACTCTGGCAGCCTTGAAGGACCTGAAGTCAACATTGTCTGGGGCCATTAAATCACACATTATTATTACAATTGCACATCTGCTAGAGCCGCCACTTGCGCCAACACGGGCGGCCACCAGCCTACTTCGCCCGAATCGTATCCCGTACGGACGATAACTGTGTTATGGTCGGGTGAAATGTAGAGGTGCTGGCTGTATTTACCGGCGGCGAAGAAATCCTTTTCGCCGTTGTCGTTGACGATGCCGTACCAATGGTACAGGTAGCCCGCTGGTTTACCTTCCATGAAGGGCGTATCGCACTCTTCGGGCGTTAGGAGGTTTGGAGCGACGATGGATTGATCCAGCCACGCTTCGCTGACAACCTGCTCACCGTTCCATTTGCCGCGATGCAGCAGCATGCTGCCGATCTTGGCGTAGTCGATGGAAATGAAGTTAAGCCCGCTCTCCATCTTTTCAAAGCCCGTCTCCTGGCTGTCCAGGCTCCAGGAGGCATCGAACTCCGCGCCGACCTTTTCCCAGATCTTCTTCTGGAAATAATCGGCGACGTGCATTCCCGTGGTGCGCTCCAGAATGATACCTTCGACCAGCGGATGGAGGTTCTGAGCACCTTCTTCATAAAATCCCCCCCCCCCCGATAATATTTTAAGTACTCTAGATGGTTGGAATACTTCATTCCTATCGAATCAGCCTCAGTGGAACATGGGATAATATATCTTTTTCTTACTCCCTAAGCTTTGATGATTGATAAAAATAGGGAAAGCTGTTTGTGAAAAGTGAAAGTTGTCCGCACAAAGGTCTTTATCCTACTCTAAACCATTCCCCCAATTGTTCCTAGCGACCCGGAGGGGTCTTTTTTGTTCTGACGGGTTCAAATGAGCAGGGGGTGCTTTTTTGTGTATAGACTCATCTCGGAAGAGAATCCTTCATAGCTACAAATATTAGAATCAACTGGAATTGCAGACAATAATGCTTGTGAGGTGAGTCAATATCAATAAATACGTGCTTTATCTAAATGAAATAGACAGATCGCATTTGCCTCTTGTTGGTGGTAAAGGCGCAAACCTTGGAGAAATGACCAATGCTGGTTTTCCGGTTCCTGCAGGCTTTTGTATTAACACAGAGGCCTACAACACTTTTCTTCGAGCCAGCAGCGTAATGGAAGAATGGCTCACACAGCTTGATCGATTAAAAGCTGATCAGGTGCAAGATATTAGCAATCAAGGTAGGCTAATCCGACATCATTTAGAGTCACTTACTATGCCCGAAGATATTAAATCCGCCATTATCGATGGTTGGAAAAAGGCGGGTGAAGAATGGGCCTATGCAGTTCGTTCCAGTGCTACCGCTGAGGATCTGCCATCAGCTTCCTTCGCGGGGCAACAGGATACCTTTTTAAATGTAATAGGTGCGGACCAAATTCTCCAGGCTGTCCAGAAATGCTGGGCTTCCCTATTCACCGACCGGGCCATTATTTACCGCGTGCAGAACGGATTTGATCATCGCTCGGTTTTTTTATCAGTAGTAGTGCAGCGCATGGTTTTTCCCCAAGTGTCAGGAATCATGTTTACCGCCGATCCGGTAACCGGTAACCGCAAGATCGTATCTATTGACGCCAGTTATGGTATGGGGGAAGCACTGGTAGCAGGTATTGTTACTGCTGATTTATACCAGGTAAGGGCAGACAGATTACTAAAAAAGCAAATTGCCAAGAAAGAAATCGCCATCTATGCCCGGCCTGAAGGTGGCACAAACAAAGTAAACATTTCAGAAGAAATGCAATTAACTTCGTCTTTGTCAGATGAACAGGTGCTTAGGCTGGCCTCAATGGGACGAAGCATAGAAAAGCACTTCGGAAGTCCTCAGGATATTGAGTGGTGTTTAGTCAATGACGAAATATTTATTGTGCAAAGCCGTCCGATTACAACACTCTTTCCCGTTCCTGTAGTGAATGATGATAAACTTCACCTTTTTATATCATTTGGTCATGTGCAAATGATGACTGAAGCCATGAAGCCGTTGGGAATATCCGTGCTCAGAACTTTGTTTCCTCTCGGAAAAAGTTCGCCGCTGGGCGAAAGCTCGATTCTGTTGGAAGCCGGTGGGAGATTATATGTGGATTTTACTAAAGTGCTGGAGTATCCGCAGTTGAGGAAACGAGTGCCCCAAATACTGATGAATGTAGATGAATTGATTGGTCAGACAGTGCAAAGTTTCGTGAGCCGAGAAGAATTTCTGACAGCAATTAATCCTGGTAAGAAATTGGATCCTGGGCTGATCAATAAGGTCCTTCCAACTGTTTTGGCAGTCATTAAGAACATCTTGTATCGGGATAATGACTATGCCATTGCTGAGATGAACCGGTATATAACAGAACATGTCCACGAAGCCAGAAGAAGACTACAGAGCGTATCTGGTTGGGACAGAATAATACAGATCCAAAAAACGCTGCCTGCCGTGATATCCACAGTACTCCCAAAGGCAGCACCTTTTTTGGGAGCAGCGATCATTACTTACAAGCTTATTGAGAGTTTGTCTATAAAGTGGCTCGGAGACGCAGCCGAGTTGGCCAGCATCAGTAAATCCCCACCGGGAAATGTAACGACAGAAATGGGTTTAGTTCTAGGTGATGCAGCCGATGTGGTGCGAAACCACCCGGCAGTTATCGAATACCTGAAGCATGCCGGCAACGCAACGTTTTTTGAAGAACTTAGGGACGTATCGGGCGGAGAAGTAGTTCTGCCTGTTTTATTAAGTTTCTTGGAACGATATGGTATGCGGGGCACAGGTGAAATCGACATAACCAGACCGCGATGGCGCGAGGCGCCAACCCAATTGGTTCCCGGCATTCTGGGTCACATAGAAAGTGTAAAGCCGGGGCAGCACCGTCTTGACTTTATGGCAGGCAAAGTGGAAGCCGAACATGCTGCCGAAAGGTTGTTGGATCGTCTGCGGGAAACCCCGGGAGGACCCTTTAAGGTCAAGCGAATGCAGCGATTGATAAAGGTCTACCGCTCATTAATCGGGATTAGGGAACATCCCAAATACTTAATAGTACAGAATCTCGATATCATCAAACAGGTAATTATGGAGGAAGCTGACCAACTGGTTGCTAATGGTATCTTGGAGCATCCCGAAGATGTTTTTTGGTTTTCCCTTCACGAAATCAAAGAAATGATCGAAACCCAACGGGTAGATCGCAATATTATCACTGCCCGCAAAGAAAAATTTCGATGTGATGAGAAACTGGCTCCTCCCCGTGCCATTACTAGTGAAGGTGAGAAAATTATGGTCAAACCGGGGGCTAACGTACCCCCTGGCGCTCTCGCCGGGAGTCCGGTATCTGGGGGAACGGTGGAAGGCTGTGCCCGGGTTATCCTAAGGTTGGAAGAAGCAAAAATGGAGAAGGGAGATATCCTGGTGGCGCCATATACTGATCCCGCTTGGACAATGTTATTTCCGCTGGCGGCCGGGCTGGTTACGGAAGTTGGCGGCCTAATGACCCATGGCGCGGTAGTGGCCAGGGAATATGGAATTCCGGCAGTGGTGGGAGTAGATTATGCCACTCATAAAATTCTGGATGGGCAGATGATACGGGTAGATGGAACCCACGGATATGTGGAGATTTTGGAGCGATAAACATAGCTCTGGCGGCAACTACCATCGCCACACTAACACTTGAGAGGTTATTCGAATAATTATTGACAGTGCATATGGGCAGGGATACAATTTGATCATAAACATGAACACTTATTCAAGTATTCACGCATCGCGTGTAAAGAAGGTGGTTTAACAATGTCCAAAAAGACACAAATAATTGACCGGTGCGATTGTGATGTAATCCATGAGGAGATCGTCAATAAGGTTAAAGGGAGAATGCCTCCGGAGGAATCACTTTATGACCTTTCAGAACTATTTAAGGTTTTCGGGGATTCAACTAGATCTAAGATATTATGGGCTTTAGATGAAGCTGAAATGTGTGTGTGTGATTTAGCCTATTTATTGAATATGACTCAATCCGCAGTTTCGCATCAACTCAGAGTTCTGAAGCAGGCTAAATTGGTTAAGAACCGGAAAGAAGGTAAGATTGTATTCTATTCTCTGGAAGATGAACATGTAAGGCAAATTTTTGAACTGGGGTTAAGGCATATAAACGAATAAAACAGATCAGGAAAGAAGACTAGGACTTGCAAAAATTTAGGAGTTAAAAGAGGGAAGGAATATGCGTTATTCATTAGTCGGACTGGATTGTCCAAACTGCGCATTGAAACTGGAGCGGGAACTCCGGAAGATTAATGGTCTGGAAAATATAAACGTCAGCTTTAACACATTGAGTGTAGAAATGCCGGCAACTCTGGAAGAAGAAGCCCGCGCCGTTATTAAACGGGTGGAACCGGAAGTAAAATTACAAAAAGCGGAGAGCTTCAAGTCTTTTTCTTCAGACCAAGAGGCGGAGCATAATGGTCTTTGGGCGATCATCGCAGCAGGTTTACTGTTTGCTATCGGATCAATATTTAACCAATCACTGCATGACACGCCGTTCTCGTGGGCTGAGTATGCTGTTTTGGTTACGGCTTATCTCCTGGTTGGCTGGTCGGTAATACTGGCTGCCTTCAGAAAAATGGTCAGGGGAGAGTATTTTGATGAGAATTTCCTGATGACTATTGCTACCGTCGGGGCTATTGCAATTCACCAATTGCCAGAGGCGGTGGGCGTGATGCTTTTTTATGCGGTCGGGGAATTCTTGCAGGACCGCGCCGTCAATCGCTCACGTCGATCCATCACGGCCTTGCTCAATATTCAACCGGAGTACGCCAACCTCAAAGACAACGGGGGAATGCGTCAGGTAAAACCTGAAGAAGTTGAGATCGGTCAGATAATAATAATTAAGCCTGGTGAAAAAGTGCCCCTGGATGGCGAGATTATTGAAGGAACATCCTTTGTTGATACTGCTGCTTTAACCGGCGAATCTGTTCCTCGAAAAGTTGAAAAAGGTGAGAAAATATTATCCGGAATGATTAATGGTCAGGGGCTTCTCACGGTCCGGGTTTCCAAACCATTTAAAGATTCTTCAGTGGCCAGGATCATGGAATTGGTTGAAAAGGCCAGTGAGAGAAAAGCTCCCACGGAACAGTTCATTACCAAATTTGCTAACTTCTATACTCCTATCGTGGTTGGAGCAGCAGCCTTGATCGCTTTGGTTCCGCCATTGTTCGTCCCAGGAGCAACATTTAATGAATGGTTTTACCGGGCGCTGGTGTTATTGGTTATTTCCTGTCCCTGTGCACTGATGGTTTCTATCCCCCTGGGTTATTTCGGTGGAATTGGAGCCGCGTCCAAAAAAGGAATCCTGGTTAAGGGAGCCAACTATATCGATGCCTTGGCCGAATTGGATACAGTTGTTTTTGATAAGACGGGCACTTTGACTAAAGGGGTTTTTCGAGTAACCGAAATAGTGGCCAGAAACCACATTACCCCGGAAGAAATCCTGTCGGCAGCGGCTGGAGCGGAAATATACAGCAATCACCCGATTGCCCAGTCAATCTTTGCTGCCTATAAGGAGAAGACTGGGCAAGAAATATCAGACGATCAGGTTCAGGAGTATCATGAGATCCCGGCCCATGGAATCAGCGCCATTGTAAATGGGCGCCGGGTCCTGGTGGGAAATGACCGGCTGATGCACAAGGAAAACTTAATCCATGAGGATTGTGATGTTACCGGAACCATTGTATATGTAGCCATTGATGGAGTATATGCCGGATATATAGTCATATCAGATGAATTGAAACCTGATGCAAAAGAAGCCATCTCCCGGTTGAAGCAGCTGGGGATCAGAAAAACCGTAATGCTTTCCGGTGACGATAAAACGGTTGTTGAGAAGATCAGCCAGGAAATAGGTATCGACACCTATTTTGCGGAATTACTGCCGGAAGATAAGGTTCAAATGGTTGAAGAATTGGAAAAGGAGATAAAGCATCGAGATAAACAAAAACTGGTGTTTGTTGGTGACGGCATTAATGATGCACCCGTTATTATGCGGGCTGACATTGGAGTGGCAATGGGTGGATTGGGCAGTGATGCGGTAATCGAAGCCGCAGATGTGGTTCTAATGGAGGACGCTCCCTCCAAGCTGGCAAGTGCGGTAGAAATCGCCAGAAGAACCCGACAGATTGTTCGGCAAAATATCTTTATGGCATTAGCAGTCAAGGCCTTCTTCATCTTGCTTGGTACCATCGGCCTGGCCAATATCTGGGAAGCTGTTTTTGCTGACGTGGGGGTAACATTGTTGGCAGTATTGAACGCCAGTCGGACACTGCAAGGCCAAAGATAGTCTTTATGTTTGTGTCGCGGAGAATTTTATCGGTTGGTTGTTTTTATTCGTGGCTTAATATATTATATTACTATTCCCATTGAAAAGGTAGGGATGTAGAGAAAGTGAAACGGGGGTGGTATTTGATGCAGATGCCTACAGGAATTAGGTGCGTATCAAGGGTCATGGAATGGATCGTCAGGTCACCCATAGCCCAGGGGACTTTGATGTAGTCGACATCATCGGTTGCCCAATACTAACACCCCAACTATGGACTACCATAGTTTGCTGAACTCTTATTCAGACGAATGATACTTAAATATTTTCGCAAGAAGTGTGCGTTATTAGTCTATTAAATCACTAGGAATAATAAATATTTAGGGGATGAGTAAATGAGCCAAACAAAATGGAAATTTGATACCCTTCAGGTCCACGCCGGTCAGGTAGCTGACCTGACTACCGGATCCAGGGCTGTACCAATTTATCAGACTACTTCCTATGTTTTTAGAGACGTTCAGCATGCGGCTGATTTGTTTGCCTTGAAAGAATCGGGCAACATATATACTCGAATCATGAATCCGACTACTGATGTTTTTGAACAGAGGGTGGCAGCGCTCGAGGGTGGAGTCGCCGGATTGGCCACCGCTTCCGGTTCGGCGGCAATTATGTATGCTATTTTGAACATCGCGTCCGCCGGCGACGAAATTGTATCAGCCAGTACTTTGTATGGCGGTACATATAATATGTTTGCGGAGACCTTCAAGACTTTCGGGATAAAGGTCCATTTCGTGGACCCCGACGATCCTGAAAATTTTCGCAACGCCATTAACGATAAAACCAAATCCCTCTACATTGAGAGCATTGGTAACCCGGGCATCAATCTAATTGATATCGAGGCTGTAGCGGAAATAGCACATGACAATGGCATTCCATTAATAATTGACAATACCTTTGGCACTCCATATCTTCTAAAACCGATAGAGTTCGGGGCTGATATTGTGGTTCATTCGGCTACCAAATTCATTGGCGGACATGGGACCTCTATCGGAGGCATCATTGTTGATTCAGGTAAGTTTGACTGGGCGGGCAGCGGAAAATTCCCGGGATTGACCGAACCGGATCCCAGTTACCATGGGATGAGATATGTAGCCGATGTTGGGGCTGCTGCCTATATCACCAAAGCCCGGGTAGGGCTGCTGAGAAATACTGGTGCATGTATCAGCCCATTCAATGCCTTCCTGCTGATACAGGGACTTGAAACCCTATCATTACGAGTAGAGAGGCATGTTGCCAACGCTAAGATCATAGCGCAACACCTGCAAAACCATCCCCAGGTCAGCTGGGTAAACTATCCTAGTCTGCCGGGCAGTAAATACTATGACCTGGCGCAGAAATACCTGCCCAAAGGTTCAGGGTCCATATTCACATTTGGGATAAAAGGTGGCATTGATGCAGGTATTAAGTTTATAGAAAGCTTGGAGATATTCTCCCACCTCGCCAATGTGGCCGATGCCAAATCCCTGGTTATTCACCCGGCCAGCACTACTCATTCGCAGCTTTCCGGTGAAGAATTGGTTGCAGCCGGGGTTACCCCTGACCAAATCCGGCTGTCGATTGGGATAGAAGATGTGGAAGACTTGATTTTCGACCTTGATCAGGCTTTAGAGAAGTGTAAGTTAGTTTAACTAAGAGGGGTGAGAGAATGCCTGTAAAAATTCCGGATAATCTTCCTGCTGCTGAAACACTGAAAAGCGAGAACATCTTTGTCATGGGTGAACACCGCGCATTTACCCAGGATATAAGACCTTTGCGGATAGTCATCTTAAACCTGATGCCAGTCAAGAGTGTAACCGAAACTCAATTGCTGCGGTTACTTAGTAATACACCATTACAGTTGGAGATTGTGCTATTACGCCCAGAAAGCCATATTTCCAAGACTACTCCGGAAGAACACCTGGAAAACTTTTATCATACGTTTTCGGAAATCAAAGACCACAGATTTGACGGGATGATCATAACCGGGGCGCCGGTGGAGCAATTGGAATACGAGGAGTTCAATTATTGGGATGAGCTTACCGAGATAATGGACTGGACCCGGCATAATGTGTTTTCAACGCTTCATATTTGTGTAGGTGCTCAGGCTGGTCTTTACCACCACTACGGCGTGCCCAAGTACCTCCTGGAGGAAAAAATGTTTGGTGTGTTCAGCCACACCTGCACCCGCAAGAATATTCCGCTGTTGCGGGGATTTGACGATGACTTCTATGTGCCCCATTCAAGGCACACGGAGGTGAGACGCGAAGATATTGACAAAGTGGAGGATTTAGAGGTACTGGCTGAATCTCCCGAGGCAGGGGTATATATCGTTTCCTCAAAGGACGGACGCCTGATATTTGTAACCGGTCATTCCGAATATGATGCATTAAGCTTGAAGTCGGAATACGACCGCGACATCTCCAAAGGCATGGATATCAAGGTACCCCGCAACTATTACCCTGACGATGACCCGACCAAACCGCCGCTGGTCAAGTGGCGCAGCCATGCCAACCTGCTGTTTGCCAATTGGCTGAATTATCATGTTTACCAGGAAACACCCTATGATCTGGATGAACTCAAATAGGTTATTCGACGACCAGAAACAACAACGCGGCAGGAATATTTCCTGTCGTGTTTCTTATTCAAAGGGTTAAATTGGTTATTGGAAAATCATAGGTATTTTCTTGATTGGCTAACTGATCATGAGGCTATTCCTGATAAGACCAGTTGACACCTAATTAGAGAATATCTATTATTTCTATTGGTATTATAATAATGACGTGGATATAAAGGGGGATATAGTATGACAGGACAGGTTCTAGCAGTTAATGTTTCTTCTAAACGCGGAGAGATCAAACATAATGTAGGGGAAGCTTTTTTAAAACAAAATTATGGCCTGGAAACAGATGCTCACAGTGGAGATTGGCATCGCCAGGTTAGTCTTCTTTCACTTTCAAGTTTTGAGAAGATGCGTGCAATGGGAGCAATTGGACTTGATTATGGAGTTTTTGCTGAAAACATAACTGTTGGGGGGCTTGATGTGGCCACTCTCCCATTATTAACACGTTTAAAAGTTGGTGAAGCAATATTGGAAGTAACACAAATCGGTAAAGAATGCCATAATCAAGGTTGTGCTATTAAAAAGCAGGTTGGTTCATGTGTAATGCCGGTTGAAGGAATTTTCACAAGGGTTTTAGAATCTGGCTGGGTTAGAGTCGGTGATTCCGTTGAAATATTAACAGAAGAAGGCAAGTAGACTTTTATCTTTAATAGCAAGTCGCTGATTTCGCGAGATTAAGAAATTTCGTGTAGTATAATAAAATAATATTGCCGGTGTGAACTAACCCTCCTGTTAAGGAAATGTTGTCTGTTGCCTTTATTTGAAGGGAGGATAACGAAAATGGAAGTTCTATTTGATGAAACATTCACATCAGATGATGGACAGTTGAGGAGCAGGAATATTTGGTATGGATATGCCAATATCTCCGCTGACGGTGAGTACGGGAAAGAAATCAAACTGGATGAGGCTTTAATGGTTGAACTGTGCGGAATAATCGAAAATGACTTATCCGGGGACGCTGCAAATGCCCCTACTGAAACCAACTGGTATTTTTATGGTGATGCGGTTGTTCAGGACGCAATTGGAGACAACATTCGTTCGACAATTATGGTTCGCGAGAGATCGGGCGAGTTTGTGACTAATTTTAATATTAGTGACCATGATTTTGCTGTAAATATCGATGCTATTCTATCGTTTAAGGCCGACTTTGAAAAACGGTTGTCAAGTCTTGGAAAACATGCGTAAGAACTCACCCCCAAGTGGAATCCTGCTTCGATAACATCTATCTGGGACTGCTTTATTTTAAATTAGAGCATCAGAATAGAGCTACCCTCAATTTTTGAACGACCCCAATTCCGTTAGCCTATGCGTTTAAGATATTGGGCTGAATTATGTGGCAACTTCGGCGCAGATTGCCCGGGCTATGCCTGCCGAACTCAAGTACTCCTGCTCGATGATGTGGTCTGATGCGAAGACGGTGTTTCCGCATATGGGCGCGGACGCGATTTTGTCAGGCATTTAGGGCGATGTACAGACATAGTCATTTATAGTGGTAATATTAGAATGGGGAGAAACCTTTTGGCAGGATATTTGCATTTTAGACCTGTTTTCTCTAAGTGAGACAACTGCAGTTGATTTTGGCCAAATGAGTGGAGTGGATAATAGGGGTGGTGTTGCGATTATGGGTAATTATGTTTTGACATGTTGTTCAACAGCAGATATGCCGTACGAGTATTTTAGAAAAAGGAATATTCCGTTTCTATGCTTTCATTATGTGTTGGATGGGAAAGAATACCTGGATGATTTGGGCCAAACCATATCTTTATCGGAATTCTATGGGAGAATTGCGGCCGGCTCGATGCCTACCACCTCACAGGTGAATATTGCCCAGTATTTGGAGTTGTTCGAATCCATTTTAGATGAAGGGAAGGACATCCTGCACATTTCCTTTTCTTCTGGATTATCGGGTTCTTATAATACCGCCACCATTGCCCGAGAGCAAATCATATCTATGTATCCAGAAAGAAAAATCTTTATTGTAGACTCCTTGGGAGCATCCTCAGGGTATGGGCTGCTTACAGACATGGCAGCGGACATGAGGGATGACGGAAAAACAATTGAAGAGGTGTATGAATGGCTGGAGGAAAACAAGCTTTATCTGCATCATTGGTTTTTCTCTACGGATCTTACCCATTATAAGCGGGGCGGACGCATATCGGCAGCATCTGCGGTGGTGGGGGGAATGCTCAACATTTGTCCGTTGATGAACATGAGTTTTGATGGCAAGCTAATTCCCCGCAAAAAGATCCGCGGGAAAAAGCAGGTTATTAGCGAGCTTGTGAACATGATGGAGGCGCATGCGCAGGACGGGATCGATTATACCGGCAAATGCTTTATCTCCAATTCAGCCTGCTATGAAGATGCCCGCAAGGTAGCGGATTTGATAGAGGGCAAATTCTTGTCACTTAATGGCAAGGTTATGATAAATAGCGTTGGTGCTGTGGTCGGGGCCCATACCGGGCCGGGAACCGTGGCCCTGTTCTTTTTTGGTGATAAGCGGGTGGATTAGTCTATCTGCGGGCGGCTCTGGGGACAATCTGAATATCGCGTCTGCATATCTTGATCGGGCACCATAACTAAATAACCTGCTAATCCATCAAATTGCAGCCAACTTGGCGTATTAATTGATAAGGATATTAGCCATATATAGGGAAGCGGGGATTAGCAATGAAGCCGTATGAAGTATTGCAGGATGGGCGAAAGATTGAGATTTTGTTCAGAAATGATAATGAGAATATGATCCTGGCAACCCATGTTTACTTAAATAGGGATGACAGCTTTTTGGTCAAGACAACAGCGGATCGGCAAATCGATGACTATATCGGGAAGTCATTGGAAATTTGGGTCGGATGTTATGATGCTCATTATACCTTTGAATCACCGGTACTGGGTGAAAAGCTGATCAAGGACACGGTTTGTTGGGAGTTGGGCAAGCCGCCGGCCATGACTGTATCGGATCGGCGCAGTTTTTTCCGGGTCAAGACCTCGATGCCGGTGAAATGGCAGCAGGTCAAACCGGAGGAATTAGGAAATTGGGAGAGTTTACGGCCAACCTCGATTGTGAAACTGAATGAACTCAGCGGCTCGGGTTTGAGTTTCATCTATCCGATGGAGATACCTGTGCATAGCCACTTGGTGTTTGATATCCCCCTGGAAACGGAAAGTATCAATATAAATACTACCGTTTTGGGGGTGGTGGTCCGGAACGATGTTCGGGATAATGAATACCTGGTTGCGGTCAAATTCGAATCCATAACCAAGCTGCAGCAGCATATGATCATGCAGCATTTGTTCTCGCCTTATCGGCGCAACATCGAGCTTAGCAGCGGATTCTAGGTTCCGCTCCCGCCTTATAACTATAAAAGAAGACTACGAGGACCCTAACGGGTCCTTTGTCGTTGGATCCCTTTTCGGATTGCCACTGTAAATCCCAGTTTTAGCACCATTGTATGTTAGCCAATCCGCATTGGTACTTATTGGTTATTCACAGCAAGAAAAATGTGTGAATTTTGAAGTAGATAAGCAACAAATAGCATGGTAGACTGAGATTGGTCGATAGTTTTACCTCTGCCCGAGTTTTATCCATGGAAAGGTAATGTTGGGGTTTTCAGATTGAAAAAGAAAGAGGTGTGTGTATGGATTTCAAGCTATCGGAAGAACAGGAGTTGATAAGGGCCAGTGCCCGAGAGTTTGCTTTGGAGTACATAGAACCCATCGCCGGGGAACTGGATGAAAAAAGCCTTTACCCCTATGAGGTTTTCGCCAAACTAGGGGAACTTGGCATGATGGGTATCTCGTATCCTTCCGAATACGGAGGAGGGGGACAAAGTTTCGTCACCTCCATGCTGGTTACGGAGGAAATTGCCCGCGCCTGCCCGGCCACCGGATTTCTGCATGGATATAGCTATGGTTTGGTCGGACATCCTATCATCACCTTCGCCAACGAAGAACAGAAGAAAAAGTGGCTGCCGGGTTTGGCCTCCGGAAAATATGTGGGAGCGTTTACGCTGACCGAGCCCGGGGCTGGTACAGATGTGAGCGCAGCGACCACTACGGCTGTCAAGGAAGGCGATGCCTATATCCTTAACGGAGCCAAGACCTTTATCACCAATGCTATCATGGCCGATGTATTCGTTGCTTTTGCCTATACAAATAAAGACGCCGGTCCTAAGGGCATGAGTGCCTTCCTTATTCCCAAAGGCACCCCAGGTCTAGTTCTGGGCGAGCATTTTGAGAAGATGGGCATCCGAGCATCCCAGACCTCGGAAGTATTGTTCAAAGACTGTGTCGTGCCGGCCGATTGCCTGCTTGGCAAGGAAGGGGAAGGCTTTAAAATCGCGATGAGCGCCCTTGACGCCGGCCGTATCGGTATGGCAGCCATGACCACCGGCATAGCCCAGGCTTGCCTGGACGAGTCGGTCCGCTATTCAAAAGCCCGGGTCCAGTTCAAGAAACCGATCAGCAGCCAACAGGCCATTCAGTGGTTTATCGCTGATATGTCAACTGATATCGATGCAGCTCGTTTCCTGTATTTATATGCCGCCTGGGTGAAAGATCAGGGTCAGCCTTTCAGCCTGGCCGCTTCCAAGGCCAAGCTGTTTTGTTCTGAATGTGCGGTCAAGCACACTTCCAAAGCGGTTCAGATTCAAGGTGGCTATGGATATATCAAGGGATCCAAAGCTGAAAGACTCTATCGTGACGCTAAGATCACCGAGATCGGTGAAGGCACATCCGAAGCCCAACGTATGATTATTGCCGGCGCGGCACTCCGCTAGGTTGTTAAAACTGGGTATTAGTAAACGGTCATTATCCCCAGGGGGATTATGAAGATAAATACGCGATAAAAAGGAGGAGTCGGATAATGGGTAGTTTAGCAGTGGGTACCAAAATTCCTGGCCGGGTCAGCCGGACCCTCGATGTGGGGGACTTTTCCATGCTGCATCAACTCAACTGGTTCAATATGGCCATCCACAGCAATTCGGAATATGGTAAGACGACCTGGTTCAAAGAGCGCTCGCTGGCCGGTCCGTTAATCTTCACGGTCGCCGATGGCCTGCTCCATAATGCCGACAATATTGCATACATGCTGGCCGATGTAGGCTACGAGATCTATGCTTATGTGGGGGTAAACAATATGAAACTCACCGCTCCGGTGATGTTTGGCGATACCCTGAGTTCCGAGGGTGAGGTTATCGATTTCCGCCCCACCAAGAACCCCAAGATGAATTTATTCGTCTACAGAAATAAGGCTTTCAACCAGAATGGGCAGCAGGTGATCGAATACGAGACTACCATGATGGTTCAAAAGAAGGAATAGACAACTGCCTCGACTGTAGTAACGTCATTCTTCCAGGGAAATGTTTTTATAGTTGAATAGACGCTTGTATCGCAGGTTGACTTGGATTACTTCGAGTCTAACCTGCGATTTTTGCAGCAGTTACCACCTAAATAAACGCTTATTTGATGGGTTGTTATGGCATGGTGACCGCCTTCTCGGCGTCGCCGTATCCTTTACCCTGCGTGTCTGCCGGCAGTTTCCAATCTTCTGCCGTGTTCAAGAGCCGCTCTTTGACCTGATCAGGGCTTAACTCCGGGTGGGTCTCCAATATTAGGGCGGCCATCCCGGCGCAGATGGGAGTGGCCATGGAGGTGCCGGACATGGCTAGATATTCGGTACCGACACGGCTCTCTTTTAGCCGCTTATCCAAATAGGAATTGGGCGACCTCAGGGAAACAATGTTGACTCCGGGGGCTAAAATGTCCGGTTTACTCACGCCGTCGATGGTAGGTCCCCTGCTGGAAAATGGAGCGACCTGGTCATCACGGCGTGAATAGGTGTTTTTATCATCCATGGCCCCAACGGTGATTACTTTGGGACTTATGCCGGGGCTCGATATAGTATGTGCATCCGGGCCTTCGTTGCCGGCGGCTACCAGAACTACTATTCCCTTATCCCAGGCTTTTTCTGCGATTTTAACCATAGGGTCTTCAGTGGTTGGACCGACAGCCTGCCCCCCCAGCGACATACTCATTATATCGATATCATACCGTTTCTGATTGTCAATACACCATTGCACTCCAGCCATGACATTGGACAAAGATCCCGATCCTGTTTTGTTTAGAACCTTGACTCCAACCACCTCGGATTTGGGAGCCAGCCCCTTGTATTTACCATTTGAGGCCGCGCCATCACCGGCTGCATCCCCCGCGCAATGGGTTCCGTGCCCGTTATCGTCATAGGGGGAATTTTTGGAACCGGTTAGATCCTGGAAACCCTTGATGCGTCCGGCCAAATCTTTATGCGGATATATTCCGGTATCGACGATGGCAATGGTCACCCCTTTACCGGTGACGTTTTGTATGGTCGGCAAGTCAGCATTTACGGAAGGTCGGGCTACGTCCAGCAGCGCTCGCATCTCCCGGTCGGAATGAATCTTTTTAATGCCAGGATTGGCTTCCAGAAGCTTCTCCAACGCCGCCGGGGTCAGGGTCGCCGAGCAGCTGTGAATGCTGGGATAGTGGTGTTTTATCTGGGAGCGGGGCTGCTTGCCGATGATAGTACGGGCGGCATTAACATGGCCGTTAAAACTCTTTTGATCGTCATCGAATTCTATTATGACTGCATATTTCTTAGTTCTCTTGAGCAGGCTCTCCAGAGGAGCGTGTAAAAAACAGGGTACCCGTCGGAAAGGCTGATACATGTCCACCATTGCGTTCCTAAGTGCTTTATCTATTTTGTGGGGATGGCGGCGTACCATATTGACCATTGATAACCCGAACAAATCAATTCCTCCCATATGAAATAGTCAATGTATCATATGAAAGAAACCTGACGATGGTACCTCGGCACACGCCTGGGATTTCCAGGGGAAGAATTCTTAAGTTGTATTAGACAAGATAAAATCTAACGGGAAACATGGGGGAATCAGGAGGGAATATGGACCCTCTTGCCGCTTTTCTCCTGTAAATATCGTTTTAATTGGATCAAACGATGGGGTTGGGGTGGTTGGACCGGACCTAGTTCATAATCGATCCCCAGCATCTGCCATTTGTGTTGGCCGAGGGTATGGTAGGGAAGGAGGTCAATTCGGGTCACGTTCTTCAATCCTCTAATGAATTGGGCCATCTGGGCCAGATCATCCTCATGGTCGGTGTAACCGGGAATCAGCACATACCTGATCCAAATCTCCACTTCATTGGCATCGACAAGTCGTAGGTTTTCAAGGTTACGGCGGTTGCTGGCTCCCACCAAGGCGATGCTCTTTTCTGGATCCATTTGTTTGATATCCGCCAAGACCAGTCGGGTGTAGGGGAGGATATCCATTAGCGAAATTTCGCTCACATATAGCGAGGTATCCACTGCGGTGTGAATGCTTTCCCGCTGGCAGTGCTTAAATACTTCACGGACAAATCTATGCTGCAACAGAGGTTCACCACCTGAAAAGGTCAAGCCTCCCCCTGAAAATGAGAAATATGGTTGACTGCGCTTGACGATGGCCATTATCTCTTCCGGCGTATACACCCGGGCGGTCGGGGAGTCATAATTCCAGGTGTCGGGATTCTGGCAGTAACGGCAACGAAGATGGCAGCCCTGCAGGAAGACTACCGTCCTGATCCCAGGGCCGTCAAGGGTGCTGAAGGTATCGATGGAATGAACCCGACCCAACATGGTTAAATACTCTTATAGAAGGTACGCATGATTATCTCTTCCTGTTGTTCCCGGCTCAGTTTGATGAAATGCACGGCGTAACCTGATACCCGGATAGTCAGGTCGGGATACTTTTCCGGGTGTTCCATGGCCTCTTTCAGCGTGGCCAGGCTAACGGCATTGATGTTGATATGCTGACCTCCTTGCGTGAAAAAACCTGCCAGCAGCGCCGCCAGATTGTTGACCTGTTCGGTACTGGTGGTCCCCAGTGCTGAGGGCGCCACGGAAAAAGTGTAGGATATACCATCTCGGGCATATTCATATGGTATCTTGGCTACCGAGTTGCAGGCGGCAACCGCCCCATTTTCCTCCCGGCCGTGCAGGGGATTGGCGCCCGGAGCCAAGGGTTCACCTTTTTTACGCCCATCCGGGGTGGTACCGGTATGCTTGCCGTAAACCACGTTGGAAGTTATGGTAAGCACCGAAAGAGTCGGCTCCGCATTCCTGTAGGTAGGATGCTTGCGCAGTCTGCTGATGAAAGCCTTGACCACCGCGGCCACCAGACTGTCCACCCGGTCATCATCGTTGCCATATTTGGGGTATGTGCCCTCGACTTTGAAGTCGCTGATAATGCCCCGCTCGTCTTTCATAGGCTTGACCCGGGCATAACGAATAGCGCTGAGGGAATCGGCTACTACCGACAAACCGGCGATACCAAAAGCCATGAAACGTCTCACCTCACTGTCGTGCAAAGCCATTTGCAACCGCTCGTAAGCGTAGCGGTCATGCATGTAGTGGATGGCATTCATGGCGTTGACATACAGTGAAGCCAACCAGTCCATCTGTACCTTAAAGCGGTGCATCACATCATCATAATCAAGGAATTGGTCATCGTATGGGGCCATCTTGGGCCCTACCTGATCGCCGGTAATTTCGTCCCGCCCCCCGTTGAGGGCATACAGGAGCAACTTGGCCAGATTACAGCGGGCCCCGAAGAACTGCATATCCTTGCCCATGCGCATGGCCGATACACAACAGGCGATACCGTAATCATCGCCGAAGTAAGGCCGCATCAAATCGTCGTTCTCATATTGGAGGGCACTGGTCTTTATCGAAATAGCGGCACAATAATTGATAAAATCGGGCGGCAGGTGCTTGGACCAGAGTACTGTCAGATTTGGCTCCGGCGCCGGACCCAGATTCTCCAGAGTATGAATGAATCGGAAACTGTTCTTAGTGACCAGGGGACGACCATCCATGCCGATCCCGCCAATTGCTTCCGTGACCCAGTTAGGATCGCCGGCAAAGAGGCTATTATACTCCGGGGTCCGCAGGTGCCTGACGAATCGTAATTTCATCACCAGGTGGTCGATCAATTCCTGGGCTTCGATTTCGTTAAGGACCCCGTTATGCAAATCCCGGTTTATATAGATGTCCAGGAAGGTGGACGTGCGGCCCAGACTCATGGCAGCTCCATTTTGTTCCTTGACAGCGGCTAGATAGCCGAAATAGAGCCATTGCACAGCTTCACGGGCGTTGGCTGCCGGTGCGGATATATCGAATCCATAGGTTTGCGCCATTTGCTTGAGTTCCCGCAAGGCTTGGATTTGATCGAATATTTCTTCCCGCAGTTGGAGGATTTCGATGCGCATCGCGTGATTAAGCTCGAGCAGGTCTGCTTCCTTCTCCTGTATCAACCGATCGACGCCGTATAGAGCTACCCGGCGGTAATCGCCGATTATTCTGCCTCGCCCATAGGAGTCCGGCAAACCGGTAATAATACCCACTCGCCGAGCAGTCCTGATTTCCGGGGTGTAGACTGCGAAAACCCCTTCGTTGTGGGTGCGACGGTAAGTGGTAAAGGTGTTTTTGATGCGCGAGTCCAGTTCATAGCCATAAGCCTCACAGGCTTTGATAGTGGTATTCAATCCGCCGAATACATTGATACCGCGTTTCAGTGGTTCGTCGGTTTGCAAGCCCACTACCTTCTCCAGGTGACGGTTGATGTAACCAGGCCGGTGGCTGGTTATGTTGATCGGTGTATCCGGATCCACCCTTAATACCCCCCCGGCGTGGCGTTCGCGGCGCAGCAAGTCTCGGCACTCTTCCCAGAGACGGTAGGTGTCATCGGTGGGAGGAGCCAGGAACATAGAGTCGCCGTAATAAGGAGTGTAGTTCTTTTGGATAAAATCCCGGACATTGATCTCGTCCATCCATGGCCCGGGGATAAATGTGGTCCAAGCTTCCATAGGTCTCACCCCGATTTCGTTGTTATTTCGGATTCACACTCAATTGATAATCTCCAAATCTACATGTTCAGTGCGGGCATAGCCCTCTGCGTCACATTGAAATACATAGCAGGTGAATTCATCCATGCTGGTGAAGGACTTGCCATCGGGTTCCCGCACCACCTTATCATTGTGGTAGTAAAACATTTCCGGGGCGCCGGCAATCGGAACCGCACGGAAGCTGAATTCGGAATCCCGGTTACTAGTCAGAAAGGACAGCAAATCGTCCGGGGTGTTGAAACGAAACTGATGCTTTGGTCCGGGATCAGATTTGTCCACGTATATCGCCTCCTGGACTTAGGATGCCTAATTACCGCCAAAATAAAACTAGACGATGAAGTCTTACCGTATGATCAGCAAGAACTAAATGCTATTGTTCATCAGTGGTCAAATACACCTCCAGAAAACGAAAACTTCCACCCCGGGTAACCGGAGTGGAAGTTAGGATATACGACAATCAGACCTTGCCGGCCATGTTTTTACCGAAGGGTTGACCGTATCCCTCTTCTTTGCCTTGATAAATATAATCGACTGCCATACCGGCCGCTTCGGTCACATACTTCATGCAAGCCCGTAAGCGGTCTTTATTATACCAATCGTTGGGATAATCCTTATTGAGCTCGCAGCACTGGGTGGAGCCGAATTTCTCTTCGAACTCATGAGGAATTTGGTTAAAAAACCGATACAGACCGGGATTTCCATACAGTTTATCGATGATGTCTTTCATCTCCCCCTGGGTCGGCTGTTGTCGTCCATGCACTGCTCCGACGCCCATAACGGCAGCTACCAGAGCACCACATACTCCTCCACTCAGTCCGATACCGCCGCCAAAACCGGTTGCCAGAGCAACGGTCTCAGGGGGAAAATCGATCAGTCCGGCCTCCTTCAAGGCCATGAACACAGATTCGGCACAATTGGGACCTTTTTTGAAGTTCTCCTTGGCTAGGGCCATGACTTTTTCCTTCATTTCTTCCTTGGGAACAGCCAATGCACTTTCACTCATCCTCTTGCCTCCTCACTTCAGTTGTTGGTTGTGTGTTCAGGGACTAGGTCTATATTAATAATAAGCTAAACCATACGATTTGTATGCCACATATTTTTACAACTGCGCCATCAAGAATTACTTACCAGATCCTGGCTAAGCACAGCCCCAATTATTGTGCGGGCTTGACCGGATCAGCCGCACAGATTTGGATTTTATTTTCTCTGAGAGATGAGCTATAAGATGATATAATTTGAATGCGGACAGGTTTAGGGTAGATGCGCCTAATGAGGCAGTAAAGCTATCATATATGTATGAGCGGGTATGTTCGGTCTGCAAATGTGTTTGAGTGATAAACAGGACAAAAAGGAGTAAACAGATGATCAGCTTAACCAAATTGCTTTTTAATGAGGAATACTTTGGCGATTCATTGCGATACAGCACTGACTCCAGGGGAGCGGTCCATGGTGCAGCCGCTGGCATGGGACCGGTGGTGGTATGGAATTCCACCCGAACCTGCAATTTAAAATGCGTCCATTGCTACATGGATTCAGATGCCAGGAAGTATGAGGGAGAGTTAAGTACCGAAGAAGCCAAGTCTTTCATCGATGACCTGGCCGAATTCAACGTGCCGGTCTTGCTGTTCTCAGGCGGCGAACCTCTGATCCGCCCGGACTTCTTCGAATTGGCAGAATATGGCCGCGACAAGGGCATTCGTCCTACCTTGTCTACCAACGGTACCCTTATCACCAGAGAGGTAGCCCAGCGGATAAAGGATATCGGGGTGGGCTACGTAGGGATTTCACTGGACGGTCTGCGGGAGGTAAATGACAAATTCCGGGGTCGGTCCGGGGCTTTCGAGGCGGCTATGCAGGGCATCCAGAATTGTGTGGCTGTGAATCAAAGGGTCGGCCTGCGTTTCACCATCAACAGTCATAATTTAGCTGAACTGGACAACATATTTGATTTTATCGAGGAAGAGAACATCAACCGAGTATGTTTCTACCACCTTGTATACTCCGGCCGCGGCAACCAAATGGTTGAGGAGGATGTCAGCCCGGCCGAATCAAGGCAAGCGATGGAAACGATCATCCGCCGTACCGTAGACTTTGAAAAACGGGGGCTAAGAAAAGAAGTATTGACCGTAGACAATCACTGTGACGGGGTATACCTCTATCTGCGGGCTCTCAAGGAAAATCCGGAAAAGGCCCAGTCCATAAAAGACCTGATTGGTCGGAATGGCGGCAATCGCTCCGGGATCGCTTTCGGTGCAGTCGACCCGGCTGGTTATGTCCACCCAGATCAGTTCACCCAACATATTAGCTTCGGCAATGTCCGGGAACGTAAATTCGGTGATATTTGGACGGACATGTCTCACCCCATTCTTGCCGGTTTGAAGGATCGCAAGCCTCTACTGAAAGGCCGGTGCGCCAAATGTCAGTTCTTGGATATCTGTAATGGTAATTTCCGTACCCGGGCGCAGGCCGTAACCGGTGATTTCTGGGAGTCGGATCCGGCTTGCTATTTAACCGATGCAGAGATAGGGCTGAAATAGATTCGTATAAATGGTTTGACGACCTAAATCATTCCATATACTAAGAAAGTCAAAGCCCGGTTTAACCGGGCTTTGACTGTGCGACAGCATGTCTGCGTTATCGGTTGGGACGGGATTTTTTGTTCTTGGCTAGATCCCTGAGGCCTTCCTCAATTTCGCTCATGCTTCCCATATACTGCGAAACCGCCAGATCGTCAGGAACGTCCTTCGGCTGCTTCTGAGCCTTAGTCATATTATCAATCCCCCCTAATTAATAATAGAAAATATACCGCTCTTTTATTTTTTCCGCGGGTAAACATTCTAGTAACCCAAAATTCTGCTAAGCATGCAAAATATGCTTCAGCAACATAAATCGTGGAGCGTCACTATGGGACGCATTCGATGGAGTTCGCTTTGTCCATGGCAGTTCACCGCTCAAACATTTATTGGATTTTTTCAGCCAAAAAAAGGGCGCCGTGCTTTACTCGTATAGAAAACCGCTTAAGAAATAATACTAATAGCGGACCAAAAATTAAGTTGAAAAGGGGGTAAAGGGATGGCAAAAAAAGAGAAATCCAAGAAAAGCAAAGATGTCTTGGAGAAGGCTTGGGAGAACAACTGTCCCCGGAAAGATGGGGATGATTGCTTGGAATCCGGCGTGTTCAATGATTCGGACCCCATAGGCGGCGGTGGTTAGGATTTAAGAATCGCCAAGGTGAACATCATTGAAATAATCTATATTCTTCCTCCCTTTCATAGGTATTGCTTTTCAATAAAAAGCCCGCTAAAACGGGCTTTTTGACTGCAATATAGAACATAGATTCAAGCCTTCGCACCAGTATTTTAGCAATAGCAGGATTCATAAACAATTGTTGCCTGGAACGGGAGCAATTGGCCGACAATCCGCTCCTGCCTTTGTGTTATCATAGTGCAAAATGGGTCGGGGGTGGAGAGATGCTCGGGAGGATTCATTGGAGCGATATTGCCTATGGAATTGGAATCGCTCTTTTCGTTCTGTTCATGATTAAATGAGTATACATACGAAAACGTTCTACGTAAACAACTAGTATGTTTCTCAGCTTTTTGGCTGCTATTCAAGCGGAGAAAGACTTTCTTTTGCAAGGGTCTCAAACCACAGGGAAAAAAACTGATAATTGCGTTAAGATGAATGCCCGTTGAATCGGCGTACTTTATGTATGGACTGATCACGGGTATTCTTGTTAACTTGTTCTAAATCTTTTCTTGGTCAGGCTTCTTTGCCTCACTGAAGTTCTTTCTTCGGAAAGGGCAATGGTTGTTCCAAGGTGTTATTGAGTAGGCGCTGACATGAGCGAATTTATATGCCTGATGATGTTTTTTGGTGATAAGCGGATACATATAGTCTAAGATAGAACCAAGTGAAAGCTTAAATATCAAGGGAGGGCAGAAGATGAACGATTTTTTCCAAAGGTTCAACCGTTTGGCGGTGCTGGGATTGTCGCGTAATCCCAAGGCTTTCAGTCGTCAGGCCTACTCTTTCCTTCTTTCCAAGGGTTATGATTTGTATCCCGTTAATCCCAACGCCGACAGCATAGACGGGCAGACATGCTATCCAACCGTTGATGCTCTGCCCTCCGTCCAGGGAGCGATATTTTTCACCCCTCCCCAAATAACCGCGGAATTGCTGCCCCTATGCCAGCGGCATGGGATCAAGGACGTTTGGTTCCAGCAGGGTGCAGCCGACCCCAAGGTATTAAAAGAGGCCAGCCAATTGGGAATATCCTATGTCGACTCCTGTGTGTTCATGCATCATCCCGAGTCGGGATTTCCCCACAACGTACACCGCTTCATGGTGAAGATTTTCGGTAAGGGACAATAGAAACCCGTTTTATTAGTTATCTTGTGAAGACCAGGCGCTGGCCGGGATATGCATTCCAGTTCCGGCCTCGGCCGGGACCGGATTGGAATTGCTGGTAACGTGGATATTTTTAAAGGCTACCGTTAGCATTAGCTTAAGGCGGTTCAACTGATTGACTTCGCTGGCGCCTGGATCATAGTCCACCGCTGTAATATTGGCTTGGGGATATTGGCGCTTCAATTCTTTCATCATGCCTTTGCCGGTCACATGGTTGGGTAGGCAGCCGAAAGGCTGCATGCAGACGATATTAGGCACCCCGCTGGTAATCAGATCGATCATCTCCGCGGTTAGGAACCAACCTTCGCCGCAGTGATGGCCCAAGGCCATGACGCTGCTGGCCAGATCCTTCTTATGGTATATGGAGGCGGGTGGAGTGAAACGCTGGCTTTGCTCCAGCAGTCGATTCATATAACGGCGTTTCTTTTCAAAGTAATAGATTAAGAGTCGGCCGGCCAGGTAGAATCGCTTCTTGCCGGATAGGTGTTGGTAGTTGTAAATATAGTCATAGGCGCAATAGATGAAGAAATCCAATAGATCAGGGATTATGACTTCGGCGCCTTCATCCTCCAATACCCGAATGATGTTGTTGTTGGCCGCCGGGTGGTATTTCACCAGGATCTCTCCGACTATACCCACTTTGGGTTTGGTTTGGTTAGTGATTTCAAGACGGTCGAATTCCTCTACGATTCCTCTCAGATTAGCTTCGAACTCATCCTTATCGCCTGATAGGATCTGCTGTTTGCAGCGGTCCATCCATCTCCGGAACAGCATGTCGGCAGAACCGGGAATAGCTTCATAAGGTCTAACCCGGTGCAGCACTCGCATCAGCAGATCGCCGTATATGCAAGCATCGATAGCGCGCTTGATCAATCCTATACTAATCTTGAAACCGGGGTTTTTCTCGGCCCCATAATGATTGGCGGACAATACCGGTATGTCTGGAAAGCCGGCGTCTTTCAACGCTTTCCTGAGTAAGGCTATATAGTTGGTGGCCCGGCATCCGCCGCCGGTCTGGCTCATGATTACGGCCGTATGATCCAGATCGTAACGGCCGGATTGGAGTGCCTGCAGCAATTGGCCGATGACGATAATAGCTGGGTAACAGGCGTCATTATTCACATATTTGAGTCCCTCGTCTATAGCTGCTTTGTCCACAGTGGGCAGCAATTCAACGTTATAACCTTCTTTGGTCAATAATACTTCGAGAAGTTCGAATTGGATCGGTGCCATCTGTGGAACCAGGATAGTATGGGTTTGTCTCATTTCTGTGGTAAAAATGCGGCGGCGCTGAGCATAGGATTGGACTGAGGCCGGTTGGTTCTTGGTCCGTCCGTCAATTGCTGCCAGCAGGGAACGCAATCGGATCTTGGCCGCCCCAAGATTGGTGCCTTCATCTATCTTGAGGACAGTATAAACCTTGCCCTTGGCTCGCAGTATTTCCTGAACCTGGTCGGTGGTAATGGCATCCAGACCGCAGCCGAATGAGTTGAGCTGTACCAGTTCCAGCTGGGGCTGAGTGGTCACAAAATCGGCTGCTGCATAGAGACGCGAATGGTACATCCATTGGTCGATGACCCGGACGGGACGCTCCACCTTCCCCAAGTGGGCTACTGAATCCTCGGTGAGCACTGCTACTCCCAGAGAGGTAATAATATCAGCTATTCCATGGTTGATTTCCGGATCGATATGATAAGGGCGCCCCGCCAAGACTATACCGCGCTGGCCGGACTGTTTCAGGTAAGCCAGTACCTCTTCGCCTTTACGCTGGGTATCTTGCTTGCAGCGTTGATCCTCCTGCCAAGCTTGTTCTACCGCCTGGGCAATCTCCCGCCGGGTTATACCCATGTAGCCTAGTTCCTGATGCAGCCGCACGATCAGTCGTTTCTTGCTGTCATAGGGAAGGAATGGATTCAGGTAGGTGATCTCGTTCGTCCGGATAATGTCCATGTTGTTTTTGATAACATCCGGATAGGAAATCACCATAGGACAATTGAAATGGTGATTGGCGTCTTTCTGTTCTTGGCGCTCGTGGATGACGGAGGGATAGAAAATGGTCTTGATCCCCTTTTCGATAAGAGCGGCTATATGTCCGTGCGCCAGCTTGGCTGGGAAACAGGCGGTATCGGACGGAATGGTTTCGGTCCCCTTTTCGTAGAGTGCTCGTGACGAACGCGGGGACGTCTCAACCCTGAAGCCCAACTGCGTAAAGAACGTGAACCAGAAGGGATAATTCTCATACATATTTAGGACCATCGGGATTCCGATTACCCCTCGAGGGGCATCTTCCACGGCCAAAGGTTGGTAATCGAGCAAACGCTGGTATTTGTACTTGAACAGGTTGGGCAATGCTTCAGTGCGGCTTTCCTTACCCAAGCTCTTTTCGCACCGGTTGCCAGAGATAAAGCGATTGCCGTCAGGGAATTTATTGATGGTCAGCAGGCAGTTGTTGGCACATCCACCGCACCGGTTGAGGCGGGTTTGGATGGCAAACTCCTTCAACTGGTCAGCCGACAGCAAGCTGCTGGTCTTATTCTGCTGCCAACGATCCCGGGCAATCATGGCTGCGCCGAAGGCTCCCATCAGGGGTGCGATGTCAGGTCTCACTACATCCTTGCCGGTAATAAGTTCCAGACTTCTCAGCACCGCATCGTTTTCGAAGGTGCCCCCCTGAACCACAATACGCTGGCCCAAATCCTCGGGATGTTTCATCTTGATGACCTTGAACAGAGCGTTTTTAATCACCGAATAAGAAAGTCCGGCGGAGATATCGCCGACAGTGGCACCTTCCTTCTGGGCTTGTTTGACCATGGAATTCATGAAGACGGTACAGCGCGAGCCCAGATCGACCGGTTCTTCAGCATCCAGGGCCAGCTCTGCAAAATCCTGTATGGGTATATTCAATGAATGGGAAAAGGCTTCCAGGAAAGACCCGCACCCAGATGAACAAGCCTCATTCAGCATAATACTGTCGATGACTCCATCCCGGATCTGCAGGCATTTCATGTCTTGCCCTCCTATGTCCAGGATAAGATCTACCTCTGGGTCGAAAAAGTGGGCAGCGGTGTAATGGGCGATAGTCTCTACCTCGCCCACGTCAATCTGCAAGGCGGCTTTTAACAAGCCCTCACCATATCCTGTAACTGCTGAGTTGGCGATTCGGGCTGAGGCCGGCAGGCAAGCATAAATGTCCCGTAGAATGTTGACGGCTGAATTCAGCGGACTACCGGTATTGTTGCCATAAAAGGAGTACAAGAGGGCGCCGTCTGCATCGATAATGGCAGCCTTGGTTGTGGTGGAGCCGGCATCGATGCCCAGAAAGCAGTTACCGGCAAAAGTGGCCAGGTCCACGCGATTTATTTTATGCCGGTTATGACGCTGCCGGAATGCGTTTAACTCCTCATTGTTGCGGAAAAGGGGCTGCAGACGGTTGAATTCATGGTCAGACAGATCTACCGCCTGCAACCGCTTGATCAACGCCGGCAGAAAAACAGTGTCACCAGCACTAGACGCCAAGGCTGCCCCCAAGGCTACATAGAAATGGGCGTGGTTGGGGAATATCGCTTGCTGGTCATTTAACTTCAAAGTATCTCGGAATCTCTGCCGCAGTTCGGACAAGAAATAGAGAGGTCCACCCAGGAAAGCAACGTTGCCGCTGATTGATTTCCCACAGGCCAGGCCACTGATGGTCTGGTTGACAACTGCCTGGAATACGGATGCGGCGATATCTTCCTTGAGCGCACCTTCGTTGAGCAGTACCTGGATATCAGTTTTGGCAAAAACCCCACAGCGCGCTGCTACCGGGTAGATGGTAGAATGTTGGCGTGCCATGTTATTCAGGCCTATGGTATCGGTACCCAGTAGAGTGGCCATCTGGTCAATAAAGGCCCCAGTACCCCCGGCGCAGATTCCATTCATCCGCTGGTCCAGTCCATCCCTGAAGAAAGTGATCTTGGCATCTTCGCCACCCAGTTCGATGGCGACATCGGTCTGGGGAATCAGTCTCTCGATGGCATTGTTGCAGGCTATTACCTCCTGGATATGCTGTACGCCCAACCAGGAAGAAATGGAGATGCCGGCTGAGCCGGTTACCATTACCGTCATTGGATTGTTGCGGACTATCTTGTAGGCGTCCTGCAGCAGTTCGGTGGTATGCAGCCGGGTGTCGGCATAATGACGGCGATAATCGGTGTATACAACCGTTCCCCCATCATCAACTACGACAAGTTTAACGGTGGTGGAACCTACGTCCAGTCCCATCCGCAGAATATTACTCAAGGGTTCTCCTCCCCATTGCTCCCCAGCAATTTAAACACTGTTTGAAAAGTTTATAGATTTATGGTAATCTACCGACAACGGCATGTCAACGGTTCATTTTGGAGCTAGGATGACCTAAATACAAGAGTTTACGCGGCATAGTAAAAACATGGAGGAATCATATGGCAAGCCCCGCTGGTCTGACCACCAAACAAAGGATTGTGCAGGCCACCATGAATATTATAGCTGAAGAAGGCCTGCCCAACACGACGGTCAGAAAGATCGCTTCCCGAGCTGGTGTAAATGTCGCCGCTGTCAATTACCATTTTGGCGGCAAGGATGCGGTGATAAACGAGTCTTTCGCAGCCGTTACCAAAGAGTTGCGAGACTCCTTCCGCTACCTGAAAGATGTTGACGGCGAAGCCATGGTCAACTTATCTATGTTTATTAATGAATATTCTGATATTATGTTTAAATACCCTGATCTGCTTCAGAATGCGATAGATCTGGTTATCCGCGACCGGGTGGTTGAAGTCGACTACCTGACCTTCCTTCAATCCGAGGGCATTGATCTGATTAAGTCCACGATCGTCCGGATCAGGCCGGACCTGGACCAACTTCAGGCTCATCTTAAAACCCTGCAGCTGATCAGTTCCTTATCCTATCCTTTCCTGCTGGGGGATTTTACCCGTGTAGTACTGGGGATCGACCTGCAAGACCCTGAGACCAGAAGCCGTTACAATCGCATGGTGGCAGAGAGCACCTGCCACCCCGGCTGTTGACGTTCTCATCAACGTATTGCCACCAGGTAAAAGAACTGGTTTCGCCAATCCATTTTTGCCGATGTATTTTAATTGTTCGGCCAGCTGTGTTTATTTATAATGAAACGGGATTGTCGGGGGTATGTGGATACAGGGGGGGTGTGTGATGACGGAGACGGCAGCAGCCTGCATAAACCTTAGTGGCATAAACAAATCTTTCGGCCAACAGCACGTCCTTAAAGATATCGACCTGCAGATCCCCTTCGCCAGGATATATGGTCTATTGGGACCGTCGGGCTGCGGAAAGACCACCATGGTTAAGATCATGGTGGGCATTCTGGAAGCTGATTCTGGTCATGCCCGTGTCCTCGACACCTCGATGCCTGATCTGACCACTATGAGCAGGATAGGTTACATGGCCCAGGGCGATGCTCTATATAATTCCCTCAGTGCGGAAGAGAATCTAAGCTTCTTTGGCTCGATATATGGTATGAACAGGTCTGATCTCAAACGGAGAATACCGGAAGTCATGGAACTGATGAGTTTGGGTGACGATATCCGCAAGCCGGTCTATGCTTATTCCGGCGGAATGAAGAGGAGGTTGTCCCTGGCCATTGCCATTCTCCACAATCCGCCGGTGTTGGTTCTGGATGAACCGACGGTAGGCATCGACCCGCTCTTGCGGCAGAGCATCTGGGCGGAACTCCACCGTCTCTGCGCGGGGGGAGTAACGATTCTGGTGACCACTCATGTGATGGATGAGGCGGAGAAATGCCACCAGTTGGCCATGATGAGAGAGGGACGGATAATCGCCCAGGGTACGGCAGTCGATCTGCAGGCGGACATCGGGGCCAGCAGCCTGGAGGAAGCCTTCATAAGGTACGGGAGTCAAGCCGATGAAAGCTAGAGCATTAGCAGTCCGTATACTTCACCAGCTCCGCCATGACAAGCGCACCCTGGCGCTTATGATGGCGGCACCGTTGTTGATGCTGACCTTGATGTACTACATATTTGAAACATCTACCAGTACTCCCACGGTAGCTATAATCAATGCTCCTTCAGGTTTTAGCGAAAGCATGGAAACCAGCAATGTCATCGTCATGAGGATGACCGAAGGCCAAGCCCGAGAGGCTCTAGAAGCTGGGGAGATTGTGGCTTTCATCAATGTTAGCGGCGGCAAAGCGTATGTAAAGGTGGACGGCAGCCAGACTGGCGATACAAGAGCAGCCCTGGCTGCCGTGCAGGTGGCCGGACTAAGAGCCGGCAATGCCCGCAGCGACCTGCAGGCCGAGGTCGAATACCTGTACAGTTATGAAGACTCTTCCATGTTTGATACATATGGAGCTGCTTACATCGGCTTTATCGTTTTCTTTTTCACATTTTTGGTAGCCGGTATATCCTTTTTACAGGAACGGACCAGTGGTACCCTGGAGAGACTGCTGTCGATGCCGATCAAGCGATGGGAGATCGTGCTAGGCTATGTGATGGGATTCGGGACAGTGACGGTGCTGCAATCTTTTTTGATATCCTGGTTCAGTATCTACATTCTGGACCTGGCTTTGGTGGGCTCATTTGTCCTGGTACTGCTGATAATCTTGCTTGCCGCCATGGTGGCCTTGACCTTTGGAATCATGTGCTCGACCGCTGCCAACAGCGAGTTCCAGATGATGCAGTTCATCCCCGTCGTCATTATTCCCCAGATATTTTTCTCGGGCTTGTTCGATCTTTCTTCGTGGCTGGAGATCATAGAGAAGACCGTACCTCTATACTATGTAACCGATGCTTTGACCAAGGTCATGGTTAAGGGCGCCGGTATTGATGTTATTGCTGTCGATCTGGCTGTGATTGCGGGATTTTGCGTATTCTTCATGGCTCTAAATGCCCGGCTGCTTAAAAAATACCGGCGGATATGAAATTGTGAGGGGGCTATCTGTTGAAAAGATTGTGCGGGTTGTTGCTAGCCTTGTTGGTGATGGCTGTTTCGGCCGGATGCTCATGGCCGCAGAATAAAGATCTGGTTCTGACTGGAGTGGTGGAGACTTCCATCTATTCCAACTTCAGTGAAGTAGCCGGAAAAATAACCAGGTCGCCTATCGAGCTCGGACAGGAAGTTGTAAGGGGTGATGTAATCGCAGTGATAGACGACAGTGACCAGCGATACGCGCTGGAGCAGCTGCAAGCCACCCTGACCAAGAAAAAAGCGACCCTTGCCGAGTTGAGAAAAGGCACTGAAGCGGAACAGATAGAGCAGGGACGCAACAATGTTGCCCTGGCGGAGCAGGCAGTTGCAGCCGCCATGATTGCTGTGCAGCGAGCCCAGGATGCATATGAACGGGCTCAGGGCTTGTTTGAAGCAGGAGGAATAGCCCAGGCGGATTTTGACGAAGCTCGTTATCAATTGGAAGTGGCCCAAATAGACCAGACATCCAAGCAGCTGCAACTGGACAATGCCCGGCAGCAATTGGCCTTGCTGCTCGAGGGGGTTAGCCAGGAGAAGATCGATGCCGCCAAAGCAGATGTGGAACAGTCCGAAAGCCAAATCCGTCAAGCCCAGGAAGACCTGACCAAGTTCACAATCGTGGCAGTTAATGATGGAATCATAATCAGCAAGAATTACCGGTTGGGCGATATTGTAGCCCCTGGGTACAACCTGGCTGAGGTGGCGTCGAATACGGAAAAGGTCCTGGTAGCATATCTGCCGGAAGACAATCTGGCTGCAATCAATTATGGACAGGAAGTAACCATAAGAAGGGGAGCAGAACAGTTTACTGGGATAATCAGTTTTATAGATGCCAAGGCCCAATATACTCCGAAAGAGATGCAAACCACCGCCAATAAAAACAAGGACAGCGTGAAGATAAAGGTTCGGTTGCCTGCAGATACGCCCCTCAAAGTAGGCGAAAAAGCTGAATTGCTTATCGCCAGGTAAAAATAGTCAAGATTGGTTTAGTTCTTATATGCTCATCTGGCTACCATGTTATAATTGTTCCAAGGACTGCTGTCAGACCTTCAATTTATTGGAAAGGTGGTATGAGCGGTGGCGTTTAAAGACAAATTGGACAAAATGATGGGTGCGGCCAAAGAAGTGATTGGAGAAACCATGGAAAAGGCTGAAGAACTAAAGGATATCGCCGAAGAGAAGGCGGGTGAACTGAAGGTCAAAGCCGGGGACATCAAGGATCAAGTCGAAGACAAAGCAGAACAATATATTTCCGGAGATAAGGCCAAGGAACTTAAGGCCAAAGCAGAAGCACTGGCTGACCAAGGTGGCGAGAAACTTGAACAACTGAAGGACCTGGCGGAAAACAAGGTTAAGGAATTGAAGGGAAAAACACCTTAACAAGGGAATCTAGCTGGAGAAAGAGAAGAGACCGAGGGTTTATGGCCATTACATAATTTATGGCCTTTATTTGGATGAAAGCCTCCTGGTTGATGTAGAATGACATTGATTGGGAGGCTTTTCATTTAGATGAAACGAACTTCAGAAATGGGTGAGTCTACGCCATTTATGGCGTGCATATTATTATTAGGTAGGAACCTGAAGATTCAGCCATAGTCTATCCAGATTGAGCCGTGATGTTTTAGGGAGCATACCATGAGGACCGATGATTGAGCAGGAAAACTGAATTTGAACAAATCTATTGCGATATCGCCCCGACAGCGGGGCGGGAGGAGCTTCACCGGATTCAGAAGGGCACTCCGCCCTTAAGCTGGAGTCAGGGTGCCTTTTCGTTGGGGGGGAGTCTGGATAAGCCCCCTGATTCGAGCGCAATCGGGTTGAAATTAAAGGGACAGCTAAAGACTGCGAAGACGGTCAGCCCGGCCGGTTGGATCGAGTTAGAAAACAGTCCGCCGGGTATTCCGCCGGTTTCGGACATTTTTGTGGCCGGCAGCCGGCCATTGCCATCTCCAGATATTACCTGCATATGCCGTCATCCAATGAACCCCACCCTATTGCTGGCCGCTGTCAAGGACAGCCGATTGCTGTTTCTGGATAGTGCGCTGAACGCCAACCTGAGCATAACCAGCCAAACGATGCTGCCGGGCCCGATTGTATCGATGGCGGCCAGCGGAAACAGGATAATAGCCTTGAGCGGAGATAACCAGCCTGCCATCCTGATCCTGACCTTTGACCGGACCGGTTATAAGGTCATCGACATAAGCAGAGTTGATTTGACAGTCTGCCTGGTGGCGCTGGCCGAAGACGACGCGGAACACGTTTGGGGCTTGAACCCGGCTGGTGTCATCTACAAAATCCAGATTTGTACAGCAGGAGTGGGGCAGGTGGCCAGAGCGGTGCTGACTGAGCAATGTCGCCTGCGCAAAAAGACATTGGTGTCAGCAGGTATCCGGCAGATAGCCCTCAGCATTTACAGAGCGATAAGAAATCATAATTACAAACTGTGGGGGCTGTTTTCAGGCCGGGGTGCCTTTCGGTCACTGGCTTACGATGGACGGTTCTTATGGGTGGTACGGACGGGCGGCCAAAGCGATTCATCCCACCTGTTGTCACTTTACGATATGAGCGGTAAACTTCTGCAGGCTTTCACCATCTGGCCGGAGGCCGCTGTTTCCGGGCTGGGTTTCTCGCACCAAGGGCTAATGTTGCTGGACCGAGCAGGCCTTCGCTATCATCACGCCCACATCATTGATTCCATGCGGCCAGTCACCGGAATTTCAGTGGCTGGCAGCAGCCACCCGGGCTATCTGCCTGCGGGAACCAACGCAACCGCAGGTATCCATGATCTTTGCCTTCTGTACGTGGGCGGGGAGGGAAGCCAAAGGGTGCACCGCTACGATTCCGACAAGCTGCGCCCATTGGTAGGTTATGTTGGTGCCTCGGGTCAGATGGAGGACCCATTTATGGACGGTTTCCTTCTGATGGCACAGTATTCGCCTCTCCTCAACGGACGGGCCTTTGCAACTGACCTGGAAGGACCTCCGTCCCGCCACGAAGATTGGATTGCCCTTTTCGATGAATACTTTCACTCCTCTGCCAATCTGACCGCGCTTGATACGTGTGCCGCTGAAATGGCCCGCTGTATGCCCCGGGATGCGGCCCGGTACAGGCTCAAGGTTGTCCTGGCCTTGCCCGTTCCCGATCCCCGCTGCACCGATTGGGACCAAAAAGGAACCTCCCTGGCTGATCCCGGACGGCGCGTGGAGGTCCTGACCTGGGCGATGCAGGAACTGCTTGGACGATGGGACAGGGCCGAAAACCGCAGGCTGGAGCTGGTGGGCTTTTATTACATGACTGAACAAGGCAGCTATGATGATCCGGTCCTGCATGCATTTCCTCGATTGTGTCGCCAGCACGGACTGAAATCCTTCGCCATTCCCGGAATCACATCCACCTGGATGACAGAATTCTGCCGGGCTGGATTTGATGGGGTAGCCCTGCAGCCTTCGCATGCCTTTCGCAAACCTATGGGCCGCCCACCTAAATATTGGCTCAAGTGCGCTGCCAGAATAGCCCGTGAATATAGGATGGGAATGGAAATAGAACTGCCCTACAACGTGCTGGAACCGACCGGACGGGCAATAGTCATGGACTATCTTGACATGGCTCGAATACAGGGGTGGACCGGAGGGTTCAAAGCCTATTTCCAAAGTTACAACCTCATCTATCAGCTGGCCCGGAGCGATGACCCTGCTTGCCGCAGCCTTTATGAAGATTTGTATAAGTTCAGCCGCCTGTCCCGCAACAGGGAAGAACGACCGACGGTTTTGTTCCAGGGTGTGTTGCCGGTGGAGTGGGAGGGGAGATTCAGCGGGGAAAGCGGGGAGAGTCGCTTCCGGCTGAATATAGAAGGGCACCAAGGTGATTTCCAAATCAACCAGTTATCCGTAATCAAGAAATAGGAGTGCTCAAGCCCACCTTCGTTTCAGACGGTTATATCCCTTTAGAATGAAGAACACTACCGTGACAATGCAGATTACTGCCAGCAACGGCGCAACTACCGCCAGGATTGAGGTCAAGACGGCCAGGCCGGACTCGATGGTCGATACTGCCGGGTTTATGGTACCTGCGCTGACCGCAGTGGAACTATGGTGAACGCCGTTACTGACCAGGTTGGTGGCCGCTGCTGCTCCTCCTCCGGCGATAATAGCCAAGGCCCACTGCAGCATGGGATTGATATCGGTCATAACCGCGGCCGAGACCAGGATCCCAGCTAGGACGCTGATCGGCGCACTTAGGGAGATCAGCAGGTTATCGACGAAGGGGAAGAAATAGGCCAATACCTCGATAAACGTTGCGATGGCAAGTACTACTATGGCGGGAGTGGTCCCTATCCACTGAAAGCCGGAACCAAGATCCAGGTAGCCGGCTCGGGCGGAGATACCCATGACCAGCAGCGGCACAAAGATACGAAATCCACAGGTAGCTGCCAGAGATACCCCGATAATAACATTGATCAGCGCTGCCAATTCCAGCCCCCCCATCGGTGGTCAATACATACTCTTCTTGATGAAATTATAAAACCTGTCCGTCAGGCTGTCCAACGGTCGTTACTTCAGGGTTCGATCCAGGAAATCCAGGACTTTGCAGACATTTTGGCTATTGTTGAAAGGCTTTCCGCCATGGCCGGCCCCGTCAATTATCTCCAGATACACCTTGTCTTCCGCTAGTATTGGTTTCAGCCCAGCGGCGTAATCGATGGACTGCTGGACCGGGACCCAATCGTCCAGGGTTCCATGCTGTATGAATACAGGTGGGTCATCCGGGGTGATATAGGACTCCGGATTAGACTTCTGTGCCTGTTCATGGTTTCCTCCTAGCCAAGAATTGCAGTGTCTATTATATCAGAAATGTATTCTTCCTTATAAAACAACATTCATGGGAGAAAAGGCCGATTCGGCAATTGCCAAGCAGAATTAGAGGCCTTTTGCATCCCCTACCCATGTGCACGTGGTAAAATATTACAAGATAGCCAGATAACTATGAACCGCGGGGGCTTTTCTGTTAGTATTAAAATGTATCAGTAACATTAAAATAGAGATTGAACTAGGAAAGGGGAAGGTATGGTTTTCACAAGCACCAGCGAGTCTCAACAAAAGATGATCGAAAGATGGGCAGCTCAGGCAGAGAGCTGCAGCATAATAGATGAGGAATACTATAATAAATATATTGTCAAACGCGGGCTGCGCGACATAGATGGGATGGGGGTACTGGTAGGTTTAACCGAAATAGGAGAGGTACATTCATACATCATCGATGAAAATGAGATGATCCCGGTTCCGGGCCGTCTGTTGTACCGCGGCATCGATATTAATGACCTGGTCAAAGGTTTTTGGGCTGAGGATCGTTTTGGTTTTGAAGAGACCGCCTACCTGTTGCTGTTTGGCTGCCTGCCCACCCCCAATGAATTGACCAACTTCAGGGATCTTTTGGCGGAGAATCATAACCTGCCTGCTGGTTTCGTCCGGGATGTCATCTTTAAGGCTCCCAGCAAGGATATGATGAATGTAATTTCCAGGGGAGTCTTGTCCCTATACAGTTATGATAATAATGCCGACAGCATTTCCATTGACAATGTATTGAGGCAATGCCTGCAGCTGATCGCTTTCTTCCCATCTTTGGCAGTTTACGGATACCAGGCTTATACCTACTACCACCAGGATAAAAGCCTATTTATCCACAGCCCCCAACCGGAACTCTCAATCGCCGAAAACATTCTTTACATGCTGCGACCGGACTCTAAGTATACCCGACTTGAAGCTCGTCTGCTCGATCTGGCCCTGGTCCTTCATGCTGAGCACGGAGGCGGCAATAATTCCACCTTTGTGACTCATGTGGTTACATCATCGGGTACTGACACCTATTCGGTGATAGGGGCGGCTTTGGGTTCGCTGAAGGGTCCCCGTCATGGGGGAGCCAATGCCATGGTTGTGGCCATGTTTGAGGATATTAAAGCCAATGTCCAGGATTGGAACGATGAGGAAGAGCTGGAAGCATACCTAATCAAAATGCTCAACGGCGAGGTATTTGACCGAAAGGGTCTGATATATGGTTTGGGCCATGCGGTCTACTCTATTTCCGATCCCCGGGCCTTGATCCTGAAAGGCGCTGCTCAGCAATTGGCCAAAGAGAACGGATTCGAGGCTGAATTCAACCTGTATGCGAATGTAGAAAGGATCGGTCCCCAGGCTATTGGAAAGGTACGCCGCATATATAAAGGGGTGAGCGCCAATGTCGATTTCTATTCGGGTTTCGTATACAGAATGCTGGGTATCCCCAAGGAGTTATATACACCGTTGTTTGCCATTGCCAGAATAGTGGGCTGGAGTGCCCACCGTATCGAGGAATTGGTCAATGCAGGTAAAATCATCCGGCCAGCCTATAAGAGCGTGGCCCAACGCCAGTCATACATTGCCTTGCATGAGCGATGAGTCTATTTTGTGGCTAGCGAGATCTTTCCAATTAAATAGTTACGGCCCGGTATTCTGAGGTAATCTATGGTGTAAACGAGGGCCAGGCTACCCAGCGAACAAGCGACAAATGTCACAGCCAGCTGGACGAGGACAGGTGTTCCCAGAAGATACCGACTGACGATAATGATCGTATAATAGAGAACCATGGCATGGATGAAATAGCACCCGTAAGAATAACGCCCGTATAGGTTTAGTATCCGGCGTAAGAGATCATAACGGAGAAACGCGGTCTGGGCCCGGTACAGGACCGTAAGCAAAGCCGAGGTAATGAAGAATGCCATCACCGGGGTGAGGGGTAGGGTATAATTGAAGTTGAGCTGGTATGTTCCGCTGGGGCTGGTCTGACCGGTAGTCACAATCTGGTAGAAGACGAATGCGAAAATAGTGATATATACAAAAGCATTGGTTTTCTGTATGTCTTTGGTTATCTGGCGTAGTCTGCCCACATATAAACCGGCAAACCCCCCCAGTAAAAAGTAGAAAAACCAGCTCAAGAACAAGCGGTCGCGGTAATTCCAGAGCGTAATCAGCCAGGGATTTTGGAGATTAACCATTTGCGGCAGGGGCTGACGCCATAGCCACATCAGCCCGATATAAGCGAAAAAACTGACGGTCAGGAAAAAGACCGGCTGGTTTTCGTTTTTCAGGATCAACCACCGCAAAAAGGGAAAGAGCAAATAAAACTGGATGATGGCCACCATAAACCACAGGTGGTAGCAGGCCTCCCCGCTAAGGGTAAGCCTGGCGATGATCGCGGGGGCAGCCGAGGGGTTGGCGAGGATGGCCGGTCCGCTAGACCAGACGTAGTAGATAATCGTCCAAACGAAATAAGGTATGAATGCCTGGACGAGACGCTTCTGAATGAATCGGCGGTAATCGAATTCACCCTGACCGTGGTTGTAGAGAAGAACCAACCCGGTTATGGTAATGAACATGGGAACCGCATACCTAATGAGGATCAACAGGAAAGCAGAAATCCATGCTGATACTGCATCGAGGCCAGGAGCGTATAAGTAACCGGCCAGCGAGTGCTGCAGGGCAATGGCCAGGAAAGTCAGCCCCCTGAGGATATCTATTTCATCAAGGCGATGTTTTTGCATTATGGCTTATTCGCTTTTCTGGCACCTTTTTCCTGCCAGTCCCCGCAGCAGATTCCGTCGAGACACCCTATCAATGACAAAACCCATGCCGAATCGGCACGGGCTTTGGTATTCCAACTTTTATTTTTTATTGAAATCCTCGAAATAGTCAAGGCGGGGTATTTCGAAATTCTTGGTCGCCTCAATTACGGATTCTTCCATCATCTTCTGGAAATATAACTGGTTGTTTTTAAGCTGGGTGATGTATTCTCCCACCAGCTTGCTGCTGTCTTCATGGGCCTTCAGCCCTTGTTCCAGGGAGTTTTGAAAGTACTTTTCCAATTGGTCAGGATTCCAGGCCATACTCCCTATGGCTTGGCTGGCAAAATCCCACAGTTGTTCAGTTGTCTTCTCCCAGGTGGCAAACAGTTTTTCCAGACTCTCGATGTTGTTCAATTAAATGCACTCCTTTCTAATAACGACGTAGGTTTCAAATTGTTGGGAACCTTGTCAGAACGTACGTAGTATATATATTCTAATCAGCCTGGTTTATGATAAGTTGGCCTGCGCTCTCTAGTTAAATTTTTCACAAAACTGGGTCGTCGCTTGGTGACGGGGAGACTGCACTTGTGGATTGGGCCAAATCATAATATTATTTTAATGTATCCTAGAATTCATAAGGGGCAGGGGGGATAGGCGGAATGGAATTGGAGAGGTGTTTTAATTTTATCCTGACCAAAGCGCATCGCCATGTAAATCAACTTTTTAAGCTGGAACTGGCGCCCTTCGGTGTTACCCCTGGTCAATATGCGGTCTTGAAGTGCCTTTGGGATGAGAATGCCCAAACGGCCAGGAAGATCGCGGAACGATTATATCTGGACAGTTCTACCATTACCGGTCTTCTGGATCGGATGGAGCAGAAGGGCTTGATTGAGAAGCGTTCTGATCCCAATGACCGTCGTGCCCTGCAGGTAGTGCTCACTGAGGCGGGTAAAAGCCTGGAAGAACCGGTTTCCCAAGCTATAGAGGCTGCCAACCGCAAGGCTTTGCTGGTTTTGGATGATATTCGAGGCGAAGACTTGAAATACATGCTTGATCAAATCAGCGTGACGGAATAAAGTAGCCTACTCCGCAGGTTTCCTTGTGGCTATATCTCCACGTAGTTTGTCCCTGCTGCTTATGGCGCCACACTCAAAGAAATCGATATGTCCGCGGTATCAATAATGCTTTCCAGCCTGCTGGCCAGCCGCCATTTGCCTACCGTTTAGGAATGGAACGAACCATCCGGGATAAATATCTTTATGGGGGTGGATTCATGAGTTACCGCCAGCATTTTCGCCATTTTTTGCGTTACCGCAAGATTGCCCGAGTATATTTAAAATATGGGGTAGGCAATGTTATTTACACCTTGGGTCTGGACCGCTTTCTCCCCCGTGCTTCCGTCCAAGCGCTAAGGAAACAATATCAACCCGAGCACATCAAAGCTATTCGTTATTGCCAGGCGGCTACCGAATTGGGACCTACTTTCATCAAGATTGGGCAGCTGTTCTCAACCCGTCCCGATATTTTTTCCCCGGTGTTCATTGAGGAACTTGAAAAATTGCAGGACCGGGTACCACCCATTTGCTATGAGGAAGTAGTCAAGCTACTGACCAAGGAACTGGGCCATCCCGATGAGATCTTTGCCGAGTTCGACCCAGAACCAATAGCGGCTGCCTCCATCGCTCAGGTTCATGCTGCCCGCCTCAAGAGCGGGGAACGAGTCATTGTAAAAGTACAACGTCCTGATATAGAAAAGATCATGGAAAATGATTTGGAGATACTGACGGAGCTGGCCAGAGCGGCCGAGAACCGTTCCGAAGGGCTTAGACGCCTAGGGATGAAGAGCATCTTGGAGGATTTCAGCCGGTTAATAACGAAGGAATTGGATTTTGATCGGGAAGGGAGAAATACCGAACGATTCCGGAAGAACTTCGCCAATGACAAGAGAGTGGTGATCCCCAAAGTATACTGGGAATACACAACCCGCCGTGTGTTGACCGAGGACTATATTGAGGGGGTGAAATTGAGCGACATAGAAGAGATAACTGCCCGGGGATGGGATCGCCACAAAATTGCTCAGCTGGGAACTACAACCTTCCTCACTCAGATTCTGCAGCACGGATTTTTCCAGGCTGATCCCCACCCGGGTAATATGCTGATTCTTGATGAAAACCATATAGCCTTTATCGATTTTGGACAAGTCAGTGCTTTGAGCGACCTGCGCCTGCAGAGCATCGGCGAATTGCTGATAAGCTTCAGCAATGGGGAAATAGACCGGGCGGTGGCCACCCTTGAGGATATGGGGATATTGACGGACGAGGTGGACCTGCCAGCTTTCTATGAGGATCTGTCCGAATTGATGGACGTGGTTGGATCAAACAAGATCGGCAATGTTGACATGAACCGCTTGCGCAAGGATTTCCTGGACCTGGCTTATCGATACAACTTGAAAGTACCAGCCTACCTAACCTCGCTGCTTAAGGCCCTCATTATGGTTGAAGGGGTAGGAGTGAAGTTCGACCCTTCGTTTAATTTTAGGGAGAGTATTGAACCCCTGGCGCGGCAGGTGGTGCGCGACCGATTGAAGCCGGAAAACGCAGAGAAATTTCTGCGCCACAAATACTACACCAATGTCCGACCGGCTATTGACTTGCCGGCCGTTATCAACCGCTTTGTTCATAATACCGACCATGGAAGGCTTAAGATGGGGATGCAGGTCAGCTTTAGCGAACCAGCCCGCCGGAGTCTGATCAAGATTGTCAATCAGCTCAGTGCCAGCCTAATCATTGCCGGAGGATTGGTGAGTTCCGCTCTGATCATTCAGTCATCGGAACCAGAATTCTTCGTGAGTCATTCAACGGTCGGTATTGTTGGTTTTGGTGTCTCCCTGCTGGCCCTGTTGATTTTTGCGGTGAGTTTTTTCCGTAGAGGGTGATTTCGCTGAGGGCGGGGACAGGCCTCAACGAGGGCGGTAGTCCCGGATGCAGATGTTGTTGTCTTCGACATAAGCAACTTCAGGTTGAGGTTGTTTGGATTCATTGACCGGAACGATCGATATCTTGTCCCCGATTCGAATTTGCTTGGGGGCCAGATTGAGAGCAAAGATTGTTCTGCTGATATCGCCGTAACACCCCGCGTGAGCTATTCCTTCCAATCGGCCCAACACTATGATATCACGGGCCGCTGTAATTTCAGAACTTTCATGCACGTTTCCCCAGATGATCATGGACCCTTCGCTATGCAGTTTTTGCCCGCTGCGGAGATTGCGATAAACAAACACATCTTCGCCAACCGTCCTGGTCCGCCGGGTCGGGGTATGAACGTTATGCAGGATCATGCCGTATTCCAGGCATAATCTCTGCAGGGCGGCGATCTCTTCCTGGGTCAGGAATTTGAGCCCTTCACCCTGGAACAACACCGGTGAACCATTGAAGATCTGGGGCGTGGTCTCGAATTTCTTTTTCAATATGGCGGCGTATTCATCACCGCTGCCCTGGGTAAAAACAAAAACCAAATTTTCGTTTACACCCTTAATATCTACTTTAGCCAAACCGATCTACCTGCCTTTAAGAGGTATACTGATGTCCAGGGCGGAATGACGGCCTTCCGTAATCAAACGCACTTCCGGGGTGCCGTCTATCTCCATATGTCTGGCGATCAAAGCTATGATCTCAGTCTGCAGGGTTTCCATCAAATGGTTGGAAGCGCCCACCCGGTCGTGAGTAAGGACTACCCGCAGACGGTCGTTGGCACGGGAGCGACTGGAGGGTTGCCCGTTAGAAAATATCCTCTTCAAGAAATTTAACATTTCGCCCTCTCCCCCTATCTGCCGAAACCGAAGTTTCGTTTTAGTTTGCCCCAAAAACTCTCTTCCTGCAGGGTCATGAAGGGCACTTCTTTGCCCATCATACGTTGGACTACATTGTTAAAGGCCTGGGCCGCCGAGGACTTCTCATCCAATATTATAGGCTCGCCCCGGTTGGTCGATATTACTACACCGCTGTCTTCCGGTACTACACCCAGCAGTTCAATACATAGATGTTCGATGAGATCCTCGATGCTGAGCATATCACCTCTGCGCACCATGTCCGGGCGGATACGGTTGACGAGTAATTTTATGTCGCGGAATTCAGCGGACTCCAGCATCCCGATGATCCGGTCGGCATCGCGGACCGCTGAGACCTCTGGATTAGTGACTACGATGGCTTTGTCGGCTGCTGCTATGGCGTTTTGGAATCCCTTCTCGATGCCAGCCGGGCAATCAATGATTATAAAGTCAAAATCAGGACGCAACTCCTTGCATACCTCCACCACCTGTTCAGCGGTCAAGTCGTCTTTGTTGCGGGTTTGGGCGGCTGGCAGCATGAAAAGATCCGGGAAACGCTTGTCCTTGACCAATGCCTGTCGCAATGTGCATTCCCCTTCGACCACCTGCACGATATCATAAATAACCCGGTTCTCTAAACCCAGAATCAAGTCAAGCTTCTTCAACCCGATATCCAGGTCCATCACCACTACGCTGTATCCCTGTTTGGCCAGTCCAGTACTGAGGTTGGCCACGGCGGTAGTCTTGCCGACTCCGCCTTTGCCGGAAGTAACCACGTATACCTGACAGTCAGGGTTTTTCTTAGCCATTTTTGTGATCCTCCTCCAATTGCTCGTCCCCTCGATCTATGTAAATCCACTCATTTTTCAGCACTCACAGAAATTGCCATAAGCAGACACATCTACCTAATTGTAAAACATATTCATGTCGTAATAAACTGCAATTTCTGATATTTTCGTGGATTTCCAACCAAACCCGAATTTATCAATGCCCAGAAAAATATGGCAGTCAGGTATAATAATCTTGAGTTAGAAGCGTATATAGATTATATATTAGGGGACGTTGACTTTGCTTTTATAAACCGAAAGGCAGGCAAAATGAGATTATTATCAAAGCTAGGCGTTTTTGTGGCAACTGTGTTTCTCTTCGTTTTCTGCTTTTATGTTGGGGTAACCCTAACTGAGACTACTCCCAAAGTAGCTAATTTCTTTACCGGCATCAGCAGCTGGGAGTATCAAATACAAGGCCAGACGGTGGTATATTATGCTGACGGTACGGAAATGGAGAAATTAGGCTATCAGCGCCAGTACAGCGAGGACTTCCCAGAGTTTCTGAAGCAGGCGGTAGTGGCGGTGGAAGACGTCCGTTTCTACCAGCACCAGGGGTTTGATGCCAAGAGCATAGGGCGGGCCATATACAATGACCTTAGGGCTGGCTCCAAGGCTGAGGGCGGCAGCACCATCACCCAGCAGCTGGCCCGTACTTTGTTCTTAACTAACGAGAAAAGCTTTAGCCGCAAGATTAAAGAGCTTTTCATAGCGGTGTCCATCGAAGACAAGTATACCAAAGACGCAATTCTCAATATGTACCTAAATGAAATATTTGTAGGCCGAGGTTGTTCCGGCATGGCGGCCGGTGCCAAGACCTACTTCGGCAAAGATGTCTCCAAGCTGAACAAAGCGGAAATGACCATTTTGGTTGGCATTATTCAGTCGCCCGGGTGGTATTCTCCCGACACCAACCTGGAAGGCTTGAAGAGTCGGCAGCAGACGGTGGTCCAGGTCTTGGTCGAGCAAGGAATAATATCGGAAGCGGAAGGCCAGTCAATACTGAAACAGCCGTTAAATTTTAAGGCTTTTCAGCCATATGCGGCCAAACATCCCTACTATACAAGTTACCTAAGCAGCATTCTGGAGGATGAGATCGGTGCAGAGCGCCTGTATGGCGGAGGATTAAAGATCTATACCACCATCGACAGGGACATGCAGTTGGCAGCCGAGTCCTCGGTAACCACCAATGCCAGTTCATTCAGCCGCCGTGGTATTTCAGCCCGGGATATTGCGCTGGTCTCCATCGATCCGGAGTCGGGAGGATTAAAGGCCATGGTGGGCGGACCCGACTGGAGTAAAAACCAGGTGAACATGGCAGTGATGCCCCGGCAGCCTGGTTCGGTAATAAAGCCTTTGTATTACGCAGCCGCCATTGATGAGGGCATAATCAAACCGATCACGGTTCTTAACAATAAGAAGCGTGATTTTAACGGATACAGCCCCGATAATTATGCGGCCAGTCCAGAAAAAGTCAGCGCCCGCGAGGCTCTTATCCATTCATATAATGTGGCATCGGTGGAGGTACTCAGCAAGCTTGGGGTTGAGAAAGCCATTAAGTTCATGTCCGCCTGCGGGATAACTTCCATTCAGAAGGAGGATCACAACCTAGCCCTGGGTCTGGGAGGCATGAGCAAAGGTATCTCACCGTTGCAGATGGCGGCTGCTTACACAATTTTTCCCAACCAGGGCAAGCAGCCGGGTATCCATACTGTAATCAAGGTGGTGGACTCCAAAAACAAAGTGCTTTTTAAGGATGAGACCGTCTCCCAACGGGTAATGAGCAGCGGCAGCGCCAAAACCATGGACAGCATTCTGAAGGCGGTGGTCAACTCCGGCACCGGTTCCAATGCCCGAGTGGCCATTGCCAGTGGAGGCAAGACCGGAACCACTGAAGGCGCGGCCGGGCAGAAGACCGCTCGTGATCTATGGTATGTTGGATACACTTCTGAACTGGTCACAGCGGTCTGGGTAGGAAACAGCGACAATTCGGAGATCAAAGGATTTAGTACTTATGGCGGAACAGTTGCCGGACCGATCTGGAGGGATTATATGAACCGGCTAATCAATCTGGGAGTGCTGAAAGAGGCGCCGGTACGGCAGCAGGGTGATGAAGACAACGACGGGGATGGTGATCAGGAAGAAGCGGTTACTCCGGCCCAACCTGAAGAGCCACTCTTGCCGGCAGATAATGATCTTAACAGCAATAACGGTCCCAATAGACCTGGCCTTGATGATGAAGATAATCAAACCCGTCCGGGTGACACGCAAGAGCCACCGATGCAACCGGGCCCAACAGGTGAAGAACCCGGCGACGACACCGAAAATGGCGATGGCGGGCAAGAACCGGTCACCGATACCAACCCGGATAGTGAAGCCGCAACCCGGTAACACTTTTTCACCTCCTGCTTAGTATAGAGCAAGGAGGTGTTTTCTTTTGAAGGCGTTTGATCACCGGATCATCGGGATATTTCGTAGTCTAGCCCAGCCCGCACCATGGAGTCCGCCCGGAGTATCCCTGCTCGCGGCCCGCCGTATGTGGCCCGCCACCCAAGGTGAAGAAGCAGTGGTGGCGGTTTTGGATACCGGGATTGATTATAATCATCCCGATCTTAAATCCAATGTCATTGATGGTGCCAGCTTTGTAGAGGACGAACCTGATTACATGGATAAGAACGGTCATGGAACCCACGTGGCCGGGACTATCGCCGCTCATGGAAAGATCCTGGGGGTAGCCCCGGCAGCCCGGGTACTGGCAGTCAAGGTACTGAACCAGCAGGGCAGCGGAACATATCAGGGTATAACTGCCGGGCTTAAGTATGCGCGTGAATGGAAGGGGCCCCAGGGCCAGAGGGTCAATGTAGTGAATATGAGCCTGGGGGGCCCGGAGCCCGACAAGGAGATGTACCAGGAGATCATATTGACGATAAACGCAGGTATCTTGGTGGTGTGCGCGGCCGGCAACGAGGGTGATGGAAAGCAGGAAACCAGGGAAATAGCATTTCCAGCCTATTATGACGAGACCATTGCGGTGGGGGCAATTAACATGCAGACCCGAGCGGCCAATTTCAGTAACACCAATAACCATATCGATTTGGTGGCACCGGGGGTGGAGACCTATTCCACCTACCCTGGCGGCCGATATGTAAAACTGTCGGGGACGTCAATGGCAGCACCACATATAAGCGGTGCTGCGGCCTTGATCTATTCACGCTATAAGAAGCGCTTTGGTACATTTCCCACTCCAGGCACGGTGGGTCTCTTGCTTAAATATCTGAGTATTGACCTCGGTGAAGTGGGATTCGATGAATTATATGGATATGGAGTATTTAGCTTCAATATTGACGGCGGCAAGGCTATCCAATTAGCCGCCAATGCCAAGAAATACAGTATCAACGGCCAGGAACATGAATGGAATCATATCCCGGTCATCAGTGAAGACAGCATCCAGGGAGCACTGTCGGAACTAAGCGATGTGCTGGGATGCGACAGCAATACTGAAATGGGTGGCGGCGCTCTACGCAAGAAGCAGGGGAAAATGGAGATCTGGTGCTGAGAGATACCCTGGAAAGGCACTTTTCTTCCCGACCGTAAAGGAATATAATGCTTCGCTGTCGAATACAACATAAGAGCAGCTAGTTTTGCTCGCCGCGAGAGCAGAAACCGTAATTGAGAAGAAGGGGGAAGAACGATGTCTACAAAGCTGCACATTTTTGCCGTATCAGACTCGGTTGGTGAGACTGCTGAGAAAATAGCGGCGGCCACATCATTACAATTTGATATTGATAGGAGTATCACGCGCTTTTCCCGCGTCACCAGGGAAGAACAGGTCCTGGAAATTCTGGATCGGGCGGTGACGGATGATGCCATTGTCATATACACCCTGGTCAAAATGAAACTAGGAAATTTTCTGGCCACTAAGGCGCAGGAAAAGGGTGTAACCGCCATTGACTTGCTGACCCCATTGATGAGAGCTATTACCGAGAAGACGGGAATAGAGCCATCTCAGACCATTGGACTGTCTCATCAGACCGATAATGAATACTTCAACCGGGTGAAAGCTATCGAGTATTCCATTGATCATGATAATGGGGCCAATCTGGATACGATAGATCAGGCTGATCTGATCATTCTGGGGTTGCCTCGTACTTCCAAAACTCCTCTGTCGATGCACATGGCCAACATGGGCATCAAGGTGGCCAATTTCCCAATTACACTGGATACCCAAGTACCACAAGAGATTCTTAACCTTAAAGACAAGATTCCCATGGTCGGCCTTACCATAGACACCGAGACTCTAATGGAATTGCGGCGGGAGAGGGCGCGTAGCTTTGATCTGCCCCAGGATATCGACTCCCTTGATGACCTGGTAGCTGAGGAATTGGACAATGCTTACCGGATATTTGCCAAACTGAAATGCCTGGTAATTGATGTCACCTTGGCCAATATTGAGGAAATAGCCAGTTCCATAACCTACAAGTTCCGGTTACCATTGAAATTCAGCCATGTCAGAATGAAGTAGTTCGCTGCCAGTATTGGACTGTTGCCAATCAGTCAATAGAGATTCAATAAGAAGGTTGGACCAGTTGCCATATGTTTATATATTGAAATGTCGGGATGACACCTACTACACCGGGTACACGGTGGAAGTCGATCGCCGTCTGCAAGAACACCAGAATGGATTGGCCAGTAAATATACGCGGGGCCGCACCCCGGTGGAACTGGTTTATGTGGAAGAATTGCCGACCAAGAGTGCTGCCTTGCAGCGAGAACGGGAATTAAAACGCCTGACCCGAGCCAACAAGCAGAAAGTCATAGAATCTGCCCGGCAAAGCCAGTAAATAAAGATAAAAAGAAGAGCACCTGCTGCATATCATTCGCAGCGGGTGTTTTTTTGTTTGGTGGCAATCTCGATATGGGCATACTCTGGAAAACAAGCATTGGTCGGGTTGTTTGATTGAACGCTTACATAATAACTGATCTTTAGGGAAAAATAGTGCCAAACAACAGTAACATAAGGGAGGCAGGAAAATGCAGGCAAGAAGAGGGTCAGTAGTAAGCAAACAGGAATTTATCCAGGATGGATTATATGCCAAAGAAGAGTATGAAGGTCTGCTGGTAAGCTCCGATGAAAAGCAAGGCTGCTACAATCTGGGTATACAACTGGCTGAAGACCAGGTTTTGTTTGTAGATCAGGCGACCGACCAAAACATACACCAAAAAATGGAGACTTGGGTGCCACAGATCCAAGCAATTCAAAGGCAGTATAACGTCAAGAACAACTCCGGGAACTATGTAAAATAGTTGTTTGCCAGGAGATTCAGAGCAGGGAGTATGTTGGACATTGTTTTATCGGCGGGGGCTTTTAAGCCCCTTATTTTTTGGCTAGGCGGTATACCGGCGGTCATTCCTCAGTATAAATGTTTAAAGGAGTGATCATATGCCGGAATTCAAGAGTTTGCTGTGCATGCCATGCAAAGGGCAGCAGTGGGTTTTAAAATTATTGACGGGGAGTGTTATTGTCCTCATCCCTCTGGTCAACATAATGTGTCTGGGATATTTTGCACGTTGCATCAACAGTGGTCAGAGAGGGCGCCAATGCCTGCCGGAATGGTGGGATTGGCAAGACTATATACGAGAAGGGTGCATCATGTTGGCAATAACCTTCATATATATCATTGCTGCCGCCTTGATCGCCTTGCTGGTTGTCAATATACCCGTGGTTGGCACATTATTTGCCACCCTACTTAGTCTACTTGTAGTACTACTTATTCCTATGGCATTGGCCAACTACGCATTGCACTATGTTTTCCAGGATGCATTGCTGATAATTGACTTGGTCCGCCTGATAAGCAGGGTCGCGAGGGCATACGCGGCGGCGTTCCTGTCATTGCTTTTGATCGTTGCTGCTGCCTGGTTTCTATTGCTGGCAATACCAATTCTGGGCCTGTTGAGCGGGCTGATTATATTCTACACTGGAATCATCTATTCATTTGTGCTAGGCAGCATGCATCGCGAAGCCCTATGAGTGGTTGGGGCTTGAATATATTTTTACATTGCGGTACAATGTGTTTTGCGTCGGGATGTAGCGCAGCTTGGTAGCGCGTCTGGTTCGGGACCAGAAGGCCGCAGGTTCAAATCCTGTCATCCCGACCAGTTAAAAAGCTTAAAAAACAGGGCTCTCACTAAAAATGAGAGCCCTTTATTTTTGTTACTTCGTATTGATGTGGCAACCGTGTTGCAAGCGGACAATATCCTCTTAAGATAGTGTCCATTTTAGCCGCGCGCCTCCCCGATCCTGCAGTTAGCAGATGCCCCTGGAGTGCCGATCAATTGCGTAGGCCAGCTCTTGTTAACACATAGGTCCATTGAGTCTCACTTACCGGTACTACAGAAAGCCGGGGCAGCCTCACCAGATCCCAATCTTTAAATGATCCACTATCTTTAATCGTCTTCAGGGTTACCGCGGTCGGCAATTCTTCCCGGGCCGCCACCTTTATCAATGGCTCACTGCTTGTAGGTTCGTAGTAAGGTAAGCTGGTAATCTCAGCAATTCCTACAATGCGACGCTCCTTGCCGGTGTGGTAAATCAAGGCCTTGTCACCGGGTTTCATGCGTTGGATATTTTTTATTGCCGGAGCAGCTTTTACTCCATCCCAGACAGTCACTGCTTCCCGCACCAGATCGGCCCAGGAATACTCACTTGGCTCCGTTTTGATAACCAATAAGGCACGATGGTTTCCTCCCTTACGGCACTTTTTGGTTGCCCCCATAGTCAGTATATCCTAAAATAACAGCGATTTAGTCCTCCCAGTCAAACCCCAGCTCTCGGAATAATCGACAGCAGGCCTCAACCACTGCGGCGTCATACAAAACCCCCTTGTGTTTGGTTATCTCCTCCAACCCGGCTTCAATTCCCAACGCGGGACGGTAGGGGCGGTGCGAGGCCATGGCTTCAACCACATCAGCTACCGCTATGATACGCGCTTCAAGAAGTATCTGGTCTCCGCTTAATCCCTGCGGATACCCTGATCCATCCAGGCGCTCATGATGCTGCAGTACGATCTCGGCCACAGGCCAGGGGAATTCAATATCCTTGATAATGTCATAGCCGGATTGGCTGTGGGTCTTAACATAAGAGAATTCAATATCGGTTAATTTGCCCGGTTTGCTGAGGATCTCCAGGGGTACGTGGATTTTACCGATATCATGTAGGTTTCCGGCCACCTCCAAGCCTTCGATCTGATCCCGGGACAAGCCGATTTCAGCAGCAATGGCGGCGGCCAACTGGACTACTTTCTTCTGATGCTCGGCAGTATATGGATCCCGGGTACTCAAGGCAGCGGCCAAGGCGGAAACCGACTGCATCAGTATCCGCTGCATTTTCTCCAGGCTTTTCTCCAGGTCACGGGCGGTCTGGTTCATTTCCCCGCGTGTGCGCAATGCCATGATGGCATAAGCAAGATTGTCGGCTATGTTGGCGAGCAGTTTTTGTTCCTGATCGTCGAAAGCATCGATTTGGTTGGCGTAGATTCCGATGACGCCAAAGACTTTACCGTCCTCAACCAGCGGAATATCCAGGCTCGATTTAAAACCACGGCGCAGGGCGTCCTTAAGCCAGGGTCGGAATGACGCTGCCTGTTTGAAATCCGGGGTGACAACCGGCAGGCCGCTGCGGACAGCATTGGCAGTAGGTCCATTGCCACGTCTTTCATCGGTTAGCCTGATGTTGAGTTTGGCCAGGTAGCCTCCGTCAGTCCCCGCATTGGCAATGGGCTGTATCTTGTATTGCTGGTCAGGACGCAGATAACCCACCCAGGCCAGGGCATAGCCTCCCAGTTCCACGATCAGTTCACATACCGAACGAAGCAAATCAGTTTCTTTCTCGGCGTTTATCATTGCCAGGTTTATAGTGCTGATCGTCTTTAAAGCGCGGTCAATACGGTTGAATTCAGTCAGATCAGTAAAGGTCAATACGTATTTGCCGGTTCCCGGGATAATCTCCAAGTGCACTGCGCCTTTGCGTTGTTTTTCATCCCGGCCGGTTATCTGGGTCATATACAGCAGGGGAGCATCGCCGGAATGATCTGGGAGAGAATTGAAATATTCCTGCAAAGCGGTCACCCGGTTAGCTGGAACCAAATCAAACAGGGAAGTGCCGACCAATTCTTCCTGGCCGTATCCGGTAAGGCGCACACAGTTTTCATTGACCATGGAGATGGTCATGTCTTCTTCAATGATCATGCTGGCCGCCCCGGTGGTCTCAAAAATAGTGCGGTAATAGTTCTCGGAAGACTGCAAGGCCTCGACATACTGTTTGCGCTGTAGGGCGCGCACGATTATCTGGGCTACTGATTCCAGCATCATGCTATCTTCCTTGGACCACGTTTTGGGCTTGCTGACAGTATCGAAGCCAAGAAAACCCATTATCCTCTCCTCGAGAAACATAGGTACAACCAGTTGGGATTGAGCCACCGGCATTGTTTTACCGCTGGTGTGACCACTGTCCTGGCTGTCAGCCGGAACGGTGGGCGTAATCAGTATATCGTTGACTTCCTGGACCCGGTTATTCCACCAGGGCAGCGAATTGACCGGCATCCCCTTGAATTGCTGCATCCCGGCCGGGATCCCTTCCTGGCACCATTCGTATACGCGGCTGATAGTATACTGGTCGTCGGAGAAGAGCAGTACGTAGCTGTGTTCACTCCCGTCAAAGCAGCATATACTGCGGAGTGTGGCATGGATAAGGTCGTCAATCCCTTCGACTGTTATGTTGTTGAAGGCCTTGGATGTCTCCAGGAGTATGTCCTGCACCGATAACTGGTGCTGGAGATGAGATTCGGCCAGCTTCTTGGCAGATATATCGTGGGAAATGATTATGACAGCGCTGTCTTCATGGGTGCGCGGAACAATGGTCCCAGTCACTTCTAGCCACAGATAGGAACCGTCTTTCTTGCGATAGCGAACTTCAAGGTTGCCGCTGCCGAGGGGCAGATTGGCGGCGATAACTGCCTCTACTAGATCCATATCTTCGGGATGGACCAGATCGAGGGCGCTATGATCGAGAAACTCCTCCCGTGAGTACCCCAGTAGACCTAGTGTGGCGGGATTGACATATTCGAAAGAGAAATCGGGCAGCCGGCAACTGACGACGGCATAGGGCAGATTGTCCAGTATTAATTGATTGAGTTTGGATTCGAGGGGATCGTTCATCCGGTAACCCTCTAAATCTTTGTCCAACAAAAAGTGCTTCAAAGCGGTGCTCCTTATAAAGGCGAAAAATTTGTCGAATCTATGCTTTACATAATAATACGAATCACCAACGTTCTTTTGCTGAGGATTTTACTGGTAAAACATGGAGGGATATTGATAAACCAAGTTTGCGAAGGAAAATAAATGACAATCAGCGGCTGCGAGAGGGGATAGGCAATTCCGACGCAGTTATGGTTGAGCAGATAATAAACTGCAATACAGCGTATCATAGGCATCCAGCTCCTGTTCCAGACGGTATTTTGAACTGACCAAGGCTTGGGCCCGGGAGCCCATTTCCCGGCGCAGCGATTCGTCTTCCAATAGCTGTTGAGCTGCCCAGCAGAGATTCGTTTCATCCTCCACATAGAACCCTTCTTTTCCGTTGGTTATGATGTTCAAATTACCAGGCACCGCAGTCATTATGCTTGGCAGTCCCAGGCTCATGCCCTCCAGTACTGCCTGGGGCTGACCCTCCGCCAAAGAGGTGTTAAGCACCACATCGCCCAGAGCCAATAGAGATCCGATGATCTCATGAGGAACCTCTCCAAGATAGGAAACCCAGGGCAAGGTCTGGATGCGGGCCAACAAGGGGCGGCTGTAATCGGAATCGAGATCTGCGCCAGTTATAACCAGACGCAGACGAGGAAAAAACGGTTGCAGGGGGGTAAGAGCGTCGATGGCCAGAGAAATGTTTTTGACCGGACGCAAACCGCTGGGCAGGAGAAAAATTACTTCATCAGGGCCAAATCCCCAATCCCGCCGATGGCCGGGAATATTCCGGGGAATGCTGACACCTTGAGGAATGGTGATCATTTTATTAGCAGCCGGTGGATATTCCTGGGCGACCAGTTCCTGCAAATCATCGTGGAAGACCACAATTTTGGTGGCAGCTTGCAAAGCGTGCAGAACTGTTGCCCGTTGTTCATTATGAAGGTCGAAATGGATGTCGGTGCCCGTGGTGGTTAGAATAATCGGTAGTTGGGCCGCTTGTGGGAATGACTTCAAGATCAGGCCTAAGTGCCGGGCGTGGAGGACATGCAACAGTCCATATTCTGACTGGTCGAGGAGAGTTCCAAGCTGTTCCCGCCACTTCTCTTGATCGAGAGACAACAGGTTGATGTCATATCCCCGTTCAGCCAAGCCGCAGCTAAGCCGGACTGCGGTTATACTGTTGCCCCGCTGGGCTTTGTGGAAGGGAGTGATCATCAGTATCTTGCGAAATAAATCCATCAACATAGGCTGCTCCTATAGTGATGCTCTGATGAGCTGGAAACACTCACAATATGTGCCCAATCCAGTCATGACTCCGCGGTAGCGGTTCAGACCTTCCACCGCCTCATCGTAGCGTATTGATTCTATTTGGGTTTGGTGCATTCTGAGCGCTTCCAATTTAAGCTTCATAAACTCACTGATATCCTGGCTATGACCTATTACAGCCAGAGGCGTCCAAACTTCGTATCCCAGAATTGTTTCTACCCGCCAGGGTTTCAGCTCTCCCTGTTGAAACCAGGGGCCAGCCGCCCGGCGCATACCTTCGGAGACTAATCGATAAGTGGTCTGATGATCGGGAACGGCTTCCTGACTGTGGGGCAGATAAACCCGGTTGGGTTTAAACTGGCGAATAAGGCCAACAATGGTGTCCAGGCCAGCTTGGGTGTATTCGAGGTAACCATCCTGGTAACGGAGGAAAGTGAGATCGCTGGTGCCCAATAATTGTGCAGCCTGCTGGGCTTCATTTTCTCTGAGGGCAGCCAATCGGGAAGCATCGCACCGTAGGCTGCCAGCTTCGCCCGAAGTCAGATAGACGATCGCTACCTGCTCCCCCTGGTAGATATGACGGGCAATACTGCCGCCGCAGCCTATGATGTCATCATCGGGGTGCGGAGCAAAAACCATGACCTTAGCCAATAAAATCACCTCGGTCGCTTTTTCTTTACTAATTATGTCCCAGGCTTAATACCCTTGCAAGCACCGGGCGCAGTAGCCAATCTAATGAGAAAAAACCGCTTACCCGGAATCTTTCAGGTAAGCGGCCAATACTTGGGGGGAGCATAGTTTAGTGATCGTATTCAAACGGTTAGAGGAACCTTTTGTTCTTGGCATGATAGTGCGTGTGCAGCAATTCGTGCGATTTATGTCCCAGGGGTTCATGCAGGAAATCTTCATAGATCTGCTTGACTTCTGCGTTTTCATGCGATTTACGTATAGGCATGGCTTCATCTTCGATATAGATGGCATCCAGGCGTTCGATGCGCTTGACATTGGCCTTGGTTATAGGTTGGCCCCCACCGCCTACGCAGCCGCCCGGGCAGGCCATAATCTCGATAAAGTGGTAGGGCGATTCACCCGCCCGCACCTGGTCCATTAACTTGCGGGCATGGCTCAATCCGTGGGCAATAGCGACTTTGACTACGGTTCCCTTGAGGTCTACTTCAGCTTCCTTGATTCCCTCGAAACCGCGGGCTACGCTAAAGTTAACGTCATCCAGAGTCTCCTGCATCACCACTTCGTATACGGTGCGCAGGGCTGCTTCCATAACCCCGCCAGTAGCGCCAAAGATGACGGCCGCTCCGGTGTACTCTCCCATCCAGGGTGAGAAAGGCTGGGGCGGCAGTTTGCGGAAGTCAATACCGCTCATCCGGAACAAGCGCCCAATCTCGCGGGTGGTCAGAACAATATCCACATCCCGATATCCGCTGGCGTTCATTTCGGGACGGGCAGCCTCGTACTTCTTGGCTACGCAGGGCATGATCGACACTGAGAATATCTTGCTGGGGTCAATACCCATCTTCTCTGCCCAATAGGTCTTCACTAAGGCGCCGAACATCTGCTGGGGTGATTTACAGGTAGACAGGTTATCCAGCAGGTCGGGATAGAAAGTCTCACAGAAGTTGATCCAACCTGGGCTGCAGGAGGTGAACATGGGCAGGGTACCACCGGTGCTCAGCCTTTTCAGCAGTTCGTTGCCTTCCTCGAGGATGGTCAGGTCGGCAGTGAAGTTGGTATGCAGTACGTGGTCGAATCCGATCTGTTTAAGACCAGCCACAAATACTTCCATGGGGAGATCGCCGGTGTTCATGCCGATCTCTTCCGAAAGGGCCAAACGGACCGCAGGGGCGATCTGGGTGACTACCACCATCTCTGGATCGGCAATAGCGGCCAGCAGTTTGTCAATATCTTCGACTTCGCCGATAGCTCCAACCGGGCAGGCATGGATACACTGTCCGCACATAATACAGGGGCTGTCAATTAAGTCTTTGCCTAAACTGGGGACGACCATGGCATGGCTGCCGCGACCTTCAAGTCCCAGGGCGTTGACGGTCTGGATCACGGTGCAGGCCTCAATGCAGCGGCGGCAGAGGATGCATTTGTCTGGATCCCGGAATAGGGAAGGAGTAGACAGGTCCTTTACCAACCCTCTAATTTTGAGTTCAAATGGATTATCGCGGACAAAATACTCCGCGGCCAGGCTTTGCAGCTCACAATTCTCATTGCGGATGCAACTCAAACAATCCTGGGGATGATTGGATAGAATCAGTTCCAGAATTGTCTTGCGGGCTTCAATTACTTTTGGGGTCCGGGTTTTGATTACCATTCCTTCGTATACTGGCTGTGAACAAGCGGCTTGTAACAGTCTGTTCCCTTCAACTTCGCATACGCACACGCGGCAGTTGGCTTTAACCGATTGATCGGGATGATAGCACAGAGTAGGGATATTGATACCGACATCTTTAGCCGCCTGCAGGATAGTCGAGCCATCAGGAACGGAAGCTTTGATACCGTCTATGGTTACGTTTATCACTCTTTTCACTCCTTTTGCTCTTTCCTATACTAATTTGGCATTATAGTCGGCGGGAAAATGCTCAATGGTGGTCATGACCGGTGCGGGGGCAGCCTGCCCCAGCCCGCACAGGCAGGAATAAGACATGACCCGTCCCAATTTGTTTAACAGCGCCACATCGGCTGATTTGCCCCGACCTGAGTTAATTTTATCCATAAGGTCATGCATGCGCATGGTTCCTTCTCTGCAGGGGGCGCATTTTCCACATGATTCATGTGCAAAGAATTTGGCGATCCGGGCGGTAACATCGACAATATCCCGGGTATCATTGAGAACGAAGACGGCTCCTGATCCGAGCACTGCACCGATTTCGGTCATGGCATCAAAACCGATGGGCGTGTCGAGGTTGGCAGCCGGGATAAATGCTCCCGAAGTTCCGCCAATCTGCACGGCCTTGAAGCCTTTGCCATCCGGGATACCGCCGCCAAAGTCAAAGATGACTTCTCTGATAGTGGTGTCGGTAGGAACTTCAAAGAAGGTCTTGTTGACCACATCGCCGGTGAGAGTAACGATCTTGGTGCCTGGATAGGAAGGAGTGCCGATGCCGGCATACCAGGCAGCGCCTTTTTCCACGATCGCTGGGATGTTGGCGAAGGTCTCTACGTTATTGACTATGGTGGGTTTGCCCCATAAGCCGACTACCGGAGGGAAGGGGGGTTTGATGCGAGGTTCTCCGCGTTTGCCCTCGATCGACTCAATTAGTGCGGTTTCTTCTCCGCAAACATAGGCTCCTGCTCCCATCCGGACCTCGATTGAGAAGTCTCCCAGAACCCCCTTCTCTGTGGCTTGAGCGATAGCCATGTTCAAGGTCTTGACCACGGAAGGATACTCACCTCTGCAATAGATAAATCCCTGGGTTGCTCCAATGGCATGAGCACAAATAGCCATGCCTTCCAGGAGGGATTGGGGGTCGCCTTCCATAATAAGTCTGTCCTTATAGGTGCCGGGTTCTCCCTCGTCAGCGTTGCATATAACGTATTTCTGATCGGCCTGTGCCATATAGGCAAAATTCCATTTGACTCCGCAGTTGAACCCAGCCCCGCCGCGGCCTCTAAGGTTGGATGACTTGACTTCGTTGATAAGGTCCGCTGGTTTCATGCTGCGAGCTTTGTTTAGGGCATTGTATCCACCAACAGCAATATAATCGTCTATTTTCAGTGGGTCAATTTTCCCGTAATTGCGCAAAACAATGCGCATTTCCTCAGCCATTACTTTATGTCCTCCTTTCCTGATAAATCAGGGTCCTGATCCGCGAATTTGTTAATTTCCTACTTATATGCAGCTATGATTCCGGAAATCTGGGCTGGAGCAACGTCCAAATAAGGTTCGCCGTTGATGGTAATTACGGGAGTGGCTTGGCATTGGCCCACACACTCCGTAAATTCCAGGCTAAAAAGACCATCCGCGGTGCTTTCGCCCATCTTCACGCCCAACTCTTTCTCCAACGCTGCAACCACCTCAGCAGCACCAGCCACGTGACAGGGGGCGCTTTCGCATATCCTGATCACATACTTTCCGCGCTTGGCAGTCGAAAACATGGAGTAAAAGGTTGCCACACCATAAGCCTGCGCAGTCGGTTTGTTAAAAACCTTGGCAGCTTCGATGATGACTTCCTCGGGCAGATAATTCAGCTCTTCCTGGATAGCATGAAAAGCCTCGATCATCCCTCCGGGTTTGTCTGCGTATTTGGCGAGAATCTCCTGGTAATTCATCTACTTATCCCCTCCTTTCTTCTCAAAGATGTAATTGATATCAGTATTCACTGCCTGGCAGCGGGTTTCAGAATGCTGGCAAACCCTGCATTCCTCAGGTATACAGGCAGTAAAATAATCCAACAGTACAGTATTCCAACAGTAAAATAATCCCATCCAAAGTTATTATAATTCTATGTGAATAATGTCACATTGACAATAGAAATGTGTAGTTGCTCAGTCAGTTGATTAATTAAGGGAGCCGCAATTGGCGGGCTTTACAGGGAGAGGGGTTGATAGCAGGTGAGAGTATACAATATACATTTAGGGGGTAGGGTAGGGGAGGGGCAGAGAACTGTTCTGTGGCACGTACTGCTTGTATTAACTGGCAATAACTCTTATCATCTAAACAAGTGTTCGATAGTAATTTGGGGGAGGGAATTGAATGCAGGGCGTCCAGATTTCGGAAGGAGTGTTCTCGGTTGGAGTTTTGGATCCTGATCTGAGGGTTTTTGACATAATCATGACTACCGATTATGGCACCAGTTATAATGCCTATTTGGTCAAGGGGCAGGACAAAACGGCCCTGATCGAAACCGTCAAGGCCAAATTCTTTGACGAGTACCTAGCCGATTTGCAGAAGTTGATCGATATCAAGGAGATATCCTATCTAATAATGAACCATACCGAGCCTGATCATGCCGGCTCGGTTGAGAAAATGGTGAAGCTGATACCAGGACTGACGGTCTTGGGCAGCAATACAGCCCTCAACTTTCTTAGGGAGATAACCAACACCAGGTTCAAGCAGCAAGCGGTCAAAGATGGAGACGTGCTGGATTTAGGGGGCAAGGCCTTGCGCTTTATCAACGCGCCTTTCCTGCACTGGCCGGACTCGATATATACCTATCTGACCGAAGACCAGATTCTATTCTCCTGCGATTCGTTCGGAAGTCACTTTGCCGAGCCTAAGCTATTCAATGATTTGATGGACCAGGATATAGTTCCAGCCTTTGAATACTACTTCGATAAAATCATGGGTCCGTTCAAGCCTTACGTGATTGAAGCGTTGGATAAAATCCAGGATCTGCCCCTGAAGATGATATGCCCGGGACATGGCCCTATCTTAAGAGACAAACTGGACTATTTCATCGGCTTGTACCGCCAGTGGGCCACGCCCCCGGAAGCTGACCCGGATCCCCGTCCCAAGATCGTTATGCCCTATCTGAGCGTATATGGATATACCAAAATGATTGCCGACGGAATCATCGACGGTCTGCAGATGGTAGCTGATTTCAACATTAAACCGTTTGATCTGGTGGAAACAGAATTGTCCCAAGTCCTCCCGGAGATAGAGACCGCTGATGCAATCTTGATTGGATCGCCTACCTTGGTTGGAGATACGCTTCCCCCGGTCTGGGAATTGCTCAGCCAACTCTCCCCCGTTACCCATGGACATTTGGTGGCCGCCGCCTTTGGGGCTTATGGCTGGAGCGGGGAGGCTGTGCCCAATATCGAGAGCCGTTTGCGCATGCTGCGTATGGATGTCATGCCGGGCTTGAGAATAAACTTTAAGCCCTCCGAACGCAACCTGGAAGACGCGTTTCAATTCGGCATGGATTTCGCCAAGCGGATTTTGCAGAAAAAAGCCCCCAAATCCCAGCAGAAATGGCGGTGCCTGGTGTGCGGACATATTTATGAAGGAGAAGAGCCGCCAGCCGTTTGCCCTGCCTGTGGTGTAGGCGGGGAAAACTTCGTTGCCGACAGGATTGAGGATGAATTCCTTAACGACAGTGAAGAAAGATTCTTGATTGTAGGTGGTGGCATAGCAGCCCTTTCCGCTGCGGCCGCTATTCGTAAACGCAACCGTACCGGCCCCATCACGATTCTGACGGAGGAGAAAATCAAGCCCTACTATCGACCGGTTTTATCCGTTTTGATTGGCTCCGACCTACCTGATGAAAAGTTCTATGTGTATGATGATGAATGGTATCGACGCAAGCAGGTCGAGGTAAGGACTTCCAGCCGAGTCGCTAGGCTTGACACTGCTTTGCGGCAGGTTGCCCTGGAAGATGGCTCCGTTTTGGATTATGACAAACTCATCCTGGCGACCGGGGCCCGCAGTCTTATACCGCAAATACCTGGTACGGATAAGACTGGGGTCTTCACCCTTCGCAATTGGGCAGACGCCAAGTCCATGCAGAAAAGCTTGAAAGAAGGCCAGAGAGTGCTATTGGCTGTTACCGGGCTTCAGGGTTTGCAATTGGTGGACCCCTTGGTAAAACAAGGTTTGCAGGTGACGTTGGTTGATTCTAACCCTCGGCTCATGCCCCATCAGTTGGATGAAATGGGTTCAGAGCGGCTGCGGCAATTGATGGTAGAGAATGGGGTAGGTGTACTGCTGGGGGTGGAAGTCGCAGCGGTTTTGGGCGGCGAACAGGTAAACGGGGTGCAACTGAGCGATGGTCAGGTGGTGGATGCAGATATCGTCGTTTTCTCGGTGGGATTCGTCCCCGCTGTGGAACTGGCTAAGACCGCCGGTATCGAGGTAGATTACGGGATACAGGTAGATGAGTCGATGCGGACCAGTGCCTCCGATGTCTTCGCGGCTGGGGATGCTGCCCAATTGGGCGGTGTGCGGGTCGGATCATGGGCGGTAGCCTTGGAGATGGGGCGGATCGCGGGCGCTAATGCGGCTGGAGATTGGCTGGAGTATTCGAAACCGCTGGTGCCGGTGATGGTGAAAATTTTCGGCCAGGAAGTATTCTCCCTGGGAGAAGTCAACCTGCCGCCGGAAGAATGCCGTATCACCGAGGTTTGGGAAGAGAAGGAGAACTATTACCAGAAAAGCTTCGTAAGGGACGGCGTCCTGGTCGGAGTCATCATTATGGCCCCCAAGGTCGACACCCGCGAATCGATGGCGTCCCTGGGCCGTGATGCCAGTGGTGCCATGCGCACTAACAAATGGAAGTGCCGGGTATGCGGTTTTGTTCATGAAGGGTTGGAGCCCCCGGATGAATGCCCGGCCTGCGGGGCTGATAGAGACATGTTCGATCCGGTGTCGTAGAACTTCGGCAATCAGGGCATAATATCTTTGTTTCGGAAACTCGGAAGGGTGCTTTACTCTGGTGGCCTTCCGGTTTCCACCCACTAACTGAAATGCCAAGGCCAAATAATAGCTGGGGTGGGATTATATGATACCACTGCGTGACAATGCCCACAGTGACCATTTCCCTTTGATAACGGTAACAATCATTGCTTTGAACACCTTGTTATTCATGTATGAGGTTTCCCTGGGGGAAGCTGGCATGAATGAACTGGTCTATATATTTGGTTTGGTGCCGATCTATTATAGCGAGTACCATGTTTCCTGGATGGGGTACCTACCGTTCATTACTTCGACTTTCCTCCACGGCAGCTGGATGCACTTGATCGGAAACATGTGGGTCTTGTGGCTGTTCGGAGACAATGTTGAAGATAAGATGGGCAAGCTCCGCTTTGTCGGCTTCTATCTGCTGTGCGGATTGCTGGCCAGTGCAACCCATTTCCTGCTCAACTTGCATTCGGAGATACCGGTGGTTGGAGCTTCTGGTGCGGTGGCCGGAGTAATGGGAGCATATTTTCTCATGTTTAGAAAGGCATCAGTGCTAACCTTCATCCCGCCCTTTTTCCTAATAAGCGTTCCGGCCTGGATTTTCCTGGGATTTTGGGCGCTTAGCCAGCTATATGGAGGAGCTGCCGGGCTTTTATCAACTGGAGCTGAGCAATCGATAGCTTTTTGGGCCCATATCGGCGGATTCGCTGCCGGCATGCTCCTTTATAGCTTTTTCTTGAGACCAGGCCAACCGAACTACCCGGGTCAATCACCGCGTCCTTCCGTTTAACCCCATTCTATTGTTCAATGGTGCTGGCTATCAGTCGGTTGACTTCCTGATTTGCATAGAACAAGGCTTCATTATCAGGCTGCAAATGATAAATGGTGTTCTCGATCCTTTCTTGTCCGGCTTTGACGTCTTCCCAATGGCTTTCGATCTCATATATGTTCATACATCCCTGCAGGTCGTCAGCCCTCCCGGTTTCCAGGTAGTATTGGAATTTGTTGAGGGTATCGACGTTTTGGTAAACGCTGTGAACATAACTTTTTCGAATTATGTCCTGGTAAATTGACCGTAATTCCAGGGCGTTTTTGAGGGTTGATTTAGCTTCCTGGACTTCCAATCCGCACTTCTGCACAAAAGCATCGCGGTTCTCAGGCCAGTTCTGCAGAGCTTTTTTGTACCTTTCGCAAGCCTTCTCATGCTGCCTGGATTTTATGAAATATATTTTCATCTTTTGGCTATAATCTGAGTTTGAACCTGGCTTGGTATGACGTTTGGGCAACCCGATGGAATCCAACAGGTTGAAACGTGACTGCGGTTCAGCCGGCTTTTTCGGTTTGATCGGGATTAGGTTGGGTTCCGCCGGTTCCAGATCAGATGCTTCGCATATCGATTGCCGCTGTTCTATGAACTTATTGATGTAGAGAATATGCTTATCGAGGGATGCGATTTTGCCCAGGCTGGCTTTGCACATACTGATATCCCGGATCAGTTCATCCTTGCTGCGCAAGCCTTTTTTATTGGTTTTGCGGGTCTGGGCATACTTGTTCAAGGGCCGGTCTAATTGGGGGCGCTTGTGGTAATTGAACAATTGGGCCAAGTCAGCTGAAGTTAGGAATTCCTCTTCGGCAGAATGGAATCGGGAGAAATGAAACTGGGTATTAGTGGGGACATAGTAGTATGGCCCTACCGAATTCAGGTAATCGCTCAGATGCATCTCTAACAGATCCTGACCAGCTTCGAGCTCGATATTGATGAAATCAATCCAAGTAGATAAATTATCGGGATTGCCCATATTATTGTCCAACCATTCCTGCATCTGCAAATAGGTCTCCAGGGAAATGTTTATAGTGGAATCATAATAATAGAAAAGCAGTTCATCGGGACGATAGTTGATGAAAACGGATAGATCCAAGAAACATTGGCTTTCCTTGTTTAGAAAGGTAGAGAACATGATATTCCTCCTTATTTAGTGTGTAGCACTTAATTTCTAGATATTACCAAAAAATCCTTCTAATGCTTAAGATAAAAATAAAAAGATAAAAAAAATTATGGGAATAGGAAACCATAGAATAAGTACGCCACATTCTACGGAGGGAGGTAAGTAAATGAAGAAGAAAAGCAAAAAGGCCAATAAGGCTCTAACCGAAAGAGATCTTTTGAAGATTGAGACAGCCCGGGAACTGGGACTGTGGGAACAGATTGAGGCGAATGGATGGGAATCCTTGACCAACGCCGACTGTGGTCGGGTCGGCGGCATCATGCGCAGGAAACTCAAACAGAATAAAGCATAGTAGAGTCTCGGCCCCGTGTATCTGACCAGCTCCCAACCTAATCAGCGTTCCGTTTTTTATGATAATATTGATAATGACATGGTAAAAACGGAAATATTGACTATGGGGAGTAATCAGAATGGCCAAGGGTTTTGTGCATCTGCATAACCATTCCGAATATAGTCTGCTGGACGGAGCCTGCCGGATCAGGGATCTGGTGAACCGGGCTGTGGAATTGGACATGCCGGCGATAGCGATTACAGATCATGGAGTGCTTTATGGCATCATGGATTTCTACCGGGAAGCGAAAAAGCGAGGTATCAAACCGATCATAGGCTGCGAGGTTTATGTTGCCCCCAGAAGCAGATTGGACCGGGATGCCCGAGCTGATGAACGCAATGCTCACCTGACCCTGTTGTGTAAAAATGAGGTTGGGTACCGAAATCTGACCGAGATGGTGAGCCGAGCATACATTGAGGGTTTTTATTATAGGCCTCGGATTGACATGGAACTGCTGGAAAAATACCATGAGGGGCTGATCGGACTGAGCGGATGTCTGGCCGGAGAGATACCCCAGCTGATTGTTGCCGGCAATCAAGATTCTGCCCGGGAGACCGCCCTCAAATTACAACGGGTATTTGGTCCCGGTAACTTTTATCTGGAGGTTCAGGATCACGGCATCGATTTGGAAAAGAGGGTTTGCCAGAGCTTATTCAAAATAAGTGATGAGACCGGAATACCGGTAGTTTCCAGCAACGATGCTCATTACATCCGCAAAGAGGACGCCGCGGTTCATGATGTGCTGCTGTGCATTCAAACCGGCAAGGTGGTGTCTGATCAAGACCGCATGCGCTTCGATGGCAGCGAGTTCTATCTGAAGAGCGAAGAGGAGATGCGGGCCCTCTTTCCCGACCATCCCGAAGCGGCGGACAACACCCTTAAGATAGCCGAAGCATGTGAACTGGAGTTTACCTTCGGCGAATTTCACTTGCCTTATTTCTCGATTCCGGATGGCTATAGCCCAGAGAGTTATTTGGAGCAATTGACCAAGGAAAAGTTCGTCCTCCGCTATCCCCAACCGGATGAGCAGGTTAAGCAGCGGTTGGCCTATGAGCTGAGTATGATAAATGAGATGGGTTTTGCGGAATACTTTCTGATCGTTCAGGACTTGGTCAACTGGGCCAGAACCCATAACGTGCCGGTCGGCCCTGGACGTGGTTCGGCCGCGGGGAGCCTGGTTTCCTACGTTCTAGGTATTACTACCATAGATCCGCTCAAATACGACCTGCTCTTTGAACGGTTTCTCAATCCCGAGCGCATCAGCATGCCGGATATCGATATCGACTTTTGCTTTGAAAAGAGAGAACAGGTTATCGCCTACATCATCGAGCGATACGGCATCGATCGGGTAGCCCAGATCATCACATTCGGTACCATGGCGGCTCGGGCCGCGATCCGCGATGTGGGCCGGGCTCTGGATATATCCTACGGTAATGTAGACCGGATTGCCAAGATGATCCCCGCTGAGCTGGGGGTTACTATAGACAGGGCTTTGGAGATTTCCCCGGATCTGGCGGCTGCCTATCAAAATGATTATGATACCCGCCGTATAATCGATATTGCCCGGGCCATCGAGGGGATGCCCCGCCATGCTTCCGTACATGCGGCTGGAGTGGTGATCGGCCGTGAGACCTTAAGCTCTTTGTTGCCTTTGCAAAAGACCAGTGACGGCCATATTATTACCCAATTTGCCAAAGAGACAGTGGAGGACATCGGCCTCCTTAAGATGGATATACTGGGACTTAGGACCTTGACTGTGCTGGACCGGGCGGTGGAGATAATCAAAAAGACCAAGGGGGTAAAGATAGATTTGGAGAACCTGCCGCTGGATGATAAGCAGGTTTTCCGATTGCTCCAGGAGGGCGACACCATCGGCGTATTCCAATTGGAAAGCGATGGCCTGCGTCGTATTTTGAGGGATATGCAGCCCAACCGCTTCGAAGACTTGATCGCGGTAATTGCCCTGTACCGTCCCGGCCCGCTGGGCTCCGGCATGGTGGAGGATTTCATCAACCGGAAACAGGGACGCCAGAAGGTAGAGTACATGCATCCCGCCCTGGAGCCGATATTGGAGGAAACCTATGGCGTTATTCTCTACCAGGAGCAGGTCATGCGGGTAGCCAGCGACCTGGCCAATTTCACCATGGGTGAAGCGGATGTGCTGCGCCGTGCCATGGGCAAGAAAAAAGCCAGTGAGATCATGGCCATGCGCGATAAATTTGTTCAAGGTGCTGCCCGGAACGGCATCGACGAGGGCTTGGCCGGACACCTGTTTGATATCATGGAGAGTTTTGCCGGCTATGGTTTCAACAAAAGCCATTCGGCAGCCTACGCTCTGATATCTTACCAGACTGCTTATTTAAAGGCTCACTATCCGGTTGAATTTATGTGTGCTTTTCTCAGCAGTGTCATTGAGCACCAGGACCGGGTGGTTTTCTATATCAAAGACTGTAAAAAGATGGGGATACCTATCCTGCCGCCCGACATCAACCAGAGCTTTGAAAACTTCACGGTGGGGGCGGATGGTATCCGGTTCGGCCTGGGTGCCATCAAGAATGTGGGAATAAATGCCGTCAAGGCTATCGTCGAGGCTCGGCGGCAAGGTAATTTTAGCTCCTTTTTTGATTTTTGCCAGCGAGTCGATCTCACCCAGATAAACAAGCGGATGGTGGAAAACCTGATCAATGCAGGCTGTTTCGATTCCCTGGGCCAAACCCGCAAGCAGTTGTACTCAATTATGGACGAATCGATGACCTTGGCCGCCCAAGTCAAACAAGCCAGTCAGGGTGATCAACTCTCTTTGTTCGGTGATGCAGCCGATATGGTCGAGGAACCCGCGGTGCTGGTCAAGGGCGAGTGGGATAACCAGGAAAAACTGAGCCGGGAAAAGGAGGTTCTGGGTTTCTACGTATCCGCCAACCCCTTGGACAACTACCGGGAGATTATCGACCTGGTGACTACCAGCGAAATCGCGGGTCTAAATGTTAATGACGGCGAGGAATATGTGCGGGTAGCTGGAATACCCTCGGCCATAAGTAAAAAAATCAGCCGTCGGGGAGATCCCTATGCCCGGTTTTTCCTAGAGGATTTGAGCGGGCGAATCGAGGTCATGTTGTTTTCGTCTGCTTATCGGCAATGTATCGATTTGATCCAACCCGACGTACCCATTGTGGTTGAGGGTTTTCTGGATCTGCGGGATGAACAGCCCAAGATAGCGATGCGCAGGGCGTTCCAGCTGAAGCCAACGCTCAAGGAAATGCATGTGCGGCTGCTTCCGGAGAAGAACGATGCACAGACCAGGACGGCATTGCTGGCAGTGATCGGACAATACCCGGGCTCAGCCGAGGTTTGTTTACGGCTGCCCGGCAAGAAGAACCGGGTGTTGGATGATAAGTATGATGTCCAGCCCCACCCCGGCCTTAAAAACGAACTGCAGCGGTTGGTGGGCAGACATAATGTCTGGTTCAATTAAGGAGGTCAAACGCATGAATCAAGATTATATTGGAGATGACTATATTGTGATCAAGGCCTTGGAGAACGGAGTCACCATAATTGGACTAACCCGGGGACAGGACACCAAATTTCACCATACCGAGAAACTCGACAAAGGCGAGATTCTGTTGGTTCAATTCACTGCCCACACATCAGCCATAAAAATCAGAGGCAATGCAGAAGTGATGCACCGGTATGGTATGACTTTAGCTGAGGGGCCGAAGAAATAACTGTAGATGGGGGTGCGGGGTTGCATAGGCTGGCGGTTTTAACCAGTGGTGGCGATGCGTCAGGAATGAATGCGGCCATACGCGCGGTGGTTCGTACCGCAATTTACCGGGGGATGGAAGTATACGGGATCCACCAGGGTTTTGCCGGACTTCTTAATGAGGAGATAAAACCCATGACCGCTGGTTCGGTAGCAGATATAATTCACCGCGGCGGTACTATCCTGCAGACATCCCGTTCCGAAGAATTCAAGACTGGGTCAGGACAGGCCAAGGCCGCTGCCGTGCTGGACAAATGGGGTATTGCCAGCCTGGTCGTAATCGGCGGTGAGGGCAGTCTCAGCGGGGGCTGTGAGTTATCGAAGCTGGGTGTTAATGTAGTCGGCATCCCCGCCACCATAGACAACGATGTCCCTTTTACATACTCAATCGGTTTCGATACCGCTGTTAACACGGTCCTTGGGGCTATCAACCGGTTGCGGGATACGGCCACCAGTCATGGCCGTATTTTTATTATCGAAGTGATGGGAAGGGATTGCGGTGAGATTGCGCTGACTGCCGGATTGGCCGGTGGGGCTGAATCGGTTCTCATTCCTGAGATTAATCCGGATTTGGAGCAGGTAGTAAACAAGATTAAACAGGGAATCAATCGGGGCAAGCTGCATAGCATCATTATTGTAGCTGAAGGTGTTGTTCCAGCTCTGGAATTGAAGGAGTTTATAGAAGCCGAAACCCAACATGATACCCGGATAACCATACTGGGTCACATCCAGAGGGGCGGAACTCCCACCGCCGTAGACCGTATCATGGCCTCGGTGATGGGCAAGAACGCTGTCGAACTCATATATGAAGGGCAGCGTAACGTGATGGTGGGGGGAGACCGGAACAGGGTTTACACAGTTCCCCTCCAGGAGGTCGTAGAGAGCAGTCGGGTAACAGATTTGAGCATTTATGATATGGTGGGAATACTCTCCATTTAGCGGAGGTAAATGATGCGCAAAACCAAGATAATATGTACAATTGGGCCGGCCAGTGAGGATCATGCTATTATGTCCCAATTGGTGGCCAAAGGCATGAATGTAGCCCGGTTAAATTTCTCTCATGGCGAGCATGCGGAGCACCAATCCAGGATAGAAACCGTACGTCGTGTAGCCACTCAACTGGATGTGCCGCTGGCAATTATGCTTGACACCAAAGGTCCGGAGATAAGGACCGGGTCGCTGCAAAACAAGAAGGTAAACCTGAAGGCCGGGCAGAAATTTGTACTAACCACTCGTGAGGTTCCCGGGGACGAGTACGAGGTTGGGATAAGCTACCATAACCTGCCAGCGGAGGTCAAGCCGGGAATATCCATTCTGCTCGCCGATGGTTTGATTAACCTGGAGGTTGAATCCATCACCGCTACAGACATCATCTGCCGGGTCGTAAATGGAGGAGAACTGGGAGAGAAAAAAGGCGTTAATGTACCCGCAGTACGGATAAATCTGCCTTTTTTAAGCGATAAAGATATTGCTGACATTAATTTTGGGATTGATGAAAAGGTCGATTTTATCGCGGCATCGTTTGTAAGGAGCGCCCAGGATGTTCTGGACATACGAAGGATCCTGGAATCCCGAGATGCCAACATAGATATTATTGCTAAGATAGAAAGCCAAGCCGGGGTTGATAATCTGGATGAAATAATCAAAGTGGCGGACGGGGTTATGGTAGCCCGGGGCGACTTGGGAGTGGAGATCCCGGCTGAAGAAGTTCCACTGGTCCAGAAGAGAATCATCCAGGAGTGTAATAAAGCTGGAAAAGTAGTGATAATCGCCACCCAGATGCTGGATTCCATGATAAACAATCCCCGGCCAACGCGGGCCGAGGTTTCAGATGTTGCCAACGCTATTTTCGATGGCGCCGATGCCATCATGCTCTCCGGAGAGAGTGCGGCCGGCCGGTATCCGGTGGAGGCGGTGGAGACAATGGCCCGGGTGGCGGCACGCGCCGAACAAGCTCTCCCCTATCATGATCTGTTGCGTTCGAAGCGACTGCAGGGGACTTCTTCAGTAACCGATGCAATCAGTTTTGCCACCTGCACCACTGTCGCCAGTCTGGGAATAAATACAATCGTCACCTCTACCACTACCGGAGCGACGGCACGAATGGTATCCAAATATCGGCCCCGGGCAGATATTTTTGCGGTTACCGCCAATCCGGCGGTGATGCGTAAACTGGTGATGGTGTGGGGGGTTTACCCAGTATTGACCAGGCCTGCTTACGGAACTGATGATATCCTTGAAGCCGCTCTGGATCGGTGCCTGGAAAAGCAGTATATTCGGCAAGGGGATATGGTCGTGCTGACCGCTGGAAGTCCCGCCGGCCTTACCGGCAGCACCAATCTGATCAAGGTGCATGTGGTCAGCGACATACTGTTGCGCGGTATGGGCGTAGGTTCGAAACCGGCAAGCGGACGGAGCAAGATAGTGCTGGATGAAACGGATCTGGCCCGGATTGAATCTGGTGATATCCTGGTATGCCGAGCTGTATATCCCGCCATGGTCCCGTATCTAAACAAAGTTACGGCTATAGTCGCAGAAGAAGGGGGATTGACTTCGGATGCCGCTATCATTGGACTGAATACCGGATTGCCGGTAATTGTAGGGGCCCAAGACGCCACCCGGATCTTGAAGGAGGGGGATTTGGTCACCATCGATACGGCTCACGGCCTTATTTATAGTGGTTTGGCTAAAGTCTTATGAGCGATATGCAGTTCACGCTGAGCTGTCGGTCAAAAAGAATCGGGGTCAAAACGACCCCGATATTAGTTTGTTTGGCTATTGGTTTTTCCGGTGCAGCCGTCAAGCTTGGCCTGGTTACGCAGATGGGAGCAACGTTTAAGCTATCTAATCGTCATTCTTCTGACCGTCTCTGATCAGGGTCACCGACGTAGAGTTGAACATAGCGAACACCTTGTCACCCTGGTGCAGATTCATATCATGGGCTGCCCCGGCGGTTATGGTGGCGGTTACTGGCTGATCGCCTATATCAATAATGACTTCAGTCAAATCCTTGCCGTGTTTGATTTCCATGATTCTGCCGGCCAGTTTGTTGGGATCGCTAATGCGCATTATATACTCCTCCAGTTTTTTATTTAGTATGTACTGGAGCAGTCGATCTTAATCGAGAAGCTCGTAATGCATGGCATCCGCATAACTGTTGCCCCAGCTGAACCCCGCCGGTTTAAAGGCTTTCTCCCACAAGATCAGGTTGGGATCATTTCGTTCCGTACTGGGATTCACATAACGGAAATGATTGGCGGCATTAATGTCGATAGCTGTTCCCCAGGAATGATTGCTGAGTCCTCGGGAGGGATTCCAGTTGACATGGCGGGGAACCCAAGTTCCATCCATGGTTTTAACCAGGCTCAGCAGGGGAACTGTACGCCCGTTCACTACGGCAGTGCCATTCTTAATGAGCGTAAAGGCTTTGATAAAATTATCAGCTGCATTCCGGTGAACCTGAACTGATCGATTCAGGCCGGGTAAGGTTATGGTGACGATATTGGCTTGGATCCACTGTGGATCGATTTCAATTCGGCCACCTGCGGTGTTTCGATAATGAAACTGGCCATATGATCCATTGACCTTGCTAACCAATGGGTATTTGGCGTTGTTGGCTGGTACGGCTCGGGATACTGTGGCGGCAGGCTGGGCAGCCGGAGCAGTATTAGGTTGTTCTTGAATGCTGGCGTTGCTCGGGGCTGGAGCTGCTTTCTTCACCACCGGTTCCTCAGCATCCTTCTGCACAGCCTCAGCGATTGGGCTGGCCATGACCCGGGCTTCATCCTCGGACGTTTCGGCAGTATCGAAAGAGAGATGCTCGGGGATACTCTCATCGGTCGCCGGCGGGGCAGCGGCTATTGATGCCACAGCAACTTCGGCAGGCTTGTCCGTACGAAGTTGATAAGATGCAGTTATGTATACGCTGGCCATGATCAGGACTAATCCAGCCAGGCATGAAATAAGTTTTTTATTCATACATTCCTCCATTGCATCGGTAGGAACTCCCTTAATGATGTTCTTGGAGAATAGGAGTTCAACAAATGCACCCAGTATAAACAAGCCGCCGGGACGCAAAAACCGGCGGCTTGTTTGACAAAACCACAGATCGGCAATCTATCACCAACGGACGACAGTTCCGATCTGCTTTATCAAAACTTGTCCTTCTCATGATGGCCAAGAATTGATAAAGCACATTAATAGTCCACTATTCCGCGTCTCCAAACGATCATGGCGACGCAATATTATGTTGGTATTGGCGGGCATCGTCCATTTATCGCCTCCTTACCGTTACCAGTACCTCGTTAGTTACCCAGTGCGAGTATTACTTCCCGCAAAAGTATTTCCACACCACTGTTGTATTTTCAGTACTGGGCTTACATTAGATTCTAGCGGTAACATTTTAATAGCGTCAAAGGAAAGATTAGGTAAGGAGAAAAGCGGCAGCGAGGTGGATTTTTTTCTGCATCAACGCGATGAATAGCGGTGGGCACCAGGTCTAATAATTACCCGAAATTTTGGGATACTAATTTGGAGACACGATTGATAAAAATACACTTGAAGGGTGAACAATGAGATGGTACAATACCCCTAGGGGGTAGGAAGGGAATATTCAACAGACAACACGAGTATTAAAAAAGGTGGGATTAAAATGGAACTGGTGAAGATTACAGCGGATACAATCGAAGATATCAAAGAGAGTCTGAAAGCTATGGAAACCGACAAAACCAACCTCAGAATACGCGGCAGCGCAGGTTGAGGGGGCATGTCTTTTAATCTGGTTCTGGATGAACCAGCTGAACGTGATTTGGTCGAGGAGCACGGTGGGATAAAATTCGTAGTGCAAAAATCGCTGTATGACATGTATCAGGGTTTTGCCATCAATTCAGTCAAGCGCAATGGTTTCACCTACTATTCGATTATGCCTGGCAAGCCGGACTCAAACGCGGGATGCGGCGGTTGCACTACCTGCGGATAATAGCATTTCATATTTTAACAATGGAAAAGTTGATGGAGGGGCGTAATGCCCCTCTCAGACTTTTGAAAGGGATGGCTCTAGAGCAGGTTCATCAAACGCTCATAACCTTCCGGATCTCCTTGATCCAATTCTGAAGGACGCTTAAAATCCAATGATTCAGGACGGTTTTTAAGACTGCTGTGCTTCAGCAGTATCGACACTTGGGCGAGGACCATCTTAGTGCGCTCCTTGTCCGCATATCCAAAACTTCGTACTATCCGGGCAAACTCATCAGGTTTGTAACTGGTTAATTCGATATTGCCATCGGCGTAAAGCCCCACCGACAGGAGTTCTTTCTCCAGCAGGAAGAACCATTGTTTATCATAGAACCGTTTGGTCCATTGGTTGGCTCCCTGATAATAAAGGAACCAAGCCTTTATTTCCCCGGATCTCAACAAGTAGTCGCGTATGGGGAGCCATTGACTTTCGTTCAGCTGCATCCCGGATTCGATCAAACGCAATTGTTCCTCCAATAATAAAACCCCACTTCTTTAAGTTTTTATAAATGCTCTAACCATTCCTTTGATCCAGAAACCTTCAGGTGTTCCTGCCGCAATCAGTCTCCTTTGTCCAATCGCTACCTTACCCGAGGTTATCAGCATGATATCATATCCAGCTCAATTGCCCAAGCAAATGGTTAACCTTGCCGCGAGCAGTGGGGACCCAAGCTTGTTTTCCTTCAGAGGGTATGGTAAGTATATGGAACAAGAGATATCGGATTAGTTTTCCATGGCCAGGATAATAATAAAAGGGGAGATATGATGAGTAAGGAAATCAAAATTTTAGGCTTTGCCGGCAGCCTGCGTCGGAATTCGTTCAACAAGGCTGCGCTGCGGGCGGCGCAGGAGTTGATGCCTGATGGGGCTAGGCTGGAGATCTTTGATTTAGCACCCATCCCTTTCTTCAACGAGGATCTGGAAGCGCAGGGTGTGCCGCCTGCAGTGACGGAGTTCAGGAGCTCAATAGCGTCAGCCGATGCTTTGCTCTTGGTCACCCCCGAGTACAATTACTCCATTCCTCCGGTCCTTAAGAACGCTCTCGATTGGGCTTCGCGCGGTGCGGATTCTCCGCTGCAGGGGAAGCCAGCGGCAATTATGAGCGCGTCGACCGGAATGTTTGGGGGAATCCGGGCTCAGTATCATCTCCGTCAGGTTTGCGTGCGCCTAAACCTGCAGTTGCTGAACCGACCGGAGGTGTTTATAGCCAACGCGGCCACCAAATTTGACCAGGAGGGCAGGCTAAGCGATGAACCAACCCGGGAAGTGATTCGCAAGTTATTGAGCGCGCTGGTGGAGAATGCGGGGAAAGCAAAACTGGACAAGGGTGAGTAACAATTGGCATATTCCAAGAAAATGGAATTGACAACTTTGGAGAAGATGATGCTTATTCATTGCCGGGATATTCATAAGCCGGAAAAGGCTGGCCTTTGTTCGGAATGCCTGGAGTTACTGGACTATGCCCGGAAGCGTACCGAAAAATGCGTTTTCGGCGATAACAAACCGGTTTGCTCACAGTGCCCGGTGCATTGCTATCGCCCCGCCAAACGCGAGGATATCAGGAAGATAATGAAGTATTCCGGCCCCCGTATGTTGAAGCGGCACCCCATCCTGGCGGTGAGGTATATGTACCGCAAGAAATTCAAAAGCCACCCAGATCGATTGCAGAAGTGAATCTCTTCGTTATTTCGTTCAGTCCGCTCAGTCGACGTACTAACGGGTACGCCTCTATCGCGGCCCTCACTCATGCCTTGAGCTTCGCACCTGCAATCGATCTGCCGGATTGCAGAAGTGAATCTCCTCGTTATTTCGTTCAGTCCGCTCAGTCGACGTACTAACGGGTACGCCTCTATCGCGGCCCTCACTCATGCCTTGAGCTTCGCACCTGCAATCGATCTGCCGGAGTGCAGAAGTGAATCTCTTCGTTATTTCGGTCAGTCCGCTCAGTCGACGTACTAACGGGTACGCCTCTGTCGCGGCCATCACTCATGCCTCGAGCTTCGCACCTGCAATCGATCTGCCGGAGTGCAGAAGTGAATCTCTACGTTATTTCGTTCAGTCCGCTCAGTCGACGTACTAACGGGTACGCCTCTATCGCGGCCCTCACTCATGCCTTGAGCTTCGCACCTGCAATCGATCTGCCGGATTGCAGAAGTGAATCTCCTGGCCGCTCTGTCCGATACTGCCTCCTGGCTTGCATTTATTACATCAACTGATCTATGTAACCCTGCAGGGCCGCTTTGGTTGTGGGCCCGGAAAGGCGGGTCCAGATGTTGCCCTGCTTATCGATAATGATAGTGGTGGGAATACTGTTGATATTGTAATCATCGGCTGCTTTGCCGGAGGTATCCAGTAGAACCGGCATCGAATAGCGGTTCTCCTCAATATATTGACGGGCTTTGTCAGTGGTCTCACGGGCGCCATCAGTCAAATTAACCGTCAGCAGTACCACGTCTGAACCTTGGGTATACTCCCGGGAGGCCTGTTCCAACTCTGGCATTTCCGCTTTGCAGGGCGGGCACCAGCTGGCCCAGAAATTAAGTATCACCACTTTACCACGGTAATCAGAAAGCCTGACCGTCTTCCCGTCCAGGTTCTCAAGGACGATATCCGGAGCGGCCTGACCATTGCCGCTTGGGCTGCCAGTCTGATTACCGGGTACAGTGCTGGGCAGATTACTGGTTCGGGTGTCAGAGTAGGGGCTGCAACCTGATAATAAGACCATCACCAGAATTGTAAGTCCCAGAAGGGTGGTTGGGATGCGCATGATAAGCCCTCTTTTCTAGATTGGGATTTGTCCAATCATAAGATAACCCAGTTTATCGGTGTACATCAAGATACCAGCCAGAATAAGAACCAGACCCGATACAATGCTAATAGCCCGGTGATAGTTCTGCATGGTTTTCAGCAGGGGGCCCGCCCGATCGAACAGCGTGGCAAACAGTATAAAAGGCAAGCCCAACCCGGCGGAGAACAGCAATAACATGGTAATGCCTTGCCAGAGGGATTCGGTATTGCCAGCCAGAATCAGGGCCGAACCAAGGAAGGCACCCACGCATGGTGTCCAGCCAAACGCGAAGACCGTTCCGAATACCACGGAGGTGAAGAAATGGAGATTTCGAGTACGGTATCCCAGGTGTCTGTCAAAATCCAAGAAATGTAACCGTATCACCCCTGCAAAATTCAACCCCAAAATAATCATGATAAGGCCGCCTATTTTACGGAACACACTTATGTTTTCCTGCAGGAATTGCCCTAATAGACTGGCTGTGGCTCCCAGCGCCACAAACACAAGGGTGAATCCGACCACAAACGCGATGGAATTCTTGATCAAGCGAGGATGGCTGATATCTGACTGCTCGCTGACTCCGGCCAGGTAGAAGACATATACGGGCAACAGCGGCAGAATGCAGGGTGAGACAAAGGCCAGCAGTCCCTCTATAAAGCACAGCAGGAAAGACAAACCGGTGGCTCCTCTCCAACAAAGTGACTTAATATAGTATAAATGAAATCGGACTGGAATATTGCAGATAATACTGCTTGACATTAACGTAGCGTCAACCTTTATAGTTGGGACGAGAGGGGGGTGTTTGTGCAATACACGGTTCAGAAGCTGGCTCGTATGACCGGAGTCAGCCCTCGTACTCTGCGCTATTATGATGAGATAGGTTTGCTGAAGCCGGCCCGTATCAGCTCATCCGGATATCGCATCTACGGTCAGCCGGAAGTGGATATGCTCCAGCAGATCCTGTTTTACCGGGAGCTGGGGTTTGGTCTGGAACAGATCAGGGAAATCGTGACCGATCCCGGTTTTGACAAAATTGCCGCCCTGCAAAAGCATCGTCAGGCTTTATGCAAGGAACGTAGCCGCTTGGATGATTTGATAGCCACTGTCGAAGCCACCATGGCCGCATATGAAGGAGGTTATATCATGAAAAATGAGGATAAGTTCGCCGCTTTTAAGAAACAGCTGGTAGATGATAATGAGCACAAATATGGGGATGAGATCCGCGCAAGATACGGCAACCAGGCGGTGGAGGAGTCAAATCGCAAGGTTCTGGAAATGAGTCCGGAAAAATATGAAGAGGTCAGTAATTTGAGTGAGAAGTTACGGATCACTCTCGCCGAGGCTTTCCAGACCAAGGACCCGGGTGGAAAATTGGCCCAGCAGGCTGCTGAGCTGCACCGCCAATGGCTGGGATTTTTCTGGGATAGGTACAGCCCGGAAGCCCACATGGGTCTGGTCCAAATGTACGTCGACGATGAACGTTTCACCGCCTATTATGATGTTGAACAGCCAGGGACAGCGGCTTTCCTGAGGGATGCGGTGCGGATCTATACCGGTTTGAAATGAGATTAAATGACCACAGTTGGTCACGTCTTTGGTAAATTAATTGACTTTAGGGCGGAGATTGGAATTAGCCAGGCTCCGCCTTATTGTTTGCCGGCTTGGTTATAAAATAGCGGCGTTTAGGGAAAATCTTTGGTGTAAGTGTTTGTTCCCAATAACCTGGTTGAAGATATATTGTATATCCAACCGAGAGGAAAGGGTGAAAAAATGGATGGCCTTGAGGCAGATTTGAGGGAAACCCTTTATCTGAGATTAATCAACGGGTATTCGATAGCTGAAACTGCTTCTACCTTGGGCAAATCCGAAGCTGATGTGTATTCCGCGCAATACCGGGCTCTGTACGCATTGGCCCATTTGTTGGACCAATACTAGGGCACAGCTGAAGACAGGGGATAGCCCGGTCGGTATGGTTGGCGTATGCTACAATAGTGACAGGAATTTTGTACCACGGGAGGGTTTGATTTGTCGAAGGCTTCATCGGTTGGTCAGGCAGCCTTCAATAATCCGTTCATCCCGTTGAAACATCGTAACTTTCGCTATTACTGGATCGGCATGTGTGTGTCTCTGATCGGCACCTGGATGCAGAGCGTGGCCCAGCCATGGTTGGCCTATTCCCTCACCAATTCTGCCCTTTTGTTAGGTTTGGTGGGAGCCATGCAATACACGCCGGCCCTTTTTCTGTCTCTCTTTGCCGGTGTGGTGGTTGACCGGTGGCCTATCAAGCGTATCATCTACTTCACCCAGGCTTCTTCCGGGCTGGTTGTACTGGCGTTGGCCTTATTGGTCTATAGCGGAGAGATTTATTATTGGCACATCTTGGTCATGGCTGGACTGATGGGGTTGGTAAACACCCTCGACATGCCCGCTCGCCAAGCGTTTGTGGTCCAACTGGTGGGCAAAGACGATCTCATGAATGCTATCGCTCTCAATTCGGTGGCTTTCAACACAGCCCGGGTTATAGGTCCGGCGCTCGCCGGTATTTTGATGGCATATTACGGGGTGGGAATTTGCTTTCTCATCAACAGCTTCAGTTTTGCCGCCGTTCTGATAAGCCTGCTTTTTGTCGTCCCCCTTCCCTTTCATATAGAAAGAGTGGCTCGCGAATCAGTCTGGACTGAGCTAAAACATGGACTGCGATACGTTGTGGAACAACGGACCGTTCTCGAAACGATCGTGCTTGTCGCCATCCTTGGTATATTTGCGCTGAATAATAACGTATTGCTGCCGGTTTTCAACCAGGAGGTATTGCTCCGGGGAGAGCGCAGTCTCGGATTTCTGTTTTCCTTGGCTGGAGTCGGATCACTGTTTGGTGCACTTACCATCGCTTCCCTCAGCCGCACCGGTCCGCGAAATGGGGTTCTGTATACAGTTCCTATTGCCATAGGAATCCTATTGATACTGGTAACCTTCAGCTCCAATTTTTGGCTAGCCGGACTGTATTTGGCGGCCATGGGTTTCTTTTTTAACCTGTTCTCCTCGACTGCCAACACCACCGTACAGGTGTATACTCCAGACCAATTGCGAGGACGAGTGATGAGTCTTTATACCCTCGTTTTCGTGGGGACTACCCCGTTGGGTAATCTCTATGCGGGGTGGAGCTGCGAGTTCTGGGGGCCACAGTATGGATTTGCCGCCTGCGGAATTATGGTACTGGTTGCGCTGGTGGTTCTATATTTATTGCGAGAATATGCGGTAAAGAGATCTTCAGAGACGGACACTATTGATAGTTCGTTGCGAGGTAGCGGTTCTGGCAGTGGGGAATGAAAAACCAACTGAAGCACGATTTTATGGTCGGTTGTCAGAAAGGCAGGATACTAACATGAGTAATGGGGCAGGAATCAAGCGGTCCAGAGTGGCCCTGGTCGGTTGCGAAGAATACCATTACCCGGAGGTCCGGCAAGCCGTGGAAAGGGGCCTGCAACTGCTGGGCGGTCTGGAACATCTGGTCCGCCCGGGGGAGAAGATAGTTCTAAAACCCAATCTCCTGGCGCCCGATCCTCCCGAGAAATGCGTCACCACTCACCCCGCCGTCTTCAAAGCCATGGCTGAAGCCCTACAGCAAGCTGGAGTTAACGTGTCATTTGGGGATTCTCCTGCCGTTGGATCCACCACCCTGGCGGCGCGCCGGGCCGGGTTGAAAGCGGTGGCTGATGAACTGGGCTTGGACTGGGCTGATTTCAGCCGGGGGGAAGAAGTATCATTTCCGGAAGGAATTCAGAACAAGCGATTTAACATCGCTAAAGGAGTTTTAAGAAGTGATGGGATTATCAGCCTGCCCAAGTTGAAGACCCACGGCCTGACCCGCATGACTGGCGCCATAAAAAACCAGTTTGGCTGTATTCCCGGCTTGTTGAAGGGTGAGTTTCATGTAAAACTGCCTGACCCAGATAATTTCACCCGCATGCTGATCGATCTTAATTTATTTCTAAAACCACGTTTGTATGTGATGGACGGGATCTGGGCCATGGAGGGCAACGGGCCCCGGGGCGGCACTCCCCGCCATATGGGGGTATTGCTGTTCTCCACCGATCCGGTGGCTTTGGATGCCACAGTATGTCGCCTGGTTAACCTGCCACCAGAAGATGTACCTATGCTGAAACACGCTCAACAGATGGGATTAGGCACATATCAAAAAGAAAATATCGACTTGTTGGGTGACGGGTGGGAAGGCTTTGCTCGTTATGACTTTTTGAAACCGCGTAAGGCCAGTATATCAATACAAAATCCATGGCTGCGCAACCGGATAATACCCAGACCCACTATTGACCATAACCGCTGTATCCAATGTGGCATTTGCATTAAAGGCTGTCCGGTAAAACCGGCGGTAGTGGATTGGGAGAATGAAGAAAAAGACAAACCGCCGATTTATGATTACAGCCGGTGTATCCGCTGCTATTGTTGCCAGGAGATGTGCCCCGAAGCGGCCATCGATCTGAAGGTACCATGGCTGGGTCAAGTGCTTGCCCCGCTATTGCGTTAACCTCCCTGGTTATTCCGATCTGGTTAACCCAGCTACCGCCATGCGCACAGATGTGTTTCGGCAGCGTCGATGGCGGAGAATATGCAAAAGCCCATAAAACTCAGCACTACTATGCCCCCATACATGTCCAGATAGTTGACCCGCATCCAGGCGTCCATTATGAAGTACCCCATGCCGTATTCGGTACCGAAGGTTTCGGTGAAGAACAGGATCGATACCGCGGTACCCAGGGCGAGGCGTATGGCGGTCAGGACCTCAGGCAGTGAAGCAGGCAAGATGATCTCGGTGAAGGTTTGGGTTTTGCTGGCTCCAAGTGCTTGCAGGGAGTGGAACGTTTCAGCCGGGATAGACTTCACCGCGTCCCGGGAGGTGATAACGACCTGGAAGACGACAATCAGCACGATCATAATCAGCTTGGAGACCTCTCCCAACCCGAACAGCAGCATGACCACCGGGAGCAGGGCCAGCTTGGGAATCGGGTAGGTGAAGTAGACCAGGGGAGAGAGCAGCTTGTCGAGGCGGGGAAAGTAACCCATCAAAAACCCCAATGGAACACCCACCAGAGCTGCCAGCAATATGCCGGCCATGATGCGCCCCAGGCTGTAGAGGACATGGGTCGACATTTTGGTGGAAAAGGTGGCGATGATGTTAAGCAAGACATCATATGGTGAAGGCACGATGGGCCGTGCCAATAAGGCTGACAGCGCCCACCAGGCCAGGATAACCACTATTAGGCTGTAGATGGCTCCCCGCCACTTTCTGGAACGCAACCGGATCAGTCCTTGATCAGAATTTTACGCAAACGCATGGACATGGAGTGATATTCGTCCTGGAGGCGCAGATTCTCCATCTGAAAGCACGGGTTGTCGATGATCTCCAGGACCCTTCCAGGAGATGAGGAGAATACCACGATCTTGCTTCCCAGGTAGAGCGCCTCATCGACGCTGTGGGTCACAAATACGGTGGTTACACTGTGTTGCTTCCAAATGTTAAGGAATAGCGCCTGCATTTCTTCTCTGGTTATGGCATCCAGCGCCGAAAAAGGCTCATCCATAAGAAGGAGGTCGGGCTTCATTATAAAGGCGCGGGCGATCGCCACCCTCTGCCTTTGACCTCCGCTGAGCTCTTTGGGATACCGGTCCAGCAGGGTGTCGATATCCAGTTGCTGGAGAATGTAATGGCCGTAATCGTTCAAATCCTGCTGACCGTTTTTTATTTTTACCCCCAGCAGGGCGTTGTCGCGAACGTTTTTCCAGGGCAACAGGCCATAGTTCTGCAATATCATCCCTACCCGCTGGGTTTTGGGATTTATGGGGCGGCCGTCTATGGTGACTATTCCCGCGTATTTTTTTTGTATACCGGCCAGGACATAGAGAAAAGTCGATTTCCCGGATCCCGAAGGGCCGATCAAGGTAATGATTTCCCCCCTGGGGATGTCCAGACTGACTCGGTCCAGAGCTAAAACCGACTCATTAATGGCCTGGTACCAGACCGATAGATTGCTGACTTTGATCACTCGATCATCTACCTAAGCACTTCCCCATTGATCAGATCATCATAATTATAGATCGTTTTTACCAGTTGTCTGTCTGCCATCCAGGTCATGACATCATCGAAGATTCTTTTCTCGGGCAGTTCAGCCTGGTGGTATTGGGGCATCTTGATGATGTCCTTGACTTCGGCCGGAAACCCCATCGCTTGGATAATATAATCCAGGTAGGATTCGGTGGGTTCAGTCTGCAGATAAACGACAGCATCATTGTATGCCCTCATGACTGCTTTGATTTCTTCCGGATTATCACTCAGAGACTCAGCGGTAAAAGCTATGGTAACACATTTATTGGCGAGTATATCGGTGCTGGTCAGTACCATGCCCCCATCTTTGAGAGCAAGGCTGGAAAACGGCTGGACCATGATGGCGGCATCCACTCGACCGCCCTGCAGCATCTCGAAACGAGTAGGCAGTTGGGGGATAGCCACCTTGCTAACCTCACTGGGCTGCACCTGGTTAGCTTCCAGCATGCGGTCCAGACTATACTCCATGACTGTATTACTGGATAAGCCCACACTCCTGCCTTTGAGGCCGTTCACCGAGGTGATCCCGGATCCCTTGCCTGTCATAAGCTCAATAGTCCCGTCGGTCCTGGAACACATGCGCAAGTTTATACCTCCGGCATTGGCAAAAATGACTGCTACCATATCCGATACCACGCCATCCAACTGGCCGCTCTGAAGGGCACTATCCCGGTCTTTGGCACTCTTGAAGGGTATTATCTTGACTTGGACGCCTTGTTTGGCATAATAGCCATTTTTCTCGGCTATCAGGAAGGGAACCGAGTCAACGTCGGGCATAATACCGATAGTAATCATCTTGTCAGGCAGCGCGGATTGCTTGTCCTGGTTACAGCCGAGCGGGAACAGTCCCAGCGTTATAATCAACAGTACTATTAGTAGCCTTTTCATGATACACTCCTCTGCTACATTGGTGTGATTTACATTATGTACCATGCCTAATATACCACACCTAAAGGTTTAACTTAATCAACTGCTCAACTGCTGATCGATCCAGCGGATAACCTTGCGGTAGAACAACAACTCCAGATGGTTCACTTTGAGCGTAATCTTTTCTTTGAGAATGGCCCCCCCAGCCACCATAGCGTCTGTGTTCAAGACGCTATCGACAAAGACCAATCCATCACTGGGGGCGGAAACATCGCCGGGTACCGGCCCAAACATGTGGTTGTCACCAGCCAGAACGGAAATCTCAACCCCGGCCCCACCACCGGCTTTCTCCAACCGGGCGATCAGATTTCCTCCATCCGCAATGGCTGTATTGATCCCCCGGGAATGACTGACAAAGCCCAGCCCGCCATGATAGGTAGTCCACCAGTCCGGCTGCGTCATATCCAGGGGATACTGATCATTCCATTTATGAAGCATTTGAGATTGTCCTGGAAACGCCCCATCGTGATAAATAGCTTGCCGGCAAGTGTTCAACGGTGCACCTAGATAATTCATCCGGTCCCAGGCGATTACCCCGTTGCTGCCAGTCAGATATACAGGGAGGGAGATAGCTGGGTTTCGAAAAGCGAAATCGATTCCCAAGTTGGGAGTCCCCAGCATAACCAGGCGGCGAATGTCTCCCCGATAAGTGGTAGCCGTAAGGAGGCCGGACATATAGACACGGACCGCCAGGCCGCCTTTGCTATGTGCCACCAGGTCTACCTGCTCCACATGGCACATGTTTTTGACTTGGGCGATGGCGTGGGCCAGGGCTTGTGCCTGATAGCAGTTGTCCCCATGGGTATGAGCGAAGGTCAGACAAAATACCCGGTAGCCCAGGTCCACTAATTGTTGCTGAATACCCTTAAATCCCATATTGTACAGATTGACAAAAGACACCGCATCCATGCCTGCCCCGGGGATAAGAATAACCGGGATCGAATTCCGGTTGGTCTGCCACCCGGGGGCCAAATGAAGAAGATATTGGTCGGAGGAGGGCCGCCTGCTTCCAAAGGCTTTGACAATATCGCTGTCACAGTGCTGGTTGGCCTGGCAAAAAACCTCGCGGATATTATGCAGTTCGGGTACCCGGCATGCCAGTATAGCGTCCCAGTAACTGCTGCTGTTGGGATGTTGCGAGTGATGACCGAACAACACTGAAATCAAGTCGTCGTATTTAGGCATGGATAACGCTCCTCTAGGTTACCGCCGGCAACGGGCGGAATCGAAAATTGACGGGGGATTCATGCAGAGCCTGCTAACATATTGCTATTAAATAAAAGAAAATATAATTCCGAAACATAGTGTACTGGAAAAAACATAGACTTTCTAGTTAATCTTTGGCCTGGTTCGTCATTTTCCCATATCCGATAACTAAACGCCGGGAAATATAGAAAAAGGCTTGATTTTAGTCATGGCAGCGTTTATCATCTTAATTATGAAAAGTGAATCAAATTAGTCCAATTTAGAAGAAAGGTGAGCCGATGCAGATTACCCGCCAAACGGAATACGCAATAAAGACCCTCATCGAATTAGGTCAGGTGCCTTATGGACAGCTGGTGTCGAGCAAAACTATATCGCACAAACACAGCATTCCAGAGGATTTTCTGCACAAGACGATTCAGGTATTATCACGGGCCGGTTTGGTGGTGACCCAGCGTGGTATTCAGGGAGGAGTAAGACTGGGGCGTCCTCTCGAAGGGATCACCATTGCCGACGTAATTGAGGCCATGGAGGGTCCGCTGGCTATCAACGTTTGCCTGAGCCCAGGATATCAATGCGAGAATTCAGCCACCTGCCAAGTCAGGAAAACTCTGTCTCGTGCCCAGGAGGCAATGGTAAAGGAGCTGAGAAAAACCAGCCTGGCAGAGATAGCCGCGCATGAAATTGGAGAGATTAAGACCAAGGTTTGATTTCAGAATCTGCACCAAGCGATCTATTATTACAACATATTAGAAGGAGGAATCTGAATGTTTTGCAATCAATGTGAACAGACTTCAAAGGGTACCGGCTGCTTGACAGTCGGGGTTTGCGGCAAGAAACCCGAAGGGGCTGCTTTATTGGATCTGCTTACCTATTCGATCAGCCAGCTGTCGGAAGCGGCCCGCCAGGCCAGGAGCAAAGGCGTGGTTGATTCCGGATTAAACCATCTGACTACCTCTGCGCTGTTCGTGACTCTGACCAATGTCAATTTCGATCCGGACGCTATCGAAAAGTATATCCGTGATGTAACGGCCAAGATCGATGAGTTGGCGGTAAAGGCGGAGATCGATACCAGCTTTGTAATAAAACCGGCCAGTGATGTGACCGGATTGGTCAAGCAGGGTGAGGAACTCGGCTATCCAGGCAGCCAGGAAAAGAATCCGGACATCCGGTCTCTGAAAGAACTATTATTGTACGGACTCAAGGGTGTAGCAGCTTATGCTCACCATGCAGCCATTCTCGGACAGGAAGATGAGCAAGTATATACCTTTATCCACGAAGGTATGGCCAGCCTGATCGGACCTGATAAACCCATGGAAGAGTGGCTGGGGCTGGTGCTCAAATGCGGGGAAATAAACCTGCGCGCCATGGAACTGTTGGATGCGGGCAATACTGAGACATTTGGCCATCCGCAGCCTACCGAGGTCCAACTGGGCCACAAAGCCGGCAAGTGTATACTTGTATCGGGCCATGACCTCAAGGATCTCAAGGATCTGCTGGAACAAACCGAGGGCAAGGGTATCAATATCTATACCCACGGAGAGATGCTGCCGGCCCATGGTTATCCTGAATTGAAGAAACATGCCCATCTGGTTGGTCACTACGGGACTGCCTGGCAGAATCAAAAGAAGGAATTTGCCCAGTTCCCTGGGGCTATTCTGATGACCACCAACTGCATCCAGGAACCGGCGGCAAATTATGCGGCCAACATATTCACCAGCGGAGCCGTCGGATGGCCGGGAGCGGTGCATGTGTCCAACAACGATTTCGGGGCGGTTATTACCAAGGCTCTGAAATTGCCTGGATTTACCGATGATGTCGATAATGGGTCGGTTCTGACCGGATTTGCCCGCAATGCAGTGTTGGGTGTGGCTGGACAGGTTATCGAGGCCGTGAAAAGCGGGGCTATCAAGAGGTTTGTATTGGTGGGTGGCTGCGACGGAGCCAAGTCAGGACGTAACTATTACACCGAACTTGTGGACCGTCTGCCCGAGGATACGGTAGTCTTGACCCTGGCTTGCGGTAAATTCCGTTTCTTTGACCACAAGCTGGGCGATATTGGCGGAATACCACGCCTGTTGGATATTGGACAATGCAATGATGCTTATTCGGCGATTCAGATTGCGGTAGCCTTAGCCAATGCATTCGAGTGCGGAGTAAACGATCTGCCCTTGTCCATGGTGTTGTCCTGGTATGAGCAGAAAGCGGTATCGATTCTGCTGACCCTGTTGTATTTGGACATCAAGGACATCCGTTTGGGACCGAGTCTGCCGGCTTTCATATCACCCAATGTGCTGAATGTTTTGGTTGAGAAATTCGGGATCAAACCGATAGCAACCGTGGAGGAAGATCTGGCAGCGATCGTAGGCTAATTTCAAGCTGGAGCTGATGTTGACCAAATCACAGGGAACCAATCCTATCAGGCCCAACCGCTTTAGGGCCGGTACCCTTAGGGAGGCGAGTAAATCGTGGTCTTACGCAGTATTGTAAAAATAGATGAAGAATTATGCAACGGATGTGGAGCCTGTATATCACCTTGCGCCGAGGGGGCTCTGGCCCTGGTAGATGGTAAAGCCAAGGTCATCCGGGATGAACTATGTGATGGAGCTGGATTTTGTATGGGGTTATGCCCGGTGGGGGCTCTTTCCCTCGAAATCAGGGAAACGGAATCGTTCTCCGAACAAGCTGTGGAGGAGTTAAGGAACTCCGCCCCCCGGCAATACATTGCCCAGCACTGCAATTTTTGCCGTATCTCGGAAGATGAAGCATACCTGTTGCCGGTAAAGCACCAAGGGGATTCACAATGGGTATGCACCCGCTGCCTGCCCCGCTTGATACACGGCTAGGCTGGCGGTTCCTCTTAGCAGTGGTAGTCAACTTGTCACATTTCCCGCTCCCGTGCCATAATTAGTATGGTGTGGAGCGGGATTGTCTTTTATACGACTCTGGATGTCAAAAAGCTTTTCTAATTATTTCCGTTATATCTTTATCAGGCTAACGTATTCGGGTAAAGTATCTATCATCATGAGGTATTTACATATTGCCCAACATCGACGGGAGGAGGATGCCGCCTGTCGCTGAGAACATGGGCCCTGGACCGCTAAGGTTCTGGCCGCTGTAGACATGAGAAACCAATGAGGTGATCGCATGGATATGGGATTAATATTTGTGACAGCCTTCATAGTAGCTTTATCCGGCGCCATAATGCCGGGACCGCTGCTTTCTACCGCAGTGGCCGAGAGCCTTAAGGGGGGATGGCGGGTAGGGCCCTATATGATTCTGGGCCACGGGGTCCTGGAGATTGTCTTGATACTAGCACTGGTCGCGGGCCTGGCTGGATTTCTCACCCAGCCGGGGGTGACTTTGGCGATAGCCTTAGCCGGGGGAACAGTATTGATTTTCCTGGGTGGGACAATGAGCCGGGATGCGATTCAGAACAAACTAGCCCTCGATTTGAAAGCTGCCCCATCTGAGCGCCGGCCAAGGATACATCCCGCTATTGCCGGGGTGACGGTCAGCATTGCCAATCCTTACTGGTGGTTATGGTGGGCTACCATCGGGTTGAGCTATATTACCCTGGCCATGAACAGCGGTTCGCTGGGTTTGGCATCTTTCTTCACCGGGCACATCAGCGCCGATCTAGCTTGGTATTCTCTGGTAACCATCGCTGTGAGCGGAGGGCGTCGTTTTATAAATGCTAGGGTTTATCAGGTGGTCCTGACCGGATGTGGCATATTCCTGGTGGGTATGGGTATCTATTTCATCTATAGCGGAATAATGATGTGATCAAAGACCCCGAAGCATACCAGCGGCGATTATTCAATCGTGCCGTTGTTAACCTCCTGAGCCAATAAGTCGATGACCGTCTGGTCGGTCGGGAAAGCCAGGCGGGGCACCGATTGCAAAGGGAAAAAGTCTAATTCCTCAAGGTCATCGCCGGCTTGCATCCTGCCCCCGCACACTTCAGCCAGAAACCAAATCCCCACGGTATGGCAGCTGGGATCATGGAAATTGGATTGAACGGTGAAAACCCGTTTGATTTCGATGTCCAGATTGGTCTCTTCCTTGAATTCACGTTTGATGCCAACATACACATCTTCATAATATTCCAGATATCCGCAGGGGATGCACCACAGATCCTTATAAGCACCCCCTTTTCTGCGTCCCAGCAAGAGATGACCGGCTTTGTTCATGACAATGGCGGCCACTCCCACAATCGGGTTCTCATAATGGATGTAGCTGCATGCCTGGCAAGTCAGCCGCTGTTGCTCGGCCTGCAGCTGGTAGCGGAGTTTACCTCCGCATTTGGGACAATAGAAGAATCTCTGCTTGGCACCGATCACTGCCGAACACCTTCCCGAAAGAGTCTGCTTATTTAGTCATGAGCTAATTGAAGAGTGCGGGTTTGACAATACTATTATAAGAGAGTTGCACAGAGTATGTCACCGGCGTGATGTGTTTACGGTGATTCGCAGCGATATCTTGACTAGGGTGTCTGTATAGACCTGGGGACAGGGGCCAGCCGGTCAGATTTGTTTTGGGAATGCACCAAAGAAAAGATTGTGAAATATATGACGTACATAAAACTTGACAATATGATTGTCAAATTTTATACTGTGTAATAAGACATGGTGAGGGAGGGAATACCGTGGTTGACGTATCCCGCGACCAGCCCGTATACAATATCAGTGTGGCAGCGGAATTGGTTGGAGTTCATCCCCGCACGCTGAGGATATACGAAGAGACCGGTTTGATCTTCCCGGCTCGTACCGGGGGGAACACCAGACTGTTCTCCAATGCTGATATCGAACTGTGTCTGCGTATTCGTTTTATGACTCAAGAAATGGGTCTGAACTTGGCCGGTGTCAAACTGATTTTTACTTTGGAGCAGAAACTGAAATTTAGGTTCGAGGACTGGTGTAAATGACCACTACAAAAGATTATCTGGAAAAATAATTGGGAGGTGTATTTAGATGGGAAAAGCGGTAGGAATCGATCTTGGGACCACCAACTCAGCGGTAGCAGTAGTGGAAGCCGGCAAACCGGCTATTATTGTCAACGCAGAAGGGGACCGGGTAACACCGTCGGTAGTGGCCTTTACCAAGGATAACCGGCGTCTGGTCGGTACCCTGGCCAAACGTCAGGCGATAATGAATCCCGAGGCAACCATCTTTTCAGCCAAACGTTTTATAGGACGCAAATATGATGAAGTTACTTCAGAGATGAAGATAGTACCGTACAAAGTGGAGCGCGGTGAGAATGACAAGGTTTACTTCCAGATCCAGGATAAAAAGTATGCTCCCGAGGAAATAAGCGCTCAGGTCCTGCGCAAGCTGGTCGATGATGCAGCCAACTATCTGGGTGAGAAGATAACCGACGCGGTCATAACCGTACCGGCCTATTTCAATGATGCCCAGCGACAAGCTACCAAGGATGCAGGTCAGATCGCCGGTCTCAATGTGCTGCGTATCATAAATGAGCCCACCGCAGCGGCCTTGTCATATGGCTTGGACAGTCATAAGAACCAGACCGTGATGATCTTCGACTTAGGTGGAGGGACATTTGACGTCTCCATCCTGGACATAGGCGACGGGGTAGTCGAGGTACGTTCGACCTCTGGTGATACGCATCTGGGGGGCGACGACTTCGACAAGCTGATTGTCGATTACCTGGCCGAGGAGTTTATTAAGACGGATGGAATCGATCTACGCAAGGACAAGCAGGCTTTGCAGAGGTTGTATGAAGCTGCTGAAAAAGGCAAGGTGGAGTTGTCCAGCACCACTACCACCAATATTACCTTGCCGTTCATAACGGCTGATGCCAGTGGTCCCCGCCATCTGGACATCAAATTGACCAGGGCCAAATTCGATGACCTTATCCACTCCCTGCTGGAACGCTGTATGGTATCGGTGAAACAGGCCCTTAAGGACGGCAATCTTACCGAAAAAGACCTGGATGAGGTTATCCTGGTGGGCGGCTCAACCCGGGTGCCGGCAGTACAGGAAATGGTAAGATCATTTACTGGCAAGGAGCCCAACATGTCAGTCAATCCGGATGAAGTAGTGGCCCTGGGCGCTGCAGTTCAGGCAGCTATCATCACAGGTGAGGTCAAGGATGTGCTATTGCTGGATGTAACTCCCCTGTCACTGGGCTTGGAGACCATGGGCGGGGTTATGACCAAGTTAATAGACCGCAATACTACCATCCCCTGCCAGAGAACCCAGATCTTCAGCACAGCGGAGGATAATCAGCCTTCGGTAGATATCGTGGTTCTGCAGGGTGAAAGGGAGATGGCCCGCGACAACCGCCAGATAGGGCGTTTCCGCCTGGATGGCATAGCTCCGGCACCCCGCGGTGTGCCGCAAATAGAGGTTACCTTCGACATCGATACCAACGGGATCCTGAGCGTGTCGGCTCGTGATAAAGGTACCGGCAAAGAGCAAAAGATTACCATAAGTGGATCGACTAATCTGGAGAAGGATGAGATCGACCGTATGATCAAAGAAGCGGCTGCCCATGCCGCCGAGGATAAAAAGCGCCGCGAGAACGTGGATCTCAAGAACGAGGCAGATTCTCTGGCTCACGGTTTAAACCGGACACTGATCGAACTAGGCGGAGGGGTACCGGTTAACGAGAAGACCCGCATCGAACAACTTATTGCGGACACCAAGGTTGCGGTAGAGGCAGAGACGCCGACGGAAAAACTACGCACCCTGATCAGCGACCTGCAGCAGGCTGTGCACAGTCTGTCCAGTATCGGCAGCCAGTCGGGCGGTTCTTCGGGGCCGGAACCAAGCGGTAATGACGATACCATAGATGCCGATTTTGAGGAGAACTAAAGCCAGGGGCCGGATTATCCGGCCCGGTTTGATTCAGTCCGCAGGTGGTGATGAGAGTTGGAATACAAGGATTATTACAAAACCCTGGGTATAAAGAAGGACGCTACTCAGAAAGAGGTTCAGGCGGCCTATCGTAAACTGGCCCGTAAATGGCACCCGGATGTAAACAAAAAGCCGGATGCCGAAGAGAAGTTCAAGGAAATCAATGAGGCCTATGAAGTCCTAAAAGATCCTGAGAAACGCAAGCGTTACGACACCTATGGGGCCGACTGGAGGGAGGGTCAGCAGTATAGCCCGCCCCCGGGATGGGAAAACGTCCAGTATAGTTTCAATGATGGTATGGGCGGTTTTGAATTCCATGGTGGCAACACCGGCCAATTCAGCGACTTCTTTGAAGGCTTGTTTGGAAGAGGCCGGGCCCGCAGCCGCGCCGGGCAGGATATGCAGGGATGGGCTATGCGCGGTCAGGACCAGGAGACTGATATCGACCTTACCCTGGAAGAAGCCTATCACGGAGTCAAAAAGGTCATCCGCCTTCAAACCTTGGAGCAGGATGGTTCACAATACGTACCCAAGACCAGGGAGATAAACGTCAATATCCCGGCCGGGGTTACGGATGGCAAACGGATCCGTTTAAACGGTCAGGGAGGACCGGGGGTAGGTGGAGGACCCAACGGCGATCTTTACCTAAAGGTTCATATCCAGCCTCACCGGATATTTACAGTCAGCGGACCCGACCTGGAGGAGGAAGTACTGATAAGCCCTTGGGAAGCCGCCCTGGGGACTAAGGTTGAACTGGCCACCATGACCGGCAAGGTTAACCTCACCATCCCGGCCGGAGTACAATCAGGGCAGAGACTGCGCTTGCGGGGCAAAGGCATGCCCATTCCCAAAGGTGGGTATGGAGATCTGTATGCGGTGATAAAAATCGCCGTGCCCAAAAAGCTCAGCGACCAGGAGCGGGAATTATTCGAACAGTTGTCTCGGGTGTCCACTTTTGACCCTCGCTCGGTCGGGAAGGAGGCGTAGGCAGCATGCAATACCGTCATTATTATCTAGTTCTGCGGCGGCCTGCTGCCGAGAGCGGATTACTGGATTTGATGGAGACCGCTCGGCAGGCCTGCGTGCATCCGGATTTGCTGCTCCGGATGGTGGACTTGGGACTAATAGAGCCGGAGCAGTCCAGTCCGGAAATGCTATTCACTCCGGAGGTGGTGGGTGTAATCGGCAAAGCCGTACGGTTGCGCTACCAACTGGGGATAAACTGGGCCGGGGTTGGCCTGGTGCTGGATTTGCTGGAACGAATCGGGCAATTGGAGAGCGAGATTGAAAGATTGAGAAGGAAATAGAAGATTCATTTCCCCGCGGGAGGTGTAAGTAAATGGATATAAATAAATTGACAGAGAAATCGAGGGAAGCGCTGCAGAACGCGGAGAGCCTGGCTGCTGGTTTAGGACATCAGGAAGTGGATGTCGAGCACCTGTTTATGGCCCTCATGCAGCAGAGCGACGGTCTCATACCGCGCTTGTTGGAGCGGGCCAATGTCAACCCCGGCATTGTGATCAGAGAACTTCAGGATAATCTGAGCAAACGCCCTCGGATTACAGGAGGCGCCACTGAAGCCGGCAAGGTTTATATAACCCAGCGTCTCAATCAATTGCTGGCCCGAGCCGAGCAGGAAGCCAACCGGTTGAAGGATGAGTACGTCAGTGTGGAACACCTGATCCTGGCCATGTTTGAAGAAGGGGCATCAGGAGCGGCGGCTCGGATCATGAAACAAGCCGGGCTGAGCCGGGATGCTTTCTTGACTGCACTGACCTCGGTAAGGGGCAACCAGCGGGTGACCAGTCCAACCCCGGAAACGACCTACGAAGCCCTGGAGAGGTATGGGCGCGACTTGGTCGCTCTAGTGCGCAGCGGCAAACTGGATCCGGTTATCGGCCGCGACAGCGAGATCCGGGACGTGATCTTGATCCTGTCCCGCAAACGCAAAAACAATCCGGTTTTGATCGGTGAACCGGGGGTGGGCAAGACTGCCATAGTCGAAGGATTGGCCCACCGCATCGTACGCAACGATGTACCGGAAAGTCTGAAGAACAAGACGATATTCGAATTGGATATGGGAGCTCTGGTGGCGGGTGCCAAATACCGGGGCGAATTCGAGGAAAGGCTGAAGGCGGTACTGGAGGAAGTTACCAAGAGTGAAGGCCGTATCATTCTCTTTATCGATGAATTGCACAATATCGTGGGGGCAGGAAAGGCTGAAGGCTCCATGGATGCCGGCAACATGCTCAAACCCATGCTAGCCCGGGGCGAACTGCACTGTATCGGGGCTACCACCCTGGATGAGTACCGCAAGCACATCGAAAAGGATGCCGCCTTGGAGCGTCGTTTCCAACCGATCATGGTAGATGAACCTACGGTTGAAGACACCATTTCCATCTTGAGAGGATTGAAGGAGCGGTATGAGGTTTTCCATGGGGTAAAGATTCATGACAATGCCCTGGTTAGCGCGGCAGTGTTGTCCAACCGCTATATATCAGACCGTTTCCTGCCCGATAAAGCCATCGACCTGGTCGACCAGGCCTGCGCCATGGTCCGCACCGAGATCGACTCCATGCCATCAGAATTGGACGAGATATCACGGCGCTTAATGCAGCTGGAAATCGAAGAGGCCGCTCTGAGCAAGGAAAAGGACCCGGCCAGCCAGGAACGGCTGCAGAGCCTGCAGAAGGAAATGGCCGACATCCGGAGCAGGTCAGATGCCATGCGGGCCAAGTGGGAAGCTGAAAAGAACGCCATCCATAAAGTGACTGCCTTGAGAGAAGAAATCGACCGGATTCGTCAGGAGATTGAGAGGGCTGAAAGGGAGTATGACCTCAATCAGGCGGCCGAGCTCAAATATGGGCAATTGCCGGATTTAGAGAGAAGACTCAAGGCAGAAGAGGAATTCATGGCCAAGAAGCAGGGCCCGGTCAGTGTGCTAAGCGAAGAGGTTACTGAGGAGCAGATAGCCCGGATCATCTCGCGGTGGACGGGAATTCCCCTGACGCGACTGGTGGAAGGGGAAAGAGAAAAACTGCTGCGTTTGGATGAGATCCTGCATGAACGCCTGATTGGCCAGGATGAAGCGGTCAGTCTGGTGGCTGACGCCATTATCCGAGCCCGGGCGGGGATAAAAGACCCGCGGCGTCCTATTGGATCCTTTATTTTCCTGGGCCCCACTGGAGTAGGCAAGACCGAACTGGCCAAGACCCTGGCCCAGGCCTTGTTTGATTCCGATAAGAATATGATTCGCATCGACATGAGCGAGTATATGGAGAAGCATACTGTGTCTCGTCTGATCGGCGCTCCCCCGGGTTACGTCGGTTATGACGAGGGGGGGCAGCTTACCGAAGCGGTGCGACGCAAACCCTATTCGGTGATCCTCTTCGATGAGATTGAAAAGGCTCACCATGATGTCTTCAATGTGCTGCTGCAAGTCCTGGATGATGGCCGCATCACCGACTCACATGGCCGCACCGTCGACTTCAAGAATACCATAATTATCATGACTTCCAACCTGGGATCGCAGTATTTACTGGAAGGTATTAATGATCGGGGTGAAATTAGCGAGACCGCCCGAGAGCTGGTTATGAACGAGCTACACAAATGGTTCCGGCCCGAGTTCCTCAACCGGGTCGATGAAACAGTTCTCTTCAAACCGCTGACTCTACCCGAGATTGAGCAGATCGTGGAATTATTGTTGGACGACTTGCGGCAGCGTTTGCAGGATCGGCAGATAAAGCTGGAGCTTTCGGAGGAGGCCAAGCTATTCATAGCCGCTGAGGGTTTTGATCCCGTTTTCGGTGCCCGGCCGCTGAAACGTTTCCTGCAGAGCCGCCTGGAGACCCTGGTGGGCAGAGCCCTGGTCAGCGGGCAGGTGATAGATGGAGCGACTATCAAGGTGGACAGCCAGGATGGCAAGCTTACTTTGGATTGGACGAATCCCTGATCCTTTGGACAGAGTGTTTGGTATGGCGGGGGCAAGGTGAAATAACCTTCCCCCGTTTTTTGCTCCAGGTGTTATATAACCAATAGTTATTTCAAGGCTTAAAACAGATATGATATACTTTGTTCTCGAAACGAGGTGATAGAGTGGAACACATCTATATGGACAATGCAGCTACATCATATCCTAAGCCGGAGTGCGTTTATGATGCTATGGATTATTTTAACAGGCATCTGGGGGGGAATCCGGGGCGCGGAACCAGCAGCCGGACTCTGGAGGCAGGATCCATACTTCTGGACGCCCGAGAAACCCTGGCAGCGCTGTTTAATATTGATGATGGAGCCAATATCGCCTTTATGCTGAATATTACCGAAGCGCTGAACACTGCTCTGAAAGGATACTTGCGTCCCGGTGATCATGTGCTTACCACCAGTATGGAACACAATGCAGTGGCTCGTCCCCTGTTTGCCCTCTCCCAAAAGGGAGTGGAGTGGACCGTGGTGAACTGCAACCGGGAAGGGTGTCTTGATCCAGCTGATATTATGGCTGCAATACGGCCCAATACACGTATGATATGCATGCAGCATGCCTCCAACCTAACCGGCACGATCATGCCCGTCGAAGAGGTCGGGGCCATTGCCCGCCAACATGGTATTGTCTTCCTGGTGGACAGTGCTCAGACCGCCGGGGTGCTGGAAATCGATGTTGCCCGGCAGAATATTGATTTGCTGGCCTTTACTGGCCATAAAGGGCTGTTCGGGCCGCAAGGTACAGGGGGATTGTATGTCCGGCCGGGGATAAGCATCGAGCCTCTTAAACAGGGTGGCACCGGGTCCAGTTCCGAATGGCTGGAACAGCCCGATTTCATGCCCGACCGCTTGGAGAGCGGGACGCCTAACACGCCAGGCATTGCCGGGTTGAATGCGGCGGTCGGATATGTTTTGACGACTGGGTGCGGTAGTATCCGCCGCCATGAACAGGAGTTAACTGCACAATTACTAGAGGGACTGCAGTCCATTCAGCGGGTGCAGATCTACGGGGGAACGGACAGCAGTCGGCGCACGGCGGTTGTGGCCTTTAATTTGGAGGGTATGGATTGCGGCGAGTTGAGCATGCGGCTGGAGCATGATTATGGCATTATCTCGCGGTCGGGGCTCCATTGCGCGCCCCTGGCGCACAAGACCCTGGGCACTCTTGAGCTGGGTGCTTGCCGTCTGAGCCCGGGATTCTTTAATACGGCTGACCACATTGAAGTGGCAGTGCGGGCTTTGCACGAGATAGCCCGACGGTCTTGAGGACTGGCCTAAAAGATTCTTCGCTGTCAACCATATATGATCATCCAGACCCTTCGCTGCGAAGGGTCTTTGTGTATCTTCGAGATACTTGGATTAATGTAGGCTGCCATTATGTAGTATAATAAAACATTAAGGCTGGTCTTTCAGGATCAGTAACCGTTACGGGAGGCGTGCCATGATCGATAAAACCGTACATTTCATGCTGGAAAAATGCCGGGACCCGGTGAGCGGATTGACCCACTTGGGGGGTGCGGTATTGTCTGTTGCGGGGCTCGTATTGTTGCTTCGCTATGCTTTATTGTATGCAACCATAAAACATGTAGTGGTCTTCAGTATATTCGGGGCTTCCATGATTTTGTTGTACAGTTCCAGTGCCATCTATCACTTGGCCAAGGTCCCGGAGAAAGTAAGTGAGTTCCTGCGGCGGATCGACCACATAATGATTTACGTACTGATAGCCGGAACTTATACTCCCATATGCGTACTGGCGCTGGCTGGTGCCTGGGGTCGGGGGTTGTTGATAGCAGTGTGGATTCTGGCGGCAGTGGGGATCATCTTGACTATCGTTTGGTTTGGGGCACCACGTTGGCTCACCACCGGCGTATACTTGTTAATGGGATGGTTGGTAATCATTGCATTCTACCCATTGATAAAATCCCTTTCGGCGGGAGCGATAGCCTGTTTGGTGGCAGGTGGCCTGCTATACACAGTAGGTGCGTTGATCTATGGGTTTAAATGGCCGCGTATCAATTCTACCTGGTTTGGCTTTCACGAAATATTTCACCTTTTCGTAATTGGCGGCACCTTGGGACATTTTTGGCTGATGTTCAGATTTCTGATGTATTATTAGCTGACTGTGCAGCATCATCCATGTTGGCTTGAGAAGGGCTAGTATAAAGGTAGTAAGCTGGCGGCTGGATGGCGCAGGAAGGGCTGTCCCGAGATAGAAGCCTCCTGGTTGATAGGATCGGCGTCTAGGCCGAGTTAGTATAAGAGGGTGTTTTTTTGAATCAGGATATTCAATTAATGCAGATTTCCCGCAATGATCCTTGTTGGTGCGGCAGCGGCAAGAAGTATAAGAAATGTCATCTCGCCCAGGACGAGAGGCTGGCGGAGATGGAATTGGCTGGCTGCCTGGTCCCATCTCGTGATTTAATCAAGACCGATAAACAGATCGAGGGCATCCGGCAGGCCTGCCGGCTAAGCAATGACATATTGGATATGGTCGCATCCCGGATTGGGGTAGGGGTTCAAACCAAGGAGATTGATCGCTGGGTGTACGAGTATACGCTTGAACATGGTGGCATTCCGGCCAGTCTGAATTACCAGGGCTATCCCTGCAGCGTCTGCACCTCCATAAACCATGTGGTTTGCCATGGTATTCCCGATGAAACCCGTTTGCGCGATGGGGACATCGTTAATGTCGATGTGACCACTATCTTGAACGGCTATTATGGCGATGTGAGCCGGATGTTCATGATTGGTGAACCTTCCCGGGAGGCCCGGGAACTGGTGCGGGTTGCGCGGGAGTGCTTATACATCGGGATTGAACAAGTTAAACCTTACAACCGTATTGGGGATATTGGCTACGCTATAGAACAATATGCCAACCAACACGGATATTCCGTGGTTCAGGACTATGGCGGACACGGGGTGGGGCTCGAATTTCACGAGGAACCTTTTGTTCACCATTATGGCGAGAGAGAAGAGGGGATGGTGCTGGTCCCCAATATGGTTTTTACCGTGGAACCAATGATCAATATGGGCCAATACCATTGCCTGCGCCTGGATGACGGTTGGACGGCGGTGACCCGCGATGGTTTGCCATCCGCACAATGGGAGCATACGGTACGGGTGACCGAAGATGGGGTGGAGATACTCAGCGAATAACCCCAGGCCGGTCCGGGCAGCGGATCTTATCGTTATTTCAACAGCCGGCTCGACCGGCGTACCGGAAGTACGCCTCAGTCGCCGGCTGTTTTCATGCATTGAGCTGTCCGGCAAGGAGACCTTTTTGTCTACAGTAACAGCCGGCCTCCAGAGACTGCCACTAGCCTGGCCGTTCTGCCTGCCTTTTTCCAATACAGCTTAAGCCGGAGTTTCTTTTTTGAGCATCGACACCGGCAGGATGTCGGTTATTTTAAAAACCAGGCAGTTTTTTAACGGGAAGTTTCCGTAAGCGGTTTGGTCGAGGCGGGCCTTGATGCGGTCGAAATATTCCCCTTCCTGTTGATCTTCCGTCAATTCCACATAAACCCGGATACCATCCTTGGTACGATTGTCCGGAGTCAGCAGTACCAGGAACACCCCTTTGCCGGTTTCCTTCAAATTGGCATAGGTCTTCTCGGCCCCGAAACGGGCACAGATGATAGTGTCATCATCCACCATCTCCAGTACCGTGAGCACTGCTATGTTGACGTCATAATTCTTGCTGACCGTGCTCAGGGTGGTGGATATATGATTGGCGTTGATCAGAGTCCGCGCTTTTGCCACTAGTTTTTTGTCCATAAATACCTCCTGTCCTTTATTCGGGGCAGTTTTCCCATCAAGTCGTGATGGCCTAAATAGCACTGGGTCTGTGTTTATACTATTATAATGGCCGCCGGCAGTCAAAATAACCGAACCGGGGCGGTGGCCAATAGCGACCGGAGAATCTGTATTATCATAAGCAGCAACAAACCTCTGCTCCCGCCCGGCTCTAAATGGGTCACAGGGACCGAGGGTCGATTGTGCTGGCTGGGTGAAATTGATAAAATACTGATGTGAATAAAACGAAAGAGGGTCGAACTGTGCATAAGAAATTGTTCATACCCGGGCCGGTCGAGGTCAGGCCGGATGTACTGGCTCAAATGGCCACTCCCATGATTGGACACCGCAGTAAAGACGCTTCCGCCCTGCAACACCGGATCAGCGATAAGCTGCGCCAGCTTTTTTATACCGATGAGGCTATTCTGCTGTCCACTTCATCAGGCAGCGGTTTGATGGAAGGAGCGGTACGTTCCTGCACTGCAAAGCGCGCAGCCGTCTTTTCGGTAGGTGCATTCGGCAAACGCTGGTGGGACATGGCGGAAGCCAATAATGTTCCCGCCGATTTGTACGAGGTGGAATGGGGGCAGCCCACCCTGCCCGAACAGGTGGAAGAGGTGCTGGCAACCGGCCGTTATGACCTGATTACCGTTACTCATAATGAAACCTCCACGGGTGTCATGAACCCGGTGGAAGGGATCGCCCAGGTTGTGAAGCGGTACCCCGACGTGGTTTTCTGCCTGGATGCGGTCAGTTCCATGGGCGGGACCAAAATAGAAGTGGACCGGTTGGGTGTTGATATCTGCATTACCTCTTCCCAGAAGGCCTTGGGTTTGCCGCCCGGCCTGGCCATATGTTCTTTCTCCCGTAAGGCCATCGAAAGGGCCAAACAGGTACCCCGACGCGGCTATTACCTGGACCTGCTATCCTTGTATGACTACATTCGGACCAAGGATTATCAGTATCCTTCGACTCCATCCCTTTCCCACATGTTCGCGCTTGACTATCAATTGGACCGGATTTTGGAAGAAGGGCTGGAAGAGAGGTTCGCCCGTCATGCGGCCATGGCCGAACATGTGCGCTCCTGGGCCCGGGAGAAATTTGCCATCTTCGCCAACCAGGGCTATTTATCCAATACCCTGACCACTATAACCAATACCACCGGATTCGACGTGGCAGCCCTGAACAAGGAACTGGGCATCCGGGGCTATCAAATCTCCAATGGCTACGGCAAGATGAAGGACAAAACCTTCCGCATCGCTCATATGGCGGATTGCACCTTGGATGAAATCAAGGATTTGCTAGCCAATATGGAAGACATCTTGAAATAAACGGGGAGCAATCCCGGAGCAGGAGGTTACAAAGCAATGGCACAGATAAGACCTTTCCGGGCGGTGCGGCCGATACCGGAACTGGCGGACCGGGTTGCGGCCCTGCCCTATGATGTGATGAGCAGTGATGAAGCGCGCCGAATGGTTGACGGTAATCCTTATTCGTTTCTGCATGTGGATAAGGCGGAGATTGATCTGGCCCCCGATATTGACCTGTACGATCAGCGGGTATATGAAAAAGCCCGGCAAACATTGGGAAAGATGATAGCGGAGGGTGTCTTCATGGAGGAGACCAAGCCCTGCTACTATATCTATCGACAGATCATGGGGGATAGGGCTCAGACCGGTCTGGTGGCCTGCGCCTCGATCGACGATTACCTAAACGATGTGATCAAGAAACATGAGTTGACCAGGGCCGACAAGGAAATGGACCGTACTAGGCATGTGGACATTTGCGAAGCCAATACCGGCCCGATTTTCCTTACCTATCCTTCTCAGAGTGCGGTCAATGAGATTATCGCGGCTTGGGTGGCCCGGGAACCTCTGTATGACTTCACGTCCGATGACGGCATACGTCATATCATCTGGGTCATTGATGACAACGCCGTTATCGAGCGCCTAACCGCGTTGTTTGCCGGGATAGACTACCTGTATATCGCTGACGGCCATCATCGTTCGGCTTCGGCGGTGCGGGTCGGACAGATGCGGCGGGAAAAAAATCCTGGCTACACCGGGCAGGAGGAATATAATTGTTTCCTGGCGGTCATTTTTCCCGATCAGGATCTTTATATAATGGATTACAACCGGGTGGTCAAGGATTTGAATGGCCTGAGCCGGGATGAATTCTTGGCCCGGGTGAGTGATAAATTCATAATCACCCCTTATGAGGGCAGCGGGCCCTACCGGCCGCAGGATAAACACTGGTTCGGTATGTATCTGGATGGTCAATGGTACCGTCTCCAGGCCAAGGCCGACAGCTATGACCCCCGGGATCCGGTAGCCCGGTTGGATGTCTCCATATTGCAGAATAATATCCTGGGGCCGATCCTGGGTATCGCTGATCCGCGCACCGACAAAAGGATTGATTTCGTGGGCGGCATACGCGGGCTGGAGGAATTGGAGCGGCGGGTTCATGAGGGCATGGCAGTAGCCTTTTCCATGTACCCCACCACTGTGCAGGACTTGATGGATATCGCCGATGCCGGATTGATTATGCCCCCCAAATCAACTTGGTTTGAACCCAAGCTCAGAAGCGGCTTGTTTATCCACAAGCTTTCCTAGATAAGTAAATACTGGTCCGCATGAAAAAGTAGCAGTGGATCATAAAGAAGCACATACCATAATAGGCAGGTCAATAACGACTGGCTTAATCCAATCCGGTCTCTTGTTAGGTATACGCAAAGCAAGCCCCCGCTGACAAATCTAGAGTTTTGTCAGCGGGGGCCTCATTATTGGCGTGATTACTAATATCAGACTCTCTGACTGGAACCGCAGCATCCTCTGTTGGTTTCATCCCAGGCGACCAGTCGCCGCAACTCTTGGTGCAATAACACGGAGATCATATAATTGGAATGGCTGCATTCCTACCGTAGGGCAATAAAAATTGGGATACCACTAGATATTCCGCGTCCAAAGGGAGGCCATAGCCGATCCTCCGCCTACACAGAGGGCTGCGCCGCCCAGAGTCAAATCCAGCCGCTCCATTTCATAATACAGGGATACGATTATTCGCAGGGCGGTGCAGCCGACCGGGTGACCCAATCCGATTCCAGAGCCATTGTGATTGATCCGCTCGGGATCCAAGACAATACCGTGCTCTTCCTTGAGCATGCGCGCAACGCCTATGAATTGGGCGGCAAAGGCCTCGTTTATTTCCCAGTATTCTATGTCCTCTGGTTTCAAACTAGCCTTGTTCAACGCTTTAGGAATTGCCACGGCGGGACCGACGCCCATGATTTCCGGCGCCACGCCTTCGGCGACTATGGTAATCATCTTGAGCAACGGTTTGATACCCAACTCGATGGCTTTCTTCTTGGACATAACCACCACTGCGGCGGCCGCATCATTTATACCGGAAGCATTGGCAGCGGTCACCACGCCGCCTTTTTTGAAAGCGGGGGGCAGTTTGGCCATGACTTCCAGGTTGGCATCTGGAATCATATGCTCATCTTTGGAGAAGTAGGTGACTCCTTTTTTGGTCTTTATTTCAACTGGGACGATTTCGCGGTCGAAAATGCCATTTTGATTGGCGGCAGTGGCCTTCTGGTGGCTGCTCAGAGCCAGGATATCACACTCCTCGCGGGTGATGCCGTATTTGGCGGCCACATTCTCAGCTGTCAATCCCATATGTCCAGGCACCAGCATATCTACCAGCCCGTCATATAGCATAGCGTCCTCCACACTACCCGGTCCCATTCTAAATCCCACCCGGGCCTTGTTCATCATATACGGCGCGTTGGTCATGCTTTCGGTACCGATTACCAGGGCGATGTCCGTTTTACCTAGCATGATATGATCGGCAGCTATCTCCAGAGCGCGCATGCCAGAAGCACAATTCTGGTTTACATTGCAGGCGTTGCTGGAAACCGGCAACCCTACGGCCATGGCCACCTGCCGCGAGGGAAGAGAACCTTGAAAATGAGGGTAAACCTGACCCAAAACCAGTTCATCAATGATGCCAGCCTCAATCCCGGCCCTCTTCACTGCTTCTTTGCCAGCGATGATGGCCAGTTCCTTGCCGGTAAAATCCTTTAAAGAACCTATGAATTTTGCTATCGGGGTACGACAAGCGCTGACTATGACTACCTCATTCAATTCCATTTCAGACCCTCCTCAAATATTCCTGCTAACCTTGACACAACAGAGAGAACTGTATGTGGATTTGGCAATCCGCCCCTAATGGAATACACAGACTTAGGCCTATCACCTCCTGACATTAATGCGATGATTCCTTTTAGAAAATCGCATCTAAGATTCAGGCAGAAAACATCTGCCGGGTTTTCCCTCTTTATTGGAGCAAATTTCGTGCCAGTGGTTCCAGGCGGAATTGTCATGAGCATGAAAAGGCCGGTATGATGAGTTTTCAAAGGGATATATTCCAAGAGGGCAACCAGTGTAATAAGGTGTGCTCACGAAGAGTCTGAGGAGATGCAAATGGTCTGGTCGGGCTAAAAGGTCGGTCAGGTCCGGCTTGTGAAGCTCTCCCGAAATAGGAGACCGAGTATCCTAAAACAGGTGAACACTCTTAGTTTAGGTTATATTTAGCCAGTTTGCGATATAATGCGGAACTATGGATACCAAGTTGTTTGGCGGTGCGGGATTTGTTGCCGCCATTCTCGTGCAGGGCTTCCTGGATCATCCGCTTTTCCACTTCCTCCACCGTCTCGTTCAAATTGTGTCCGGCAATTGCTTCGTGAGAAGCCAGTCTTTGAGTCAGGGACGGGAAATGACGGGTGGTCAACTGTTGATGTCCCCGCATACGGGCCAGATTGATAGCCTGCTCCAGCAGATTGTAAAGCTCCCGTACATTGCCCGGCCAATCGTATTCCTGCAGTAAACCGATTGCGCTGGGATGTATTTCCCTGATATCGGTTTTGAGATCGTTGTTGAGAACATTAACAAAATATCTGACCAGCAATGGGATGTCGGGGCGGCGTTGGCGCAGGGGAGGGAGGGCCAGCCGGACCACATCCAGGCGGTAATAGAGATCTTGGCGGAACCGATTCTGTCGTATCATTTCTTCCAGGTTACGGTTGGTGGCGGCTATGACTCTCACGTCAACCGGTATGGGCGTTGTTCCGCCCACTCGCTCCACCGACCTCTCCTGGAGAACGGAAAGAAGTTTGGTCTGCATCAACAACGGCATGTCACCGATCTCATCCAGCAAAATGGTTCCCCCTTTAGCCAGCTCGAATTTACCTGGTTTGCCGCCTTTGCGCGCGCCGGTAAAGGCGCCGTCTTCATAGCCGAACAACTCCGACTCCAGCAGGTTATCAGGAAGAGCAGCGCAGTTGATGCGTATGAAAGGATTGCAGCCACGGGAGCTGGCATTATGAATAGCCTGTGCAAAAAGCTCTTTTCCGGTGCCGCTTTCACCGGTTATCAGCAAGGTACTGTTGGTTTGGGAAACAGACTCGGCCAGGGATTTAACCTCCAGGAATTCGGGGCACTGACCGATGAGATTGGGGAACTGCCAGCGTGCCCGGTAAAAGCTGCGTACCTCTTCCTTATATATACTGAGTTCCTTTTCTGTCTCCTGAATCCGGTTGGTCAGGATGCGTACCCCGGACATATCCAAGAACAGGCTTTTTCCGATGGCACCTATGATTTCGCCGTTCTTGATGATTGGCAACCGGGTAACAATAGTTTCACGCCCTTTGATCATGAATATATCGGCTTTATCGACTCTGCCCGTGGTGAGTACCTCCGGTAGTTCAGAAGTAGGCGATATGTCAAGGATATGAGCGCCGATTACCTGTTCTTTGGTATAGCCCAGGATATCGATATAGGTCTGGTTCATGGCCGTAACGTACCCGTCTTTATTTACAATCACATACACCATGTAAGGACTTTCGATTAGTCCCTCCAGAATAGTGGCGAACTCCTGTTCGGTCTCCTGCAGCTTATCCATGAGCGCCATAGCTCCGGAGCGGTCCATAAACAGGCTCTGACCGATGGCCCCTACAATCTTGCCATCCCGCTTGATGGGGAGCCGGGTGACAATAGTGTCATGACCCCGGATAGGCCAGACATCAGCTTTGTCGATCCGTCCGGTGCGTATGATGTCGGGCAGTAAGGAATTGGGAGTGATGTCATGAATATGGCGGCCGATTACATCCTCCCGCTTCATCTTCAGAATATCCAGGTAGGTCTGGTTCATAGCCGTAATGCGGCAATCCCGGTTGATGATTACATAGATCAGGTAAGGGCTCTCGATCAGTCCTTCGATAAAGGTATCGAACTCCTTCAGGTGCTCCTCGAGTTTCTTCATGAATATCTTGGCACCGGACATATCCAAGGCCAAGCTTTGGCCGATGGCCCCGATTATTTCGCCGTCTTTGACTATGGGAATCCTGGTGACAATGGTATCGTTGCCTCTTATGGGCCAGATATCGGCTTTGTCCACCCGCCCTGTAGCCAATATCTCCGGCAACTTGGAATGCGGCAGTATCTCCAGGACATGCCGGCCCACGACGTCCTCCAGGGTCAACTCCAGGCTTTCCAGGAAGGTGTCGTTCATCAAGGTGATGATACCCTGTTTGTCTACGATGACCAAAGCCATATAGGGGCTGCTGATCAAAGCCTCATAGGTGGCCATGATCTCATAACTGGGATTTGTGGCCATAAAAATGCTCCTTAGGTTGTAATCATAAGAATGTCGATACCATAACCATACTACGTTTTGAGATGGGAGAAAACAGAAAATTGAAGCGACCGGGAAGGTGTGCGAAAATAGGGGCAGAACAGAAGGAGGGGGCGACGTTATGAAGCCTAAGGCGGAAGTATGTCCGGGAGTGTACGAAGTAGGCGGGGGACGCTGGTCAGACCCCGACGACTGCTGCGTGTACCTGGTGGACGGGGGACAGGAGGCGGCCCTGATCGACGCTGGAGCCGGCAAGAGCACGGCCCGGATAATTGATAATATCAGCCGGGCGGGAGTAAACCCCCAAACGATCAAATATATAATCGCTACCCATGGCCACATCGATCACATTGGAGGGCTGAAGGAGCTGCAGGACCGCCTGCAGGCACAGGTGGTAGCCCATCAAATGGAGCTGCCGGCTATCCAGGACGGCCTGCCTCACCTGACTGCTGCTTCCTGGTACAGGGTGCATTACCATAAGGTGGTGGTGGACAAGGTGCTAACCGGGGCTCGGGAAAAGATCTCCTTGGGGGGTCTGGAACTGACCTGCCTGCATACGCCCGGCCACACTACGGGCGGTATCTCAGTTTACACCGACATCGCCGGCCAGCGAGTGCTTTTTGGTCAGGATATTCACGGCCCCTTCAGTAAGGAATGGGGTTCGGATATGCAACAGTGGCGGAAATCGATGCAGTTGCTGCTGGACCTGGAGGCCGACATTCTATGTGAAGGTCATTTCGGGATTTACCAACCGGCCGGAGCAGTGAAGAAATATATCCAGGGCTATCTGCAGCGTTTCTAATAATAAATGAAGGAGAGGCGGGTTACGCCTCTCAAGGATTGCCAGATTTACAGTTGGTTGAGCTACCACCAAAGGTCATCCAGGGTTTGGGCTCTTCTGATTAAACGAACATTGCCGCTGCTGGTAATCAGCACCTCAGCCGGCAAGGGACGCGCATTATAATTGCTGGCCATGGCAAATCCATAAGCTCCGGCATCGTGTACTATCAGGGCATCGCCTTCCCTACAGCAGGGGATGACCCGGTCATGCACCAAGATGTCACCGCTTTCACAAATATTGCCTACCACATATACCGGTTGACGATACTCCTCATAATGGCGCTCGGTAGCCGGTGCCACGCTTATCTCATGGTAGCTGTCGTACATAGCCGGGCGTACCAAGGTGTTGAAGCCGATATCAGTACCGACAAAGACTGTGTTATAGTTGTTTTTAACAGCGGTCACGGTACCCAGCAAGGCGCCGCACTCCGCTACCACATAACGCCCTGGCTCGGTGCGCACCGTCAGTGGGCGGTTGTGTTCCACCCAGTCGTTGATGAGCCTATCCAGCCGGTTTCCCAGCTCAACCAAATCCAAGCGCGGTTCCACACCGTGACGGTAGGGGATGCCGAAACCTCCGCCCAGATCTACCATCTCGACGTCTGGTATCGAGGCGGCCGTCTCCAGAATAAAGGCGGCCGCTTCAACATAAGCATCCGGCTCAAGGAATAGGGAGCCGATATGCTGGTTCAAACCGGTGATGGTCATCTGGTATTTGGAAGCTACATCCTGGGCCCAAGGCAGATCCTCCACGGTGATGCCGAATTTGACATTCTTGCCGCCGGTAATTACCTTTTCGTGGTGGCCAGCGCCGATGCCAGGATTTATACGCAGACATACCCGGCCCCCCCGGTTCACCTGACCAAGGGTTTCCAACTGGGAAATCGAGTCGACACTGACCAGAATTCCTCTTTCCACCGCGTAGAGGAATTCATCCGGCGATACATTGTTGCCAATGAAAGTAATTCTATGCGGCAGAAAACCGGCCATCAACTCCAGGTGCATCTCCCCGGGCGACATGCCGTCAACATCTAAATCCTCTGAACAGATGATCTTCAGGAGTTCAATATTGTTGTTGGCCTTGGCAGAATAGTTGACCCGGAATCTGGGATATTTTAAAAGGTTCCTCATCTCCCGGCATCTTTGCCGCAGGGTCACCTCATCATAAACGTACAGAGGGCTTCCATATTCCTTCAACAGTTCGTGAGCATCCTTCTTGCCGAATACCAGATTTTCAAAACCCAATTCCTTCACTCCTTAATACCCAAGGGCGCCCTTTTTTATGCGATAGCCGCCATTTCATACCGGATGGCGGCTAGAGCTGCGCCGATCGGGCAAGTGTTTATATTTTAATGCAGGGGCTAAGAAATTGACAATAGTCGGGGCAAGTATACATTGTGAGCCGAACTGGGAGCCCCAGCCAGGATCAGCTTTGTTGGGCGGGAGTGGGTTGGGCGGTGCGGCTGGGTATGCGAAAGGCCAATCCCAGGTTTGCCAGTGCCAGGACCCCGGAGGCCAAGAAGACCGGAATGTAACCATAATAGGTCCACAGCAAGCCGCCGCCCAGGGGGATTAACATGGAAACGGCATGGTCCAGGCTCAATCCCATTGATATCGTAGGAGTCAGATCATCCGGGTGGTCAACTATCCGGTTCAAATAAGTGGTTCTGGCTATCCTGACCGAAAACAATAGCTGATCGGCGACGAAACAGGCCATGGTTATAATGAGAGCCGTTTCCTGACTGAACCAGCTGGACGAAAAACCATATAGGAGGCTCATCAAAACCAGCACAATAGATTCAGCCGATATGATTACCTTCTCCCCCAATCGGTCTATAGCCTGACCTAGCAGAGGCCGGAACACAAGGCTTAACACGGTTCCCAGGAACCCCAGCAGGGCAAACGTTTCCACCCCGCAGCCAAACACTCTGATAAGCACCCAGGGGGCAAAAGTTAGGAATATCTGTTTGCGGGCTCCAAAGACAATATTGAGCCAGTAGAACAGTGAATACTTCTTTTTGAAAACCAACCTGCGAGCAGGATTTTCCAAAGGGGCGGGTTTGATCAGAAACAGGCTTATGGCGGCGGACAGGGCGAAAATGCCGGCCAAACCGAAAATGAAGGCAAAGGAAAAATGCCACCTTGATGCTCCCCAGTACACTATTGTCAATCCCAGCAGGGCACCCAGAGATTCCAGAAAGCCAATTTGCCCTAGGCGGCGGCCTTCCTGGCCGGCCCGGGCCAGGCGGATGCCTATTGAAGGGGCGATAGCCATGTAAACATGAGCCCCGGTGCTCCACATTACCATCCATACCACAACCCACTTGAGATCCGGCGACAGGAATCCCTGTCCCCACAGGGCAAGACCGACCAGCAGCGCGGAAAGGGCGGCAATGCGGGTATCAGCCAGGAACATCAAAGCGGTAACAATGAAGACCACCAGAAACCCGGGCATTTCGCGCGGGAATTCCACCGCGCCGCGTGCCAGGGGGGTGGCATTATGAGTCTGAGCCAGGTAGTTGTTGAAAGAGGGGTCGTACAGACCACTATACAAACCCATCAAGAGGCTGGCAGCAGCAAACAGTAAAAGGGGGGTCACCAGAATTCTTTTGTTCTCCGGCATAAAAGCATCTCCATGACTAGACTGGCGCCTGAATACCATACAATTCTATCTGTTCATCAACGGTTTGTGAAGGTGCCGAGATTGATCGGTCGGAGGAACCCGTCAGGATCATGAAAAATGTGATATAATCATTAAATATGCTCATGTCTGTTGGTTTAACGCAATAGACAAGGTGTTAATATTTTAAGGAGGATATAGTTTTTGCAAACCCCAATGACATTTCAAGAAATGGGATTGAAGCCTGCTATTCTAAGGATGATTGAGAAGAAAGGTTTCCGGAATCCCACCCCGATTCAAATCGAAGCAATTCCCCCTGGTCTGGCGGGTGAAGATATTATGGGGCAGGCCAAGACCGGTACCGGCAAGACGGCCGCCTTTGGGATCCCGATTTTGAACGGAATAAGGCCGCAGCAGGACCTGCAGGCCCTGGTCATGTGTCCCACGCGAGAATTAGCGGTACAGGTAGCCGATGAGGTCTCCTCTTTGGGTATGGCTATGAAGGTCAAAGCCCTGCCCATATATGGAGGCCAGTCTATCGACGTCCAATTGAGGGCTTTACGCCGCAGGCCCGAGATAATTGTGGCTACTCCCGGACGCTTGCTGGACCATATCAACCGAGGCACCATAGATTTGTCTACACTTGATTATGTCGTCATCGACGAAGCCGATGAGATGTTGGATATGGGTTTTTTACCTGACATCGAAAGGATCCTGTCTGGGTGTCCCCAAGAGAGACAAACGATGCTATTTTCGGCCACGTTGGTCCCTGAGATCCGGGAGTTGGCTCGGACCTTTATGAAAAATCCCCAACTGATCGTGATTCGTTCACCGGAGCTGACTGTGTCTCTCACTGAACAGTATTATTACGAAGTCAATCCCCGGCAAAAGGTGGAGACAATCTGCCGCATCCTCGATGTCGAACACCCTCAGGTAAGTCTGATCTTCTGTCGCACCAAGAAAGGCGCGGATCAACTAAATCGGGTGCTGAACAGCCGCGGATATGCAGCTGATTCACTGCATGGTGACATGTCGCAGCGGGAGCGGGACCATGTTATGGAGAGATTTCGCAGCGGTAACGTCACCACCCTGGTAGCCACCGATCTTGCAGCCCGGGGACTGGATATAGAGATGGTGAGCCATGTCTTCAACTTCGACATCCCCGAAGACCCGGACAGCTATGTGCATCGGATCGGCCGCACCGGCAGAGCGGGAAGAGACGGAGTGGCCATAACCCTGGTGGAACCGAGCCAGATCAGGCTGCTTAGGATGATCGAAAGGCACATCGGTAAAAAAATAAAACACCAAATACTGCCCACCATGCAGGCAGCTATCGAACGGCGCCAGCAGATGCTGGTCAATCGTCTGCTGGAGGCGTCTGAACAGGAATTGGTTGTATACCAGCAAATGGCGGCCGAGTTATTGCAGAACTATGATGCCCAGTTTCTGTTGGCGGCGGCCCTCACACTGATGGCTGGCGACTGCCCGGAATTGGAGACCGCCGAGATGGAGACCATCAGCCCGGGTACCGCCCACGTTGAGTTGCCCATGGGCCGTTTCCAAGGAGTGCATCCGCGCCGATTGGTGGAATTTTTGACCGCCCATACCAGCATATCACCGCGTCAAGTCGGTGATATTGATATACAAGGTAACAGCACCTTGGTAGAGATTCCCATGGATTATGTGGATCAAGTCTACGCAGCTCTAGGCCAATATGAAAGTAAGTTCAGGGCCAACAAGCGCCAGCGCATATCCTCGGGACGCCGTTCTGCCGGGAGGCAGGCCAGTCATTCATAAAGCAGTCGGAACAGGCAATAGGTTCAGGCCCGGTTCAGGGCCGGATGGGTGGAAATAGAAATGAAAGCCAGGAAAACACGTGTCTTTCCTGGCTTTTTAATTTAGGCTTGGCTGACCTGGCTTTTCACGTTTTGGATATCCGACTGGGGGGCCTGGCTGGCAGGCTTGTAAAATCCTTTTTGCTCTGCCATCTGATAAAGCTGGAACTGGAATTGTTCATCGCCGTTGCGGATCTGCTGGATGGTTTGCCGCAGTTGGGGATTGGAGGTTTGACTAATCACGCTGGCATAAGTAGTTAGGCTGCCGTTGATCATCGATAAAATGTCATTGACCATTTCTTTGTCTTGAATCTGCATCGGTTTTCCTCCTTTATCCTAAAAAGGACATTAATTTATTGCGAGTATCAGCGGCGGATTGAGCCGACTGCTCGAACATCTGGCGCACCTGAGCGTCATTGGCCTGGCTGGCATAGAACCGGAGTTTCTTTTCAGCGGTGGCGTGCCCGCCGATGAGATGCCGCAGATTCTGCAGTTCTACTTGGCTTAAGTTCATCTCGATTCCTCCTTCCATAGATAAATTTGCCCATTACTAGAATGGCTGGAAATCACAAATTTATACTTAAAGAGCGGTTAAAGAAACCGGGATTTTTAAGTGAAGGGAAGGCCTTCTACCCCACCATTATCTTGCCTTCGGGATAGCGGATAAATGGCTGGGAGCGCTTGTAGGCCAGGGCAAATCCGAGAGTAAGGGGGCCAACCCGACCCAGGAACATGGTGACTATTACCAACAATTGTTCCAAGACGGTGTGGGAAGTAGTCAGTCCCAGGCTCAAGCCGACTGTTCCCAGGGCGGATACTATTTCAAAAATCACCGGCAGAAAATCCTGCTGGTGGGTAAGGATAAACAGGAATGACATGATGATGAGGGTCATTACATACATCAGCACGATGGTCAAGGCTGTGAACATATCGCTGCTGGGTATGCGGCGCTCGAAAATTTCATTGTCACGTTTACCACGTAACCTGCTGAGGATGGCTATCCACAACAATGCGAAGGTCGAGGTCTTGATGCCGCCAGCGGTGGAACCGGGCGAACCGCCGATGAACATCAAGATAATCATTAGCATCTGGGAGGAGAGGAAGAAAGAATTGAGGTCGACGGTTACGAACCCGGCGGTGCGGGCCGAAGAGGTCTGAAAATAGGCTGCCATGATCTTCGCCCATAGGGGTAAGCCCTGCAGGGCATGATGGTATTCAGTGATGAAGATTATGGCTGATCCTCCGAAAATCAATATGGCGGTGGTAACCAGGACCACTTTGGAGTGCAGCGATAGGATGTGGTCCTGGCGATAGCGGAACACTTCATACAAAACTATAAAGCCCAAACCCCCAGCGATGAACAGGGTGGAGAAAGTAAGGTTGACGGTAACGTCGGTGGTAAAAGCCATCAGACTGTGGAAATTGCCGAACAGGTCGAAGCCAGCGTTGTTAAAGGCGGAGACGGAATGGAACAAGCCGAACCACAGCGCCTTTCCTACGCCGTATGCGGGGAACCAGCGGATAGCCAGGATCAGAGCGGCGATCGCTTCGATCGCAAAAGTGGTCAATAACAGGTACCGAAAGATCCTGACTACACCGCCCAGCGCAGAGTAATTCATTGCCTGCTGCATCGCCAATCGCTGGCTCAGCTGGATCTTCCAGCCGAACAGAAAGGCGAAAAATGTAGCAAAAGCCATGACCCCCAACCCGCCCACCTGGATTAGAACCATTATAACGAGGTGTCCGAAGGTGGTCCAGTGGGTGGCGGTATCGACCACCACCAACCCGGTTATACAGGTAGCGGAAGTAGCTGTAAAAAGTGCGGTCATAAAATCGACCTGCCCGTCCCGAACTGCCCAGGGCGTAGAAAGAAGCAGGGTGCCGATCAGGATTAGGGCGGCGAAGCTGACCACCAATAATCGTGGGGGGCTCATGCCGATTATGGCAACAACACCATCCTTTGCCGATTAATCTATGTCGGACAGGGCGTCCAGATCCCGGTTATGTCCCAAAACCACCAGTACGTCACCAGTTGTCATGTCCTGATCGGGCCCCGGGACTACCATTATCTCGTCACCACGCCGGATGGCCAGGATAGTGACATTCATTTTGGGACGCAGTCCGATCTGGCGCAAGTTTTTATTGACAAAACTCCTGGGGACAGTTATTTCAATGATACTGTAGTCAGTGGATAGGGTGATCTGCTCCAGGAAGTTCTGCGATGTCAAGGATCGGGCCAATTTGATGGCCATATCCCTTTCCGGGTATATAACTAGGTCGGCGCCGATCTTTTCCAATACCTTGCCATGCATGGCGTTGCCGGCCTTGGCCACCACCTTTTTTACTCCCATTTCCTTCAGAAGAATGGTGGTGAGGATATTGGATTGGATATTTTCCCCGATAGCTACAATAACGGCATCGAAGTTGTTGATACCAAGGGCCTTTAGAACCGATTCTTCCATGGCGTCTGCCTGCACCGCATGGGTGGAATATTCGATCGCGTCCTGGACTAGGTCGGCATCCACATCCACCGCCAGCACCTCATAGCCCATCCGTACCAACTCTCTGATCAGACTTTGACCGAATCTGCCTATACCCAGTACCGCAAACTGCTTGGGTTTCACAATGATTTCCCTCCAATATGTAGCTGAGCTTCTTTTTCTTCTTCTGTTCTGGATATTATCTAATGACTCCAGCGGGGCGTAGTTCACTCCAACCCGCTGGCCGGTTACCTTAGAGGCGCATTTGTTATGATCCTCGGCCTAGTATAGACTGTCGTAGGTAGATTATAGTTTATTTTTATTCTTTTGGGGCTATTGGTTACAAGTAATAAAGCAAGCAAGCTGGATGCATAGCCGCAGTCTGTAGTGGTTTTGCTTATTTCACTGTTACTTATTGGATTAATAAAACCTTGCTATTTAAGGAAAATTATAAACGACTCGTACTGAAGAGGGGGATTAACAGATGGCTAAAAAGGAAAAGAACCAGATAAAAACCCGAAATAAATCCGACAATACTGAGGCTATAAAGAAATCCAAATATCCTGCTCCGCCCAAGTTCGGAGGACTTGATTGAGATGGTGCCCGCCTGCCGAGTTAATCGGCAGGTTTTTAATTTGCTGTTCATTTGCATATATAATGACATTAACCAGCAGCGACATGTCGGCAATAAGGCAGGAGGCCAGAAGAGATGCAGATAAATTTGAACCGAAACCAGGTTAAACCAAATCGCTTGATTAAACAGAAGAGCCCCTATCTGCTGCAGCATGCCTATAACCCGGTGAATTGGTATCCATGGGAGGACGAAGCCTTTATCAAGGCCCGCAGCGAAGGCAAACCGATTTTCCTGAGCATCGGCTATTCCACCTGCCACTGGTGCCATGTCATGGAGAGGCAGTCCTTTGAAAATGAGGAGGTGGCAGGGAAGCTCAACCAGGATTTTATATCCATCAAAGTCGATCGAGAGGAACGTCCAGATATCGACCATATATACATGGAGGTATGCCAGATTCTGACCGGCAGCGGAGGTTGGCCGCTGACCATCGTAATGACTCCCGAGGGCCGGCCTTTCTATGCCGCCACTTACATCCCTCCCTACAGCCAGGGCGGGATGACCGGTCTGATGGACCTCTTACCCCGTCTGGCTGAACTGTGGAAGAAGGAACAGGATAGGATTTTGCAGGCGGGCGAGGAAATCACCAAGTGGATGCAAATGGCGGCCCAGGCCGATACCACCGGGCAACTTACTGATGAAGCTCTGCACCAGGCCTTTAAAAACCTAGCCCGGACGTTTGATAGTGAGTACGGCGGCTTTGGCTCTGCTCCCAAATTTCCGACTCCCACTACGCTGATGTTCCTGCTCCAATACCACCAGCGCTATAAAAACAACCAGGCTCTGGAAATGGCTGAGAAAACTCTCATCAGCATGTACCAGGGAGGAATCTATGATCACATAGGGTTTGGTTTTGCCCGCTATTCTACCGACCGTAGGTGGCTGGTGCCTCATTTTGAAAAGATGCTCTATGACAACGCTTTGCTGGCTATCGCCTATCTGGAAGCTTTTCAAATCACCGGCCAGGATTTCTATCGCCAGGTGGTTCAGGATATATTCACATATGTATTAAGAGACATGACCTCACCCCAGGGTGCGTTTTATTCGGCCGAGGATGCGGACTCGGAAGGGGAGGAAGGCCGCTATTACCTTTGGGATAAGCAAGAGATAGCCACCATCCTGGGTCCTCAGGCGGTACGTTTCAGCGAAGTCTATGGTATTTCAGCCGGGGGCAACTTCGAAGGGCGCAACATCCCCAATCTGATCGGGCAGTCCAATTCCTTGGAGCTCCGGACCTTGTTCGCGAAAGAACGTGAACAGCTTTTGACCGCCAGGGAAAAACGGGTCAAGCCTTTTAAGGACGATAAGATGTTGACTGCTTGGAATGGCCTGATGATTGCTGCCCTGGGCCTCGGCAGCCGGTTGCTGCAAAATGACCTTTATCTGACAGCTGCCCAAAAGGCAGCCGATTTCATATTGACCAACCTGCGGCGCGAGGATGGGCGGCTGTTGGCTCGCTATCGGGACGGCGAGGCTAACTTTAACGGTTATGCCGCCGATTATGCTTATCTTATTTGGGGTTTGCTGGAACTGTATGAAGCCGGTCGAGAATCCAGCTATCTGCAGGTTGCCTTGGAGTTGAACCAGCAATTGCTGGAGCTTTTCTGGGACCAGGGCCGGGGAGGATTGTTCTTCTATGGATCCGACAGTGAACCGCTGCTGGTCCGACCCAAAGAATCTTTTGATAGCGTTATGCCTTCCAGCAATGCTGTGGCCGCCTTTAACTTCTTGCGCCTGGGCCGTTTGACCGACGATCCGGGCTTGGTGGAACTGGGACGGACGCAGATAAAAGGCTTTGCAGGTTCAATTTCGGAAAACCCTGGCGCCCACAGCTTTTGGCTGCAGGCTTTTATGAACCAGGAGCAGTACGGGATGTAACTCCTTCCCATTAAGACAATATTTGGCGGCAATTTTGCCGGAGCGGCAGGTGATAACTGTTCCTGTGACAGGCATATCTATTAAAGATAATATTTAAGGAGGTTACCGTATGCCGCTTCGAAAGCGCTTTTTATTGGCATTGGCCCTGTGCCTGGCCCTAGCTTGCTGCGGATACAGTGCCGCCGGCCAGGAGGAAGTGACTCCGCCGGCTCGTATGCAGCCGATAGACCGCACCGATTTTCCCAACCTGTATTTGACCAATCCCGCCTTGGAAGGGGAAGCGGTATGGATGTTGCAAGCGCGCCTGCGGGAGTTGGGTTATGAGATAGAGCCCAATGGAGTTTTCGACCAGACTACCAGTGATCTGGTCCGGATGTTCCAGGTCGCCAATGGTATGACCCCGGATGGAGAGGTGACCCCAGCGGTCTGGGAAAAGCTCATGGGTGAGGAACAGAACCAGCCGGCCCTGGCTGGAACCGAGGGCCAGGCCAAACGAGTAATCGAAATCGATATAGTAAAACATAAGCTGACCCTTTACGAAGGGGATCAAGTGTTGAAGACTTTTCCGGTGGGGGTGGGAAAGAGTTCCACACCCTCGCCGATAGGTGAATTCAAAGTTATCCAGAAATCAGTAGGCTGGGGCAACGGTTTCGGAACCCGCTGGATGGGATTGAACGTCCCTTGGGGAGTATACGGCATCCATGGCACGAATAAACCGTACTCGGTAGGACAATCGTTGTCCCATGGCTGTATACGCATGCGCAATAACGATGTAGAGAGCCTGTATCCTCTGGTATCGGTTGGCACTCCAGTGCGGATGGTGGCCAACGGTAAAATTGCTCCCTCCTGGTTTAAAGGGCGCGAGCTGAAGTTAAAATCAAGCGGTCAAGATGTGGTATACCTCCAATACAGGCTGAAGGAAAAGGGCATTGTATTTGATAACGCCGATGGACGCTACGGCAAGATGACCGAACTGGCGGTCAAATACTATCAGACATGGCATGGACTGCCTCCGACGGGGATCGGCGATACAGCTACCTACCGTAGTCTGGGACTAGTAAAATAATAAAGTTGTATTAAAAGAATAAGACTGCGCCAAGGGCCAGCCTTTTTTGGTCTGCCTGATAGTCATCTTTGAGGATCATGCCCTCAGCCGGCCTGCTTAGTTCTTCTTGGGTATTGCAGGTCGGCTCTTTTTATGCCCAATATTAGGTCCGTTATTATAGAATATAATCATTGCTGCATTCCATTAAGTTGAGAAAGGTGATACATAAATGAAGATACTGGTGTTTGGTTTGGGCGCCCTGGGCACGGTCTATTCATGCCTGTTGAAGGAACAGGGCCATTATGTTGTCGGCGTGGATCGGGATGAGGTAGTAAGGACGGTAGCCGAGCACGGGGTGCAGGTCAGCGGAATTTGGGGTACCCATGCCCAAAGCTTAGACAATCTGGTTTCCAGCCTGGAAGATCTCGACGAAAGGGATTTCGACCTTGTGATCCTTACCGTCAAGTCCTACGATACGGCCGACGTGGCTAGTCAGATCGCTGGATTTATATCTCCGGCTGCGTATACACTGCTGGCCCAGAATGGATACGGCAATTTTGAAGCCGCATCCCAGCATATCGACCCGGCTCGTTTGATAGTGGGACGGGTTATTTTTGGAGCTGAGACACTGGGGGCGGGTGAATCCAGGGTGACGGTGATCGCCGACGACGTGATTATTGGGTCCCCCGGCAACCTGATCGATACCGGGGTCTTGGAAAGGATAAGCCAGACCTGTGACGAGGCGGGGATACCGACTCGTACATCCAGTGAGGTTATGAAATATGTGTGGGGGAAAATTATTTACAATTCCGCCCTCAATCCCCTGGGAGCGATACTGGAAGTGCCTTATGGCCGGTTAGCCGACGATCCGCATGCCCGCCAGCTTATGGACGACATAATCGATGAGATCTTCGCGGTTTTGCATGCTTGCGGGCAGGATACTTTATGGGCAGAGGCCGCGACCTATAAGCAAGTGTTCTACGGGCAACTGATCCCAACCACCGCGTTGCACCATGCTTCCATGCTGCAGGACATTCAGCGGGGACGGAAAACCGAAATCGATGCCTTGAACGGGGCGGTGGTACGACTGGGCAGGCAATGTGGGATTGCAACTCCGGTCAATGAAGTGGTTGCAGCCCTGATAAGAGCCAAGGAGTCTATGCGCGGGTAATCCCCGCTTCAATGTTGTTGATATGTTCCAGCATATGAGCCCAAGCCTGGTCTGGGTTCTTGTTTCGGATGGCCGTGAGTATAGCCTCATGTTCGCTGAGTATCCGACCTTTTGATTTAGCATATAGGTTTTCCCGATTATGGCGCGAGGTAGTGTGCATCAAATCGGCCACCGTGTTCATAATGCGCAGTAAAACGGTATTGTTGGTGGCTTCGGCAATCGTGAAATGAAAGCGCAGGTCGGCATCTACCGCTCCCCGAACCGTATCCGCGTTCTTCATTACCTCCAGAGCCGCCTCGATTTTCTCCAGGTCCTCCGGGGTTGCTCTTTTGGCGGCCAGAGCCGCCGACTCAGTTTCCAATATCCTCCGCACTTCCATCAACTGGACCTCCGGATTACGTTCGATAGCCAGCAACAACCCCAACGGTTCGAAGGTTTCGGAGTCATTGCTGCGGCGGATAAAGGTACCCTCACCGGACTTCACGTCGATGATGCCCAGTGCTCCCAAGGCAGTGAGCGCTTCCCGAACTGATGTGCGACTGACTCCCAGGGTGTCAGCCAGCTCCCGTTCAGACGGCAGTTTATCGCCTGGCTTCAGATCACCCTGGGCAATCATCTGGCGTATCTGCTCCATGATCTCTTCGTATATTTTTTTGGTTTTAATCGGCTGAAAGGTCAAATCGAGTCCTCCTGTAAGATATCCAGACTCAGTGGTTGTTATAACGGGACCATACCCTCGGCGCTCCTGCGGCCGCTACCGGTAGAATAGTGGTGACTGGTGCCCGTCTCAGACTATGAATTTATGTAACCGTCATTTAAATTTTGCCGGCCTGAACCCGATTTGTCAACTTGCGGCGCTGAGCCGCAGGATTTGCTGCCTCTATAACCGCAAAGGCCGGATATGTTGGCCCCAAATCTCATTTCCGTCATTATGGTTAATAGGTAATCTTGGCCCGTTCCCGCATAAAAGCGATCTCGCGATCGATGTCACTCTGTATTGCGGCTATGCGCTGCTGGGCATCAGGTCCCTTTAGCAGACGGTTGAAACGGCCTTGTTTCAGTAAGTATTCGTCTACCGGGACTGCCGCTCGCTTGCCATTGATAATCTGCGCAGTTGGGCTGTTGAAGCTGATCTTGCCGTTATCTGCTTCCCATAACAGCCAGGCGCCGCTGCGCACGGCCATCCGGCTATGCTGGACGGTTTCCGCCATATCGAACTGCCAACCCAGATAACAGGGGGCCAGGATCTCGATATATTTCGTTCCCTGGATGTTTTTGGCCTTGACCACCTTGTCATACAGATCGCCTGGGTAAGCCACGGTGGCGGTAGCCACGTAGGGGATACGGTGTTCCAGCATCAACAGGGCCATATTTTTCTTGGCCTGGTGCTTGCCGCTGGGGGTGGTAGTAGTAAAAGTGCCGCGGGGGGTGGCGCCGCTGCGTTGCACACCTGTGTTACTATAGGCCTCATTGTTATAGCAGAAGTGAATGATATTGTCATTACGCTCGGCGGCTGCAGAAAGAGCCTGGAAGCCTATGTCATAGGTTCCGCCATCCCCGACCCAGCTAAACACGGTGGGTAGGTCGCCCTCCAGGCGCCCTTTTTCCTTCAGTATTTCGACCGCGTTGCTGATGCCGGATGCTGAGGAGCCGGCGGAGGCAAAGGTGATGTTTATGCAGGGCCAGTTGTAGCCCAGCTTGGGGGTCATACCCATGCTGGCCACCGAGCAGGAGGGGGTTAGCAGCATGATAGCATTGGGGCCCAGCGCCTTGCCCACAATACGCAAGGCCATGGTGGCCGGGCAACCGCCGCAAGCGCCGTTGCCGCTTAAAACCTGCTCATTATCGGGTAATTTTTTGATACTGGTCGCCATATATTTTCCATTCCTTTCATGGTCTATGTTTTCTATTCGTCCAACATGGCGCGAATCTCGGCGGCCATGAAGCGGCGGGTCAAATCGATACCGCCAATGCCCATTACCCGGTTCTTTATCGTAACATCGTTGCGCCGGCCGAACAGGGCGCTTTTCAGCTCGGCTGCCAGGATTCCTCCGGGGTGGCCGTAGTTGTAATTGCGGTCCAGCACCATGACCTGGGCATTTTGAGGCAGGGCATCGATAATATCTTCAGCTGGGAAGGGCAGATACAGGCGCGGTCGCAACAGGCCTGCCTTGATGCCCTGTTCGCGCAGAATATCCACGGAAAGCCTTAATTCGGCCGCCATGCTGTTGACAGCGAAGGCTACCACTTCGGCGTCTTCCAGCCGATAGGTATCAATGGTGTCGCCATCCCACATACCGGTGAGCTGCTGGTATTCCTGAGCGGCCTGCTTGACTACCGGTATGGCCGCCTGCATATCTTCAGACAGCATCTGGCGGAAGGTGGCGTATTCAGCGGCCATGGTCACGTTACAGAATGACGAGGGATGAGCAGTATCGAGCTTCCATTCCGGTTGATGGGGAGGCAGGAAGCGGTCGATGATCTCCTGGTGCGGTACGGTTAGGGGCATCAGGCAATGGGAGATAGCAAAACCATCAAAATTAACCATCACCGGGATGTTGATCTGTTCCGCCACCCGGAAGGCTTGCAATATGGTGTTGAAAACCTCCTGGTTGGAGGAACAGTGGAATTGCAGCCAGCCGGTATCGCGCTGGGCGAAGGAATCCTGATGATCGGCCCACAGAGTCCAGGGGGCAAAAATGCCACGGTTGACATTGCACATCACAACCGGCAAACGCCCCCCCGAAGCCATATGTAAAACCTCGTGCATATAAAGCAGGCCGTTGGCTGAGGTAGCGGTAAAAACCCGGGCCCCGGCAGCGGATGCGGCCACTGCCGCAGCTAAGACGCTGTGTTCGCCTTCCACCGGAATGAAACGGGCATGGAGTTCGCCGCTGTCGACCATGGCGGCTATGGCTTCCATAATGCTGGTCTGGGGAGTGATGGGATAGCCGGGCACCACATCGACCCGGGCGCTTTTTACTGCCAAGGCGGCGGTGTAGGCGCCGGTCTCCATTCTGACTTGTGCCTCTCTGGGTGCTGTTTTCATAGGGCTACTCCTCCTGTTCCATGCTGATAGCGCCAGTGGGACATTCCAAGGCACATACCCCGCATCCCTTGCAGTAACGGTAATCGATAACCGGTTCCAAGCGGTCAATGACGGCTTCCGGGCAATACACCCAGCATATCTGGCATTTATTGCACTTCTCCACATCGACCACCGGACGGTGGGTTCGCCAGGAACCGGTCTCACCGCCGGCTCCCAGGGTCGGCCAGGAAATGGGCCTGTAAATCTTGGTGACTAATCTCATTTGATTCCATTCCTTTCGCTAAGCAAAATAAAAAAGAGGCGGAAAGATGTCATCCGCCTCGTCGCAGCGGTGCCTGGAAACTGGCTGGCAGCCTGTTTACAAACCCGTTAGGCTATCTGAGCCCTGATCTCGGTTACTGTGTTGTAAGCCTCGGCAGCGGCCCCCAGATTACGCTCGCCGCTGGGACCAGGCCATTTGTTGCGGATAGTTTGTTCCATAATCGGCTGGGGGATATCCAAGACCCGACATACTGCTCCAAACAAAGGAATATTGATTAAAGGTCCGTCAGCAGAAAATAAATTTGCTTCTCGGGCGATGGTGTCGGCGTCCACGTACCAGGTGGGGTGATTAGCCACCGGTTTGGCGAACGGAGCGTTAATGATAACCGTGCCGGCCGCTTTGACACCTTCGTGGATCGCGGGGGCGGTGAGTTTTTCGCTCATTACCACTACATAATCAGGCCATTCACATTGACTATGGGCGTGGATGGTAGTCGGGGACATACGCACCGCGGCTCGCACCGGGGCCCCGCGGCGTTCCACCCCAAAGAAAGGCAGGGCCTGGCCATGTTCGCCGTTTTCCAGCGCTGCCTGCGCCAGCAAATGAGCCAGGGTGACTGAACCCTGCCCGCCAAAACCGTTGATCCGTAGCTCTAACATAGTATTCCTCCGTTCTTCAATAGTGCTGTTCCGTTGGAAGCTTTGCAATGAGCGCTATGGTCATCAGCAAGCCCGCCAGCGATTCATTATCCATTTCAATGCGCATAATATTTTTAACTGCTGCTGGAGACTGATCCCCCGACTGTCTGGTGTCCTGATGGTCAGACCAGCTTATATAATAGACATTATATTACAACTACCTGTAAAAATACCAGCATAAAATTTGGTGATGGGGTGGGGTTTGTAGGTTGGCGATGTTGGAAGAGTGTCATATACTGGTATATGTAAAAATTGATTCGTAAAATCTTACAGAAATGAGGATGCGATATGAAACAAACGATTGATGCCCGCGGCTTAAACTGTCCCGAACCGGTGATAATGACCAAAAAGGCTCTGGACAGTCAGGATGTCAGTGAGGTGTTGGCTATTGTCGATAACCGGGCAGCCCTGGAGAACATATCCAGACTGGTTAAGACCATGAATCTGGGGAGCATGGTGGAGGAACAGGACGGACTCTTTTATATAAATATCACCAAGGAGGAAGCCATCCCCCAGAAGCAAAGTATAAAAGCGGGGGCCACAGTGGTGGTAAAAAGCAATGTACTGGGGCAGGGTGATGATGTGCTGGGCAGCGTGCTGATGAAGAGCTTCCTGTACACCCTGACGCAGATGGAGGGAGAATTGGAAACCTTGATATTCCTCAACGGCGGGGTATTGTTGACCACAGCTGGCTCCGAGGTTCTGGAGCATATCAAGAACCTGGCTAAAAACGGGGTTGAAGTCATGTCCTGCGGTACCTGTCTGGATTTCTACGGCCTCACCGACAAACTGGAGGTAGGCTCTATCGGCAACATGTACACTATTGCGGAAGAAATGTTTCATGCCCGCAAGATGATAGTATTATAATTAATACTGGATTGGCCGCCGTTGCGGGCTGTCGAATGACGGGGGGACCATATGCTGGTGGGCATCGATATTGTGGACATAGACCGGATCAGGGCGGCTGCCGCCCGGACACCGCGTTTCCTGGAACGTGTATTCACCGCTGGCGAACTGGATTATTGCAGGGGCAAAGCCGACCCCTTTCCCTCCCTGGCAGCCCGTTTTGCCGCTCGTGAAGCAGTGCGCAAATTGGACCCGGTGTTCATAACCGGGGTGTCATTCCAGGATACCGAAGTAGTAGTAGATCCCGACGGCAAACCCCGGTTGGTACTGCATGGCCGGGCTTTGGAGGAATCCCGCCGGGCAGGCATAAATAACCTGGTCCTCAGTCTCTCCCATAGCCGCGGACAGGCTATCGCCATAGTTATTGCCGACAAGGAGTGAGACCCATGAAGCTGGTAAAGGCGGAAGAAATGAAGACTATCGATAGACGGGCCAGCCAGGAGTATATGATACCCAGTCTGTTGCTGATGGAGAATGCCGGTCTGCGTGTTGTGGAGTCCATCCGGGCTATTTTACCTGTGGGGAACCGGACCCGGGTGATAATACTGGCGGGCAAAGGCAACAACGGCGGGGATGGTCTGGTAGTCGGACGCCATTTGGCTAACAGCGGAACGTCGATCGATCTTTTCCTGCTAGGGGATGCTGATGCACTGACCCCCGATGCCCGCGTCAATTACGATATTTTACATAAGATGGGGATCCCCATCCAGCCATTAACCTTGGAACAGCACCTGCCTGGTTTGATGACCGCGTTGCTGCAGGCAGATCTGGTAGTCGATGCAATATATGGGATCGGCTTTCGGGGGCGCCTTAATGATTTTGAAACCAAGGTGGCGGACCTGCTTAATCGCAGCCGGGTGCCGGTGTTGGCGGTTGACATCGCCTCTGGAGTGGAGGCCGATACCGGCAAGGTTCATGGATCGGCAGTCAAAGCCGATTATACGGTGACCCTGGCCTTGCCCAAATTAGGTCTGATAACGAGTCCGGGCAGTGAATATACGGGGCAGCTGTCGGTAGCTGACATATCCATTCCCCGCTCGTTGCTGGAGGATCCAGCACTTAAAATGAACCTTATTGATGCTACCGCTATAAAGGGGTGGCTTACACCCCGGGCAGCGGACACCCATAAAGGCACTTATGGCCATGTTCTGGTAGTAGGTGGCTCCGTCGGGATGACCGGGGCAGTCACCATGACTTCCTGCGCCGCCCTGCGCTGCGGGGCGGGTTTGGTTACTGCCGCCCTGCCTGAACCCCAGATGCCCATCCTGGACGCGGCGGCGATGGAGGTTATGAGCCGGGCTTTGCCCGTTACCAGCCTGGGCGGTATATCCACCGATGCCCTGCCGGTGCTGGAAAGCCTGCTAGGCACCTGTTCGGTATGCGCAGTAGGTCCTGGCATGTCCAGATACCAGGAGGCCAATGCCATCCTCCGTTTTATACTGGAGAATGCCGGGGTTCCGGTACTCATCGATGCTGATGGTATAAATGCCCTGGCATCAGACCCTGACGTACTCAGCGACCGCCAGGTGCCGGTGGTTATCACCCCCCACCCACGGGAGCTGGCACGGCTGACGGGGCTGACCGTGGAGGAAATCCAGCACAACCGGATCGAAGTTGCTTCCCGTTACGCCGTCAACTGGGGTATAACCATAGTGCTTAAGGGCCATCAAACGGTGGTGGCCTGCCCCCACGGTGACGTACACATAAACAGCAGCGGCAATCCGGGCATGGCTACTGCGGGCAGCGGCGACGTTTTGAGCGGAATCATTACCGGTCTTATCGCTCAAGGCCTCAAGACCCAGCAGGCAGCGGTGGCCGGGGTATACATACATGGCCGGGCCGGTGACCAAGCGGCGGCGGACGTGGGCCAGAGGGGCATGATAGCCGGCGATATCATCGATTACCTGCCTTATACCCTTTTGGAGATAGCAGGACAATAAATCAATAAATAAGAAAGCGGGTGGTCATATGCTGGTAAAGAATGTGATGACCAAAGACGTGCTGACAGTACGTCCCGACGAGAAAGTTGACAAGGTAGCCCGGCTGCTGGTGGACAACCGGATCAGCGGAGTTCCGGTAGTGGATGACCAGCATCGGGTAGTGGGGATCATCACTGAGAAGGATTTGATGATCAAAGCTACTGAGCTCAAAGTCCCCTTCTATCTCACATTATTTGACAGTATTATTTTCCTGGAGAACCCCATACGTTTTAACAATGACCTGAAGAAATACACTGCTACCTATGTCAAGGAGGCTATGACCAGCAAGGTGATAACCGTGCCTGAGGATTGCCCCCTCAATGAGGTGGTGACCCTGATGCAGAAGAAGCAGATCAATCGTGTCCCGGTAGTACGGCATGGTAAGCTGATCGGCATCGTTACCCGCAATGATATACTGAAAGCTATCGTAGAAAGAGATGGATAATCGTTCAATGAGCTGGGCAGAAATAGATTTAGGAGCCATCAGGAGTAATATTGGCGCAATTAAGAGCCTGCTTCGCCCGCAAACCGGGTTGATGGCTGTCGTCAAAGCTAATGCCTATGGGCATGGTATGCTGGAAGTATCGAAGCTATGTATCGAGGCAGGGGCTGCCTATCTGGCGGTCGCCAACCCCGAGGAGGCTTTGACTCTGCGGGAAGGTGGCATAGGGGCGCCGATACTGGTCTTGGGATGGATGCCCCCGGAATATGCTGCAGCTATGGTCGAAAACAATGTCGATGTCACTGTTTTTGAGCCGGGAGCCGCGGCAGGATTGTCACAGGCAGCGGTGGCAGCAGGAAAGCCGGCACGGATACATTTGAAGGTGGACACGGGTATGGGTCGGCTGGGTTTCGATCCCAAGCCCCAATCACTGGAGGCTATAAGAGGCTTAGCTTCCCTGCCGGGGATAGAGATAAGGGGAATCTTCAGCCACCTGGCCACTTCCGACGAGACTGACAAAACTTTTGCTTACCAACAATTGGGAGTGTTTAGACAGTTTACGGCCGACCTGGAGGAGATGGGGGTCAGTATCCCCATCCATCATTTGGCCAACAGCGGAGCGATCATGGAGATGCCGGAGGCCCAACTGGATATGGTCAGAGCCGGTATAATCATTTACGGCTTATATCCGTCCGATGAGGTGGATCACTCCATAGTCAAGTTGATTCCCGCCATGACCTTGAAGAGCCGGGTCAGTTTCGTTAAAACCCTTCCAGCTGAACACTCAGTCAGTTATGGTCGCACCTACATCAGCAAAGAAGAAATCAAGGTGGCCACAGTACCCATCGGGTATGCGGACGGCTACAACCGCTTGCTTTCCAACCGCGGCTGGGCGGTGATTAGAGGCCAGCGAGTGCCGTTGATCGGCAGGGTTTGCATGGATCAGGTTATGTTCGATGTGACTGCCCTCAGCGAAGTCAAGACCGGAGATGAGGTGATTCTATTCGGCAAACCGGAAGACGGAGTGACCGCCGATGACTTGGCGGCAGTGATCGGCACCATCAATTATGAGATTGTATGCTCACCCCACAGCCGGGTGGTCAGGATTTTCCACGATTGATCCGGCCAAAGAAGGACAGTAATTAAAAGTTTTACGCCCATTCCACCTGCTTTTGGTCATTTTTGCGAGTGTTTCATGTAATTATTGGATTTGCGGGCCTGACACCTTGTCTATATAATAAATATATATTGCGTATATTTATTTTGGGGGTGCTACCGTGCCAGCCTCTAGACGTATCATTGTGACGATCTCTGAAAACCTCCTATCTGAAGTAGATGACTGTATGATGAGGGAAAAAAGGAACCGCAGTGAAATAGTACGTGAAGCCATCGTTTATTATCTGCAGTGCCGCAAGAAAGAAATGATGGTTGAATATATGAAGAGGGGATACATCGAGATGGCCCCTATTAATTTAACTATAGCTTGTGAGGCGACCGCAAATCTGGAGGAGGATTTTTAGTATAGTTGGGAATTTTTATTCCTGGAGTTGATAAAAAATGATAAAAAGAGGGGAAATCTATTTTGCCCAGCTGAACCCGGTAGTAGGATCGGAACAAGGAGGTATCAGACCTGTTCTGGTGGTCCAGAACGACGTTGGCAATCAGTATAGCCCGACTACCATTGTGCTGGCCATCACGTCCCAGATCAACAAGGCCAAATTACCTACCCACGTTGAACTCAAGGCCCATTCCTATGGAATGGAACGCGACTCGGTCATCCTCACCGAACAGATCCGTACAGTCGATAAAACCAGATTGAAACAGAGAATAGCGGTTTTGGACGAGGCGACGATGGCCAAGGTCAACGAGGCCCTGGCTATTAGCCTGGAACTCAAGGAGATCTAAATACATATCATAGCAATACCCAGATAAGCCCGCCCTAGACGTACCACCGTACGATTCAGGTCCGGGCTTTTTTCATGCCTGCTTCGGACTGGGGCCTGGCAACACAGGGGCTGGTTGCGCAGTTGAACAAGTCGGCCGGCGAGGATTCTAGATCGAGGAGGGATAGGTTTGAGACCAATAGTAGGGATAACCGGGAGCAACCAGCCTGGTAACCATACGCTGCTGTTTAAGGATTATTACGTCAGCGCAATTCAGCGGGCGGGTGGGTTGGCCTTACTGCTGCCCCCGGTTCGGGACGAAGGTGGACTGGAACAGTACCTTGATATCTGCTCGGCCATATTGTTTACCGGGGGCGGGGATTTCGACCCGGCCTGGTGGGGAGAGCCTTTATCTCCTCAGTGCGGCGAGATCGATCCCCAAAGAGACAGATTTGAATTGAGTCTGGCCCGGCATTGCCTGCGGTTGAAGCGGCCGGTGCTAGGGATTTGCCGGGGTTGTCAACTGCTTAACGTAGCGGCCGGGGGCAGCCTCTGGCAGGACATCCAGTCTTCCCAAGGTCATATCCAAAAAGCCCCCCGCGATTATCCCATCCATGATATATTTATAGAAGCGGGAAGCCGGTTGGCAGATATAATGAGGGTTGAACAGATCCGGGTCAACAGCTTTCACCACCAGGCTGTCAAACTCCTGGGGGAAGGGTTTACCATTACTGCACTGGCCGAGGATGGAACCGTGGAGGCGATAGAGAAACGGGGAGCCGAATTTTGCATGGGGGTGCAATGGCATCCGGAGTGTATGCGCGACCGATACTCGACCCGCTTGTTTGCTGCGTTTGTGGCCAGTGCCCGGACTTGAAGCCCGGGTGGGCAGGGAATTAAAAACCAACCTACTTGGAGCCGGGCAGATAATGGCAGGATGGCATTTGAACCATCAACAAACGGCATTCATAAGATACTATTGCAGGGGGAGGAACTTTTCTTAATGATAGCAATCCAAGGTGCCACGATATACACCATGGAAGGCGGGATTATGCACGGCGGGGTAATACTGGTGGAGGAGCAGTTTATCCAGGCGGTGGGGGAAGAACTAGCAGTACCGGCCGGCGCTACCGTTGTGGATGCACAGGGTAAATTCATCCTGCCCGGATTGATTGACGCGCACACCCATATCGGGTTGGAGGAGGAGATCTATCGTATCGAAGGCGACGACGTCAACGAGACTAGCGACCCGATTACACCGCAACTGCAGGCAGTTGATGGGATAAATTTCATGGATCTGGCTTTCGCCGATGCCCTGCGGGGAGGCGTAACCAGAACAATGTGTATGCCCGGCAGTGCCAACATACTGGGTGGGCAGGCGGTTTTTCTCAAAACCCTGGCATCCAGTCCGGCGGAGATGGTATTTCGCAATCCCTGGGGGCTGAAAGCGGCGCTGGGGGAGAATCCCAAACGGGTCTATGGGGCTCAGAAGAAAGCCCCCAAGACGCGGATGGCCAGCGCCAGCCTACTCCGGGAGGCGTTCGCCACCGCCCGCGGCCTAATGGATAGAGAGGATATCAAGGCCGCCGAATTATACCGTAATGCAGCCATATTCAAGGTCCTGCGCGGAGAGATGCCCCTGCTGCTGCATGTTCACCGGGCCGATGACATCCTGACGGCACTGCGTATAAAAGATGAGTTCGGTATTGAGATGCAGCTCCAGCATGGTACCGAGGCAGCTCTGGTGGCGGATGAACTAGTGAAAAGAGAGGTACCCGTGGCCTTAGGCCCCCTGTTTACCAACCGAGCCAAGGTGGAGATGAAGGAAGTGGCTTTCCGCAATGCCGCTCTGCTGGCGGAGAGGGGAGTAAGGTTCTGTTTTATAACTGATCATCCAGTTATTCCGATCGAACACCTACGGGTATGCGCCGCCCTGGCGGTGCGAGAAGGGTTGGAGGAAGAAGCGGCTCTCGCCGCGATAACCAGTACCCCGGCCCGGATGCTTAAACTGGATCATGAATTGGGAACCATAACGGCGGGCAAACGTGCCGACTTGGCGATATATTCGGGGCACCCGCTGGATTTCCGGTCCCGGGTGGAAAGGGTAATGGTGGATGGTAACTGGTGGGGGGAGAAGGTTGAATAAAGGCGATCTGTTTACCGTATACATGGACGGTAGCCCTATGACTATCTGCGTGTTGGGTTCATACCAGGAAGAATTAACCGGAGAAGAGATGGTCATCCTGGCGGTGGTCGGTCAGGAAAATATGGTCCACATCCCCGCCGAGGACCTGAATAACATGTTTTTGCGCGCCAAGTACACGCACTGATCAATCCGCGTCAGGAATGAACCAGCCGCCTGATACTAACCCATTCGGGTAGAATCGGGCGGCATTTTAATGCCATTATTTACATCAAGGAGATTCCCATCCATCTTCGAATAACTCTAGTAATTGTTATTTGAGGGGATAGGGAATGAGGAAGGTAATTACCGTTATTTTTGCCTTATTATTATTTATAGTGCCCGCCAGCGTAGCTCTGGGCAATTGGGCCCCAGCCATCCGCATTAATGGCCAGATCAGGGAATTAAGTCCTCCGGCCCAAATCGTAAATCAGCGGGTCATGGTACCGCTGCGGTTTTTTACCGAAGATCAAGCCTTACAGGGATCGGTGCTCTGGAACGACGCCGCCCGCCAGGTCAAAGTAACCTGTATGGATCGGACCTTTCAATTTCATATCGGCAGTACTGGGGTGATAGTGGACGGCCAGGTGTATCAGTTGGACAGTGCCCCCTACATATACCAAAACCGTACCTATCTGCCCCTGCGCTTCTTCGCAGAACACCTAGGCGGGACAGTCACCTGGGACAGCGCCCGAGGTGAGGCGGCCATCGAGTTCAAGCATAAAGGACAGAGAGCTCCCAAAGTCTTCGCCTATTACTATTGGGGCGGTTTCACCGAACTCGAGGAAAATGCCGGGTTGTTCACCGATGTGGCCTTGCGCTGGTTTGAGACCAACCAACAAGGTGAATTGTTTTATGAATATAAGGACAACTATGCCCAGGTATTGTCCTTCCTGCGCCAGCAGGGCATAAAGACACATGCCAGCGTAGTGTTTATGGACAAGGAGGGCCTCCATAGCCTGCTGTCCAACTCCCAGCGACGGGCCAACCTGATTACCCAACTGTGCCGGCGGGTGCAGCAGGATGGTTACGACGGGGTCAACATCGATTTCGAATTCATACCCGCCCAGGATGGGCCGAGTTTCACCTTGTTTCTGAAAGAACTGAAATCGAACTTAGGTCCGGGCAAGGAACTGTCGGTGGCAGTGTTCGCCCGGACGGCCCGAGATAATTGGCCCACCCCCTATGATTATCGCCGCATCGGGGAGATCGTAGATGATGTGGTAATCATGACTTACGACTATCATTATAAGACCACCGCGGCTGGGGCGGTTGCCCCCTTATGGTGGGTAGAAGAGGTTATCAATTATATGTGCAGCCAGGCTCGCATCCCAGCCGACAAACTGCTAATCGGTATGGCTACCTATGGTTATGATTGGGGGCAGGGGTTAACTACGGCTACGGTGACCCGCGAAAAACTGGCCCAGGTAAAAAGTCGTTATGGGGTGACTGCTCATTATGATCAAGCCAGCAACAGCCCTTTCTATACGTATACAGATGCCAATCAGGTCCGGCACCAGATCTGGCTGGAAAACGAGTTAAGTCTGGGTAAGAAACTGGATCTGGTCAAGCGGTATGGACTGGGGGGGATCAGTTTCTGGCGGATTGGCAACGGCTTCGACGATCTGTACAACCTGTTGGAGAAGGAGTAGGGTTGGTGACTACGGGGTGAAGCAGTTTGCTCTCCTGGACTGGTTTTAATATTCAACAGCAATGTTATATAATATTGGAAAAATAACCGCCTGACATAGGCGGTTTTACATTGGCAATGTTTATTGTTGATAGGGGACAGCAATGGTGGGGGAGGAAGAGCCTATGGCTGATGAACAACCAAGTTTGTTTGATGAATTGAATCCGCCGACGAAGGTAATAATTCCACCAACACCGCCGTTCAAGAGCAGGGCTGTTTTTTTGCCTGGCGTCAAAGATGGGGAGGGTTATCCGGATATCAAGGATTACCAGCAGTTGCAGGAGCTGGCCCGCAACTGTGAGCGTTGTGTTCTGAGGAGTACTTGCCGGCAGGTGGTTTTCGGTGATGGCAGCCGGGAGGCCCGCATTATGTTTGTGGGCGAAGGTCCCGGCAAGGATGAAGATGAGCAGGGTATCCCTTTCGTGGGCCGGGCGGGGCAGTTGCTGGACAAAATACTGGCGGCGTCCGAATTCAACCGTTCCGAGGTCTATATCACCAACGTGGTGAAATGCCGCCCCCCGGGCAACCGACTGCCCAATCCGGACGAGCTAAAGGCCTGCCGCCCGTTTCTGGAGGCTCAGATCCGTATCCTCAGTCCGCGTCTAATCATCTGCTTGGGGTCAGCCGCTACCCAAGCCATAATCGATCCCAAGGCCCGCATAACCCAGGTGCGCGGGCGGTGGTTCATCCGGGATGGAATAAAGATGATGGGGACCTTCCATCCCGCGGCCCTGTTGCGCAATCCCAATTACAAGCGGCCAGTCTGGGAGGATTTCAAACTGATCCGGGACGAATACCAGAGGCTTAACGGATAGCTCGGAGCCGAGGAGTATACATGGATTTGATTGTGCACAATGAGGAAGAGATGCTACAGCTGGGCCAGACTTTGGCCGCTGTTTTAGGTCCTTCCGATATCGTATATTTAAGGGGGGGACTGGGAACCGGTAAAACCGTTCTGGTCCGGGGCGTAGCCCAGGGATTGGGCTATTGGGGCCCGGTTACCAGCCCAACATTCACCCTGATGAATGTATATCCGGCCGATCCGGTGATATACCATTTCGATTTTTACCGCCTGGAGGGGTCGGATCTGGTTGATCTGGGACTGGAGGATTACCTGGAAAGCGGGGGTATTTCTTTGTTTGAATGGTCCCAGGTGGGAGAAGCCTTTCTGCCCGGGGAAGCCCTGGAAGTGGATATAGAATTGAGCGGGGATGACTATGATCTGCCCCGCAAGGTGCATATCGCAGCACAGGGCGCCAAATATCGTCTAAAACTGGAGAGGTTGAAGAGCATTGTTGATTTTGGCCATTGATAGCTCCACCCCGGTGGCCGGGGTGGCTCTGGTCCAGGACGGGAACCTGGTGCGGGAAAGCTTCATTAACTTTAAACAGACCCATTCAGAAATGCTTATGCCACTGGTGGACCAGACCCTGCGCGGATGCGAGTTAACGGCCCGGGATCTAGATGCCCTGGCGGTAACCATAGGTCCGGGGTCCTTTACCGGCTTGCGCATTGGCATGGCGGCTGTCAAGGGACTGAGTCTGGCCGCCGATCTGCCCGTAGTGGGTGTATCGACTCTGGCAACCCTGGCCCATAACATTTGCTTCACTGACCACCTGGTCTGCCCGATGCTGAATGCACGCCGCCAGGAGGTATACGGGGGTTGTTTTGACAATCGCGGACCTTTCCCACAGCTGATTGGCGAAGAGGTGGCTTGCCCGGCGGAGCAGTTTGCCTGTTCGGCCCGCGAGCTGGCCAGGCGGCAGGGGAGACCGGGAATCATAATGCTGGGAGACGGGTTTGCCCCCTACCGGGAGATATTCGAATCGCAGTTGGGGGATCAGCTCCATATCGCACCGGCCCCTTTAATGCTGCCGCGGGCAGCTGCCTTGGGCAGTCTGGCCTTGGTCAAGGCCACGCGGGGAGAGTACGAAGAGGCTATGTTGATGCGCCCCCGTTACATACGTTTGTCAGAGGCGGAACGGAAACTGGGAAAAGGAGAGCTGTAAGTGCTGAACAACGCATTCATGATCCGGAAAATGACCGTCCAGGATCTGGATCAGTTGATGATTATTGAAAATGAAGCCTTCAGTCTGCCCTGGTCGCGGAGCTCATACGAGGCGGAACTGCAGAACGCCTATGCCGACTACCTGGTTTGTGACTGTGCCGGAGAACTGGCCGGCTACATAGGGATGTGGACGGTCATGGAGGAAGCCCACCTTACCAATGTGGCAGTAGCTTCCAAATTCCGGGGAAAAGGCATTGCCCGCATCCTAATGCAGACCCAGGAAAAACTAGCCCGCAGTAAAGGCGCCAGTATGATGCTCCTGGAAGTAAGGCCTTCCAACCAGGCCGCACTCCAGTTGTACTCAAGCTTAGGGTATATACATGCAGCTATCCGCAAGAATTATTATAGTGACAACCAGGAGGATGCTTTGATCATGGTCAAGCATCTCCATGAAGATAACGAGGCCGGAATTAAAGACATACAAGTGGGTATATGAAGTGAAAGATATTATAATCTTGGGGGTGGAGACATCCTGTGACGAGACCGCAGCCGCCCTGGTGAAAAACGGCCGGGAGGTATTGGCCAATGTGGTCAATTCGCAAGTGGCCATCCATGAACAGTTTGGAGGCGTGGTGCCAGAAGTAGCCTCACGCAAGCATATCGAGAATATTGCCCTGGTAACGGAGACTGCTTTTCAGCAAGCCGGGCTTGCCCATCGGGATATTGATGCCGTAGCGGTGACCACTGCTCCTGGCCTGATTGGGGCCTTGCTGGTGGGGCTGTCCTTTGCTAAAGCCTTCGCCTATGGCCTGCAGTGTCCCCTTATTGCCGTCAACCACCTCCAGGGGCATATCTATGCTAATTTCCTGGAGCATGATGGGATCGAGTTTCCCGCCATCTGCCTGGTGGTTTCCGGGGGCCACACCAGTCTCCTGTATATGAACGGACCCCGTGACCTAAAGGTCATCGGGTCAACCAAGGATGATGCCGCCGGCGAGGCCTTCGATAAGGTAGCTCGCTTTTTAGGACTCGGTTACCCTGGCGGCCCGGCGGTTGAGAAGGCTGCCCGGCAGGGAACCGCAGGCAGGTATGTGCTGCCCCGGGTGTTCCTGGATCGGACCAGTTTTGAATTTAGTTTCTCCGGTCTTAAGACTGCGACCATGAACCTGTGGAAAAAGGAGCAACCACGGGGGGCGAGCGTAGCCGACCTGGCCGCCGAGTTCCAGGCTGCCCTGGTGGAGGTGCTGGTAGGTAAGACCATCCAGGCCGCCCAGAAATACCAGGTCAAAACCATCCTGACTGCTGGGGGGGTGGCGGCCAACCAGGAATTGAGACAGCAGTTGGGTCAGGCAGCCCAAACAGCTGGTTGCCGGCTGTGTTTTCCCTCCCTGCCCTTATGTGCCGATAATGCGGCCATGATCGCTGGTCAGGCCTATTATGATTTTCTCCAGGGCAACTTTGCGGGGTTAGACATTAATGCACAGCCCAGTGGATTTTCCTTATGATTTAGCTTGTGGATATTGTGGAAAACTCTGTTGATAATTAGAAAATCGGGCTTTCTGAATATTGCCCCTATAGAAGGCCAGCTCGTTTATAGAGGGAATGTCGAAAAATAGCGTCATAACACGCTGTGGATAAACAATGTAAGGTGGCTGACAGTGATGCATCCGGTACTTGTGGAATTCGGCCCGCTAAAAGTATATGCCTGGGGATTCATGATGGCAATCGCGGTGCTCGTCGCCGTTTTTGGCATAGGCCGGCGCTTCAAACAGGAGGGCTACGATCCCGATCATGCTTTGGATCTGGCTATTATCCTGGTGTTGTCCGGATTGATCGGCTCGCGCATGGCCTATATAGCCATGTTTGAATGGCAGGAATTCCTGGTCCGTCCGGCCATCTTTTTCAGTATGACCAACGGCGGATTCCAGGGGTTGGTATGGTATGGCGGCTTTACTGCCGGGCTGTTGGCCTTTATCATCTATATCCGGGTAAAGCGCTATCCCTTCTGGAAGGTGGCCGATATAGTGGCTCCCTATCTGGCCTTGGCCTACGCCATAGTCAGGATTGGCTGTTTTCTCAACGGATGCTGCTACGGGGTCATATCCGATGCAGCCTGTACGGTGGTATTCCCTGTAGTTGACGGTTTCCACCGATACCCCACCCAGTTGTTTAGTACCGCTCTCAACCTATTGCTGTTCGGACTTCTTTACTGGTATTATCCCCGCCGCCAGTTTGACGGGCAGATATTCGCCGGCTACCTTATGGGTTATGCGGTCTATCGTTTTATGATTGAGTTCTTGCGGGAAAATTGGGTATTTTACGGACCGTTGTCAATTGCCCAGGTTTATTCGCTGCTCATCTTGGCCGCCGGCATCATCCTCTATATATGGCGGCGCTCATTCGCCGAAGGGAGGCATTCCTCTGATTAGTGCCAGAGAACAGCGCCAGGCTTTGCGCCGGGAGATGCAGGAACGACGGGGGCGGATGACCAAGGAGCAAGTGCAGGAATACAGCCGGGCTATCACCGCCAAACTAATGACTCTTGAGCCTGTTCGTAAGGCGGTCACCATAATGGGTTTTGCATCTTTCGGCAATGAAATCGATTTGGTCCCGTGGTTGGAGAGCTTGCAAAGAGAAGGCCGGACCGTGCTCCTGCCTCGAGTGGAAAGCCAGGATATACTGGTGGCGGTAGAAGTGGTTAGCTGGGAAAATATGCGCCGGGGAAGCTTCGGGATCCGCGAGCCCTTGGGCCAGCCGTTCCCTCCGGCGAGCATCGACGTGGTCATCGTGCCCGGGCTGGTCTATGACGGCAAGGGCTACCGGTTGGGTTACGGCAAGGGCTATTATGACCGTTTCCTCAAGCTGCTGGCGCCCCAGACATTCATATGCGGCGTATGTTACGATTTTCAGGTGGTGGATACAGTGCTGCCCCATGAGGCAGATGTGGCCATGCACTGGGTTGTCACTGAAAAGTCAGAGTTGGCGGTCAACTGGGATTATTTCTGATTCCGCCGGACCGGTGATGATAGATGTGGATAATATTGTTCATCATTGCTAGGTTATTGAGGGTATTGTATAATGGAGTCACAATTGCAGAGGCTCCGATTCAGTAAGCCTAAAGTCACGGCCAGGGCGGCTGAACGATAGGGTGTGAATGGAAACGTTCATGCCTCCTGTGGGAAAGGAGTGGCGCTAGAATATAGCGGAGCCTGAATGCGTCTGAAGACGCTTATTTTTTTGGAAGGGCCAGGATAGTTGGATAAGGAGCTGTTGGAAAGGATCAAGGAGCTTGCCCCGGATGGGACCATCACCTGCCGGGAGGCCCGCGAACTGGCGGAAAAACTGGGGATACCGGCCAGCAAGGTGGGCAAGGTCTGCAGTGATGCTCGGATTAAGATAACTGCCTGTGAACTAGGCTGTTTTTAAGGTGGACATGCCCACACCGGATTAAACAAGGGCATGATGGGGGAGGATACACGATGGTCGACAGACATGGACGCAATATAAATTATTTGCGTATTTCTATTACTGATCGCTGCAATCTACGCTGCCGTTACTGTATGCCTTATACCGGGGTGGAGAAGGTCGAGCATGTCAGCATCCTATCCCTGGAGGAAATCGCCAGGCTGGTTCGGGTAGCGGCTGGAGCCGGTATTCGGAAGGTGAGGTTGACCGGGGGAGAACCCCTGGTAAGACGAAATGTCGCCCAGCTGGTACGCTATATTAAGGAAGTCCCCGAGATCGACGATATATCGCTGACCACCAATGGGGTACTGTTCTCCGGAATGGCTGAGGAACTGAAAGCGGCCGGCCTTGACCGGGTCAACTTCAGCCTGGATTCGCTGGTACCGGAAAAGTTCCAGTACATTACTCGGGTGGGAAACTTGGACACGGTAAGGGAGGCCATCGACAAGGCATTGGACTTGAATCTGCACCCGGTCAAGATCAATACTGTTCTGATCCGGGGATTCAATGACAATGAGATAATGGCCTTCGCCGACTTGGCCTATAGACGTCCGCTGCACGTACGTTTTATTGAGTTTATGCCCATTGGCGACTTGCAATATTGGAACCGGGATAACATAGTTACCTCCCGGGAGACCAAGAATATAATTACCCGGCATTACCGTCTGGCCGAAGCCAAAAAGATCAAAGGCAGCGGGCCGGCCAGGTATTACAACCTGGAAGGCGGACAGGGTTCGGTAGGATTTATCAGTCCCATGAGCAATCATTTCTGCTCCGAGTGCAACCGTATCCGCATGACTGCGGACGGCAAACTGCGGGGCTGTCTATACGACAAACGGGAAGTGGACCTGAAGCAGGCTATGCTATATGGCGCCAGCGATGAGCAACTGCGTGAGATCTTCATGGAAACGATCAGCAGCAAGCCGGACAAGCATAACATGAATAACGGCTGGGGTGCCGAGAACCGCCGCAAGATGTACCAGATAGGAGGATAGTCGATGAGCTTCACCCACATCAACCAACAGGGTTATGCCCACATGGTGGATGTTAGTACTAAGACTGATTCCAACCGGGTAGCGCGGGCTCAGGCGGTAGTGCATATGAAGCCCGAAACCCTACAGGCGATCCGGGCTGGAGCAGTTAAAAAGGGAGACGTACTAGCCGTGGCTCAGGTAGCCGGGGTGATGGGGGCCAAGCAGACCGCCTCGCTTATTCCCATGTGCCACCCCCTGATGCTGACCGGGGTGGACATTGACTTTGAATTTGATGACAACAAATCTACCCTGACAATCTTTTCGGTGGTTAAGACCACCGGCAAAACCGGGGTGGAAATGGAAGCCATTACGGCAGTTACCACGGCGGCCCTGACGGTGTACGATATGTGCAAAGCGGTAGACCGCTGGATGGAGATATCCGGAATACAACTGCTGGAGAAAGCGGGCGGCAAGAGCGGCCATGTGCAGCGGGTATTGGACCCGTATCCTCAAGATGACCGTGATCAGCAATAAACCATACCAGTGTAATGACCAGGAAGTTGATTATCAGCCTGCAACCTAAGACAGTCTCGGTTGATTAAGCGCTGCCGAACAGGTTAAGAGATTCAGTGGAGGAGCTGCTTTAATGTATAAAGCCGGTATATTGATAATGAGCGACAAAGGCTCGCGAGGCGAGCGTGAGGATCGCAGCGGCCGGGAGATAATGGACATGCTGGGCAGCGGCGGTTTTCGATTCGATTATTACGAGATTGTTCCCGATGAACGGGATATTATCGTGGAGAAACTGATTCATGCTTGTGATCAGCTGCGGCTGGATGTGATTTTCACGTCCGGAGGCACGGGTTTTGCTCGTCGGGACGTGACCCCCGAGGCTACCTTGGCAGTGATTGAGCGCTGTACGCCCGGGATCCCGGAAGCCATGCGGCTGTATGGGATGCAGAAAACGCCTAAGGCCATGTTATCCCGGGCCGCCGCCGGGATCAGGGGTAATACCCTTATAATCAACCTGCCTGGCAGTGTCAAAGGAGTCCGGGAATCGCTGGAAGCTATCCTGCCTGCTCTGGACCATGGATTGGAGATTTTGGTCGGTTCCGCCACCGAATGTGGTCAAGGCTAGTCCAAGACGGGTTCTTGAATAGAACCGCACTACACGAATAATTTATCCAAGATTGATGAATAAACCTGCCATTGCAGGTTTTTCTTTTTGTTGCGCCTCCGGCAGAGGCAGGCTTCACCTCGTCTCTGCCCCCGGCGCTAGCCTCAATTATCCAAATCATTCGGGTTAAGGACCTCTTTTATTGGTAAATAATTCATGTTGCGAGAGAAGTGAATTCTCTTACGGGTAATTCGATTGAGCTGGCTGGTGAGGAAGAAACGCGAATAATATAGTTTACGTATTCCCATACTAGGTATGGTCAAAATCCCTTCATTCAAGGGTTGGTCTTGGTTCCAGAATATGTATCCACGATGCAATCGTGTCCAAGGCAGGATAATACCGGTTGGATGTCATATTATATAGCATGTAATATAACCGAATCACGAAAGGTATAGGAAAATGAAGAACAACCAACGGACAGACATCGTTTTTTTGTTGCTGATATGCTTGACCCTGATGGCCGCCGGAACATATGCCTACCGGGCCAATATTGCCATACTCCCCGAACAAGCAGCCAGTATAGCCCCTGCTGCCGTTTCACCGGTCGGTGAGGTTCCACCAACTACCAATCCATCTACCGCCCTAGCACCTGGCAGCGATAGTGGTGCCGTCCCGCCCCAATCTGCACCTACCCCAACCCCTGCTCTTGCCACCTATACGGTCAAGTCCGGTGACACACTCTGGGACATCGCCGCGGCTCATCACACCACCGTTGCTCAGCTGATAGAATTAAACAATTTGAGCAGTGATGCTCTATCCCTAGGTCAGACACTGATTCTGGCCGGCAAGGCGGACCAGGCGTCCAAATTGGCGGCTGTGCACAATGCTCCCGCGCCAACCCCGAGCCGTTCGGCTGGAGCCTCTCGTTCGGAGGTGCTGCAATATGCGGCCCGTTTTTTGAACACTCCCTATAAATATGGTGGTACCACCCCGGCCGGTTTTGATTGTTCGGGATTCGTCCAGTACGTATATAAACATTTTGACATTAGTTTGCCCCGTACTGCTGCTGCCCAGGCATCCACCGGGGTCCGGGTTGACAAATCCAACTTGAACCCAGGGGACCTAGTATTTTTTAACACGGATGGTTCTGGCATCAACCATGTGGGTATCTATGCGGGGAATGGCCGGTTTATCCATTCCAGTTCACCTAACTCCGGCGGCGTGATTTATACCTCCATGGGGGAGAGTTTTTATTCCAAATCCTATGTCGGAGCCCGGAGGTTATCCAACTAAATTCAGGTTTTCCCAAAGTGGTTGCAGTTGTTACGACCAACGGGGCGCAATGACCGCGTCCTTGGCTTGCCGTATTTTAAAAAATCAAGTTAGATGAAGGTATAAAAGGAAAACTGCAGGAGAATAATAGTAATCGATAATATTGGGCAAATTTAGCCAGATTTGTGATTTGTGTGCTGGGCTAATGTTGCCTAATATATTAAATGTATATTAGCACTCGCAACTATTGAGTGCTAACAACAAATAATAAAAGGAGGCGTCCCCGTGAACATCAAACCATTAGGCGATCGAGTGGTTGTAAAAGTAGCCGAAGTCGAAGAACAGAAGACCAAAAGCGGTCTGTTTGTACCGGACACAGCAAAGGAGAAACCCCAAGAAGCCGAAGTATTAGCAGTAGGTCCCGGACCCCTCAATGATAAGGGCGAGAGAGTCCCCATGGACATTGCAGTTGGCGACAAAATCATCTTTTCCAAATACGGCGGAATGGAAATCAAACTGGGCGGCGAGACGGTGCTGATCCTTTCAGAGAGAGATATCCTGGCTAAGATAGTCTAACTACAAATATTGAAGGAGGCTACATAGATGTATTCCAAAGAGATTAAATTTGCTGAAGAGGCCAGAAGGTCCCTTGAGAAAGGGGTAGACAGCCTGGCTAATACTGTAAAAGTAACCCTGGGGCCCAAGGGCCGCAACGTAGTTCTGGACCGCAAGTTCGGATCCCCTACCATCACCAATGACGGTGTGACCATCGCCCGTGACATAGACCTGGATGATCCCTGGGAGAATCTGGGCTGCCAGTTGGTCAAGGAAGTGGCCATCAAGACCAACGATATCGCCGGTGACGGTACCACCACCGCAACCCTTCTGGCCCAAGCCATGATCAAGGAAGGTCTCAAGAATGTAGCCGCCGGCGCCAATCCCATGATAATGCGCAGGGGTATTGAGAAGGCTGTCAAGGCTGCGACCGATGCTATCGAATCCATCGCCCGGCCAGTCGAGTCCCGCGAAGCCATTGCCCAGGTAGCCTCCATCAGCGCCAGCGATCCCGAGATCGGTGATCTGATCGCCGACGCCATGGAGAAAGTAGGCCGGGACGGAGTCATCACCGTGGAAGAATCCAACTACATGGGAACATCCCTGGAGTTGGTGGAAGGGATGAACTTCGATCGTGGTTATATCTCCCATTACATGGTCACTGATACCGAAAAGATGGAAGCCAAGCTCGAGAATCCCTACATCCTGATCACCGACAAGAAAATATCCGCCATCACCGAAGTACTGCCGGTGCTGGAGAAAGTTGTCCAAACGGGCAAACCCATGTTGCTGGTAGCGGAGGATGTAGAGGGCGAAGCTTTGGCCACCCTGATCGTCAATAAACTGAGAGGCACTTTCACTTGTGTTGCAGTTAAGGCTCCGGCTTTCGGCGAGAGAAGAAAAGCCATGCTGGAGGATATCGCCATCCTTACCGCGGGCCAGGTAGTAACCGAGGATATGGGCCTGAAGATGGAAAATGTGACCCTGGATATGCTGGGCCGGGCCAAAAACGTAGTGGTCAAAAAGGACGAAACCATCATCGTCGATGGTGAGGGCAGCGAAGAGGCAGTAAAGAACCGCATCAGCAACATCAAGACCCAGGTGGAGAACACCGACTCCGAGTATGATCGTGAAAAACTCCAAGAACGGATGGCCAAATTGTCAGGTGGGGTAGCCATAATCAAGGTCGGTGCGGCCACTGAGACTGAATTGAAAGAGAAGAAGCACCGCATCGAAGACGCTCTAGCCGCAACTAAAGCCGCCGTTGAAGAAGGTATTGTGTCCGGCGGCGGGGTGGCCCTGATCAATGCCATCCCAGCAGTAAACGCTGTTGACGCCACTGGCGACGAACGGACCGGTGTCAACCTAGTTGCCAAAGCCCTGGAAGAGCCGTTGCGCCAGATTGCCAACAATGCGGGCATTGAAGGCTCAGTGGTGGTCGAAAAGGTTAAAGAGGCCCAGGCTGAGCAGAAGGGAATGGGTTTCAACGCCCTGACCAACACCTATGAAGATATGATCAAGGCCGGTATCATCGACCCCGCCAAGGTAACCCGCTCCGCGGTTCAAAACGCGGCTAGCATTTCCGCCATGTTACTGACCACCGAAGCCATCGTCTCCGAGAAGCCAGGCGAAGACAAAAACGCTGGCATGGGCGGCGGAGGAATGGGCGGCATGGGAGGCGGCATGGGCATGATGTAATCAGCCCGACCTCTTGATTGAATCCAATAAACAATCCCTCCACAACGGACAGTCGCTGCAGAAATACTGCAGCGGCTGTCTCTATTTGGAGAGCTGAGCATGGACGAATTCTAAAGCGCGACTGTTTCAGGGTGGATTGATGATCAGAGGGGAGAACCGACACAGCAGGCGAATAAATAGTCTAGTAGGATTCGTTTGCGGCTTTTTCGAGGTTTAAGTAATCTATACCATTATTTATCATTCCTTCTGCCACTTTGGCCAACTCCTGGGGAGATTCTTTCATTCCAGTGTCCATCCAGGTCTGCAGCAATCCTATACAGCCTGCCACCGCATAGGAAGCAAAATATTCATATCGTTGGGTTTCACTGGCCGGCCAGGTTTCCATCAGTGATCGCAGACATTTTTCCTTTACCAGCGTCTTGAGCTTTTCCACGAAAGCCATATCACCGTAGGGTCCCAATAGCATTTTACAAAAGGTTTGGTTGTCGGCGATGTACTGGAACATAGCGGAGATGTACGGACCAGGCGACTCCTTCGGCTGCTGCACCGGGAAGAGCCTGGATATGTCATCGAGTTCCTCCAGCATTTCCGCTTCTATTTGGGAGAGCATATCATAAATATCCCGGTAATGAAGGTAAAAAGTGCCACGGTTGATATCGGCCCGGTTTACCAGCTCCTGAACAGTGATGTCGTTGATATTTTTTTCAAGTAATAAAGTTGCCAGACTTTCTTTGAGGTTTTTTTTAGTTTTACGAACCCGTCGGTCAACGTTGGCAGGGCGGGATTTTTTATCCATAAATACTACTCCTCATCGAAATGATAAACAAAATTCGGCTCCATGTTGATTATTAAACACTGTCTCTCGAATTTGATGATTGCACAATCTGCTTCTGTTAGTATAATTTCTTCCAAGGATATAATCAACATGTGTACATAAATAAATAGATGTTGATCTGACAACAAGAATCTACTAATTTGAGCAAGTTGGTGTTATCGATGTGGCGTTTTACTCGGAGAGGAAAAGAAAATCTGCCCGCCCTCTCTCACAGGAGAGGGCAGAGCTTGGTAGATTTTATCATCCGACGCAGCAAACTGATCGAGAAGGTATTCGCAATAATCTTTATCATAACTGCGCTTTGCCTGCCTTTTGTAGGCATCAATTATGACCTCAGCAAATACCTGCCAAGTGATATGCCTTCCAAACAGGGAATCGATTTGATGGAAGAGGAATTCGGCTATCCTGGGACGGCCCGGATAATGATTGCCGATGTGTCCATTTATGAAGCCAAGACTTATAAGGATCGCATTGCGGCCATAGAAGGTGTGGACAGGGTCCAGTGGGCTGATGCGGTGACGGATATCAACCAGTCCAGCCTGTTCATCCCCTATGAAGAGATTGATGACTGTTACCAAGATGGACATGCGGTCATGGACATAACCTTTACCGGTAATAATTCTGCTGCCAGCACCCGATCAGCTATTCAGCAAATGCAAACCATATTGGGAGAGAAGGGCTCTTTTAGCGGACCAGCTGTACAGGAAAAATTCTTGAATGAGATCATTACCAAAGAGATGCTGTATATTCTGATCTTCGGTATATTTATTATCTTAGGGCTGTTGACACTGGCTACCACCTCCTGGTTTGAACCGTTGGTATTTCTAATTGTGATATTGATTTCTGTCGTTATTAATATGGGCAGTAACATATTTTTTGGTACCGTTTCCTCTATTACCTTCAGTGTAGCAGCAGTCCTGCAATTGGCCATTGCCATGGATTACACCATAATCCTGCTGGATAACTTCACTAAGGAGCGAAAGCTGCAGCTACCGGTGGAAGAGGCTTTATCCAATGCCATCCGCAAAAGCATAGTGACTGTTTCTTCAGCTGGAGCCGCAGCGGTGGTGGGATTCCTGGCCCTGGTCCTGATGCGATATGGTATTGGCCGCGATATCGGGCTGGTGCTGGCCAAAGGCATTGCCATCAGTATGATCACGGTGATGACCCTAACCCCCGCGTTCGTGTTGCGCTGGTATAAGATAATCGAAAGCACGCAACACAAGCCGCTGGTTCCTTCCTTTGATAAAGTGGCCGGGCAAATATATAGATTTCGCTGGGTAACTCTAATCCTGTTGATGCTGATCGCAGTTCCCGCCTATGTAGCCAAAGACATGAACGATTTCAATTATGGTAATGAAGCACTGGGTTTGTCCCAGGGAACGACTATGTATGAGGATGACCAGGCGATTACCTCCAAGTTCGGCCGGAGCAATCTGATTATGGCGATTGTGCCTAACAGTTCCATGGTAACTGAAGCCAAACTATCTGAAGACCTGGAGGAACTGCCCTATGTAAAATATGTTACATCCCTTGCTAATACCTTACCGGATGGAGTTCTCGCAAGCTTTCTGCCAGACAGTATTACCGGACAGCTCCACAGTGATAATTACTCCCGTATCCTTATTCCCATAAGAACGTCCGGGGAAAGCGAATTGGCTTTTCGTGCCGCCGATGAGATTTCAAAAATCGTTAAGGGATATTATCCGGAAAATTCATATATAATCGGCGTTACCCCTTCCACCATGGATATAAAAGGGGTAATCGTCGATGACTGGAGCCGGATTGACAAGCTTTCCATGCTGGGAGTGGCACTGGCTATAGGGGTGGCTTTTCGCTCTCTGGTCCTTCCCATTGTGCTGATAATACCTATTAAAATGGCGGTTTATGTCAACATGATGGTTCCCTACTTGCTGGGCGCACGCATGATGTATCTGGGTTTCATTGTGGTCAGCTGTCTGCAGTTAGGAGCAACCATCGATTACTCCATCGTAATGACCTACCACTACCTGGACCAGCGCAAACGCCACGACAAAGTGACTGCTTCCCAAAAGGCGACTGCGGCCAGCATGTTGCCTATCCTGACCTCCGGCCTTATTTTGGCAGTGGCCGGCTACGGTCTATATTTCTTATCCAGTGTTACGGCCCTGGCCGACCTGGGGAGACTGGTGGCCCGGGGGGCTCTGTTGAGTATGTTTGTGGTTATAGCTCTGTTGCCGAATCTGTTTATATGGTCCGATAAAATGATAATGCTTGGCAGCAAATTCATGCCGCAGTCAATAATTGCCCGCCAGGAAGATAGATTACCAGATGTTGGGGAGGAACTTGAAGATGCAAGCATTTCGCAATATTTGTAAGGTCAGAACCAGGAAACTCATCACCGGGCTACTATTGGGGGTATTCCTGATATCAGGGGTATACCCAATAGCCGTGGCCAATGCTGCACCACCCGCGGTGACAACCGATGAGGCTGTATATGTCAATCTTGACTATTACGGTATTGTTGAAGATGTGAGCGTGGTAAAAAGCTGCAGTTTGAATGGGATATATAGATTTCAGGATTACGGCGTCTATGAGTCGGTTACCAATATGACTAGCTATGATCAGCCTATTCTCAGTACTGATGGGGTGCAATGGGATCTGGGAGATAGCGATTTACAGAGGTTTTACTACAGTTGCAAGGTCAAGAATGACGCCATTGTGCTGCCCTGGAGTTTTGATGTTTCTTACAAACTCAACGGGCAGCCGAAGCAGGCCCAGGAACTGGCTGGGGCGGCAGGGCTGGTGGAAATAAATATCGCGATCAAGCCCAACGCTCAAGCCAAAGATTATTGTAAGAACAATATGTTGTTGCAGGTGACCACATATGTCAATAGCGAGGATACTTACAGCCTGGAAGCACCAGGCTCCCAACTGCAGTCACTAGGTACTTACAAGGCCGTTTTCTTCGCCGCTTTGCCTGGGGAAGAGGATACGTTTACCATCCGCATTGGTACCAACAGCTTTGAAACCAAAGGCATCACCATGATGATGATACCCGGCACCCTAAAGCAGATGGAAGAACTCAAAGAACTAAAAGAAGCCAAGGACACGGTCTATGAATCTGCCGGTGCCATTTACCACAGTATGAATGATCTTCTGAACACCCTGGAGAGTACGAAGGAGGGGCTCAATCTGCTGAAAAGCGGCAGTGAGGGTGTCGAGGATGCCAGGCAGACCTTCAGTGCCGGGAAGGGACAAATGTACCAGTATGGTGATAAAACCCTGGAAGATATTACTGCAGCCAATGACCAACTGGAAAAAATGATCCCCTATTTCAAAATCGCCAAAAGAATGACCCGTGATCTTAATCGGGATATCGAAAGTATGACAAACTCCTTGAATCAACTCAGAACTCCATTAGGAAATATGGGCGATTCTGCGGCAACTGTCGAGGAAGACCTGGAAGATTTGCAAGCCATGCTCGACACTCTAAATGACCAATTGGGAGGCACCCTATATGGAATGCAAGCAGTGGCAGACACCGCCACACCCTTCGAGCAGACTGGTCTGATGGGTGCCGGGCAAATGGCGGGCACGGTGATGGAATACGATGACACTATAGACTCGCTGATGGCAGAGACCGCCTCCATGGCCGGCACCCTCAGCGAGATAACTGATTTGACCAGGGACCTGATCGATGAGACCGATGACCTGGGAGACACCTTGAATAACTATGAAGATGACATTCTGGATCTGCTGGATGACTGTCGGAGCCTTACCACTCTATTGAATACCAGCATAGACAACTCGGTTGCTTTTTTAACCTATTCCAAAACATTGCTGCAGGCCAGCGCCGACCAGTTGGACGATGTGTCGGCCCAGGGCCTGCAGGGTCTGATCGGTGTACTGGATAAAGGAATACTAGGGCTGGATAGCGTCAAAAACATTCGGGAAGCCAACCAGATTGTCAAAAACACCATCGACCGTGAGGTTGACAAATTCGAAAAAGAGAACCAATTCCTTAATCTGGATACCAAGGCTGACTTGATATCATTTACATCCGACAAAAACCCTGCTCCAACCAGTATACAGATCATATTGCGGACCAAGGAGATAAGCTTGGATAACGGGGAAGACCACGGCCTTGATCTAGAGTTCCCCAAAGAGAAAGTCGGATTCTGGGCCAGGATTAAAGAGCTGTTCCGCAGGATTGCGGAGATTTTCTAGTATCCAGCAGAGCCACGCCCTAAGGCATTAGGCGCCCTCCCAGTGAGCAGATGCCTGCAAAAAACCGATGTTTTTGTGCGTGCGTTATTCAATCAATTAGCAGCCGCTTAGACTATGGAATGGAATAATATTCTCATGTTGCCCTGAGCATATATCCCCACCGCCCCTAATAAAATGGTAGTACTTATGTACAAAAACCATAAAAACCTATCACAGAGGGCCTTAGGTCGGGGGTGAATCCTATTAGAAGAGTCTGGTGGATTATAATTCCAGCGGTGGTTGTGATCATAATTGCGCTATTGAGTGCCCAGACTGTAAGCCAGTATTATGTTCGATCCCGCCTGGATCCAGCGGTCGAACTGCAGAAGGCCATCGACAATATGGCAGGGCAAAGCAGTTACCGGTTCAGCCTCCATTCTGGATTTACAGTTGATGAGCGGAGGGAGGTGATAAGCTCAGTCGAGGGTGAGAAAGAGATGGGAAATACTCATATAAAGGGGGAGATGGTTAACACACCAGTTGATCTGTACTATCTGGACCAGACCATATACAATTACGATTCCTTTTCCAAGAAGTGGCTGGTCATTGATAGCGGTACCACCAGTTCCGAAGATTTATTGATAAGTGAGTTGAACCCATTATCCAACTTCAGATTTCAGACTATTGATGCAGTGGAGAAAGTACAGTTTGAGGAGATTGATGGAGCAGATTGTCTGCTCGTGAAATGTCATCCTACCGTTGAGAGCCAATTAATGGAGAGCCTATGGAAGGATTTCGAATACCTGATTTGGATCGATTATAAACACAGCACCATCCCCAAGGCTCACCTAACCGCTGCCAACAAGAGCAGCAACAACACTACTCTGGAAATTACCGTGGGGTTCTCCGATTTTGGTAAAAAGATGGAGATCAAAGCCCCGACGCTGAGTTCAAACAGCAACTGATACAGTAGAGGGCGGCAGACCTGAACTGCCGCCCTCTATTCACCCTGCTGCCGGGACAAGCCGTCACGTCGACAAAGGTTATTACTTTAATCAATATGGGGTTTTCCATTCAATGAATGTGTCGATAAGCCTCAATCGTCGGTATTCCAGTTACCTTGCTCCAATCTAAATTGCCCAGCTTGCTTAAGATATTGAATGAACTTAAAACCCAAGAGGCAAGTAGTCTGGCCTCTTTAGCCTTGGGTAGTTTTGTTTTTAGGCAATCTTGCTTATTATTAGGGTAGACCGACTTGGGTCATTGAAAAGATGAGGTGGTAATATGGACAAGCAGGCGCTGATTGATTTTTTCCGCTGTCTGGACCGCTCTTTTTTTATCGACAACGAATACAAGGAATATGCCGATCAGGACCGCCCCTTACCGATTGGGTTCGGGCAGACCATTTCCCAGCCCAGCTTGGTTCTGCAGATGACCTATCTGCTGGATTTGACGCCGGATTGCAAGGTGCTGGAGATTGGGACCGGGTCAGGCTTCCAAACTGCATTACTGGCCCAATTCTCAGGAGCGGTGTATACCATTGAAAGGATTCCGGAACTGGCCGGGCCGGCACGGGAAAAGCTGGAGCAGCTGGGGTATAAGAATATTTTTTACAAGATAGATGACGGCAGCTCCGGCTGGATTGAACATGCACCATATGATCGCATAATTGTGACCGCGGCGGCTGAGAAGCTGCCACTGGACCTAATTGAACAACTGGCGCCAAGGGGCAGGATGTTGATCCCTATCGGGTCCGCTGGCTTCCAAGAGTTAACCCTGATTACCAAGGACCAACAGGGAAAGATACATTGCTCTGAGGTAGGGGGGGTGACGTTTGTCGAAATGAAAGGCAAATATGGATGGACCCGCTAGGAATCTCCTCCAAGAAGAAGGCCGTTTAATGGGCAATCGAGCCAGGATGGATTTTTATGGCTGGGATTCATGTGTTTAACCTTGTCAGCACAGTTTTTTAACTTTATGATTATAGCTAACGATAATCAGAAAAGGGCGGAAATTACAGGAGAATTAGAGAGAAGCAATAATTATGGGGAGGTTTTGATGTGAGAAAAAAACTAGTGGCTTTAGTTCTGATCCTTATGATGCTCGGCACGGTAGCCGGGTGCGCCAAGACCGGTACTCAGACCGGAACCGCGCCGGATATCCTGAAAGTTGCATATCTTGCTGATCCTCAGGGTTTGGATCCCCAGCGGACTGCTGCCGTGGCTACCTTCAACATCACGGGCAATATCTTCGAGGGTCTGCTGGCGGTAACCCCAGACTGGGAGATTACGCCCCGCCTGGCCGAGAGTTACACCATCTCACCGGATGGTATGGAGATAACCTTTAAACTGAAGAAGGGGGTCAAGTTCCATAACGGTCGGGAGATGACTGCCCAGGACGTCAAATACAGCTTCGAACGGTTGAAGGGCGAAGACAGCCCTAAAGCCGGCGATTACAAGAACATCAGCAAGATTGAGGTTGTGGACGATTCCACGGTCAAGTTTACCACTGCCAGCTTGGACGTAGAGTTGGCCAAGGCCTTTTGCTACCCGTGGGCAGTTATCGTGCCGGCAGAAGCGGATGCCAACCTCAAGACCAATCCGGTAGGCACCGGGGCCTACAAGTTCGTGGAATGGATTCCCCAGCAGCAGGTGATGCTGACTAGATTCGACGAATACCATGGCGAGAAAGCCAAGATCAAGGATATCGGCCTGGTCCTAATCCCCGACGCTACTTCCCAGTTGGCCGCGTTACAGGTAGGTGACGTACACATAACCGAAGTAACCGGTAACCAGATCAAGCTTCTCAAGGAAGATCCCAAGTTCCAGGTCTACACCGAAGCCATGAACGCCACGCAGCTGCTGGCTTTAAACATGGAGAACAAGGCCTTGTCTGACATCCGGGTGCGCCAGGCTATAGCCAAGGCCATTAATAAAGACGACATTATCAACACTGTGGTGTGGGGGTATGGTGACAAGGTCGGCTCCCATCTGCCGGTCAACTATCCAGATTACGTGGATACCAACAACGTGATGGCCTACGATCCCGACGGAGCCAAAAAGCTGCTGGCCGATGCCGGCTACAGCCAGGGATTGACCCTGAAGCTGACGCTGCCCAAGAGTTATCAGATCCATGTCGACACTGGCCAGATCATCGCCGACCAGTTAAGCAAGGTGGGCATCACCGCCGACATTGAGATCATAGAATGGGGGCAGTGGCTCAGCGATGTTTATACTGCCAAGAAATATGACATGACTGTAGTAGCTTTGTCCGGGCGCCTGGACTCCCGTTATTTCCTTAAGAGATACCGCTCCGACAGCAAGGATTTTGTCAGTCTGATTAGTGGCGAGGTTGATCAATTGTTGGACGAGTCCGGCAAGGAAACCGATCCGGCCAAACGCAAGGAGATATTCCAGCAGATCCAGCTCATCCTGGCCGAAAAACTGCCGGCAGCCTATATCCAGACCCCCCATAAACTTTTCGGTATGGCCGGTAATGTTGAGGGATTCCGGATCTATCCCATCGATATCTACGAGTACAAGGATGTCAGCTTCAAGAAATAGGATCCGATAAACCTGCTATAAAGGCGAGGCCATGCTGAATTATATTTACAAAAGAACCAGTCATGCACTGCAGGTGTTATTCGTAGTCTCGGTGATAACATTTGCAGTGTTGCTATGGATTCCCGGCGATCCCGCCCAGTTAATGCTGGGCGCTGACGCCACCCCGGAGCGGCTGCAGACTCTGCGGACCGCTCTTGGTCTGGACCGGCCCTGGTACGTGCAATACTGGGAATGGCTCAAGGGGTTTGTACAGCTGGATCTGGGAAAATCCTACCTGTTCGGCCAGAACGTAAGCACCCTGATCGCCCAGCGTTTGCCGGTAACCATGTCTATTGCAGTATTCTCGATGCTGATGGCGGCAGTGGTGGCACTGGTCCTGGGGGCTCTGGCGGCTATCAAAAAGAATAGCACCATAGATTATTTCTCTACCATCGTGATCCAGCTCGCATCCTCAGTGCCGTCCTTCTGGATCGGTATGATATTCATCGTCTATTTCGGTATCCGCTGGCAGTGGTTTCCGGTGGCCGGTTATGTTCCGCCCCAGCAGGGCATAGGCCCTTATCTGGCCAGCATCGCTCTGCCCAGCATTGTGCTGGCTATCGGCGAAGTGGGCATGCTGTTGCGTACGGTGCGGACCGCGATGCTGGACGCTATCAACCAAGATTTTATGGACATGGCCCGGGTCAAGGGCTTGTCCGGTTTTACCATTTATTTTAAGTACGCCCTGCGCAGCGCCATGATCGCCCCTCTGAACGTAATGGGCCTGCAGTTTGCCAAACTGATAGGCGGGACGGTGGTGGTGGAGTCGGTGTTCGCCCTCCCCGGGATTGGACGGTTGATCCTGGTGGCGGTGGAGCAGCGTGATGTATTTCTGCTGCAGGGACTAGTGATGTTCGTCACCACGCTGGTCATTTTGATCGCTTTGCTGGTGGATATCGCGGTCATGTTTATCAATCCCAGGATCAGAGTCGAAATGCAAGGTGAATAATACTTGGCTAATATAAGCTTTAGAGTTAAAAAGAAATATCATTTATACGGCGGGGCGGTCTTGACCTTCCTGGTGGTCCTGCTGTGCCTGCTTTCCTTTATCTACATGCCCCATGGCCCCAATGACATGAACCTGGCGCTGCGTTTCACCGCCCCTGGGGAGAACCCCAGCTATATCCTGGGGACGGATTACTTTGGGCGCGACATTATGAGCCGCATAATCTATGGCTCCCGCAGTGTCCTGCTGGTGTGCTTTCTGGCCGTGGCCATAGGGTCAGTGGTCGGCACCCTGCTGGGGGCGATTGCCGCCATTGTCAAAGGGCCTCTATCAGCAGTCATCATGCGCTCCATCGACGGCCTGATGGCTTTTCCCGGCATTCTATTGGCCATGATGATGGTGGCCGCGGTTGGCAAGGGCAAGGAAGGGGCGATAGTTGCCATCAGCATTTTCATGGTGCCCCCCTTTGCCAGATTGGTCTATTCACTCATTCTGGACAGCGAGAATTCCTTGTTCATTAAAGCCGCCAAGAGTTACGGCATTACCCGCAGCCGCCTGCTGCGTAAACATTACCTGCCCCTGTTGCTGCCTCGGCTTATCACCCAGTTCACCGCTTGTATCGGGTCGGCTATCATGATTGAGACCTCGCTGTCATTTTTGGCCCTGGGGGTGCAGCCTCCCAATGCCAGCTGGGGGTTGATGCTGAACGAAGCCCGCCAGCATTTTCTGCAGTATCCCTATCTGGCGATAGTGCCTGGGTTGGCCATTTCCATGGCCGTGCTGGGCTTCAACCTACTGGGGGATGGTCTCAATGACCTGCTGCAACGAAGGAGGTCGTAATTGGTGGAGAAACTCATCGATATCCGCAATTTGACTATCAAGACTGCCAGTGGTCGGGTGCTGGTCAACCGGGTGTCATTGGACATGGAACAAGGTGAAATATTAGGGGTGGTGGGGGAGTCGGGCTGCGGCAAAACCCTTACCGCCAAGACCATAATCAACCTGCTGCCCGAGAACCTCAGCTGGGAGGCGGATAAATTCGAGGTCCTGGGGGTGGACTTCCTGACCGCCGATCCCAAGGTCATAAAAACCCTGGTAGGCGAGAGGATTGGCTATGTACCCCAGAATACCGGATTCTATCTGCACCCAATGATCAAGATCAAGGACCAGATAGCCGACGGGCACATCCTGTACACGAAACGGACTCTGGAACAAGCCCTGGATAAAGCCACCCGCCTGGTCACAGCAGTGGGCATCCGCGACACCCAGAGGCTGCTCAACTCCTATCCCTGGCAATTGAGCGGGGGCATGCGGCAGCGGGTCAACATCGCCATGGCTCTCATGAACAATCCGGCTTTGATCATTGCTGATGAACCGACAACCGCCTTGGACAGTACCATCCAGAAGCAGGTGGTGGATCTCTTCAGACAGGTAAATAACGATTACAACACCTCAGTGCTGATGATCTCCCATGACCTGGGCTTGGTAAAACATTACTGTGAGCGGATACTGGTGCTTTATGCCGGCCAAGTGATGGAAGAAGCCGGGGTGGGGGAGATGTTTGAACACCCCAAGCATCCCTATACCAAGATGCTGATAAAAGTGATACCCTCCCTAAATATCAAGAAGGGAGAGAAACTCCAGGAAATCCCCGGACATGTTCCCGACCTGCGGCAGGCCATCGCGGGCTGCGTTTTCAAGGATCGCTGCAGTTACCGGCAGGAGATTTGCGATCAGGAAGTCCGGGACCAGATTATTGACCAGCATCACATCTTCAGATGTAATTTCGATTTGTAAGAGGAGCGACGGATGAATGCAGTGCCAGCCGGCCCCATCCTTTGTTGTGAGGATGTCAGCCGGGAATTTGTAACCGAGAGAAAAGCCATAATAGGTACGCCGAAAAAGAAATTTTTAGCCGTAAACGGGGTGTCGCTGTGCATCGAAGCCGGGGAGACGGTAGGAATCGTCGGTGAGTCCGGCAGCGGCAAGTCCACCCTGGGGGAGATCCTGGGGGGGTTAAGAGAACCTACCCGGGGTACGGTTCGTTTCCGGGGAGTGGCTCTCAAGGATATGGATGAGGGCCAGTACCAGCGGTACCGCCGCAACGTCCAGTTCATCTTCCAAGACCCCAAGGGGTCCATGCATCCTCAGTTTCGGATACGTCAGATCATCGGAGAACCCCTACTGACCTTAAAGATCTGTTCGGACCGGGCTCAACGGCGGCAGCTGGTCAAGGATATGATCGACCAGGTAGGGCTGGAAGAGGGGACTGCCGAAAAATACCCCTCCGAACTGAGCGGCGGCCAATGCCAGCGGGTGGCCATCGCCCGGGCCCTGATCGTCCACCCCAAGATAATCATCTGTGATGAACCGGTATCCGCCCTGGATGTTTCGGTGCAAGCTCAGATATTGAATCTACTCAAGGAACTGCAGCAGGCTCATGAAATCGCCTATATATTCATATCCCACGATATAGGGGTGGTCAATTATATGGCCGACCGCATCATCGTGATGAACCGGGGCAGCATTGTGGAGACCGGCACTGCCGAGCAGGTGTTTTATTCCCCGGTAGACGAATATACTCGCAAACTGGTGGCCAGCTCCTTTGCCAGCTGAGGCAGCATCAGGGACGGAAGAGAGCATGAAAAAAGAGGGTTAATTACGACCCTCTTTTAGATTCCATGGTGCGGATGAAGGGACTCGAACCCCCACGGAATTACCCACTGGAACCTAAATCCAGCGTGTCTGCCAGTTCCACCACATCCGCATTTTCAGATGATACAAAGAGTATTATATACTGACGGATTTATTATTTCAACCGGAAATGGCCGAGCCCGCCTGGCTAATCCCGGACCGGCATGAATATTATCCCGGATCTTGGAGAACGGGCAAGAGCTTGGAGAGGAGGTCGTTCGATGGCTATTGTGATAAGGGGTGGCACCATTGTCACCATGAATCCGCAGCGGGAGGTTGTGGAGGGTGACCTGGCGGTGGTCGGAGACCGCATCGCCGCAGTGGGCGCCTGGGCCGGGGAGGAAGGCGATAAAATCATCGACGCCAGCGGTATGCTGGTCATCCCGGGATTGATTCAGACTCATACCCACCTGTGCCAGACCCTTTTCCGGGGGATGGGTGACGACCTGGAGCTCTTGGACTGGCTTAACCAGCGGATAATGCCATTGGAGGCTGCTCATGACGAGGAGTCCCTCTATTATTCAGCCCTGCTGGGTTGCGGGGAGTTGCTGCGGGGCGGAACTACATCGATAGTGGATATGGGCACCCTGAAACATACCGGTTCCATATTCAAAGCGGTGGAAGAAGCGGGCATCCGTTACCTGGGCGGCAAGTGCATGATCGATAACCGCCTGAATCCCGATTCGCCCCTCTATGAAGAGACCGAAGCATCTTTGGCGGAGAGCCTGGAACTGCTCAAAAAATGGGACGGGTCGGCCGGGGGACGGCTGCATTACGCGTTCTGTCCCCGCTTTGTTCCTTCCTGCAGCGAAGAACTGCTGCTGGGCGTAGCCGCTTTGGCACAGCAATACGGGGTTCCCATCCACACCCACGCCTCGGAAAACTATTCTGAAATAGCGCTAGTGGAAGAACAGCGGGGCCACCGCAACATCATTTACCTGGACCGGCTCGGCTACTGCAGTCCACACCTGGTGCTGGCCCATTGCATCCATGTCGATGATGAGGAGAAAGGGATCCTGGCGGCGCGAGGGGTCAACGTGGCTCACTGTCCTTCCAGCAACCTCAAGCTGGCCTCCGGCATCGCGCCAATCCCGGAACTCATGGGCCAAGGTGCCAGGGTCGGCCTTGGGGCCGACGGGGCCCCTTGTAACAATAACCTCAATATGTTCATGGAGATGCGCCTGGCGGCATTGCTGCACAAACCGCGCTGCGGGCCTACTGCCATGCGGGCCAACCAGGTGTTCGAGATGGCCACCCTGAATGGCGCCCGGGCCATGGGGTTGGAGCAGGAAATCGGCAGCCTGGAGGTGGGCAAAAAGGCCGACCTGGTACTTGTTGATTTGAGCCGCTGGCATAATTGGCCCGACCGGGCCGCCAATGTATACGCCCAGCTAGTCTACCAGGTTCAGGCTGCCGATGTCTATTGCACTATGGTTGATGGCCGGGTACTGATGCAGGCTGATCGGAACTTGACCATAAACGAAGAGGAGGTGCTTGCCGGATCGCAGCAGGCATGGCTGCGGGTGGGCCAAAGGGCCGGTTTTGATCTGAGGTAGTCGTTCCGGGTTTAATCAGGTCAGGATCGAAAAAGGTTGGCGGGATTGTAGATTAATGCTAATATTATTTGAAATAACCAGAATATAGGCCAATCAGGAGGACAAGATGGTAAAGAGACTAATCACCGCCGGAATGGCGGTATGGCTAGGATTTATCTGTGTACATACTCTCCCCGTTTTTAATCCCACCCCGGTTTCTGATCCCGCCCCGGTAATCGTCAACGACAATACACCGGCCCAATCGGTTTCAGCCCCCGAAGCTGCTCCGGCGCCAGCCGAAATTACAGAGACCCCGGATGTTTCCCCGGCTCCCCAGCCGGAACCAAAGCCAGCTCCGCAACCCGCCCCGGTGCCCCAGAAGCAGCCTGCCAAAACCAATGTGAGCCGGTCAAGTTCGAGTGGAGTTCAAACACCTGCCCCAGCGACTCCCAGCCCCAGCCGCGGAAGCGAACCCAAGAACTCCCCGGCCATGGCCAGCGAGATGCTCAAACTGATAAATGCCGAGCGGGCTCAGCAAGGTCTGGCCGCCTTGGTTCTGGACAGCCGTTTGTCCAACGGGGCCTATCTTAAATCCAAGGACATGGGCATCAACAGTTATTTCAGCCATACCTCGCCTACTTACGGTAGTCCCTTTCAGATGATGAAGAGCCTGGGTATTACTTACCGGGCGGCAGCTGAGAACATTGCCCGCAACCGAACCGTTTCAGCTGCCCACACCGCTTTCATGAATTCGCCTGGTCACCGGGACAACATCCTCGATGATTCCTACCGCAAGGTGGGACTGGGATTCTATCAGCAGGGCAAAGACCTCTATGTCACCCAGTGGTTCACTAATTGATATAGGCGGGGTGCGGTTGGGTGGTCTGATTTCTGATGGAATCCGAAATCGCGGTGAATAAACCGCACCTAACCCTATTAAAACAAAGAGATGGCCGAATTAAGCTTAGGTGAAAAAGCATGCATACCCGCTCTCGGGCGGGTATAGTTATTTGGGGTTGTGTTGACCGCATCCGGTCCAGAGGGGAAAATTGTCAGGGCAGCATACCAATCGCTCTCCACAGAGGTATCGACGACAGCAGAGCCAGGATGTTGATGGCGGCATAGGCCAATGACATTTTAATAGTTTGGGAATGCCGGACCATCCCCCCGGCGGCATAGATGGCCGCCAGAAAGGTGGTATTCTGGTAAGGGGCATTCCAGAGGTTTATGGCAGTCAATACCACGAAGGCCGGGATAAGGGGATGAATATTCATGGCGGTGGCCAACGGTGCCAGCAGGACGATAAATATAGTCAACGTAGCAGCCTGCGACACCAACAAGAAACGGATCACGAAAAGCAACAGGCAGAGGGCCACAATAAACAGACAGAAGTTGTCCATCAAGGGCTGCAGATAGGGACCGACGGCAGTTCCAACCCACCGATCTATCTTGAGAATCGGGAAGAGAGCCGCCAGGTTTAGGATGCCGCCGATGAAGCAGATTGAATCCCAGCCTATCTTGGACCTAAACGTGGCCCGGTCAAAAATATTAGTGCCCAGCATCAGTACTAACGCCACGACAGCTACTTGAGCTGCGGAAATGCCGTGTAGACGCTCTGTGATCCACATACCCAGTGAGACCGCCAGTATGGCGGCCACGATCTTCTCTTTTCTACTCAGTGCACCCAATCTGGCCAGCTCGGCCGCGATGAATCCGGGATCCGTGGTCCGAGGGGGTTCCTTCGGTCTGTACAAGATCTGCACGGCAATATAACCCAGCACCAGAACCACCAGTCCCCACACCCAGCTTACCCCCAGCCATGACATCCAGGTGATTGCTGGGGCCACTTCTTTGGGCATCAGCCCTACCAGGACATAATTGAATAATGAAGCGCTGAGGAAAATAGGGTAGAGAACTCCGGCAGACATAAAAGTGGCCGCGAAGAGGCCGCCCATACCTTCGCTTTCATTCGCAAATCCCAGCTTGTCGCCGATAGCTTTGGCAAAGGGGGCGGAGATGGAAACCTTGGCAGTAACACTGGGGATAAGCGGGTTGATCACTGCGCCGACCACATACATGGCGGTCATCATGCCTTTGAAACCGGCCGGGAAGAAGCTCATTATCTTGAGGGCCACCCGGTCCAGTAGACCAGACTCGGCTACACCCAGCCCCATACCCAGCGCACCGACCAACAACCAAAAGGTCTCGCCGCCAAATGCGGCAAAAGCGGTGCTAAAAGGCACCACCTTCAAGATCGCCCAGGAAGTACACATTAGCAGACAGGTGGCATAATCAGGTATTAGTTCCACCAGCCACCACAGCACGGCGCAGGCAAAGGTGCCCAAAAATATCATGGAATTCACATTGAGGGGTTCTGGGGGAGCAGAGCGGGCGATCACGATAGCCAGGATCACCCCAGCCAACCCCCCGATCAATTTCTTATAGTTGGGCGCCTTTGAATTCATTGCTCATCTCCTCTCCATCCAGGCGGAGCCGCCAACGGCTGTCGTATCGTGCCGGTCCAGGATGGAGTTGATGACCCGGGCGGTATCCACGGCGTGTGCTGGTTCTACGAAATCGGTATGGGCGCAGTGTTTTTCGATCACAACGAATTCCCGGGCCCGGGAGCGCCAGTAATGCAGATCGTCGGAACGGCGGGCGGCCTTGAAATAGTATATCTGACCGTTATAGTATTCTGGCTGGTAGGTTTGATAAAGATGGCTCAGCAGCATTTTGTTCTTCTGTAGTTCCGGCCGGGTAGGGTTACTCAGTTCCACATCGAGCGTCTGGGGCTGCCGGTCAAATAAAGGGATTTGGAGAACATTCTTAAGTACCTGGCGGGCCGGGGCCAGTTTACTACACACCAGGCGGGGGACCTCGGTTGCCGGAGTCTGGCGGATAGTATTGACACTGTAACGGAGCAGACCGCGCATGTGCGCGGTTGTTTTGTGACTTTTATGGACATAAGGCTGCGAAAAAGTATCCAACATTATGACCACGGCCGATTGAGCCTGCCTCTCCAGTTGGCGACCCATTTCCAAGGCGATGGCACCTCCGATGCTCAAACCACCCAGGTAGTATGGACCAGCGGGAAATAGACGCTGTACCTCCTCAGCGTAAACCGCGCCAATGTCCGCCAACGTGGTGGAGGTATTCCAGGCTTCCCGGGCAAAATTAAAATTTAGCCCGTACACCGGTCGTTCCGGATCGATATGGGCAGCCAGATGGTGATAGGTGACAATATCCCCATGTACATCATGGACCAGAATTAGAGGGGTCTTGCAGCCTTGCTGGCGGATAGGGGCCAAATGCTTGTAAGACCCGATTCCGGGGGTGGCATCGACCAACTTGGCCAGTTCTCGGATAGTGGATTGCTGGAAGAAGTCATTTACTGGCAATATGCATCCGAGGCGGGTCTCTATGGCAGAGAGAAGTTCAGCTGCGCTGAGCGAATCCCCTCCCAGATCGAAGAAATCGTCATCCAGGCCGACATAAGGCTGATCCAGAACACACTGCCACAACTCCCGTAGGGCCGCCTGGGTAGAGGTTAGGTCACCCTCATCATCCTGGAAAGCTTTTTTCAGGGTTTGAGGCATCAAGCCCAGTTCCTGCAGCTGCTGATAGAGAAGGTTGCGCTGCACCTTGTGGGCTGAACTGGTGGGCATATCAGCCGTAATGTAGAGAAGGGTGGGAAGTTTATAGGGTTTGATCTTGCTTCTCAGGGCTGACCTGATTTGTCTTAAGTCCACCGTCGTCCCGGGTTTGGGAACAACTGCCGCCCCGATGTCATCCGATCCCTGTCTATTGGGATAGGGGAAAACGGCTGCTTCTTTGATGCAGTCCAATTCCAACAGAGCGGCCTCGACTTCATATGGGGAGACCTTTTCCCCCCCGCGGTTGATCATCTCTCTCACCCGGCCTTGAAGGAATAAGTAACCGTCATCGTCGATATGTGCGATATCGCCGGTTCTGAACCAATCGTCCAGGAAACTGTCCCGATTGTCCTCAGGATCGTCATAGCCGGCAAACATGCCAAAATCCCTGACCAGCACTTCACCCCCCTCCAGACGGATCTGTTTGAAAAAGGAGCAACCCACCGAGCCCGGCTTGTAACCCTTGGGAGCTTTATGAGGGCTGGTAATCAAGCCCACTTCGGTCATCGCGTAATGATCAATCAGATTGGCGTGGAAGAGCTTTTCTATTTCCTCCCGCAGTTGGACGGGCATCGGAGCACCCACCACGATTAGATAGAGACTGTGCTGGTACGGATAGACATAAGAACTCTGCTGGCAGTACCGTAACAAGGCAAACAAACCGGCGGGCTGCAGATTCATGTGGGTGATGCGGAAACGCTGCAGGCAGTCAGCTATCCGTTTAGGATTAACTCCATCGGTATATATGATGCAGCCATTTCTTATGAGAACCCTGAGTATAACTTGGATGGCAGGATTACGGAACAATTGCACCGCTAACAATTGAACCGAATCCTGGGTATAATCATAAAATTCAGTCTCCACCTCAATAGCCTTGGCAAGACCGGCATATAGCATGGGTACCACTTTTGGTTTGCTGGTGGTCCCGGAGGTCGTAAAAATGAAGGCGGGTCTGGTATCACCTTGATCCCGCCGCCAGTCCGGCTCCCGCAGCTGATTGAGTTCCAGGGTTTCCAAACCCTGTATTCTCCGTCCTTGCAGGGTGATGATACCCAGGTGTAAATCGAGGGCGGCTTCCATGACGGGACTTAGATCCCCGTCGCACAGCACCCAGTCGATCCTAAGCAATTCTAGCTGGCTTAAGTACTGTTCGCTGTTCAGAGTTGGGTCCAGGGGTGCACAGATGGCGCTTTCCATGATGCCTAGAAGCAGGGGCATGCAGAGCAGGCCGTTGCGGGTGATGACGGCTACCCTTTCCCAAGGCCGGGCCCAATCCATAAGAGTGGTTTGAACCTGATTGCGAAGTCCGATAAGTTCCCCGTAAGTCAGGAACTCGCCGCTGTGCATAATCAAAGCGGCCTTATCGGGATTAAGGCAATGAGTATCGATCAAGTGGCAAAACCGGCCTTTTTCAGTCACCATCTCAGGTTGTCCTCCTAATAGGCATGAGCTTGGATTGTATTGCATGGTGTCTCTGAACTACTGCAAAAGAATGGTGTTACATGAAACTGAGCCTCAGCATGCGCAGGCGAGCTACCAAACCAATCATGCCATGCCCGAGCAGACTGGCTTGCAACCGGGTATAGGCTTGATTCCTGGTGCTTATGGATTTAATATGGTCTCCCCTGGCGATCTCCCGAAGCGCTGGCCGCACGATATCAGAACTCATCAGCTCATCCAGCTGAGCTTTAATGGCCTGGTAACGGTGGGGCGAGTAAATATATTCATTGTGGCAGCAGGTGCTTATGAACCGCAAAACCAGGAAGGCCATCAGGTCACGGAACTCCTCCAGCTCCCCCAATTGGACCAGTTTCTCACGATAAATATCCAATAAGGCCAAATACCTTTGTGCCAAAAGAGGCCGGTAGGAATGGGTTATAGAATTTTCGTTCATGCAATAAACGTATACATACTGGTTGAGTAAGGAGAGCTTGGGGCTATGGGCGAAAAGCAGCAGATTAAACAAGATATCCTCACCGGAAATGCGATGGTTGGACTCGAATCTGACCCCTGCTTCTTTGACAAAGTTATGGCGGTATAACTTGGCCCAAACCGTGATTCCATAAGCTGGGGCGATGAAGTAGTCGAAACGCCAAGCGGGATCGCGGGTCTCATCCAGGGTTAAGATCCCATCGCCTATCGGTCTGTCGCAGCGGACTGTATCGGCCGAAATCTTGTTATTGGCCACCACGATGTCTGCCCCTGTGCTCAGCGCGTTATCCAGCATCAGCGCGATGGCCTCCGGCTCCAGATAATCATCTGAATCGACAAACACCAGGTAATCTCCCTGGGCCATATCCAGTCCGACATTACGGGCCATCCCCAGGGTTCGGTTTTCCTGTACCCAGGTTCTTATCCTATCATCCCGTGAGGCATATTCATCGATGATGGCCTGGCTGTGGTCCGGTGAGCCGTCATTGACAATAATGATATCCAGGTTCGTATAGGTCTGGGTCACGACCGTGTCCAGGCAGCGACGCAGGTATTTTTCCACTTTGTATACGGGAATGATGACGCTGACCAATGTATTCAAATGTATTCCCCCGGAGGTATTGTATAAGTCATAATATATAATAATTCGACAATCAAGTTTGGACAATGGTTTTTGTATAATCTAGAAAAGGCATCCTTAAATCAAGCTAGGATGGATTGTTCCGTATGGCGAACAAATCTCCGCCGCAATAAGGGTCGAGAAGAATGAAGGCGAATTATGAATAATTCTATCCATAAGGCGATAGCTGCCCTCGAACTGTATAATCCTTGGACGCTCTTGGTCAAACTGCACGAGCTATACTTCATTAATCCTGTCCGATTCTATCAGCCAGTCAACTCCCTAGGACTCGGTTTTGAGGTCACCCAGGATAATCAAGACGTACCCGCCACTCCCGTCCCGGATCCTTGCGTCGCCGGGAACAAACCCAGAACCATCTGGTACCTGATCCACTGCTTCTATCCATTCAGCCAGGGGGGCACGGAACGTTTCGTGTACAATATGGCCCGGCAGGCCCAACAGGTTGGTCACCAGGTTTTGGTGGTGACATACAATGCCCTCGATAAACGCCGCCATTTTAGCCACCGGGTGGGAAACATATTGTACCATGAGTACCGGGTGGACGGATTGGATGTCATCGAATACCGGCATCGCCGGGCGCCGCGGGGCATCGTCCATGACATCTTAACTGAGGACCCTGATGTAGATGAATTTGTCCGGTTCCTGTTCAAACGGGAGCGCCCTGACATTGTGCATGCCGCCTATCTGCAAAAGGTTACTTCCTTCTTGTCCGCTTGTCATCGATTAGGAGTGCCTTATGGGATTACCTTTACCAGCTTTTTTTGTATGTGCCATTTCGATATATTAATCGATAAGAAAGGAGTTATATGTGGGGGTTGCCAGGGAGGGGCCCGCTGCCGCCAGATATGTGCTTGCCTGGAAATACCGGATGCGGCAGCCCGCCAGCGGAGAATGAAGGAATTGTTGCTGAAGGCGGTCTTTCTCACCTGTCCTTCGCAGTTTGTACAGAGGACGGTGGTCAGGGAATTCTCCGGCGTTCGTCTTCAGGTAATCAATCACGGTATATCCCGTGAGTTTGGTCCACATAGTTCGGGAACCCAGCCGCCGCGGGTCCGGGTCACAGATTTTGCCTACTTCGGCAATGTGACCCCCATCAAAGGAGTACATATCTTGATTGAAGCCTTCCGGGACATGCCCCGGGATTATACCCTGAATATTTATGGATCAGGCCCGGAGTCCTATCTGCGGCATCTGCGCCAGCTGATACAGGGGAACAAAAACATCCGGCTGCACGGCAAAGTACCTTATGACCAGATGAGACAGGCATATGATGCTAACCAGGCAGTAGTGGTCCCCTCCATCTGGCCCGAGACCTATAATTTTGTAATTCATGAAGCGTTGTTGATGGGCAAATTGGTCATAGCCTCACGAATCGGGGCTATGCCGGAACTCATCCGTGATGGTATCAACGGACTGCTGTTTGTCCCTGGCGACAGCCAGGATCTGCAACGCTGTCTTCGTCAGGCCATAGCCCTGGACTTCCGCCTGCCATCCCCCGATAGCTTCAGAATAAATACCATTGAGGGGGAGTTTGCATGTTATCATAGAATTTATGAATCAGTACTTGAGGAGGCAGTCCAACCATGAATGCTTTGACCCGGCTTGCCAAGCTGGTCAGCCAAGGAACCTGGTCTTTTTACTCGGACGGGGTGTTGTTCACCCGCCCTAACCTGTCCTACCGGGCTCGATTCAACCTGATCCTGCAATTGATAAGCAAAAAACTGCGGTTGGAGTCAACCCTGGGAATACCCTACAGTCTGGTGGTTGAACCGGCCAGCGTTTGCAATCTAAATTGCCTTACCTGCCCGGCGGGGCAGAACCATAAGATGTGTTCTCCGGCCATCCTGCGGATGGAGGATTTTCAGAAGACTATAGACCTGATCGGGGAGTATATTACATTCATTCAAATGTGGAGTTGGGGCGAACCTTGCCTGCACCCCCAGTTGCCTGAGATGATTGCCTATGCCCGCAGCAAGGACATTGTAGTCATTACCAGCACTAATGCCCATTTCCTAAACGATGACCAACAGGTGGCCAGATTGGTGAACAGCGGTTTGAATGAATTGATCCTGGCCGTAGACGGTACCACCCAGGAGGTATACGATCGCTTCCGACCCGGTGGCAATCTGGAGGTCGTCCTGGCTGGTATCCGCAATCTGGTTCGGATCAAACGGGAACAGGGCGTCACCACCCCTCGATTGCATATGCGCATGGTGATAAATCCCTTCAACGAGGACCAAAAGGACGAATTTCTCAATTTAGCTCAGAACCTGGGGGTGGATGTGGTCTCCTATAAGAAGGTGGACATCGGTATGGGCGGGTTGAGCGGCGACGAGAGCATGCTGCCCAAGAACAAGGATTACATCATCGAATCACATTATGGCGATTATCCCTACAAATGCGTGGCCTTCTGGGGATTTCCAGCCTTGTCGTCAAGCGGACATATTGGGCTGTGCAGCCTGGATGCCAAAAGACGCACCGATTTGGCCCACATTAGTACCATCGATGATTTCAAACAGATCTGGAACTCTGAAAAAGCCCGCAAGTTCCGCCGGGCAATAAAGAAGGATCCGGATGCCTTCCCCTTTTGCCGGGAGTGCATTTGCCGCGAACCCGACTTCAAGAACGCCTATTTCGACTGTACCATACTCACACCGGTCCATTCTCAAAACTAGGAAATCGAGATGTGGCGGGGTGTAAAGGTGATGAAGGGCAACCTGATCCAGCGTGTCTCCTCCTTGTGGGGACCGTGGTACAATGACAACATATATTACCGGTACTACCTGGCGATCCGCCCACCTATCCAGCGATGGGCCTTGCGCCTCCTTTTGCTGCTCCCGGCGGTACTTACCACAGCTTATCGCCAACTAAGCGGACAATTCGAACTGCTGCGGGTAGAGATACCTATTACTACCCGCTGCACCTTGCGGTGTCGGGACTGCTGCAACCTAATCCCTTACTATGAAAAGCCTTCCGACCTTGATACCGGCCAATTGCTCCGGGATATCGACGACTTCCTGGGCAATGTGGATCGGGTCTACCGTATCGTGGTAATGGGCGGTGAACCTTTTCTGCACCCTGGACTGGCCACCATACTGAACCACCTTATCCAACAACCCAAGGTAAACATAGTACATATATTTACCAATGCCACCATCATGCCGGCCCCAGGGGTAATGGACCTGGTCAGTCATCCCAAGGTTTATCTGACCATCAGCAAATATCCGGACGGACTATCCCGCTGTACTGAGGAACTGCGAGCTGCCTTGAAGCAGAGAAGAGCCCATTATACTGTTACCGAGAGTGACTGGAGGGACATGGGCGGATTCGATCCCGGGCTGAACGACAGCCCCCAGGTCCTCAAGGAACGCTTTGCTGCTTGTGCAATAAAGATCTGTCACAACTTGTTCGACGGAGCCTTTCATGTTTGTCCTCGTTCCGGCCATGGCCAGCGGCTGGGACAGTTTCCCCCCGATTCCTCCGATAGCGTGCCATTCAGGGACCGGCACGATCCGCGCGAGTTTCAGGAAGGGTTGCGGCGGGTGCTGGCCAAGGACTTCATAGCCGCCTGTCGCAAGTGCAATGGTACCGGCGGGACGATACTCCCGGCGGCTGTCCAGATAGGCAGAAAAGAACGCTGCCTGAAATGTTAAGATCACCCAGATACAGAGGTAAGGCCCCGCACTCTCATATCTTTCAGCCGGTACCAGCTGGTCTTGAACATAAACAGGTGAGTAATCCAATTGCCCGCATGCCGGTGCCTTTGGCTGGCATTAGGGCTTTCGGATGATGCCTCTAAAACCCAGCTTGGGAAGAGCGGCGCTTCCAGGCCGCTAATCCGACTAACAGCAGGGCCAGAGCTATCAGGCCGAAGACCCGGTTGCCGGGATTGATGGCTACATTGGTGAGAGTGAGACTAAAGGCAGGGTCAAGGCTCGACACCATCAGGCGGGGATACAAAGCTGCCCACACGGCACCGATGCCTAGGAAGATGGTGGCACCATTACAGGAAAAAGCCCGGCGGTTATAGGATTGCCCCAGCAGGTAGGAAGACAGCACAATGCTCATTAAGGCTATTAGAAGCAGTAGCGAAATCCAAAAACGGTCAAAGATATCGGTGCCGTAGACAGCAGTTACCGTACCTATCCCAGCCAGCACCAGGGTGATACGGCCCCATAGGAAAGCCCTTTGGTAGGCGTAGCGCCACAATGGCTCGTCCAGTTTGGAAGTAAGATGCACCGCGCCATGGTAGACGCAGAAGGCCACCGCCAGAAAGCTGGCGGAGATGGCTGGAGCCGATAGGAGATCAGCCAGACCGCCGTTGAAGCTTGGCTGCCCGTCAATGGGCAGCCCGGTGATTAGATTGGCCAACACCAGTCCCAATAAAGCTGGGAGCAACAGACTGCACAAGAATAGTAGGTATTTTAAGGCGGTGAACAGAGGGCTGGGGCCCACACTGCGCATAATATTGACTGCCGCTGCCCGCACCAGCAAGAGAATCAGAATCATCCACAGCACATTGCCGAAAGCCGCTGTCAGCAGGTGCCACCAACCGGGCAAGGCATACCAGATGCTCGCGCCCGCGGCCAGCAGCCATATTTCCTCCAGACCCCAAACTGGTCCAATGGTACGGATAACTTGTGACTGTCCTGCCGCATCCGCTCCGATTCCACCTACAAGTACACCGACCCCAAAATGGTGCGCCGCCTGGTACAAGTAACCTACCAATGCTACTCCGATCATGATAAACCAGAACCCGTTGATTCCCAAGCTCGAACCTCCTCTTTTATATCCGATTCAACAGGGCTAGCCGTTACCAGCCGGCAGCCCCCACCGATCCTTCCGGAGCCCAAATTTATGTACATTTTAACAGATGCTCTTCATCATTCAAAGAAACACCAAGGTACTTTCCAGTGGTCTCCAACCATCTATTCTGCTTACATATTTTCTGCTTGGCATTGGTAGAAAAGCAGTAGGACCAATCTTTTGCTCCTATGGGAACAAAGCAGCTATCTTACGGATATGTTTCTTTTCTTCATCGATCAATTGTTCAATCAGATCTGCCCCGGCCTTATTGGCCACATTTTTGAACTCCTGGAAGATCCCGATGGAGTCTTTTTCGAACCGTAGGGCAAACTGAAGAATGTCCCGATCGTTTTTTATCGCCTTTACCAAATCCTCTGCTTCGGATATTTTGAAAATATGACTGTTAACCAGTGATTTCACATAGTCGCCATATTCCCCTACATAGCGTTCGTTGGGGGCAAAATAATAGCTCAATTGCTCTCCCAGTTTGCGGAAAGCCTCCAAGTGTTTCGTTTCCTCTTCCGCCAAATAGTTCAACATTTCTTTTAAAGCAGCGCTCTCGGCATAGGGCAGGGCTTTTTCATAAAAGAGTTTACCCGACTCCTCCATCTGCAGCGCTATCTCCAGAATCTCTTCACCGCTGAAGCGTGAAATACTCCATCCCATTTAGATATTTCCCTCCTTTTTCGTTTTGTGGAAAATACATTCTCTTTGACGAATTATACCACGACATCATCCCTGACGAACTGCAGTCACTTCTTCCTAATGTCAATGTTCTGGACCTTTTATTAGTTCTCAGAAAATGTTCCCTCTGAACAAGAATCTGATGTGCGTGGTAATGAAAAAAAGTGCTCGGGGCCGAGAATTGTGCAATGATCGCATGCTGCTGGTCTAAACTGATCAGAGGGAAGGTGTCTGCCCAAACGCCAGAAGACCTCCCATACTGGGGAGGCCTTTTGGCTTGAACATGAATCCTGGTATATATGATGGGAGAGATCATATATCGTTGTGAACTAGAAACCCATTTAACTTATTTGTGATGACGTGGTATTATGACCATCCCATCCAGCATTGATCGTGGTTTATTGCCAATAGGGATACTGTGCCCGCTCTAGGCAATCAAAAACCTTATGCGTCGGCTTTTAAGACTACCTTGATAGCATTGTCGCGGCGTTCCTCAAAGATATCGTATCCCTCAGCAACCTGTACCAGCGGCAGGGTATGAGTAATAAGAGGTTTCATATTGATTTTGCCTTCTTTGATCAGGTCGATCAACTCGGGAATCCGGTTGGCATTGACCAGACCCATCTTGATGGCGATATTCTTTATCCATAGTTTATTCATTTCCACGACTTGGGGTTTTTCAAAGACACCGATCAAAGAAACGGTGCCGCCGGCTCTTACTCCGTCGATAGCTCCCTTAAAGGTGGGTTCGAAACCGTTGGCTTCGATGGTGACGTCAGCACCGCGGCCGCCGGTCATATCCTTCAGGGCTTGCACCACATCGACCTTGTTGGGATTCAGTCCGTAATCAGCCCAACCCTGCTTCTGGGCAAATGCCAGCCGGGTATCATCGATGTCCACTGCCACGATCCGGGCCGGTCCCCACAGACGAGCAGTAGCCATGGCGCACATTCCAACCGGGCCGGAACCAAATACCGCTACCGTATCCCCGGGTTGGATGTTGCCATTCTCAGCGCCAAAATATCCGGTGGAGAGAATATCCCCGACAAACAGGACGTCTTCATCGGTGAGATTATCGGGAATCAGGTGCAATCCGGAATCAGCATAGGGCACTCTCACGTAATCGGCCTGGCAGCCATCAATCATATAGCCAAATATCCAGCTGCCAGTGGTGCACTGCGAATACATGCCGCGGCGGCAGTAGTAGCAATCCATACATTGGGTGACGCAGGATACCGCGACTTTGTCGCCTTTTTTAAACTTGGTAACCGCCGGTCCCACTTCTTCAACGATTCCGCAGAACTCGTGGCCGATGATTCTGCCTGGCTCAACTTCGGGCATTCCGCCGTGGCGGATGTGTTTGTCGGTTCCGCAGATGGTGGAAGTGGTAACCTTGACGATAGCGTCGGTCGGTTTACTAATCTGCGGTTTGGGTACCTGATCAAGACTCATGCTTTCCGGGCCGTGATAAACAAATGCTTTCATTGTGTCTGCCATTAATTGAATACCTCCCCTTTAATCTAGATAATTCGTAATAAAAAATTCCCTGGTTCTCCAAACGGAATCTCAATTGTGGTTTGCGATCTCCCCCCTCCCATAAAAAAAAGACCACAATTCTCTTCTCCCGCTTGGGATCAAAAAACAATGGTCTATCTTGGAGCAACTTATAGTTTCTCCTTGATCCACCTTATTTAGTTCAATAAGATCATTATTCGGTCAGCATACGATCAAAGATCACCACATGCATCCAAAAATCTTTTTCCGCTTCGATCATATATGTTTGGTGAATGGCTTTGGCATTAAAAAGCTGTTCAAAATAAGGCAGGTTATCGATGGAATGCTGTTTGGCAACCTGCATGCGAGCCGAATTGACTACATCCTTGCCGGCCGTGGTAGCCACTATGTACTTCTCTGGTTCGGTCAGGAAGCCTTCCCCCCGTATGATTAGAGTATCTTCCCAGATCATTATCCTGGTATGGTCGACCCCCTTGCCCAATTTGGCCTTGAAATACTTTTCCATATAGATTTTTAAATCATGTTGCATCTTTTTCCGCTTCCGATCATTAAACCGTTCATATTCTTCAAGGCGGACTACTGATGACATAAATGTCTCCCCCCTCATTTACATCTCATATCAGTTGTTCTCTCTATAAAAATAATAAATACCAATATTATATAAGTTAGGGCCGCCCCCTAATTCATAGAATATTGGTATGTTATTGAGCAACCGAAGTGGTTTCCCTCTAATCCACCAGATTATTAAGCTTGAAACATATTTCTCAAAGAGAATTATATTGGCTAAATTCAAAGAAGTCAATGAGAGTTTTGCGACCGAATCACTAAACATTTCTGTCACTTTCGACAATCAAAGCTATATATGGAAGAGCCAACCACTCCAAGGGCCGATCGAGAATAGTCCTCCTTGTAGCCAACGGAAGGATTTGTCGGGTACGCATAGGTTGGGCTACAATGAATGTGAATGCAGGTGAATCAGGTCAAAAGCAGGGGGTGGCTTTAACATGAGCGAGATGAAGGAGATAGAGCTGAAACTGAGACTGGCTGATGAACGCGATTATCCCCGACTGGTAAGTGACCCCATATTTTCAGGGCTGTTTAAGACCGAACGGGTCAGGATCATCCAATATGCCACCACCTATTACGATACCAGGGACCGACTCTTGTATCATAACGGATACTCCTATCGGATTAGGAAGGCCGCCGACATCTGCACCGCTACGGTCAAGGATCAGGGCAGTCAAGGCGGCGGTTTGTTCGTGCGCGGAGAGTGGAATGTCAAACTGGACAGCGCTACGCCCAGCATCGGGCCGTTCCTGAGCTTACCGGTGGGTTGCCAGCTTGAATCCATCGTAAAGGACCAGGAATTATTGCCCCTATTTCGGACTGATTTTCAGAGGACCGCCATCGACCTTCGCACTGAGACCGGCAGCCTGATCGAGGTAGCTGCGGACTTGGGCAGCATCGTTGCCGACCAGGCCACCACGCCAATTTGTGAAGTAGAGTTAGAGTTAAAAGAAGGTGAGCCAGTGGATTTGCTTCGCGTAGGAGCGGCCCTGGCAGATGTATATTCGCTGCGGGTGGGGGATAAGAGTAAATACGCCCGCGGCCTGGACCTGTTGGGCCTGCCTTCCCATCAAGCGACCAGCCGGCCGGAGATCGATGTGAACGCCAGTGTCGGGTCGTTTATCCGCGCGCAGGGTATCTTCTACCTGCAGGAAATCCTGGCTTGGCAGGAGAAATACCTGGGCCAGCCGGAAGACCCGGAGAGTATTCACCAGATACGGGTCAAGACCCGCCATCTTCGTTCCCTGCTGTCATTCTTCAAGCCGGTTCTGGAAGGGTCCGGATATGGTGACGTTACTGGCATTCTGAGAGGATTTGCGGGCGATTTGGGTTACCTCCGGGAGCTGGACGTACTGGCCATGGGTTGGCAGGAAATCATCCGTTCCTACCCCGACCTGCTGGGCAAAGCCGAACAATTAAGCGGTAGATTGGCGGCGGAGCGGGACAAGGAGCAAGCTGCGGTATACCAGCAGCTTGCTGCCGGGGTGACTACACCGGGGCTGCTCAGGGTCTGGGCCTGGCTCCTGGAGGGATTCTGGGATGACAATGGAGAGGCCGGTCAGCCCTTGCGGCTGTATATGGAGCAGCGCCTGTTGAAATGGCTGAAGCGACTGGATAAGAGATTAAAGAGCACTGACTATACTGATAGACAGTCGATCCACGCCCTGCGTATCCAGGGCAAAAAGCTGCGCTATGTGCTGCAGAGTTTAGAGCCCGTATTGAAGAAGAGATATCGCCGGTTGCTCCCGAAATTGAAAACGATGCAGGAGCAACTGGGTTTGATCTGCGACGCCCACCGTAATGTGGCTATTATAAAGAATCTGAACAGCGGCCGTAAAAACAACGCCTTGCAGTATGAAAGCGGCATTTACATCGGTTTCATGCTCAGTCGGGCTGCCTCTCTGACCTTGGCTTGGGAAAAGGTATGGCCAGCAAAAGCGCAGTACCAATTATCAATGTTTAGGAATGATTGTTCATGACCAAAGATTCAGGTCTCAATTACGCGGAGAGAAACGCTCTTATTCCTCTGTGCGATCTCAGTAGTACGGGGAGTGATTCTATTGAACGTTTCCAAGGTGGGCAGTCTACTCACGGAAACAAGGTTGCTGGCGAGGCAAAAGAACCGTCCCCAGGCCTCGGTCTGTTGAAAGAGATAAGGGCGGCAGGGATGAAACCGGAGCACTTCTATTTTAATCCGGCCAATAACGAAACTCCCTGGGTATATTGGCGCGGGGTGGTCTTGCTGAATTTGCCCAGCCTGGAAGGGGAGGTCAGGGCCGTCAAAGCAACTGCCGAACGAATGGAGAAGGAAATAAACGACAGCGTTGCCCGCCGCGATTTCGACCGTTTCCTGGACCAGGTCGATGCACGTTTAGCCCCGGAGTTGTTTATGGAGGTCTTCAACAACATCCCCGACCACGACAAGTTCCGCCTCTTTGAACGGCTGTGGCGCTTCAATCAGTATGCCCATGATATTTTCCCTCCCGATTTCGCTCGGAAGGCCTACCAGTACCGGAAGGTTAACAGGAGCCTGCCACCCCTCGACAGCACCGGATATGTGCGGGTGTTTATCAGCCCAGCGGCCGGGATAGAGCCCCATCTTGCCGAGAACTGGACTACCAATCTCAATCGGGCTTTAAGGGCAGCCAGTTCAATTCCCGCCCCTCCAATTTACCAGGGGTGGGTGCATCCCGACCACATCAACTCATACGATGGCGGCCATATGGCCGGAAAGGTTCTTGTAAAACCCGGTACGGTTGAGGGTATTCGCTCCATGGATCTGATTGACCTGGCCGATTTCGAGACGGAACTGAATGAAGTTGGAATAATCAGTCAATATCGCTGCCTGGCCGGGCAGATCGATGCCGGTTGGTTCCACAAACCGGAGGGTATTCATGCCATCGACCACACCCGCCGAGTGTTGATCTTGAGCATGCTGTTGGCTTATCTGGAGAGATTCAGTCCGACAGACCGGGACCTGCTGGCCCGAGCGGCTATCTACCACGATATCGGCCGGGTAGACGACGGCTATGATCCCGGACACGGACAAGCCAGTTACGCCCGCACTTGCCGGGAGTGCCTGGTGCAATGGACCAATCCGGAGGAGAACGAAATATTCCGCTTCATTGTCGAGAATCATGACCTGCCCGACAGCAAGGCCTATCAGCGCGTGCACCGATACGAACTGGAGGAAATAGACCGCACCTTGCGGCTTTACAACACCTTCAAGGACGCCGATGGACTGGATCGGGTGCGTCTGGGCGACTTGAACCCTGATTATCTGCGCACTGCTTCCGCCCCACGCCTGTTGCTGGTGGCCCACCAAATATATTTCCAGCCTTACTGGCTGGAGCGGCACGCCGGTTGGTGAGATAAGGAACCAGGATTACGTAACGAGGATTCTTAAGGTACCTAGATGCGCGTGGACATTGGAACCAAGATAATCGAATATCAAATCAACTACAGCCGCCGTAAAACCATGTCCATCACCGTCAAGCCTGACGGGACCATTCGGGTGGCAGCCCCAAAGGGTACTGCGGCCAAAACGGTGCAGGATTGGGTGGCCAGTAAATCAAAATGGATCGCCGCCAAGATGGCGGAGGTTGAAATGGCCAATCGCCAGATAGCCGAACGCAGTTTCCAAAGCGGAGAGGAATTCCTCTATCTGGGGAGACCTATGAGGCTGGAGTTGGTTAACGATCCCCAACAGACCAGAACCATGGTAAGAGGCAGGGAGGGCACTATCCAGGTTACTGGCCCGGATTGTTCGCCCGCCGCGGTCAAAGCAGCCCTGGAAACATGGTATCGGTGGGCGGCTGGCCGTTATATCGGCGCCCGAGTTCAAAACTACCAGATCCAGGTGGGCCGCAAGCCTGGGCGCATCACCATCCGTGAGCAGAAGACCCGCTGGGGCAGCTGCAGTGCCCGGGGCAACCTTAACTTCAACTGGCGGATTATGATGGCTCCACCGGAAATCATCGATTACTTGGTGGTGCACGAACTCTGCCATCTGGTCCATCTCAACCATTCCCCGGTATTCTGGAATTTGGTTGGCTCCATCATGCCCGACTACCAAGTCCGCAAGGAATGGCTGGGGAAAAACGGGCACCAACTGCGCAGTTAAGCAAGGCATGGGGACGGTTCTTTTACCTCGCTAGGATTGCCCCAAAAATGAAAGCCTCCCAATACGATCAGCTCACGGCATTATTAAGGGCAATGACCACCATGAGCAGGAAAACCACCACATAGATCAGGGAGTAGATCAGTATCTGGTTGTATTTTACGGTGGAATCCACGGTGTAGTGGATGACGAAATAGGGGATTATGGCATAGGCCAGGGCTTGCCCGGCCAAGCGCGGCAGCCATGCAATCCCCAGGTAGCGCGGAACCATGAATGTCACTCCCAGGATAATCAGGATGGCGATGAGGGTATCGCCGCGGGCAGTGGTGAAAAAACGTCTTTGTACGAAAATGTTTTTTGCCAAGGCTGTTAACCTCCTGTATGTTTCAGTGGGTCCGACTGCGCTTAGGATGACATTAGTGTCTCTGGGACGCGGTACGGTGTCTTGCCACGAAGTAAAGCGTAAATACTCTTTTAGATACTGTATTGCGAACGCAATGAAGAATCCCCTCTGGGACAACAGCGTTCATATACCATTTTACAATTCTTCCAGCGTCTTTTCCATCTTGCGGTTGGAGCCGGAGACAACTTAACCCAAAAGAACCGTCCCCATGCCTTGTTTATTTCCTGGTTGACACTATAGTGATAGTACCTTACATTTAAGGTATCATAAAACAAGAGTAGGGGTGTTGCTATGGCGTTCAGACATATTCTGCTGGGGACGTTGATGGATTTACCTACCCATGGCTACGATATGATCAAGAAGTGTTTTTCAGACTTTACTCCGGCGGATCCCAAAATGAATGAGGGCCGGCTATACAGCACGCTGAAGGCATTGGATAAAGAGGGGCTGGTGGAACGCAGCGTGCGCCGCCAGGAAGATGTCCCGGATCAGAAGGTCGTCAGCATTACCTCCCGCGGAACCGAAGAGTTCTACCGCTGGCTGGAGTCGGACCAAGACGAAGAAGGTCATGCCAAGTTCGATTTCTTCACTCAGTACCCCTTCCTCACCAAGGTCAATTTTTTCAAGTTCTTGCCAGAAGAAAGAATCAAGGAAAAGTTGTTGGAACAGCTGCACATTTCCGGTATGCGTCTGGACCGCTTTTACCAGGCTCAAGAGGAGATGGTACACAAAGAAGTAGATGGATACCGCATTCGCATCCTTCAATATGGTATTGAGGTCGAGAAGATAAGGTCGGCATGGCTCCGAGACACACTGGCTGAGATTGGTGAAGACGAGTAAACGGAGGCGGGGAGCGATTTATATGGACAATATGCAGATCATGAAGGGAAAAATGCTGCGGGCCGGATATATTTGTGACGACAAGGTAGCAACCGTTCTATATCTGGCTGGAGCCATGAAAAAACCGGTCCTGGTGGAAGGGCCGGCCGGGGTAGGGAAAACCGCTATTGCACAGGCTTTCAGCCAGGTGACGCAACTGCCCTTGATCCGTCTCCAGTGTTATGAAGGTTTGGATGAAGCCAAGGCGCTGTACGAATGGAACTACAAACGACAGTTGCTGCATATCCAGGCGGTGGCGAACAAAAACCTGAGTGTACAACAGATCGAAGAGGACATTTTTTCGGATAATTTTCTTCTCACCAGACCCCTACTTAAAAGTATCACCAGTGATTCACCGACGGTATTGCTGATAGATGAGATAGACAAAGTGGATTTCGAATTTGAGGCCATGTTGCTGGAGCTGCTGTCCGAGTTCCAGATCACGATTCCCGAAATTGGGACGGTTCGGGCTCAACACCAGCCATTTGTCTTTCTGACCTCCAATGCCACCCGCGAGCTTTCTGAAGCGCTTAAAAGGCGATGCCTGTATCTCTACCTGGATTTTCCCTCCAAAGAAATGGAAAAGCAGATCCTGATGCTCAAAATACCCAACCTTCCCCCGAGCCTGGCCGAGAAAGTGGCCCAGGTGGTAAGGCAGCTGCGAGGGCTGGAATTAAAGAAACCACCCAGCATCGCAGAGAGTATTGACTGGGCCGCCTCGCTGCTGTGGCTAGGCAAAGAAGACCTGGATGTGGAAACCACTCTGCAAACCCTGACTACGGTGGTTAAATACCGCGAAGATCAGGAAAAACTGGAACGGATAATATATCGCGATCGAGACCTCAATTTCCGGGCCTAGACGCCACAGGGCAAGGAGGGGTAGGATGCCGGTATTGCAGTATTTACAGGCCTTTTTTGCTGATCTGCGGGAGCAGGAAATTCCGGTGAGCACCAGCCAGGTGAGGGATTGTTGCCAGGCCCTGCTGCTGATCGATTGGGCCAATCGGGACTACTTTTATTCAACTCTGTTTACCACCCTGGTGAAGGATTACAGCTACCAAAAGGCCTTCGATGAGGTTTTCGAACGCTTTTTTAACGAATATCTGAGCCCGGAAAACCGGCAATACTTCCAATCCGTCAATTCAGAGCAGCCCTCCCATTCCAGGGAAGTAACGGCGGTCAGCGATTACGATATCGGCATGGGCACCCCCATGGGCAAAGGCGGTACAGCTCAAGCCCCGGGCGGCAAAAAAAATCCTCTGCAACAGGATTTCGGGCGGATCAGCGCTGAGGAGCTGACCAGCATCGAGGCTACGGTACCACTCCTGGCCCGGCGTCTGGCAGCCAAGTTCGTCAAGAAAAGAAAGCGCAATGATCAGAACCGCTTGGATTTTAGGCGCACTATCCGCAGCAGCCTGTCCACTGGGGGGATTCCCCTCAACCTATACACGGTTCGCAAATACCGTGAGAAACCGGTTATCTTGATCCTGTGCGATGTGTCCGGTTCGGTCATGAATTTCAGTTGTATCTCCTTAGCCTTGATTGCTTCCCTGGAGAGATTTTTTCAGTATATTGAGTCCTACGCGTTTATCGATGAAGTATCGGATATCACCGGGCTGCTTCTGTCCGGCAATCCTCTTAATTTCCGGGGCCATGTACTGCGCAATGCCCGGGTGGTGGGAGTAACCGGATATACCAATTACGGGCGAACCCTGGAGCAATTCCATCAGCGTTTCCGCCACCGCATAACCCGCAAGACCAGCGTCCTCATATTCGGGGATGCCCGCAACAACTGGCAGGAAAATGGCAAATGGGTATTAGCAGAGATTAAAAGCCAGGCCAAAAAGGTATATTGGTTCAATCCTGAACCGGTGTCCCAGTGGAATACCGGGGATAGCATCATAAACGACTATATGCCCTATTGTGATAAGGTTTTCGCCTGTCCGAACCTAGTGGAGCTAGAAAAATCGCTGGCCAAGATTTAGGAGGGATTATGAATGAGCAAATATCGTGGAGATTGCCTGCCACCGGTACTGTATCAGTTTTTGGCTGTTGATACCATGGTCGGAGTGGTATCGACGGTTGATGAAGATGATTTCCCCCGTGGGGCGCCCATGTCTCAGTTCTACGCACCCGGAGAACGTATTTTATTGATGGCCTCCCAAAACAAATCGGCCACTTACAAAAATGCGGTGCGGTCGGGGAAGATCGCGCTGACCTTTATGGGTGCCAACAACCTGGTTTTCACCATTCAAGGGGAGGCCCGCGTGTTTAAGGAATCAATGCAATCCAATCCTAACCTCGGCATTCTGGCGGTGGACATAAAAGAGGTGAATAGTAATGAAGCCTGTGACGTGGTGGTAACTGGGGGCATCAGCACCCAGTTTATTAGCCCGCGCTGGCAGCAATTGCTGGAAACCTGGCTGGCCGAACTGCGCAGTTACACCCTGGAAGATATTAAGGCTTAATGCTGGACAATCAGGAAGATTCTCCTGCTCGCGGAGAAGGAGGAACAAACATAAAAAAGACTTACGCGCGAATCGAAACCGGGGTGCCGGTAGGAATATTCCGGTACAACCATTGGGCATCCTCGATAGCCAGCCGCACACATCCATGGGAAGCCGGCGTCCCCAATTTGGCCGCTTCCTCATCTATGACTGTTCCCTGACGATCCATAGGCACACTATGGAAAAGATAGGTGCCCCAATCCTTGAACGATACCCAGTACCGAGCGCCTTGCTGGTATTTGGAACTGAAGAACCAGTCCCCCCGGTTCTGGAGTAAAAAGGTGCCGGTCGGGGTAGAGTTGTTCACTCCGGTCGAGGCGGTCCAATCCTTGACCAGCGTGTCACCGTCATATATCCGTACCTTCTGTTCGCCGATGCTGACATCGATCTTCCAGTCCGGTGGGTTTGCACTGAGATTTGCGGGTGGGAGGTACTTGACCTCGGCTCCCAGGGCTTCGCTGACAAACCGCAGGGGGACCAAAACGCGTTGCCCGGCGACCTCCGGAGGAGCATCCAACAGGAACGCCATTCCATCCACGGTGGCCTGATTGGAATCCAGGCTGAGCGCGATCACCTGATTGCCTTCCACCACCACTTGGCGGCTAGATTCATCCCAACTGACCTTTGCCCCCAGGGCTTCGCTTATGAATCTCAGGGGAACCATGGTGCGGCTGTTGGATAAATAGGGAGCCTGGTCAGGGAAAGCGACGGGAGTCCCATTAACGGAAACCTTGATATCATCCAAAACGGAGGAAACCTCGACCACCGGATAGACTGTATTTGTGACATTGACTGCGTCAGCGGCAGTACAGGAATCGAAATCCCACCCCAACCACAGACATAGAACGATGACCCAACCCAATACCAACTTGCTTCTCATTCCCCAACACCCCTAAACCGCTACGTAAAGATACACCAATTACCATTGTAACAATTACGGGCGTCCTGACAATACGAATTCCTGGATGTTGGTGCAGAAAATGAATGGTCGCGGACAAAAAAATAACCCGCTTGTACAAGCGGGTTATTTGAAAGAGCTATTCAAGTTCAATCGTGATAGTTCCGGCGCTGGCATCCCAGACAGCGGTCTGCCGGAACGCGGTCGCCAACCAGGCAATGGGCAGGAACGTCCGCCCCTCAGTGATTTCCGGCACCACATCCATGGGGGTGGGGATACCGTTCACCCACATGTTATAACTGCCCACCACTAGCTTAACCGTGCTGCCGCCTTTGGTCAGGGTAACGGTACGGGAGGCTTCATCCCAGACGATGTCCTCATTAGTCAGGCCCATGGCATAGGCACCGTAGCGGATTGGCATAAAGGTGCGGCTATCCTTGATATAGGGAGCCACATCCATTTCCTTGGGCGTACCCCACAGGCTGTATTGGCTGGAGCCAACAGTGAAAACGCTTACTTTTGGGGGGGCTTTGTCTACCTCAAAATATAGCAGGCTTCCGTAACCGTCACCGTCATCATTGACGGCATAAGCCCTCACATAATAAACCACCGCGTCATCTAATCCGGACAGCTTGTATTGAAAAGTGTCATTATCATCGATGCGACCCTCGAACTTGATCTTGATCTCCTTATCCTCATATCCGGGAGAACCGACGTAGAAACCAAATTCTTCGATTTCGGAATTGCCCTCATCTTCGATGGTGCCGTACAGGACTGCGTATCCCTCCCCGACAGCGGGCTCCCAGGTAGTAACGCGAGGTTCCCCGCTGCTGGGTGCGGCCGCGGTAATAGGTGTGAAATTCAAACCAGAAGCCAGCCACATCCAGGCCAGTACCAGCAATATGGTAACCGTTGCCCGTTTGGATACTTGCATAATTCATTGCACTCCTTTCAATCCTGAGGCCGTTAATTATTCTGCCCTATATACCTGGATGAAAAAACCTGCCCCTCCTCCATCAGTGTACCACTTCTGTCCCTAGTGCGATGGAATATTGTGGACATATAAGTATGCTAATGCAACAATATAATTAAACAGGTACTCACCTGTATCCACTAATTTCTGTTGTTGTAGTGTCAGGGCTTAACTCCCCGTCGAAAATGGAAAGGAGGATAAGAAATGATTGTCACAACTACGCAAACAGTGGAAAACCGCTCCATAGAAGAATATCTCGGCCTGGTAGCTGGCCAATCCATCTGGGAAGAGAAAATGGCCAAAGAGATCATTACCGGCATTGCTTCGGGACCCAGCGAAGCGGTGCCAGGCTACAAAGACCACATGACCCAGGCCCGTTTGGCCGCTATAGCCGAGATGAAGGCCAAGGCGGAAAAGATGGGAGCCGATGCGATTGTTGCGGTTGTATTCGATCACTTGACGATCCATGATGATATGCTGATGTTGTTTGCCAGCGGGACCGCGGTCAAATTGGCCGAACCGCCCCTGAGTATGTAAAAGCAGTCCCGTCAGTCGCTATTGTCAGGCCCACAGTTAAATAGCAAAACCGTAAGTGCTGGGCTCTGTCAGCGATGGGGCCCAGCTTTTTTGTGGCATGTTTTTGGAAGAGTCGGGGTGCTTGCCGTCGGGTCCGGAGGGAGTCATTTTGAGGATATGATAAAAAGGGCAGTCAGTACTTTAGTTCACGGCTAATGGACTGGTGACGGTATACACCTCGGATTCGGTTATAATGTTTTCCCCATGATCGGCTAGCTTAACCTGAACGAATAGGGCCTCATCGCTGTTTAAATACGCCACCGGCAAAGCCGCTTTCAATAGGGTTCCGTCAACAAATTCGGTATCAACCGGGCTATTATTGACATATACAATATGGTTTTGGCAGAAATCCATTCCCTCAACCTCAAGCACATGATTATCCGGGTATAACACATTATCAACTACTACCGGACCATGTCCCAAAACAAATTGATGGTTAACAATGGGTTTGTTCAAGGGGTTAAACTTATAGACATATTCATTGCCAATCAAGCAATCATATTGCAGAAGTGCATATTTAGCACAATCCTCTGCACTGAGTTTTTCGTGGTGGCGATATTGTGCTGCCGTAATGACAGTAGATCCTTGGGCGTACAAGGTTGACAGGAAGCCGGTTAAGGTACTTCCCGTATTCATACTGCGATCTAATACATAAGACCCCAAAAAATTAGCGGATAGCCTTAGATCCTGCCTGCCGGTGGAGAAATTATCCCATGCCAGGATGGGGGTACTATACTTCTTGCAATAGTCGCTATAGGCGTAATCGTTCTGTATATAGCCAGCTTCCCGGTAGACATCCATATCTTTGCCCAACATAGGTAAATGGTCGCCAAAAAATACTATCATTGTCGGTTCCTTAATCAGCTTTACGCCTTCGATCAGGAGTTCCAAAGACTTGTCCACATCAGCAATTATGTTGGTGTAGTTTTCCAAAATCGCTTTGGTCTCCGGCTTCAAGTCACCATCCACCCTAATAGCCGCATGGGGGTCTTCATTACTGGAGTACGGTCCATGGGCTTGCATGGATACAGCAAAGATGAAATCAGGCTGGGGGGTTTGCTGCATCACATAGAGAATTTTCTGGGATAATTCGGTATCCCGTATATAACTGCCGTAGTATTCGGGATTGATAAATGACTCTTGGCTTAAAAACCTGTCAAACCCCAAATACGGATATACACTGTTACGTCTATAAAACCAATCATGGTAGGTGTGGATGGCGGTAGTCTTGTACCCCTGACTTTTCAGGATGGCGGGCAAAGCCTCCAGCGGCTTGTTGACATACTGAACATAGGGGGTTGTCCCTTGGGGTAAAAACTGGGTGGAAAACCCAGTCAAAACCTCGAATTCAGTATTAGCCGTACCTCCTCCATAAACTGGGGTAAGCATAATCCCCGAGGTGTAGCTCTGCTGGAGGAGATGAAAATAAGGCAGTGGATCTTCACTAAATGAGATGCCGTCCATAACCGTGGGGTCCCAAAAGGCTTCACTCATCACCACAATAATATTGGGGCTCAAGCCTGAATTTACCACCTTAGCAGCCGGCACTTTCTGGTAGATAATGTTCTTGATGGTGCTTTTATGGTATAATTCCGGTTCCTGAACAGCCAGACGCGTAGCGTTGGTATTGAGTATAAAGCTAAGCACCATACCATTTTCGGTGTAGTTGGCCTTTTGATTCCAATCAATCAGGTTCAGGGAGAAGGCCTCTTGCAGAGAGACTGGTTGAACCAAGATTAAAACCAAAGCCAGGCTAGGCAGGGCAGTGGAAAATTTATGGGGGAAACGATAGTTTTCTTTGGGTATCAACCGGAATCCAATCCAAATTACAGCGGTAAATACGCATATCACAATAAATAATAATGTTGGCAGCGAGTTGAAATACTCAAAGTTCTGCGAAATATTTAAAGCTTCTTTGCCTATCTTAAAATCCCAGGGGAGCAGAGGTTCTCCCCTTAATATGAGTTTCTGATGGCTGATAAACCCACCGACGGTTAATAAAGATGCGGTCAGAGCTCCCACGGTCGCATACATTCGGCGCGGCAGTACATACCAGGTATTTATAAGGCCAAAAAGGATGGCATAGCTGACAATGAACTGGGTGGGATGACTGGATATCCAGGCTATAGATTCGGAACCGCCTCGAATTATGATTTCGGGTAGGATTAAGCATATAAAAGGTATTATTATCAATAAGACCGTGTTTAACATTTCTTCACCTTAGAATTCATGGTTCTAGTTAAAAACGTATTTTTAACGCCGACCTAAACCGACCAAAGCTGACGGTTGGCCAAGCTGCAACATAATTACTGTATGGGCGCTGAATTCTTTCTCAATGAAGTCAAGCCCCGTTATCTTATCCCCATGCACTTTTGGGATGATTACCAATTGCTCAGGTCATTTAAAGACAGGATGCAAGGTTCCTTTACTAAGGTTGTTGACCTTACCCATCGCGGGCAGGAGATCGATCTTAATCGATGGTGATCGCCGTCACGGGACATTCCTCTTCCGCCTCTTCAGCGCATTCCTCCAAATCCTCAGGTATCTCATCAACGATGACCGTTGATATCATTTCATCATCTAATTCAAACACTTCTGGGCAGGTTATCTCACAAAGCCCGCAGCCAATACAAATATCTCTGTCAACGCTTGCTTTCATTTCGAAACCTCCCATTATCTTTCCTCTAAATGATTCCGTGCAGGCTTCCCCCGGGGGCCCCTAAACGGTCAACCTGCCGGGTGACCATTGGATCCTCGATCAGGGGAGCAGCATGATGGGGCTTTAACCGGGCATCAATAATCAAGGGTCCACGGCAGCCCCAGTGCTTATGGTCGGTGAAACTGCCCACTCCGTATACATCATTGGCCGGATTGGAACGGGTAAAGGTTGTCCAGAGAAAATTATCGAGATGTCGAGCTACAAATTCACTGTCATCTACCATCACAATAAGAGCAATATCCTCAGGGACCCCGGCATCGGCCAAATACTGTTCCAGGCGGGAGGCATCGGTTTCACCTTGCCGGGCATCGGTAACCCGAGGCCCGTTAACGGCCACGATCCCGGGTAAAGGCAAGGTGGGTTGTCTAAATCCTTCCGGCAGATGTAATCGATCGTCGAGGGTGGTAGCCAACCGGCGCCGGGCCGGGCCGGCGGCCGCGATGACCAGTTTGGAGCCCTGGTTTAAGCCGCTGCCTGTGTAATCCAAGGTATCGATGGTGCTGCAGGTTTGAAAATGCAAGTCACGCCGCCAGTCCACCCGTTCCAACAGATGACGGAAATAGCCGGGAACGTCAGTGACGTCCAGACGAGGCTCGTCTTCGTAGGCACAGATGAACAGATATTTGGCCAGCGAAGCCTGGCCGAAGCCCAGTATAGCATTAGCCACAGTGAGGATTTCCCGAGGTTCCCGGGGTCCATAAGGGATGTAACGTTCCCGCCCGATGGCCAGCAGCAGGGGATGAACGGCAGCCGCATCAACGGCATGAAGGGCTGTCACTCCTGGGATGGACATGGGGGTAACCGGCCCCGTGATCTCGTGGATAAGATTTCCGAATATCGTGTCCTCCTGCGGGGGACGGCCGACCACCGTAAATGGCCATATCGCGTCTTTACGGTGGTAGACCCGTTCAACATTCAAAAAAGGGAAGGGGTGGCGCTGGGCATAATAGCCATAATGATCGCCAAAAGGCCCTTCGGCCTTGGTTTGGCCGAGGGCAACAGTACCAGTGATGCAAAAATCAGCGTCGGCTGCGATGGCGAAGCCCTGGTCATAGCAATAGCGGAAACGCCGTCCGGCTAGCAGACCGGCAAAAGCCACCTCCGGCAAGATTTCTGGTAAAGGCATAATAGCGGCCAAGGTATGGCTGGGGGGGCCGCCTACAAATACGCTGACCCGTAAAGGTTCGTTTCGGGCTATAGCGTTGGTGTGATGAATCCCGATATCACGCTTGATCTGATAATGGAGGCCGACTTCGCGATCTTGAACGTAATCATTGCCTGCCATTTGAATCCGGTACATTCCCAGATTGGAACGCATGATTCCAGGCTCCAGAGGGTTTTCAGAATAGACTTGGGGGAGCAGAATAAAAGGCCCGCCGTCATCTGGCCAGCATTTGATCTGTGGTAGTTGACTGATGGTTGTTTGGGCTTCCATAACCGGCGCTTGTCGGACCTTGCGCGGCAGGGCGTTCCATCCGGCTAGAGCCAGGCCGGTATATCTCCAGGGCTGTCGCCGCACGGTTTCCAGATCGGCAACGGTACGCATAATGCGCATTACTTTATCCAGGGTAGCTCGGAAAATAAAACGGGCCCGCTCCATCGTACCGAACAGGTTGGATACCGCCGGGAAAGGACTGCCTTTGACCCGCTCGAACAGAATGGCGGGCCCTCCAGCCTGGAATACCCGGCGGTGAATTTCCGCCATTTCCAGATTGGGGTCGGTTTCTTCGTGAACTCGAACCAGATGGCCGTGCTTTTCCAGGTCAAGTACGCATTCCCTGGTGTTCTTATATATCATTCTATCAGAGGCTCCCTTGATAATGATTGATCAGCCAGCGAAACGAATTAAAACTATCTGCTATGTTTTGTATTGTATCATTTGCAGCCGGGTTTACCGACATCACTTTAGTAAAATGTTGTCGTCATGCGTCTCTCTTGGCACCTGCACCAGACAAACACAAAAAACCCGCCAATATCGGCGGGTTATTAATTTTCGATGGTAGGCCATCCGCGACTCGAACGCGGGACGCCCTGATTAAAAGTCAGGTGCTCTACCAACTGAGCTAATGGCCCATGAGATGAGTACTTATTGGCTGGGGTGGCTGGATTCGAACCAACGAATGACGGAGTCAAAGTCCGTTGCCTTACCGCTTGGCGACACCCCAACGCCATTGAGTATAATCGGATAACCGGGCGGCTGTCAAGTTCGGGTAAAATGGGGTGGATGATGGGACTCGAACCCACGGCCCCCAGAGCCACAATCTGGTGCTCTAGCCAGCTGAGCTACACCCACCACGCATAAACCGGAAAAAATAATGGCGTACTGCAGGGGGGATATGGTACCTCAAAAGCGCGCCATGCTTGAGTTCTTCATCGGATTTTCCACATCCAAAGAGTCCACCGCTTTGCCACAAAGGATATTATAAAGGATTAGTATCCATTTCGCAAGAAATAAAACCATTTCCGTTTTGCAGCTCTTCTGCTCTTTTGCCGGAGGCTTGCGAAATCACGGTAACATAATTCCTAAATCCGTATCGATGCTCGAATTTGACATAATTCCTGTTCGGCAACCGTACATAATGAAATGTAAGCAATTATTAAGGAATAGTTAAGAAAGCGGTCCGGGATTATGTTTGCCAGGTTGTATATGATATAGCTAAGGCCCACTGACTTCAACAAAAACAGTGGGAATGAGCAAGATGTGGTTTGTAAATATCACAAAATAAGGTAATGTTATAGGGGTCGCAGATAGTATTGGGGGTTACATAGGGTGCTTTTGATAGAATTGGTGAAAGCGGTTATCCTGGGAATCGTGGAGGGAATTACCGAATGGCTGCCGATAAGCAGTACCGGGCACATGATTTTGGTCGAGCAATTCATCAAATTGGATGCTTCGGCAGGATTTATAGAAATGTTCTTCGTGGTCATCCAACTGGGAGCGATCATGGCGGTGGTCCTGCTCTATCTACATAAGCTGAATCCGTTCGCGCCCAGTAAAACCAAGCAAGAGAAGAAAGGCACCATGGCGATTTGGTACAAAGTGATTGTAGGGGTCATCCCTGCCGCCGTATTAGGATTCTTGTTTGATGATTGGTTGAACGATAAATTCTATAACTATCAAACCGTGGCGGTCATGCTGATCGTTTACGGGATTCTATTTATCGTTATTGAAAATCACAATAAAGGCAGGGAAGGCGTGATTAAGTCCTTCAATGATATGACTTATAATACGGCGTTCTTGATCGGAATATTTCAAGTCCTGTCGCTGATTCCCGGCACTTCACGTTCCGGCGCAACTATTCTGGGTGCCATTATTCTGGGGACTTCTCGTCATGTGGCGGCCGAATTTTCATTCTTCCTGTCTATCCCGGTAATGTTCGGGGCCAGTGCCTTAAAACTGGCCAAGTTCGGATTGGTTTTTACCGGCACGGAAATGGCGATTTTACTGACCGGGATGATCGTGGCCTTTGTGGTGTCAGTTATCGCCATTAAGTTCTTACTGGGCTATATTAAGAATAACGATTTCAAAGCCTTTGGATGGTATCGTATCGCCTTAGGCCTTCTAGTCATTGGCTACTTTCTCTGGTTTGAATAAGTGTCGAAGGATCATGCCCGCCAAGCGAGAGGAAAACTGCCAGAGAACAGCAAAACCCGCCCATCAAAGGCGGGTTCTTTTTTTATAAATGGCGTCCCCGGAGGGATTCGAACCCCCGACCTACGGATTAGAAGTCCGTTGCTCTATCCAGCTGAGCCACAGGGACAAAAAAATGGAGCGGGTAGCGGGAATCGAACCCGCGCAACCAGCTTGGAAGGCTGGGGCTCTACCATTGAGCTACACCCGCCGGCAAAAACCATTATACTGCTTTTAAAAATGCATTTCAAGGTATAATTGCCTCTGCCGGCACGGGAGTCGTTATCGGATTAAAACCAGCCTGGTTGGGGCTTCTTGATTACAATGCCCCGTGTAGTCAAACGATTATGACATATTTGAGCATCCTATATTATATGAAGAGAAGGACCGCTTTATGCCTGTTATTTTCCGTTGAACCGCCCCGGCTGGGTGTGCTATAGTAGTTTTGTAGTACGGTAGCAGGTATCATGGCAGCATGTAAAGGTAGAATTCCAAAAGGCAATGTAGGGCGGTAGGATGGAGAGGCTATAGAAGCGGCTCTCACACCATTGGCTTGGCCGTGGTGTTTTCATTTTGACCCCTGACGCCATGAAAATGAGGAGGTTAAAGAACGTGGTAATTGTTATGAAGAAAGGGGCCACCCCTGCTCAGGTCGAAGCGGTGCAGGAACGCTTGGTCGCAAAAGGTTTTAACGTTCACCTGTCGGAAGGAATAAACCGGACCATCCTGGGCGCGGTTGGTGACCGCACCCGAGTCGATCACACGTCTCTGCAGGCGATGCCCGGGGTGGAGAACGTGGTGGCCATAATGAAGCCGTTCAAGATGGCTTCGCGGGAATTCAAAACCGACAATACCATTGTTCAGGTCGGGAACGCCACCTTCGGGGATGGCAGTGTCCCGCTGATCGCCGGACCGTGCGCCATCGAGGGACGGGAGCAATTCATCCAAACCGCCGTGGCGGTGTGGGAAAGAGGTGCCCTGGCCTTACGCGGGGGCGCATTTAAACCGCGCACCTCCCCCTATTCATTTCAGGGTTTGGGCGAAGAAGGCCTTAAGATCATGGCCGAAGCCCGCGAAATCACCGGTCTGCCCATCGTCACCGAGGTCATGGATCAGAAGTCGATTCCCATGGTAGCCGAGTATGTGGACATAATCCAGATCGGAGCCCGCAATATGCAGAACTTCTACCTCCTCAAAGAGGTAGGTAAATATAATAAACCGGTCCTTCTCAAACGAGGCCTGTCTGCCACCATTGAGGAGTGGCTGATGGCGGCCGAATACATCTTGGACAGCGGCAACAGCCAAATAATCCTGTGCGAAAGGGGTATCCGTACCTTTGAAACCTACACCCGCAATACCCTGGACCTGAGCGCTATACCACTAACCAAGCAGCTGTCCCATCTACCAGTAATCGTAGATCCCAGCCATGGGACCGGTAAACGGGATTTGGTGATTCCCATGTCTCTTGCGTCGGTGGCCTGTGGCTGCGATGGTATTATTGTTGAGGTCCACACCAATCCCGCCGAGGCTTGGTCGGACGGCCCACAATCGTTGATTCCCGATGAATTTGGAATACTGGTCCAACAGGTGAAGGCTGTGCTGAAGGCGATCCGCGGCATAAGCGGGGCCAACTAATAATGAAGAGAATTGCCATTATCGGTTTGGGTGTTATCGGCGCCTCGATTGGCATGGCTTTGCGGTCATCGTGCCCGGAGTTGGAGATTTGGGGCAGTGACACCGATTCTCTCACAATGGAGCGGGCCATGGAAATGGAGGCCATAGGTGGTATACTGCCCCAGGGGGACGTCAGCGGCTGTGATGTGGTCTTTGTTGCGACTCCACTGCGCAAGATTCCGGGAGTACTAAGGAATATCAAGGATTCGCTGCAACCGGGCACGATCGTCACCGATGTAGGCAGTGTCAAGCAGTGGATCATGGAACAGTTTGAAGAGATCCTGCCACCGCATGTGATTGCCATCGGCGGGCATCCCCTGGCGGGATCGGACCGCAGCGGCATAACCGGGGCTGACCAGTACCTGCTCCAGAACGCTGTTTATGTGCTGACTCCGGCGGATGGGGTGGATAACAGCCAGGTGGAGATACTGAGCGAACTGCTGGGCAGAACCGGCGCCCAGGTGATATTGGCGACACCATTGGAACATGACCAGATGGTGAGCCAGGTCAGCCACCTGCCCCATATCGTAGCTGCCAGCCTAATGAATAATCTGAAGTCTCATCCCGGCGCATTGCAGCTGGCTGCGGGTGGGCTGCGGGACACAACCCGAATCGCTGCCTCCAATCCCGAACTTTGGGAAGATATCCTGATCCTGAACCGGGGCGCGGTAGCCGAGGAGATCAGGTCTTTGATCAGCCAACTGCAACTTTATGAACAAGCCTTGGAACAGAATCAGGGGGAGATACTGCGCAGGTATCTGGCTGAAGCCCAGCAGCTGCGCAAGACTTTGCGCACCGGGCGTCTCAACCTGATCAACAACGCTGATATAACTGCCATAGTCCAGGACAAGCCGGGCATCATCGGTACCCTCGGGGCCATCATGGGCGAGGCAGGCATAAACATCAATGATATTCAGATCATGGGGGTCCGGGAGGAAAACGAAGGGTCGGTGCGGCTAGGAGTGCCGCTGGCCCAGGCCGGGGCTGCCGTGCAAAAACTCAAGGAAAATGGTATCCGAGCATGGATCAGGGATTAAACTGGTAAGATTGAATCGCAGTAAGGGGGGAAGTCCCCTTATTTTGTTTTTACAGGCCCGGGAAAAAGGTTTATTGGCAGGGGCAGATAGAATAGAATTATATTTAGCAGGCCAAGTATTCTTCGAGAAGTAGCTTGATTGGCTGTTTCCTCTGTGTTCCCTCACTTTTTAAGAAGGAGTTGGTAGTGTGGCAGACGAAGCATTTGACGCCATAATAGTAGGCGGAGGCATCGCCGGCACGGTGGCGGCCTACCTCCTGGCCAAAGAAGGCATGGAAGTGTTGCTGATCGAAAGAGGCAATTTCCCGGGCAGCAAGAACATGACCGGGGGGCGCCTCTACTCCCACAGCCTGGAGAAGATCATGCCTGGCTTTGCCGAAGAAGCACCCATTGAAAGAAAGATAACCCGGGAGCGGGTCTATATGATGACCGAGGACAGCGCTGCTGGGCTTGATTTCTATTCCGGTCGCCTGGGCGTGCAGGGACAGGATTCATATTCAGTGCTCAGAGCCCCTTTTGACCAGTGGCTGGGGGAAAAGGCTGAGTCGGCCGGGGCCAACATCGTCTCCGGGATTTGCGTGGAAAACCTTATAGTCAACGACGGACAGGTCGGTGGGGTAGTAGCCGGAGAAGATGAGATTACCGCTAGGGTAGTCATCCTGGCCGACGGCATCAACAGCCTGCTGGCCCAGAAGATAGGGATGCGTGAGGAGTTCAAGCCCCATCAGATGGCGGTGGGGGTCAAGGAACTGTGGGAACTGCCCGCCAGTGTCATCGAAGACCGTTTCGGCTGCAGTGACAACGAAGGCACCGCCTGCATGTTCGCAGGCAGTCCGTCTGACGGCCGCATCGGGGGAGGCTTCTTATATACCAACAAGGAAAGCATATCCCTGGGAGTAGTGGCCACCTTGAGCGACTTGGGCGAGAAGACCGTGCCCCAAATGATGGAAGACTTCCACAATCATCCCGCCGTGGCCCCCCTTCTCAAAGGAGCCACTTTGAAGGAATACTCCGGCCACCTGGTCCCGGAGGGTGGCTTCGACATGATGCCCAGGATCATCGGCAACGGGGTGATGGTAGTAGGTGACGGGGCTGGCCTGTGCATTAACCTGGGTTACGCCATAAGAGGCATGGACTTCGCGATAGCTTCAGCCGAATGCGCAGCCAAAGCAGTGCTCGATGCCAAACAGAATGATGATTTCAGCGCCGCCGGCCTGCAGAACTACCAGAAGTATATGGAAGAGAGCTTCGTCCTGCCGGATATGAAACTGTACCGCCAGTTCCCCCATTTCCTCGAGGGCACCCCGCGAATATTTGACGCCTATCCAAAAATGGCCGTGGACATGCTGACCGACATGTTCGTGATGGACGGCAAACCTGCCCGGCCTTTAATGAAGAAAATGATGCCCCATGTCAAAAAGATCGGCATCTGGAACCTGATTAAAGACGGGTGGAAGGGGATGAAAACGATATGAACACCGCTGCAAGCGAAAAAGTTAACGTAGACGCCAAACTCTCCATCAACAAGTTCTATGTGGACGAAGAGAATGCTCACATCGTTCTCAAAGAAGATGTGGATATGAACGAGTACCGCAAACTGATGGTGGCCTGCCCCGCGGGTATCTACAAGCTGAATAAGAACGGGGAAGTATTTTTTGACTATGCCGGCTGCTTGGAATGCGGCACCTGTCGTATCCTGTGCGGCAAAACCATCTTGGCCAAATGGGAGTTCCCCCGCGGCACCTTCGGCGTAGAATACCGTTACGGGTAAACAATCAAGAAATGACACGATGGGGCACGGATGTCCTGTTAGTCCAGTTAATACCAACCGGAAGCGGCAAGAAACGCGGTTCGATTCATGTATAATGTGGAAAGGGACATTACAACTACTAATGGAAGGAGCGAAAGAATGAAAGGAAAAGTTACTATTTTGCTTACTCTCATTATGGTGCTGTTAATGGCGACCCCAACTTTGGCTGCCAATCTGGAGTTCAACGGGAAACCATATCAACCTAAGCAAGCGCCTAGTATTGAGAGCGGAGTGACCAGGGTCACCCCGGATGTCATTATGAACTTTCTAGGTTGTGACGTAGCCGTGGAAGGAGATTCCATTACCATTACCGAGAACGACAAGACCATCCAGATGACTGTGGGCAGCACTGCCGCTGTCGTGAACGGAGAAACCCTGACGATGCCACTGGCACCTGACGTTATGGAAGGTAAAACCTACATACCGCTGCGTTTTGTATTTGAGGCTGTGGGGGCATCAGTTTCATGGGACGGTGATACCAGTACCATATCCGTCGCTTATAACGAAACCCGGGATGGAATGACGGCTGAGGAAGTCATGGCCAAATCCTCTGCCATGATCACGCAGGCGGGGCGTTACAAAATGACGGCTGATATGCAGATCGACATGGATATGACCGCCAAAGCAACCGGAGAAGAAGACCAAACCATGAAGATGAATATGGATTCGGACGTAGAAGCCTGGCTTCAGATTGAGCCCATGCTTATGTACATGAAGCAGACATCCGTGGTGAATGCACCCGAAAGCCCTGCCCCCGAGCCGCAAACCATAAGAATGGAGATGCTGTTCAATGAGGATGGGGTGTTTATGAACATGCCCGAGACCGGATGGCTCAAGATGAACCTGGAGGGTTTGAATCTCGAAGAATTGATGAAACAGTCCATGACTCAGGATCCGGTTGCGGCCATGAAACAAATTAAGGAGATGGGCATAGCCCTGACCTTTGCCAATGATCAGCAAAAGGATGGCAAAGAATATTGGGTTCTTAATGGTGTTATGGGCGGCGACATATTTAAGAGTGATTATTTCAAAGGCATTATGCAGCAGATTCCGTCTATGGACCAAGATGTAGATATGCAGAAGATACTGGAAGGGATGGAGCTTGATTTTGTCTACTCCGTTTGGATTGACAAAGCAACATTCTACAATGATTACATGGATTTGGCCGGGAATATAAAGTTTAACATGGATATTCCAGCCACTGCACAGAGTCCGGCCGCGGCTATCGATATGGCCATGGCCATGCAGGGAACCTATACCATGTCGGATTACGGCCTGGCGTTCACGGTGCCGGAAGTAAAAGATGCCCGTGATTATGAGGATTTCCTGGCTGAACAAATGCAACAGTTGAATCCAGCGCCGTCAACGGAACTGGTGCCCGAACAGGAACCAGAGCAAGAATCAGAACAGACACCGGAACAATTGCCTGAACAAGAACCTCAAGATTAATCGGCGCTACGTTGTCTATCGATGCATGGCTTCCGCCCCCCACATGTCACGTAATGTCCCGTTGAACAGAGGGGGGAGATTAACTTGGGGATATGCCCCAAGTTATTGCATGGCTACGGCAACATTACATCGGGGGCTCCGCTTTTTGAGTGAGAGCTCCTATTTTTTTTCGCATGCTGGACGCATGCATAGATGTGTATTGTTGCCCGGACAAGTGTTTTGTGAAACGAACAATAGATGCTGGCAGCTATAATGCTGCAGACCGCTTTTATGGAACCAATCTATAGGTCTAGTTGCCAAGGGTCCTCATAGTACCCACCAGTGGAGCGATAACAGTGTAAATGCTCAGACTGGCAATATCTTCCGACAACTGGTTGTCCACCAGCAAAGTGGCATCGTTATTGCATTTATAGATAAAAGCCCAGATAAGAGCCGATTTCGATTATTAGAGCTTGGATCGTAAAGAAAAGGACGGTAAAGCAACTGGTTTCTGAATGAGGATTCCCCATCTGGAGGAAAACATGGATAAAGGGAACACGCCTGGTGGCCATATCAACCTAATAGAGGTGTCAGGATGTTAGCAGCAGGGAAGAACGGCGTTAGCAGAAAGCGCCTGATTGGTGGCTTGACCGGCTGTGCAATTGCATTGCTGATGAGCTTTGGCATAAATCCCCCGATCGGATTGACCCATCCCGGCATGATAGGATTGGGGATATTCCTGTGTGCGGTGGTGTTTTGGATATTCGAAGTGTTTGCCGATTACGTTACTGCCATCCTAATGTGCAGTGCTTGGGCGGGTACCAGGATAGTACCGTTCAATATCGCCTTTGCTCAATTTTCTACTGATTCCTTCTGGCTCCTGGTTGGGGCTTTGGGATTAGGTGTGGCAGTCACAAAGAGTGGTCTTCTGAAAAGGTTCTCCCTGGTGATCATGAAGCTATTTCCCGCTTCATTCAAAGGCCAGACGGCTGGATTGGTGGTAGCTGGCAATCTTATAGGACCATTGATCCCAAGCGTAACCGCCAAATGCGCGATCGCTGCCCCTTTTGCACTTGGGGTGAGCAACCAGATGGGCTATGAGAAGGACAGTAAGGGTGCGGCTGGTCTGTTTGGGGCTATGTTCATAGGCTTTGGAGTTACCGGGCCCGCCTTTTTGAGTTCATCGTTTATGTGTTATACCATTAAAGGATTATTGCCGCCCGACGTTCAAGCCGATTTGACCTGGATGGCATGGGCCATGAATGCCCTGCCCTGGGCCTTAGTCATGGCTATCCTAGGGTACCTGGCCATCCAGCTGTTGTATAGACCGTCCGAGGACATGAAGATGGATCGCGGATATATTGATCAACAGCTAGCCGCATTGGGACCGATGTCCCAACATGAGAAGATAGTGTCAGCGGTACTAGTAGCATGTCTGTTGCTTTGGATGACAGAAAAGCTTCACGGCGTGCTGGCCGCAGTCGTAGCTCTCATTGCTGTATGCATATTGATTGGGCTGGGAGTATTCGAGCGGGAGGACTTCCGCAGCGGAATGGCCTGGGATGCTATTATATTCATCGGCTGTATCATCAATATCTCCTCCGTTTTCCCGGCATTGAAGATAGACAAGTGGCTGGGCATGGTGGCGGGACCCTATCTGACCCCCCTGGTGTCTAACGTATGGATGTTTATCCTGGTAGGGTCGCTGACCATATACTTGGTCCGCTTCTTCATTGTTTCGATGACTGCCACCTTCACTATTTTTGTGGTGATTGTGACTCCTTTCGCCGTGGCTGCCGGTATTAATCCCTTTGTGACCGCCTTCATAATCTTCACTTCAGTAAATGTCTTTCACATGTTCTACCAGAATTCAACCTATCTGGCTGGCTATTATGCGGCGGGAGGCATGGTCTCCCACAGCAGGATGGTCAAGCTATCGTTAGCCTATATGATTATTTCAATTGTCGCCTTGGCTGCCTGTGTTCCTGTCTGGCACCTGACTGGATTTATATAACTACCCCTCAACTTCGTTATAACTCGACATAGTTTGACATTTAAGCTACAATATTTTGTAATAAACACTATCCGTAAGATTCATAATAAGTATTATATCAAGGACTGCAGTCCCCTATTGGGCACGACGTTGATGGACCGGAGCAGATCTTTATCAAGGCACGGTCTTAGAAAAAAGGAGAAAAATGGATAAGAAACCTCTTGATCCAGCCAAATGGCTGACCGTGAAGGAAATGATGAATGCCGACGTGCCTCTTCTGCATCCCGAAGATCCAATCCGGAGAGCAATCGGTTACATGCAAGACTATAAACTAGGAACGCTGCCGGTAGTGGATAAAGACAATAAGCTAATGGCGGTATTTCCCCGCAAGAGACTATTCCGGGCCTTGCTGGAGGGGGCCAGTATAGATGAGCCCATAAATAGTTATATGCGTTATGATCCAGTCTTTGTGTACGAGGATCTGAGCTACGACGAAGTGTCGCTGGTGGTCAGGGTGACCCGCAGTAAAGTAGACCATGTCATCGTAGTCAATTATTCCAATGAAGTAGTAGGGGTAATCGGGACGGTCGAATATCTGCGCGGCGGTTTGGATGTTATCCGGCATTCAACCGTATTGGGTGACGCATTGATGAATGCCAATAACGAAGCGGTAATAATAGTTGATAACAAGAGCCAGGTGATCAAGGTCAATCCCGCTTTCGAAGGCATGTTCGGAATAAGTAATGATGAAGCCAGGAACAAGAGCCTCGAGGATGTGCTGCCGGGGATAAGTCTCATGAACAAGAGGCTGTTGGGGATAAAGAAGACGGTTAGAGCGGTGCCGGTCATCGTCAACCAATTGCCCATTATCGCGAATGAAATATGGATCGGCACTGTGATAACTATGTTGGACCTGTCTGATTACGAAGAGATATCGCATGAATTGGATTTGGTCAAGAGACTCCAGCGAACCCTAAACGGTATTATTAAAGCCGTATCGGATGGGGTGATCGTCGTCAACCGGGCCGGTGAAATAAGGTACATCAACCAAAAAGCAAGCGAACTGTTTGAGATGGACGCAGATGACCTGAAGGGCAAGCCAGCCAACCTGATCTTCAATAATGAGCAACTCGAGCAGATTATGCAAACTGGGTTGCCCGAAGTAAAGGAACACAATTTCAATAAAACCAAGGGTGTATTGTATTATATTCCAATAAAAGAAGAGAATGTTGAAGAGCCCAAGATCACAGGGCTGATCATAACCATATACCTGGGTGAGAGCGTGGCCACCCGCGAGGAGATAGCCACGCGCTTGCTGTCCCTCACCCATCAGGTTCAGTATTATCGGCAAGCCTTGGAGAAGAAGGACCCGAAGGGCTTTTTTAACGACATAGTCTCCAAGAACGCGAGATTTAAGCAGGTCAAACATGATGCCCAACGTATCGCCCGGACTACTTCCACCATTCTCATCACTGGCGAGAGTGGTGTAGGTAAAGACATGTTCGCCCGTGCTATCCACGCCGCCAGTCCCCGCGCCAAGCTGCCTTTTGTCAAAGTCAATTGCGCGGCCATACCAGAAACGCTCCTCGAATCAGAGTTATTCGGTTATGCTCCGGGTTCTTTCACGGGAGCTTCCAAAACTGGCAAACCAGGATACTTCGAACAGGCTGACAAAGGCACCATATTCCTGGATGAGATTGGGGACATGCCCCTTTCTATCCAGGTCAAGATCCTGCAGGTATTACAGGAGAAACAGTTCATGCGGGTGGGCGGCACCCGTCCCCAAAGTGTAGATGTCCGAATAATAGCTGCCACCAATCAGAACCTGAGAGATGCTATAAACTCAGGGACCTTCCGTGAGGATCTGTACTATCGATTGAATGTGATCGAGTTTTCCCTGCCTTCTTTGCGTGAACGGACTGAGGACATACTGCCTTTGGCGTTTCAGTTTGTGGAAAAATATAACGAAATACTCGGTTCAAACATAACCGGCATTAGTGCCCCTGCTCGCAAGGTCCTGGGAGCCTACCACTGGCCGGGCAACATCCGGGAATTGGAGAATGCCATCGAAAGAGCCGCCAATTATGCCTGGGAAGGTGAGATAGGTCCAGAACATCTGCCGGCGCACCTGTTCAATACCAATAGCAGCAACAGTTATGATATGTCCGACTACCGCTCGGCATTGCACGGTATGGATAAAGAGATCATATCCCGAGCGCTCAGGGACGCAAATGGAAACAAGAGCGCTGCCGCCAGGAGTCTTAACATGAGCCGGTCGGCTTTTTACGACAAACTCAACAAATATGGTATAAGTTAAAATATTCTAAGAGCCTGGAAACGGTGGGTGGGGATTCCTGCCTAGTTTGTCTCAGATAACAAGGCCGCCTACGATGGTGACATCAGTAGACGGCCTTAGTGTTGTGTCTGAAATTATCTGGTTTCCTGTACCAGTGTTCACCCCTTGAGTCATTATTGCCTGTGACAGGGGCGGACTACCGTGATCTATAACTAGCCCTTGATAACCCGGGGAGTGATCATCTGGTGGGGCGGGCAGATAGAAGTCGGATTCTGGTATGAGGCCCCCACAAAGGCTATACAGTATTTGCGCAGATCACTCAGGTTGGCGATCTCATCAACGAAACCGTTTTTGGCACAGAATATAGGCCGGGATTTATCGTGGTAGTCCTGCACGATCTCGTTCATCTTCTCAATGATGGGCTGCAAGGGCCGACCGGCGTCTTTCTCTTTGACCAACCGGCGTGAGTACGTGGCCGCGGCAGCTGTTTCACCATGCATAACATAGATCTCGGTGGCGGCAGTCCCTAGGGTAAAGAGGTTATTGTTGTTGGCATTAGGACCGCCCAAAACGTAGTGGGCGGCAGCGGTACCCTTCCGGAGCACTACCAGCATCATGGGCAGCTCGGTATTCTCGATGGAGTAGATCAGGGACATGCCCAAGCCCAGCAACTCCGCTCTCTCGGCGATATCTCCCACATCTATGCCGGTAGTATCCTGGACCCAGAGCAGGGGGATACGGTCGCGGCCACAGAAGGTCACAAACTCACTCATTTTGATCAAACCCTGACGGTAAAGTTTGCCGCCGATGCCGTTATACTGATCTGTATATTCCGGGTAATCGTTACCTAGGGCGCCTTGATTGTTGGCAATTACGCCACACAGATAACCGTCGATTTTTGCCAATCCACAGTACATCTCTGGACCATAGTCGGGCTTGAATTCCATGTGCTCACTATTGTCGAACAACCGGGCTAGTACATCCGGCATCGAATATACCCGGCGCTGGTTTGCCGGTACGATACTATAGAGATCTTCGATGGGGAATTTGGGTTCAACCGGATCGGCCACCCGGAAAAAGTCCGCATGGTAAGCAGGCATATCCTTCATATATTGCTTGATTTTGTCCAGCACTGCTTCCTCGGTTTCGCACACTTCTCTGAAGAAACCGGTACCGTTGTAATGGATCTCCACTCGACCCGGGGGAGTAGAGCTTAAATTACGTGTGGCATCTATAAGGGCCTCGGCCGTCTCTTCATCGAAATATCCCTTGGGCGACATGCCGCCAACTATACCACCGCCACCAACCGCGATATTGGCCTTCTGGTGGGCGATCAGGGTGGTAGGGCTAATTCCGTGGTAGCCACCGCCTGCGGGGTTGGTCCCATAGATGCCGACGATGACTGGGATCCCCAGTTGTTCGAGTTCGGCGTGCCGGAAGAAGGTGGTACCATTGCCGCGCCGATTAGGATACACGAGTTCTTGTTCCATCAGCTTCACACCACTGCAGTTCAGTACCCAAACCAGTGGGATGTGCAGCCGTTTGGCCATATCCGTCACTCTAAGGATGTTGTCGGCCTGCCCAGCTATCCATGCCCCGGCCATTATCTTGTTGTTTGAAGCGATGATAACCGCCCATTTCCCGGCGATCTTGCCTAAGCCGTCGATCACCCCGGTCGTTCCTTCTTCGTTGTCGGCTGGATCGTAGATGGAATGCAGTGGGCACCAGGTCCCGGGATCGACTAGGTATTCGAGCCGCTGCCAGGCAGTGAGCTCGCCCTTCTTGTTCATATCTTCGGTAGCTTTGCCGGTATTTTTGACTCTTGCAATCTCCTGCGCCACCGCTTCTTCGATTTTTTTAAGTTCTTCAACATTGGCTTTGGCCTGCCTGGTGAGCGGTTTGCCGATGCTGGGCATCTCCTTGAAATAGGGGTGCAATGAGAAGCCGTAATCACCCATGTTGTAATCCTCCGTTTCTCAGTTGGTATATTCCTGCTTAAAAATCATCCCTCGATCGCGGACTAGCGGTTAGGCTGATATCCCAGTTCGATGTTGGCGATGATTTGCATATGGATGTTAGAAGTTCCCTCTAGGGTTTCAAACTGCTTGGCATCGCGCAGCCACCGCCCGCAGGGATACTCGGTAGAATATCCGTAGGAACCGTAGATCTTCATGGCCATGTTGGCGGCATGAACGGCTGCATTGCAACCGAATAGCTTTGCCATGGACGTGGCCTGTTGGTTGGGCAGATTATTGTCTTTCAGCCAGGCAGCATGATAAACCAAATATTTGGCGGCTTCATCTTCCAGCTTCATTTCTGCCAGTTGAGCCTGGATCATCTGGTATTTGCCGATCGGCTTACCAAACTGGGTCCGTTCATTGGCGTACTGGACAGCTCCTTCGAGGCAAGCCGCGGACAAGGCAGCCGCGCCGGTGGCACAACCCATGCGGGTATTGTTCAGCTGCCACATACAGATGGGGAAACCTTGATTGAGTGGACCCAAGAGATTTTCCTTGGGGACCACTGCATTTTCGAAGACCAATTCAGAGGTGGGCGCAGTCCACATACCGACCTTGGTATGGATCGGAATCCTGGTGATGCCGGGGGTATTATTGTAATCGATGATGAAGCAAGATAGTCCCCTGGGCCCCTTGCCCTTCTCGGTCACCGCATAGAGGAGGCCTACATCGGAAGTATGCCCTCCGGAAATCCACATCTTGGACCCGTTTATCAGCCAGTGGTCACCCATATCGGCGGCGAAAGTCCTCATGCTGGCAACGTCCGAGCCAGAGTTGGCTTCGGTAATGGCGAAGCTTCCCACTGATTCGCCGCTTACCAGGCCGGGGATATACTTTTGCTTCTGTTCTGCCGTTCCCCACTCATTGATGGTCATCGCCGGACCCCAACAGTTGCCGCTGATACTTAACCGCCATGATGTATGCACCTTGGCGATCTCATACAGGGCCAACACAGCTTCCATCCAGCCCATGCCATTGCCGCCGTACTCTTCCGGTATGCTCCAACCGAGCAGACCCAGTTCGCCCATCTTGGTTAGGATCTCCCGGCGGTAGTAATGATTCTCTTCATCTTGGTCAACATAGGGTGCTATTTCTTTCTCCGCAAAATTACGGGCCATATCCTGGACCATTTTTTGCTCATCTGTGAGTCTAAAATCCATTCCGATAGTCCTCCTATTGCTTGATACCCCACCTGGGGCAGAATGAATTTCCTTCCTTAATATAAGGATGCTATTCTATAATGGCCAGTGCCTGGCCCTCTACTACTGTGTCACCGACCTTCACCAGAATCTCTTTAACGGTTCCGGCGTCGTCACTGAACACTGGATTTTCCATTTTCATGGCTTCGATGATCATCAGTTCATCCTCATCGGTTACTGCCTGTCCGACTTCGATCATAATCTGAAATATTTTCCCTGCGATTGGGCTTTCTAATTTTGCCATGTGTGTTTCCTCCTATCAGTTGATTAGATTAATAATGATGGTTCCTGGTGCACGAATAGTTGCCGCTATTGCCTCCCTTCTATTGGGTATGTGTCTTTTTTTATAGAATAGCTCGGAATTTCAATACAAATACCATTTGTCGCAAATATCATGCCAGTTGAGAGGAAATTTGGGGTGGTATTGACAGTTGGTTTCATACGCTCTCATCAAACTAGAAACGATGGCGAATAAGATGAAGCCGGCAGAACCTTAATAGATCGATCATTTGGCCACTGATAACAAGGTATATGCATTAATCAAACAGACGCAAGTCAGCTGCTGAGATAGTGAAGCCTTCAGGGGGGACGAGCATTGTATATTTCCCCGCACAACTGTATGCCCAGGCAAACATTATTAGCTGGTAGTGGATAGTTACAGAACCAAGCTGCGTATCTACTCAAACCTGATTGCTGCACTGACTAGGGTACTGCCTGACGATGGGTATATATGAAGGGGAAAAACGCCTGCCCCAGTCAATCAGCCGACCCGGTTGAGGCCAGTCCCAAGCAGACAGGCTGAGGTGGCATATGTTTTGCATATTATTGGTCCAGAACGACATAAAGGGGGTGCGAAAAACCAGGTGTCGGAGTGTTGTGGTGTACATTTGATTGCTGGATTAAGCAAACGAGGTCCCGAGTATACTGATGTCATTTAACTAGTTGTAGGCGCAGTCATCTTGGCGACCAGCAGGCGTGACAGGGGATGTTGGATATGGACGCAACTATTGCAGTAGCAATTTTTCTGGTAACATACGCATTGATCATGTCCGAAAAGCTGCACCGGGCGGTAATAAGCTTGGCGGGAGCGATGTTGGTCATATTTTTAGGTGTTCTAACCCAGGAGGAGGCCATCAGGGGCATCGACTTCAACACCCTGGCCCTAATGCTGGGAATGATGATGATAGTAATTATCACCCGCCGCAGTGGCGTGTTCGAATATATTGCTATCAAGGCCGCCAAAGTGGCCAAGGGAGATCCAATCCGAATACTGGTGCTGATAACCACCATAACTGCTGTGTTATCGGCTTTTCTAGGCAGCGTTACGGTTGTCCTGCTGATGGTGCCAGTCACCATATCCATTTGCGACCGGCTCAATATCACTCCGCTGCCATTTTTATTGTGTGAAATCATAGGGTCCAACATTGGGGGTACGGCCACCCCGGTCGGCGATCCACCCAACATGCTCATCTATTCAGCCACCGATCTCCAGTTCATGGATTTCGTTTTCAACCTCACCCCATTGGTATTCGCTGTTCTGGCCGTAACCATCGCTTTGATAGCTGTCTTTTATCGACGCCGGCTGGTGGTTTCGGAAGATGATAAAGCCAAGGTAATGCAACTCGACGAGATGGCGGCTATAAAGGACTGGATGATTCTTAAAAAATCCCTGGTAGTATTGGCGTTGACCATCTGTGGGTTCTTTCTCCAGCAAATCATTGGATTGCACACCGGCACCATAGCGTTGAGCGGCGCCACGCTGCTGATGATAATCTCCGGGGAAGAGCCTGAAGATGTGCTTCTGTCAGTGGAATGGCCTACATTGTTCTTCTTTATTGGATTGTTCATTCTGGTCGAATCTCTGGTCAAGGTAGGGGTCATTGGGTACCTGGCCGAGGGCTCCCTGGCCCTGACCCATGGCGACTTTGCTCTGACGGCAATATTGATACTGTGGATGTCGGGCATTTTCTCGGCCTTTGTGGACAACATACCCTTTGTAACCGCCATGATCCCATTAATCAAAGAAATAACCCATCTGACCGGGATGCCTATCGACCCCTTATGGTGGTCCCTGGCTCTGGGAACCTGCCTGGGCGGCAACGGGACTTTGATCGGGGCTTCCGCCAATGTGGTGGTGGCAGGGGTCAGCGAGAAGCATGGGGTGCTGATTTCGTTTATGTGGTATTTGAAAATAGCATTTCCTTTGATGATACTATCCCTGTTGATGAGCACATTATATTTATACCTGAGGTATTTGATATAAAGCATCTTGGTGGGGCAGCAATGTTTATAGGTCAAAATAACCGGGGGCAAGGGGGGAAATGGGATGCTGGATTTCACTACAATGCAATATGCCGCCATGGGATTGATATGTGCAGCTATCGCGGTGGTATACGTCATAATGGTCCGTAAAGAGCTTCAGTAAAGTGAATTGATGGAGGAGGAACGACATGGAATCATTATCAGTAGCCCTGACGATCTATGCGCTGGGATTTATCATAACCTTTCTCATCGCAGTCATGATCAAGGTAATGATGTTTACGATCAGATTTTTCAACCGCAGAAAACCTGAGATCGAAGAAGCAAGTTAGAAGGAGAGGGTAGCTACATGGATCTAGTGACACTGTTTCAAGGAATCGGCACCCTGGTAATGGCGGAACCCAAGATAGCCATCGGTCGGATCGTATTGGTGCTTTTGGGTATGGTGCTGGTCTATATGGGGGCCAAGAGGTACTTAGAACCCCTGGTCATGATTCCGATGGGATTTGGCATGTCGGCGGTCAACGCCGGAATGCTCTTCCTGGAAGCCGGTAAAGTCGGGAATCTACTTATAGATCCGCTGGTAACCGAAACCTCGGCTTTGATGACTATTCTGCAAATCGATGCTTTCCAGCCGATCTACACATTTGCATTCAGCAACAATCTGATTGCCTGTGTTGTCTTCATGGGCATCGGGGTACTTTGCGATATCGGCTACCTGCTGGCTTTCCCTTTTACCAGCATGCTGATCGCCATGTTTGCTGAGCTGGGGACAATATTGACCTTCCCCATTGCAGTAAACCTATTTGGATTGAAAAACGAAGCTGCCGCCGCCATATCCATCGTCGGCGGGGCGGATGGGCCGTTGGTGCTGTTCTCATCTTTAATGTTGGCCCCGGAACTGTTTGTTCCAATCACAGTTATCGCCTACCTGTACCTAAGTCTGTGTTATGGCGGTTATCCCTACCTGATCCGCTTGCTGGTACCGAAGAATTTGCGAGGGCAGAAGATCAAGACCGCATCTCGCCCCCAGGTTACCTCCCAGGAAAAACTGATGTTCTCCATAATCGCCTGCACCGTGCTGTGTTTCCTGTTGCCGGCGGCAGCCCCCCTGTTGTTGTGCTTCTTCCTGGGGGTCGCTATCCGGGAGTCTGGTGAGAAGAACTATATCAGCCTGATCGAGTCCACATTCCTGTATGCGGCTACTTTTTTCCTCGGTTTTACCCTGGGTATATTGTGCGACGCCTATACCTTATTAAATCCCACTATTCTGCCGCTCCTTATCCTGGGGGTCATTGCCCTGGCTGTATCCGGAGTGGGGGGTATCATTGGTGGTTATGCGGTATACTTCATCAGTCACCGCAATTTCAACCCCACCATTGGAATCGCCGGGGTATCCTGTGTGCCGAGCACGGCCAAGATAGCCCAGCATGAAGTAACAGCAGCCAAGAAATCCACCCTGATCATACAATATGCGATGGGGGCCTGTGTCTGCGGGGTCATGACCAGTGCCGTATTAACCGGTCTCTACATCACCATCATCCCCATGCTCAGATAACAGTGTCCGAGTACTCACACACCTGTAGGGTTGAAGGCACAGGGATGTATAGTATGGAGACCTTACTTATTCCGCAGATGGACTTGAGTAGTGCCTAATGAAGCCTGACAGGAACTGGTGGCGGGATGTTCGAGGGATCATGGCACGTTGTTTGCGTACAAAGGTGGTATGGAAATAAATCCAGATAAGATATAGATGAGGGGGTGATCGGAAAAGGGTTTTAACGGAAGATTTTATGTCACTGCCAACCTTGTAATCAATATTCTTATGAAAAGGAGGCCGGAAATTGGGTAATTATCTCGACCTATATAAAGAGAAGCTGCGTACCGCAGACCAAGCAGTCCAAGTCGTTAAATCCGGTGATCACGTCTGGTATGGTCATTTCGCCATGGCGCCGCGGGCTCTGGACGAAGCCTTGGCGAAACGGGTGGGGGAACTGAAAGACATTTGGATTAAAGGGGTTTGTATCCTGTTTGATCCCAAAGTGGCTACCATGGACCCCGAGCATAAAACGTTTACTTACCACAGCGGCCATTTTAGCGCCCATGATCGCCATCTAGGCGATAAGGGGATGGACTTCTACCTGCCGGGCAACTACGGCCAGTGCCCCTGGAACGTCAGGATGGGCAATTACGGTCCCATCTCGGTAGCTATGATAATGACCACCCCCCCAGATGCAAACGGATACTTCAATTTTGGAACCTCTTGTTCCTATGCCAATCTGATCTGCGAAACCGCTGATATAGTTATCCTGGAAGTAAACGATCAGGTGCCTTGGTGTATGGGTGGGGAGCAGGAGACCATCCACATCTCCCAGGTTGACTATATTGTGGAAAACCATGCCCCCATGATCGCCTTCCCGTCACAGTTTGCAGTTTCAGAGGCGGAGCAGAAGATCGCTTCCTTGATAATCGACCAGTTAGAGGACGGAGCTACGCTCCAATTCGGTATAGGGGCGATGCCCTCCATGATCGGCAAGATGATCGCCGAAACCGATCTAAAAGACCTGGGGATCCATTCCGAAATGATGGCCGATTGCTTTATCGACCTGGTGGAAAAAGGAATAGTCACCGGCGCCAAGAAAAATATCGATAAAGGCAAGATCACCTACACCTTTGCCCTGGGATCCCAGAACCTGTATGACTTCATCGATCGCAATCCGGTTTGTGCTACCTACCCCGTAGACATAACCAATTCGCCCGCCAGGATGGCCATCAACGACAAATTGATGTGCATCAACAATGCGGTCGAGATCGATCTGTTCAGCCAGATAAACTCGGAATCTTCAGGATTCAGAAATATTTCCGGCACCGGTGGCCAACTTGATTTTACCATAGGTGCCATGTATTCCAAAGGCGGAAAACCTTTTATCTGCATGACCTCTACCAAGGTTCAGAAAGGCCAGACCGTGTCCCGTATTGTACCCACCCTGAGTCCTGGCTCTATCGTTACCGTACCCAGGACCTTCGCCCCATATATAGTAACTGAATATGGTATCGCCAACATGCAGGGCAAGTCCACTTACCGCCGGGCGGAGCTGCTCATAGACCTAGCTCATCCCGATTTCCGGGATGACCTGATCCAGGCCGCACAACGGCAAGGGATCTGGACCAGGAGTAACAAGATCGATTAGACCGATGGTTTTTAGTTAATAATGAGGGGGAATCTCTAGATGGTCATATTTTGGGTTGTACTGTATTTTGCCATCACCACTGCCATAGGCTTCTACATGATGAGGCAGAAAAGCTCCCTGGCTGGTTTTTTCGTTGCCAAGAAGGAGTTGGGTGCTCTTTTAATAGTCCCCCTGCTGTTTTCCGAGATTATCGCTGGTGCCGGTACGGTTGGTAATGCCGCCCAGGCTTTTGGCTTCGGAATATCGGCGGTATGGGTCAACTGGGGCATGAGTATCGGCTGTGTGTTGGTTCTACTGACCGCGGCCAAGTTCTACCGGGTTATCGGCAATAAGTTCAATTCAGTATCGGTACCCCAGGTTTATGCAGCCAGGTTTGATGCTAAGACCAGAATAGTAATGATGATCACGCTGGTTTTAGTATACGCTATCCTGTTTGCCATGCAGCCAGTGGCCGCGGGCAACATTCTGTCACCCCTGCTGGGCGTCGACAAGACAATGATCACATGGATCTTAGGAATTCTTTTCATAGTTCTGTGTATTACCGGCGGGATGAAGGGTATGGCCTGGATGAACGCGCTTCATACTATCGTAATGTATGTCGGACTTGGTTCGGTCGCGTATGTGGCCGTAAAATGGGCTGGCGGTTTCAGCGGATTGCAGGCCAAGCTACCGGCGACCTATTTCCAGATGGATCAGCCCGACCTGCTGACCATGGCCGGCTGGGTGGTTGGTACCGCACTGTCGTTCTACGCAGCATCGGTGCTGATAGCATGTATCTTTGGAGCCAGGGATGAGAAAGCCTATAAACTGGGATTCAGTTATGCCGCCGTGTTGACATTCATTTTCGCGTTATTCCCCGCTTTGATTGGGATGGTTGGTAAGGCGATGCTGCCGACCGCGGCGAGCGGAAGTATCCTCTATACAGTAGCCAATCAATTGGGACCGGTCTTTGCGGTTCTGGCCTCCATGGGTATACTGGCTGCGATCCTATCTACTGCACCAGCTCTGCTGCTGCTGACCAGTACCATGCTCAGTGAGGACGTGTACAAGTTATTCAGGCCAAACGCAGATGAAGCAGAACGGCTTAAGTTTTCCCGTATATCCATGGCAGTACTTGGTATTGCAGCCACCTATTTTGGTATGCAAGCTGGTTCCATACTGGCTCAGATGGCAGGTGCCTTCCAAATCCGGGCCATCGCGGGCTTGGTGTTATTGGTGGCCATATACTGGAAACGTGTGGACAGCCGAGCGGCCTTTTGGTCAATCCTCATCGGCGGTCTGGTTGCGGCGGGTTGGCATTTCGGCGGTAATCCCTATGGGGTTACTTCTCTGTGGCCCTCGCTGGCGATTGGCGTTCCCATCCTGGTTATCCTTACCCTGATGGCACCCAAGCCGGTGTCCGACGGGTATGAAGTGTATGAAGAGTGCTTGGCTGAGGCACATGCGGCCGGGAAAATATAGTTGTTGATGATGAGGTAGGGGTTTTGGCACTTAAGCGATAGTGGGCAGCTTGGTGTCAGCAGGCAGGTCTGGGGGTGCAACGCACCCCGGGTCCTGCCCCAGATCCCCAACCAAGTTTCGGGAGTGAGTCCATGTACCCAGGATGTCGATACCCTGCCAGGGAAGCCGTGTGATATGTGAGTTAATTATGTGTCTATTTCCCTAAATCGGCCGCCGATTTGTCAGTGGAGCATGGATTATTGTGAAATGTGTAACAAAAGACTTGAAGGAAGGTTTTATACAATGTCATACCGCGAAAAGGATTACCAATTCATCAAGGTTAGTATCGAAAATGACATAGCTATCGTCCAGTACAATCGCCCTGAGGCCTTGAACGCGGCTAACGCCCAGTTGGTGATGGAGCGTAATGATGCCATCTACCAGGCTGGGATCGATCCAGAAATTAAAGTGTTGATAATGACCGGCAACGACAAGGCATATAGTGCCGGCGGTGATTTGGCCGCTATGGTCAATTACGGGGTCAAAGATGCCCGTGAGTTTGCTGACAAAGTTATGGCCGCCAGCCTGGCTCTCACCAATCTGCCTAAACCGACCATTGCCATGATAGCTGGCTTCTGTTTTGGAGGCGGCTTCGAAAACGCACTCAGCTGCGATCTGCGTATAGCTGCTGACAACGCCAAGTTTGCCCTGCCTGAAATAAATGTGGGTATCTACCCCGGAGCGGGAGCAACCCAGAGGTTGCCCCAGCACGTTTCTCTATGTAAAGCCAAAGAACTGGTATTTTTGGGTGAAACCTTCGATGCCATGACCGCATTGGAACTGGGTTTGGTCAACAAGGTTGTGCCGCTGGCAGAGCTGCGGGAAACCACCATGGAATTGGCCCGTAAACTGGCCAAGAAACCGGCATTTTCATTGAGAATGGCTAAAGAAGCCCTTAATTCGGCTTGGAGTACCAGCTTGGAAAAGGGCATGCAGATCGAAACTCATGGCTGGGCTATGACTTATGGTACTAAAGATGCGAAAGAGGGCATGCACGCATTCCTGGAAAAACGCAAACCGGTCTATTCCGGTGAATAGTGATTAGGAGGAATTAATAGTGGAATTTAAATATAATGTACGCGATCTTAAATTTATATTAAAAGAATGGCTCCCCACCGAAGAAGTATTAGCCTGTGACCGATTCAAGGAATACTTTGGGATTGAAGATGTCGATCCGATCCTGACCGAAGCATACAAGGTTGCGCGTGAAGTGGTCAGCCCCATCAACGCCGAAGGAGATAAAAACCCGGTACGTTTTGAAGATGGAGTGGTAATCAGCCCTCCCGGCTACAAGGAAGTATTCCAGTTCCTGCAGAAAAATGGCTGGGGTTCCAGCAGCGAATGTATCGAACTTGACGGCGGCATGCCGCTGGTGCTGTACAAGGCGTGCGCCGAGATGATTGCGGCCGCCTGCCCGGCTATGGGTTCCAACATCAAATTGACCTCGGGAGCGGCCAATCTGATCATAGATTTTGGAACCGAGGACGACAAGGCCAGGTTCCTGCCCAAAATGCTAAGTGGCGATTGGCAGGGGACCATGAACCTGACCGAACCTTCCGCCGGCTCTGATGTGGGTGACGCCCTGGCCCGCTCTTATCCGACCGACGATCCCCGGATATGGAAGATAAAAGGAACCAAGATGTTCATCACCGCCGGTGATGGTTCCATCTGCGAGAACACCATCCATATGGTTTTGGCCCGCCCCCCGCAGGGAGCTAAAGGATCGGCTGGTTTGGGCCTCTATATCGTGCCCAAGTACTGGGTCAATGAAGACGGCAGCATGGGCAAATTCAACGACGTAACCACTATCGCCATCGAGCACAAGATGGGCCTCAACGGTTCGGCCACCTGCATGTTGAACTTCGGAGAAAATGATGAGTGTTACGGGATCATGGTCGGTCCGGCGCCCGATGAAAAGGGGCGTTCCAAAGGCCTCGCCATGATGTTCAACATGATGAATGAATCCCGCATCGGTACCGGTCATAATGCCAACAATCAAGCTTCGGAAGCATATGCCCTGGCGTCCCAATACACTACCGAACGCGTCCAGGGGTACATCAAGGGACAGAGGGTGGCCATAGTCAAACATTCCGATGTCAGAAGAATGCTCCTGGATATGAAGGCCCATACCGAAGGGATCCGGGCCATGATTTTCAAGGGATTCTATAATCTGGACATCGCTGGGAACTCCTCCGACAAGGCCAAAGCGAAGGAATGTGCTGATATTGCCGCCATTTTAACTCCCCTGGTGAAATGCTATGGCAGTGAGACCGCCGTCCTGATGACCGCGGAAGCCATCCAGTGCCTGGGCGGGGTGGGATATACCAAGGAATACCCGGTTGAGCAATACATGCGGGATTCCAAGGTGCTGACCATCTGGGAAGGTACCTCTTTTATTCACGGCAATGATCTGGTGGGCCGCAAGATGACCATGGACAACGGGCAGCCGTTCCAAAAATTCATGGCCAGTATCAAATCCTTCATCGACGACAACAAGGCCGCCGCTGGTTTCGAAAAGGAAATGGCAGTATTGGAACGGGCTTATGATGCTGCGGCGGAGATCCAGCAACTACTGGAAGCCTGGCGGGCCAACAAGGAAGAGAAAGGCGAACTGATTAACCTCTTCGCAATTAGAACCCTGTTCATTTTTGCCCAGTTGTACGTGGCCATGTGCCTGGTGGACCAGGCTTTGGTGGCTCAAAAAACCATAGCTCAATTACCGGCAGACCATTATGACATGAACTTCTACCTGGGCAAGGTAGCCAGCGCGCGTTACTACGTCAAGAATTCCCTGCCCAATGTCTTTACCCTGGCCGAGGTAATCAAAACCGCCGATACCAGTGTTTTGGAAGTACCTGAGGATGCTCTGGTCATAAATTAAATTACTGCAAGAAAGGGGAATAGTCATGAGAGAAATATATCTGGTGGAAAGTGTTCGTACCGGCATCGCCAAAGCCGGCAAGAATTCATGGTTTGCCAATCTGCGGGCGGACGACATGGCCGGCTTGGTCATGAATGAAGTCATGCGCCGCACCGGTTTGGAGGACAAGAAAGAGCAATTGGATGGGGTAATCATTGGTGGTACTGCCCTGGTCAATGACATGGCCAGCAATATCGGGCGCTACTCGGTGATTATGGCCGGTTTCCCCTACAGCGTGCCTGGTTGTACTGTAGACCGGTTCTGCTCCTCCGGGGTGCAGTCCATTTTCAATGCCATAGCCGAAATCAATACCGGCTGGTCTGATCTTATCCTGGCCGGCGGTGTGCAGCACATGACCCATGTCCCCATGGGATTTGGCAATCTGCATAATCCCCGTCTAGGTGAATTCACCGACGAAAATGCCAAAAACATGGGCTGGACCGCGGAAATGGTGGCTCGTAAATACGGCATTACCCGTGAGGAACAAGATCAGATGGCGTTCGAAAGTCACGCCAAGGCCCACGCTGCCACTGAGGCCGGCTTATTCAAAGATGAGATACTGCCGATCGAAGTTGATGCTCCACAGAAGGATGGCAGTACCAAAAAGATGGTCGTGGATCGGGACCAGGGGATAAGGCCGGATACAACTATGGAATCTTTGGCGAAGATGGAACCGGTCTTTCTGAAGGATGAATTGGCTACCGTTACCGCCGGCAATGCCAGTCAGACCAATGATGCTGCCGCCATGGTGTTGGTAGCCAGCGGCGAGAAATGCAAAGAACTTGGATTGAAACCCAAAATGAAGCTGGTGGGATACAAAGCCATCGGTTGTGACCCAGTATATATGGGAATCGGGCCGGCCATCGCTATACCCGCAGTTTTAAAACAAGCAGGCATGACCATGGACCAGATTGACCTGTGGGAGATCAATGAGGCCTTTGCTTCCCAGGCGGTTTATTGCACCAAGGAATTGGGCATCCGTAATCACCCGTTGTTGAATCCAAGGGGCAGCGGAATTGCCCTGGGTCATCCCCTGGGCTGCACCGGAGCCAGGATTGTTACCACACTAATGCGGGAAATGCCTGAGTATGGGGCTAAATACGCGGTGGAAAGCATGTGCGTTGGCCATGGCCAAGGTGTTGCCGCCATCTGGGAATGGGTCGGTTAAGGAACGTTAATAGGCAAGGAACTGTGCTGGCGGCTCATTTTCGAAACAACTATGCTCCAATCAATGCAAATGCCCTGTCGGCCGCCCGTACATCCTTTTTCAAGTATCACTGAAGTGTTAATTTTTATGAAGGAGGAAAACAAAAATGGCAGTAAACAAGATAATGGTTATCGGAGCCGGATTCATGGGAGCTGGAATAGCTCAGGTCGGAGCCCAGGCCGGGTATGAGATGGTTCTCTATGACATCGCCCCGGCAGCAGTGGACAAAGGTATAGCTGGGGTAAAAAAGCTGCTGGCCAAGAAGGTAGATAAAGGCAGTCTGACTCAGGAAGCGCTGGATGCCACCATGTCACTTATCAAACCGAGTACATCGCTGGACGATGCCGCCGATGTAGACCTGATCATTGAGGCCGTCTATGAGAACGCTGAACTGAAGAAAGACATATTCTCCAAATTGGACGCAATCTGCAAACCCGAGTGCATTTTGGCTACCAATACCTCGTCGATCCCCATCACCTCCTTGGCTGCTGCAGTAAAAAGGCAGGACAAATTCATCGGCATGCATTTCTTTAGCCCGGTGCCGGTCATGAAGTTATGCGAACTTATCCGGGCCATAAAGACTTCCGACGAGACCATCGAGGTGGTAGCGGAAGTTGCTCAGAAGATGGGCAAGGTGACTGTAGTAGCCAAAGACGTTCCCGGTTTCATCGTCAACCGCATCAACTCTGCCATGAGATGCGAAGCCTACAAATGCCTGGAAGAAGGCGTAGCCACCGTCGAAGATATCGATAAGGCAATGAAGAATGGTGCCAACCTGCCTATGGGTCCCTTCGAGCTGGCTGATTTCGTCGGACTGGATGTCAACTTCAGTGTGCTATCCACCTTGTATGCAGGTTACAAAGATCCCAAATTTGCCCCCAATCTGACTTTGGAGAAACTGGTCACCTCTGGCGACCTGGGCCGCAAGACTGGCAAGGGCTGGTATGATTATACCAGCGGGGAGAAGAAACCCAGAACCGACGTCAAATTCTAACCGTCTGCCTGGATAGAGACGGCAGCTGGCAGGCAAGTCCCGGTGCAGTGAAATGAGCTTGGTTTAGTATTTCCAACGAGGTCACGGTTATGGTCTGCCCGCCCCCCCGGGCAGGCTGCAGCCGATGACCCAGCGGCACCGGACAGTGGAAAGGAGGTTGTCATTGTTGTCGTATAGGGACAAAGAATATAACACCATGTTGGTCACGGTGGAAGATCACATCGCTACCGTGCAGTTCAATCGACCAGACGTAATGAACGCCATAAATAATGAAGTCAACCGGGAGAGAGTAGAGATATTTACCGCCCTGGGGCAGGACCCGGATGTCCGGGTAGTGATCCTGACTGGCGGGGAGAAGGTCTTCAGTGCTGGTGGTGATCTACCCGCCATCTCCCAATATGGGATAGTTGAGGCCCGGGCCCATGCCGACCTGAACTGTGCCGGGCAGAGAGCCCTGGCCGACATGCCCAAACCGACCATAGCAGCTGTAGCAGGTTATGCCATGGGCGGAGGGGCCGAGAATGTTTTACTGTGTGACCTGCGGATTGCGGCGGAGAATGCCAAGATCGCATGTTCTGAAATCAACGTCGGCATCTTTCCTGGCGGAGGTGCTACCCATCGGCTGGTGCAGAATATATCGATGTGCAAAGCCAAGGAAATGCTCTTTTTCGGGGGTATTATAGATGCCCAGACAGCCTTGGAACTGGGCTTGATAAACAAAGTCGTGCCGCTTCCTGATCTGATGAGTACAGCCCAGGAATGGGCGCAAAGACTGGCTCAGAAGCCACCTTTTACATTGAAGATGCTCAAAGCCGTCATCAATGCTAATTGGGGCGCCGACAATGAGACAGCCATGCGGGTCGAACAGGATGCCTGGTCGGCCATATTCGGCAGCGCGGATGCCAAGGAAGGCATGAGAGCCTTTGTGGAGAAAAGGAAACCTGAATACACGGGCAAGTAAATCCAAGCATAACTTTGCCCCGAGTCGAATAGGAGGGATAAGATGCGCGAAGTTGTAATAGTCGATATAGCCAGAAGTGCTATCGGCACCATGGGCGGCAGTCTAAAAAATGTCAAACCCATCGATTTGGTATCCCAGGTGGCACGGGCAGTGGTTGATCGCAATAAGGCTAAAATAAAACCGGAAGACTATGATTATGTGATCCTGGGACAAGTGAAGCAGAACACCGTATGCGCCAATATTGCCCGCAATCTGGTGCTAAATATTGGCCTGCCGGAGTACGTGCCGGCCACCACGGTTACCATAGCATGCGGCTCCGGTCTGCTGTCCATGCTGGAAGCAGGCGAGTTCATAAAAAATGGCTTTGCTGATATTGTACTGGCGGGCGGCGTGGAGTCTATGAGCACTGGCGAGTTCTTCTTAAGCGGAAAAACCAACCAGGCTTTGGGTACCAATAATGTAACGCTGATGGATTCTATCATCGCCGGCGGCCCCGGTGGCGCACCGGTTGAACGGTACGGCAACATACCGATGGGCAATACTGCCGAGAATCTGGTTGATATTCATCAAATACCCCGCGAGGAACAGGATGAATTTGCACTAAGAAGCCAACAATTGGCCTGCAAGGCGATAGCCAACGGTGATTTCGAAAAGGAGATAGTCCCGGTAAAGTATGTAAAAGCCGATGGCAGTGAGGCTGTGTTTAAGGTAGACGAGTATCCCAAGAAAGATGCCAGCCTTGAATCCATGGCTAAATTAAAGCCGGTATTCAAGAAAGACGGTACCATTACCGCAGCCAATTCTTCAGGTCGCAACGATGGATGTGGTATCGCCATCCTTATGTCCAAGGAAAAAGCCGATGAACTTGGTATTAAACCCAGGGCAACCTTGGTTGCAGGAGGAGTTGCCGGGGTAGACCCGTCAATAATGGGCCGCGGACCGGTTCCCGCAGTAGAGATAGCGATGGGAAAGGCTGGTTTGAAGCTGAAAGATATGGATCTAATAGAGCTAAACGAAGCCTTTGCCGGCCAGAGCTTGGCTGTCTACAGAGAATGGCAGCAAAATTGGGAGGTTGACCGGAATTGGTTGGATGAACACGTCAATATGTTTGGTGGAGCTATCGCCCTGGGACATCCTCTCGGGGGCAGTGGTGCCATATTAGCGGCCAAGCTGATAAACGGCTTGGAGAGAACCGGGGGCCGATATGGATTGGACACCATGTGCTGCGGCGGCGGAATTGGTGTTGCCGGTATCTTTGCAAAAGTAGATTAATAATCGGAAAGCGAGGGATTACTATGCAAGATGTGGTGATAGTAAGCGCAGCACGAACACCACTGGGTTTGTATATGGGTTCATTAGCGGATCAGCGGTCTCAGGATTTGGCTGCCCATTCGATGAAAGAAGCTATGGCCCGGGCCGGATTCGATTCGGCCGAGATCGATATATGCATATATAGCGAGGCCAAACAAAGCAGCTTTCCGGCCAATGTAGGCCGGCATGGCTGGTTGCTGGCCGGACTATCCGAGGATGCCGGCGGATTCACCATGAATACCCTATGTGGCGGTGCTATCCAGACAATGGTCAGCGGCTTCAACAAGATCGCTGCCGGCGAATACCAGGCAATCATGGCGGGCGGTATCGAGACCAACAGCCAGGCCCAATATTACTTGGTGCATCCACGCTACAAATTGGGGCCGGATAATCTGTGCTTCCATGATTCAAAGGTGGATGTGGAGATAAACGCACAGCCGTCTTCGATTTACGGCGAATTGAGTTCAGCACGTATCGCGGACACGATCGCCTTCAATAACGGCTTAAACCGCATGGCTATCGATGAGTACGCCTATGGAAGCCGGGAGAGGGCCATCACCGCAATTAAGAACGGGGTAATGAAGGAAGCTATAGCCCCTGTCACCAAAAAAGTCAAGAAGGCTGAGGTCTTGGTCGACAATGACCAGGGCGCCCAGCTGGAATCAGTGGATAAGTTATTAGTCAAACCGGCTATTTATCAGGGGGGTACTGCGACCGATGGTAACACGGCACCCTTGGCAGATGGTTCCGCCAGCTTGATAATGCTTTCCGCAGATAAGGCAGCCAAATTAGGTGTCCAGCCCCTCGGCAAGATAGCAGGCTTTGGGATAGCTGCCGGGAATCCCCAGTTGCTGGACAAGACCTCGGCTAAGTCGATCCAAAAAGCGCTGCAGATGGCAGGAGTGACGCTTGAAGAGGTGGATTTCATCGATTATCATGAGCCCTCGGCAGCCTATGGATTGTCGTTGGCTCGTCTCCTGGGCGATGCCAGCCAGAAGGCCAATGTCGATGGCGGGAGCCTGGGCTTCGGACATGCAGGAGCTGCTACTGGCGGGGCGCTGGTGGTCAACATGCTTTACCGGTTGCAGCGCACCGGAGGCACTTATGGACTGGTTAACGTAGGCGCCTTGGGCGGACAGGCATTATCTATTGTGGTAAAGAACTGAGCAAGGCCTTTTACAGAGAATTGGAGAATTCAGAACTGAATATAACTTGCCAAAAAAGACCCCTTGAGGGTCTTTTTTGGCCACCAGGCACAATTATTGCGTTTACTTATTGTTGCCTGCATGTATAGCACAGCCCCAGGCCGTCACTGATGAAAAGCTAAGGAGGTTGGATGATATAAGTTACCGGGATAAGCATTACAATACTATACAATTGTCTATCGAAGACAGTGTGGCGATTGTCCGATTCAACCGCCCAGAGGCCATGAATGCCTTAAACCTGGAGATGGCGCGTGAACGCAATGAGATTCTGGCTGCTATCATCGATGACCGTCAGATAAATGCGGTCATATTAACCGGAGGTGATAAGGTATTCTGTGCCGGCGGAGATCTGGCTACATTTGTAAAATTTGGTGTGATAGAAGCGCGGGAACACGCAGAGCGAATTATTGTCGGAGAAAGGCTGCTGGCGAACTTTCCAAAGCCGACAATTGCAGCCGTAGCTGGTTTCGCTCTAGGTGGCGGCATGGAGATGGTTTTAATGTGCGATTTGCGGATTGCGGCCACTACGGCCGGATTTGGCCAGCCGGAAATCAATGTGGGCATCATACCAGGGGCTGGTGCTACCCAACGGTTAGTCCAGCACACATCGATTTGCAAAGCCAAAGAGATGATCATGTTGGGTGAGACTATCGATGCTGCAACCGCTTTGGAGTACGGGCTCATCAACCGTATCGTACCGGTGGAAGAATTACTCGACACTGCCCGGGAATGGGCCCAAAAGCTATCGCGCAAGCCGCCTCTTGCCCTCAATATGGCCAAGAGAACCATTAACAATGCCTGGAACTGCGACATCGAGACCGGGATGGCGATGGAAGCCGATGCATGGGGTCTTTTGTACGGTACCGAAGATCAGAAAGAGGGAATGAGTGCGTTTCTGGAAAAACGGAAACCACTCTTTAAAGGCCGATAGGCATCCTCACTGATGCACAGCACCGGACATGGCAGCCTCCTTTCCTGTCATTGGAGGCATAGGCTGATTACGTGGTCAGGTTATTTTTGATATGAGGTGAATATCCATGTTGAGATCTCTTTTCGAACCGATAGCCATCAACCAAACGGAGATCAAGAACCGCATCGTATATCCCGCCCTCAATCTGTTGTATTCCTGCGATGGTCACCTTACCGATCGCCATGAAGGCTTTTTTCGAGAGCGGGCCAGGGGTGGCGCCGGGATTGTTACTGTAGGCCCGGTTGGAATTGGCTTTTCAGGTTCCAATCCCTCGACTCTGCGTATCGGATCGGATTCTGATATCCCTGCCTTTGCTTCCTTGGTGAAGACCATCCAGAGTCACGGGGCTAAGGCATGGATACAATTGTTCCATGCCGGAGCTTATCTGCGGACTCCTCAATCGAGTGGTCGTCAGGGCCTAGCTCCATCGGCAATATACAATAGTTATAGTAAAAACACGCCCAGGGAAATGACCCTTGAGGAGATACATTGTGTCCAGTCGGCATTCGTGACCTGCGCTGAACGGGCTCAGCAGGCAGGTTTTGATGGGGTTGAGATTATTGGCTCGGCCGGGTACCTGGTCAGCCAGTTCCTGTCACCGCTTCGCAATAGGCGGAGTGACATTTATGGGGGTAGCTTTGACAACCGGGTGCGCTTTGTCCGGGAGATAATAGAGCTGATGCGAGCTCGACTGGGACATAACTATCCAGTGACCATCCGTCTATCGGGGAATGACTTCATGCCCGGCGGCAATACCGATTCGGAGACTCCAGCAATAGCCCGGGTGTTGGAAAGCGCGGGAATAGATGCTTTCAGTGTTACCGGTGGGTGGCATGAGTCCCGCGTTCCCCAGCTGACTGCGGCACTGCCAAGAGGTGGCTTTGCTTATTTGGCTCAGAATATCAAGGCCGATACTGGAGTTCCCATCATAGCTTCCAACCGCATATCGGACCCTTTTACCGCTGCCAGGATGATCAGAGAGGGCTGGGCTGATATGGTCAACCTGGGCAGGGTGTTACTGGCCGATCCTTACTGGCCCGTTAAAGCCCAAAGCGGCCATAGTGAATATATAAGACCTTGTGTGGCTTGTATGCAGGGATGCATGGATGAACTAATGGCAGGGCGGCCGGTAAAATGCAGCGTAAATGCCCGGGCTGGATTTGAGAGCATCCGCAAAACAGACCACACTGACCAACCTAAGCGAATTATGGTAATCGGGGCGGGACCGGCTGGAATGGAAGCCGCTTATCGGGCAGCTCAAGCTGGGCACCAGGTTGCTTTATTTGAGAAGGAAGAACGGATCGGCGGGCAATTGTGGGTTGCCTCTGCGCCGCCTCATAAGCAAGAGCTGATCAAGCTGGTCGATTATTATCAGGCCATTCTGCCGCTATATGGGGTCGAGGTGTATTTAAATACAGAAGTCGATATTGATATGATCAAACTGCACTGCCCTGACCATGTAATCGTCGCGGAAGGTTCGGAAGCTATTAATCCGTTGATGGAAGGAATAGCTAAGGATCAGGTTGCCTCGGCCTGGGATGTTTTGAAAGGCGAGGTCTTATTGGGCAATAAAGTGGTCATTGTCGGTGGAGGTGCGGTCGGATTGGAAACAGCCCTTTTTATAGCCCAGCAGGGTACCATAGATTCGGCAACCCTCTATTTTATGTTTAAGTATGGAGCGGAAGAGCCGGACAAACTTCACCGATTATTGTTCCATGGCAACAAAGAGGTGACCGTATTGGAAAAGGGACAGGAGATCGGCAAAGGCATAGGCAGGTCTAGTCTCTGGGGTCTAAAGAGTGAGTTGCAACAACACGGAGTAAACATCATTACCGGGGTGGAAGACGTGTCCTTTAGGAGTGGTATTGTCGATTTTGTGGTGGATGGCGAGCACCGCCAGACTTTTGCAGACTCCGTAGTAACTGCCTGTGGTTCGAAGCCCGTGACCAAGATAACGGATGTACTGGCAGAACAAGGAATCGCTTGTTCTGTAATCGGCGACAGTTCAGGCGGAAGCAGCATCGGTGAAGCGATTCACCAAGCCTATTTGGCCGTGATGAACATCAGCCGAAAACTATGAGTAGGCTTTGAGAAGCTTGATGTACCCGAATTAATACAAGTGTATGGGCAACCGGACAAATTCTAGACGTCAAGTGAGGGGGAGTTTTCCCTCCCAACCGATTGGACAAGCAGATTGTGGGGTGACGATGCCAGGTGAGTCGTTTGATAATGCTCCAGGCAACTTATTGATGCGAACTTATGGGCAATTGTAAATATAAGGACCTTTAATTCCAACGCTCCAGAGCTGGTATGAAAAAAGGTTTCAATGCCGCCACAATTTTTGGTGACTGGCATCGTATTTGCATTAAATATGGTTGGCAACTAATACTCCTCTCCTCATTGTTCTACTGTTCCGTGGTAGGTACGGAATTATTATCACGGAACAGTTGACATCCTTTTTAGAAGATTCCAGCTTAGCGGCTTGGGGTTACCTCCGGGAAAGGGTTGGTTACCACAGTAAGGCTGGCCGATTGTTATCAATAGTCAGATGCCAGCAAAAAAGGCAAGATATAAGCCAAACGGTCCCGGCAATTGCGCCGGGATACGCATTTCCAGGTGGCACACGATTTATTTTAGCTTGGATATTAATCTATAATCCTTTGTTTTTCCCCAATAGAGTTTGCTGCAGTGGGGGATGCAGAGCAGGGACTATGGGCAATGAATAATGGACGGGGGTAGAGAAAAGATGGATCGAGAGCAATTGTTAGGTGGTTGGCGACTAGTCTCCTTTGTTTACGAGTCAGATGATGGCAGCCAGTTCTTTCCCTATGGGCGGGAAGCCAAGGGATTGATTATTTATGAGGCCGGTGGCTGCATGTCCGCAGTGATAACCCGGTCGGATAGGGTCCGCCTGTCGACCGAAGACTTCGGTCTGCTGCCTGATCATGAGAAGATAGCGCTGGCTAAGGGATTCATGAATTATGCTGGCACATACGAAGTCCTGGAAGACCGCATCATGCATCATATAGAAATAGGCTACTTTCCCAACTGGGCGGGAACCACATTCATCCGCTTCCCATCCGTCCACGATGATTATCTTACCCTGACCACCCCGCCGGCATATTTAAGGGGCAAGCACTATACTGGACGTCTGGTGTGGCAAAAGGTGCAGCCTTCCAATGAGTCAACTGTATAGATTAGCCGGAATCACACGGACAGTATAGACAAATAATGATGATAATAGAGAACGATGATATCCAGGGAGGAGTTGTGTTTGTGAATGGGATAGGGATCGAAAACAGGGGATTAGATCAGGGATTTTTTAACGCCATCTGCAGCAACTACCTGGACCGCCATCCAGTGTTGAGTACTCTAGGGATACAGACATTGTACATGGGCGAAGGGATTACCGGGATTAAGATCTGCCCAGGTCCGAAATACTCCTCAGCTGGCAATAGAGTCCATGGTGGAATAATCGCTACTTTGGTCGATGTGGCCATGAGCCGGGCGTCGTTGACCATTACCGGGAGGTTGTGCCGGACTGTCGATATCCATCTGACTTATATGGCTCCGGCCATCGAGGACACTGAGCTTATAGCTGAAGCGAAAGTAATTCAAGCCATGCCGTCTTTGGTGGCAGTCGAAGGTACAGTCGTCGACGAAACAGGGCGACTTATTTTAAAGAGCACGGGGTCTTTTATTATCGATAGGAAATATCCTGCCGTTTGGGAATTAAAGATTTAATTTGCCTTAGTGCCGCCATCAATACTGGACGGCACTGTTGATTCCGCAAAGGTTAATCTGGAGTGGTCTCATTTTTTCGATCGTGAAGATGCTGGAGTATGTTGATTCTCCCTTTGTGCCGGAGTTTGGAGGCCGCCAATGCCTCCAAATAGTAGTCATATTGTGAACGATCAAATCTTGTGATCTCAGGATGCCAATTGGTTTTCTGCTCAAGTGTTATAAACAGCAGTTCACAAATCGCAATGAGCAATCCGGTATAAATAAGCAACCGCTTCTGCAGACTTAAGTTTTCCGATACCATTACAGCTAGAGTATAACCGTGAAATAGGTTCTCCCGCACCGAATAGACAAACCTCGCCATCCTAAAAACCAGATCAAGGTGCTCATCAGGACTTAAACTGTTGCAGTTCATTATTTGCTCATATCTCTGGCGAAAATTCTGCTGCTCCTGAAAGTAGTACGTATCTGTGGGTATATCCATGAGGATGGCTACTGGATTATCCAAGCCTTTCAGCTCCTCTTTGAATAGATCATCGAACCGTCGGGGGGCTTCCGGCCCTAGCAGATCATAACAGAAATGGAGCATGGCCTTGATAGCCTTTGGGGGATTTATCGATTCGACTGCATCCTTTGCCCATGCTTCAAGCCGCGAATCCCGCAGAGTAGATTGCCAATCAATTGCACCTAGAGTCTCACAGGTATAATAGGCTTGTATGAATGATGAAGACCAGAGCAATCCTCGTCTGCCGGGATTTCCCTCATCCTGGGTTGTATAAATCAGGTTCTTGGTCCAGTTATGCATAAGGTATAGCTGATTGATCTTGATTTGGGTCTTATCGTCGAATAAATATACCATATACTCGCTCCTCTACATTCTAACTAGACGGGCCATCCAGTTTGACTAAATCCCATTACCTAACAGTCCTTTTGGTTCTGCTACAATTAGTTTTATCCGATCGTGATGAAGCCTATTATGTTTGGCTTAATCCCTCTACTTGTTGGCTTGACTGTGATCTATCGACCTTTGAACGAAGGGGGCCTCTTTTCTCGTAAAGCGGCTATTCCCTCCCGCATATCCTGCGTGGAGGCGCAGATAACCTGGGCCATGGCCTCGAACTCCAGACTGCTATCGAGATCATTGTTCAGTCCCTGGTAAACAGCCTTCTTTATCAACCTGGCTGCAACCGGGGCGTTATTGGCTATCTTTACAGCCAGGTCCATGGCGAATGCCTCCAGGTCGTTGGTTTCCGACACATGGTTTACCAGGCCGATGTCCAAGGCTTGGTGGCCATTGAGTACTTCTCCGGTAAGAAACATTTCCAATGCGCGGGATGGGCCGATCAGACGAGGCAACAGGTAAGTGCCTCCCATGCCCGGGCTAAGCCCCAGCTTGATGAAAGACACAGTTATGCGGGCATCAGTGCTGGCAATTCGAAGGTCACAAGCCAACGCCAGACACACAGCCGCTCCGACTACGTTGCCCTTTAATACTGCAATGGTCGGGATTTCTAAGGTCTTCACGGAGAGAAATTTCTTGTAAAATGATTCGACCCCGGGCTGGGCTAGGGCAGGGGGAGGATCATATATGGCAAAGGTTGTATTTAGATCACCGCCTGCACTAAATGAACCACCACAACCGGTAATGATCAGGACTCTAATATCCTGGTCAGCTCGGATGGAAGCAACCGCCTTTTCAAACTCATCGGCCATGGCAAAGCTCAGCGCATTTAATTTGGCAGGTTGATTCAGGCTCAAAACAGCGATATGTTCATATTTCTCCAATTTGATTGTTTTCAAAGATTATCTCCTTCACTTGCTGTGGTCTTCGCATTATATCATATCAATGGGCACTGGTTATTTCCAACATGATCGACTCGATATGCGCGCTATTCTGGTTGACCGAGAGAACCTTCCCCCTGATCGCACGCAGACTTGAACCGTGTAAGCGTACGGAAATAGAGCGGCTCTCCCGGCCTGGATGGAGACGTAAACCAACCTCAGCCTGATATGTGTGCCGTACCACAAAATAACCGGGGTTCCGACAATATCGGAACACCGGTTTAATAGTCTTTAACTGGTCGGGGTGACAGGATTCGAACCTGCGACTTTCTGGTCCCAAACCAGACGCGCTACCAAGCTGCGCTACACCCCGAACCTCTAAATAATAACATTTGCACGGAATCCCTGTCAATTCATGCATCAAGGGTTGGTGTCATCCATAACCTGGTCATGTTCAATCTGCAGGGCTTTCAACGTGCTGCGGTTTACTCTGCCGGTGCGCGGCAGTTTTTGGTCCTTTTGAAATGCCAGCACGGCTCGTCGGGTGGTTTGGCCATAATAACGGTCGGGGCTTAGAGATAGATAGCCCAGGTCGAAGAGCATCTGTTCAACCTGCTGGACGTCTTGCCCCCGCATGCCATATTTCAGGGTGCGGATCTTGCGGACCGTGCCGGTTATACTGACCGGTGTTCCCACCGGGGTCAGATCATACAGTTTGACCACATCTTCATTGTATAGGCGTATGCATCCATGACTGACGGCTTTACCGATGGAATTGGGATTGTTGGTGCCATGGATACCATAACCACCCCAAGGGACGCTGAGCCGCATCCACCGGACACCAAAAGGTCCGCCGGGATTCATTGATTTGAAGACCACCTTCCATTCGCCGACCGGGGATGGAGTGGAAGGTCTCCCCACGGCCACCGGGTAGGTAGTAATAGCGCCGCTGCGAGTCATGGTCAGTATCCTGGTATCGATATGAACATGGATCTTAGGCAAAACCGCGGCCGTTTCAACCAGGTCGAAGTCATGCCCGCGAGTCAGGGCCCGCCAGGTATCGGGCCCGGCTATGCCGTCATCTTTCAGTCCGTGGTCTTGTTGGAACTGTCGCAACGCCTGTTCAGTCAAGGGACCGAAGATCCCGTCCAGGGGCCCTGGGTCCAGGCCACGGGCGGCCATCAGGGTTTGGATTTCCAAGACATCCGGCCCGTTCATCATGGGGGAATGCTGCCGGAGAAATCGGCTCGCCATCAGCATATAATATCCTGCCCCTTTCAAAATTTCTCTTCATATTTAATATATTAAGGACCACCTCAATTTGGTGACGCCTCAGGCACCCCGTTTTTACCAACTCCAATCAAGCCATAAAGCAACACAATGTGTTTATAATATAGGTAGTAATAATTCTTAAATTTCTTCGGATTGGCACTGGTTAATACATCAGAATTGGAGGGGAATCGGATGGGCGAAGAGAGAAAACTGACTGTAGATGATTGGATCAGTTCCCAAGGTTCCAAGAGCAATGGCTTGGCTATCCTGATATTCCTGGTGTTGGCCGGACTGGCCGTCTATATGTATTTTATCGTCGATTCGGTCATCGCCACCGTCATATTCGGGCTGCTGGCGGTGATTATAGGGTTGGCCATGCGCATTGCCCGACAGTGGGAGCGGGTGGTGGTACTGCGTCTGGGCAAGTTCATGCGTTTGGCGGGACCGGGAATCTTCTGGATTATACCGGTAGTCGATGAGGTTCCCATCTGGATCGACCTGCGTATCCGTACTACCTTTTTTGCGGCGGAAAAGACCCTGACCCGCGACAATGTGCCGGTTAATGTGGATGCGGTCATGTTCTGGGTGGTGGTCGATCCCATCAAAGCCGCGCTGGAGGTAGAGGAATACCAGAAGGCGGTCTTCTGGGCGGCCCAGACGACCCTGCGAGATGTCATCGGTAAAACTGAATTGTCGGAGATGCTTACCGGCCGGGAGCATCTGGATGAAGAGCTAAAGATGATGATCGATGCCCGCACTGAATCATGGGGTGTTTCAGTGCATTCGGTGGAGATCCGCGATGTAATGATTCCCATCGAACTCCAGGACGCCATGTCGCGTGAGGCCCAGGCCGACCGTGAACGCCGGGCCCGGGTCATTCTGGCTACTGCCGAGGTGGAGATCGCCGACAAGTTCACCGAGGCGGCCAAGAGTTACCGCAAGAATCCTGAGGCCTTCAGCCTGCGGGCCATGAATATCCTCTACGAGGGTATCAAACAGAAGACAGCCCTAGTCATCGTACCCAGCAACATGGTGGAATCCCTCAATCCTGGCGGTATTTTGGGTTATGTCAGCCAGATGAAGAAGGCCGAGGAATATGCAGAGAGCAAGGATGATGAACCTTTTGGCTCTGTTTTTGGCGGTATGGGGGATAGCGATTCGGGCAGAAATGAGGCCTGAACTTGATTTATTAAAATAAAAACCGGGTAGTGGCTTGACTTGATGGGGCAGTTTCTTTATGATTTTATAGGTAGGACAGGATGAAGTGCGGAAGTGGCTCAGTGGTAGAGCATCGCCTTGCCAAGGCGAGGGTCGCGAGTTCGAATCTCGTCTTCCGCTCCATAGTAATCTATGCCTCGGCTCAGGCCGGGGTGTTGTCTTTTTAGTGCTGATGTGCTAAACATATTGGTGTGGCTGTATAGCCAAATTCAGAGTCTATATTAAAGTTAGGAGGAGCATAAATGAGCGCCAGGTTAGAGAAAATAGAAAACAGTGAGGCTTATCTGGAAATCGAAGTGGATGCTGCCACTCTGGAGGAAGGATTCGAAAAGGCCTACCGCAAAGTGGTCAAACAGGTGACGATTCCGGGTTTCCGCAAGGGTAAGGTGCCTCGCGCATTTCTAGAAGCTCATTTTGGCAAGGAAATACTCTTTGAAGATGCCCTGGAGTTCGTAGTGCCGGCAGCTTATGAAAAGGCTCTTCTGGAACTGGAGGTAGATCCCATAGCCCAGCCGGATTTTGATATCGACTTCGAGAAGCTACAGCCCGGATCTACCTTTGAATTCAAAGTTAAAGTGGCTGTCAAACCAGAAGTGGTGTTGGGTCCGATGGAAGGATTGGAAATAAGCGTTCCCAAGTTCTCAGTGACCGAAGAAGACGTTAACCAGCGCATGGATGATTTGCGGAGCCGTTATGCTCAACTGGTGGAGAAGATCGAAGCTCCAGCCGAAATAGGCGACACTGTGGTAATCGATTTTGTCGGCACCATCGAGGGAGTGCCATTCCCGGGCGGAGCCAGCGAGGGCTACCAGTTGGAACTGGGTTCCAATACTTTTATTCCGGGATTTGAGAGCCAGTTGGTGGGACTCAAAGCTGGTGAATCGAAGAATGTGGAGGTCAGATTCCCCGACAACTATCATGCCGAAGATTTGAGAGGCAAGGACGCAGTTTTCGAAACCACCGTTGTCAAGGTGGAAACCAAAGTGATGCGAGAGCTGAATGATGAGTTTGCCCAGGAAATCAGCGATTTTGATACCATGGCGGAATTAATTGACGATGTCCGCCAGAACCTCATCAAGACCATGGAAATGCGCCGCGAAGATGCCACGAAAAACCAGGCGGTAATCAAGTTAGTGGAACTGAGCCAAGTCGACATTGCCCCGGCAGTGGTCGAGATGCAATTGGAAACTATCCTGGGCCAATTCGAGCAACGCCTGGCTACTCAGGGGATCAGCTTGGAACAGTATTTTCAGATGACCCGCAGCAATGTGGAGGAATTCAAAGAGGATATGAGACCCCAAGCCATCGAACAGGCCAAAACCAATTTTGTGCTGGAAAAAATGATTGAAGAAAAAGGTATTGAACTGACCGATGAAGAAATAGACCAGCAGATAAGTGAGATTGCCCAGCAGATGGGGGTTGAGTTCGATCAGGCGCGCCAGAATGTAGAAGGGATCATGGACCGCATTCGCCACAACATGAAGATAGACAAAGCGGTCCAGTATTTGGTTGACCATGCGGTTATAACCGAAGTAGAACCCGATGCCGGGGAAGCCGCCGGGCCTCAGGATACGGCTGAGGAGCAGGAATCTCCTGAGCAACCGCAGGAAACCGAGGTTTAATACGAATACTATATGTAAGAGCGAACGAATACTATGATACGAGGAGGGTTGCCAAGTGTCTTACCTGATTCCAATGGTAGTGGAACAGACTAATCGGGGAGAGCGTTCCTATGACATTTACTCCCGGTTACTGAAGGACCGGATAATATTTCTGGGCAGTGCCATCGATGACAATGTAGCCAATCTGGTGATAGCCCAGTTGCTTTTCCTGGAGGCGGAGAATCCCGATAAGGATATTAACCTATATATTAATAGTCCGGGTGGTTCGATAACCTCCGGCATGGCCATATATGACACCATGCAGTTGATCAAACCCAACGTTTCCACTATATGTGTGGGAATGGCTGCCAGCATGGGGGCTTTTCTACTGGCTGCCGGCGAAAAGGGGAAACGCTTTGCCCTTCCCAATGCCGAGATTATGATTCACCAGCCCGCCGGTGGTGCCCAGGGCCAGGCGACTGATATAGAGATCCATGCCCGCCGTATCCTGCAGATGAAGGAAAACCTCAACCGGATTCTGGCGGAACGTACCGGTCAGCCCTTGAGCCGTATTCAATCTGATACCGAACGGGACTATTTTATGTCTGCTGAAGAAGCCAGGGAATATGGTATTATAGATGATGTATTCGCCAAACGCACCAATAAGTAATATACTGTAAATAAGCCCTTCTAAAAGTGAGGTGTAACATGCATAAATACGGGGATGACAAAGGCCAACTGAAATGCTCTTTCTGCGGTAAGACCCAGGATCAAGTCAAAAAATTGGTGGCCGGTCCGGGCGTATACATCTGTGATGAATGCATTGAATTATGCAATGAAATAATTGAAGAAGAATTAGCAGAAGACATCGGCTTCAAAATGGGGGATATCCCCAAGCCCCAAGAGATACGCGAGACCTTGGATGAGTACGTCATCGGCCAGGATACAGCCAAGAAGTCGTTGGCGGTAGCGGTCTATAATCATTACAAGCGCATCAACCTGGGTATGAAGATGGATGATGTGGAGCTGCAGAAGAGCAACATTATGATGTTGGGCCCCACCGGCAGCGGTAAGACCCTGCTCGCCCAAACCCTGGCCAAGATCCTCAATGTTCCGTTCGCCATTGCCGATGCCACATCGCTGACCGAAGCCGGTTACGTGGGCGAGGACGTGGAGAACATTCTGCTCAAGCTGATTCAGTCTGCTGACTATGATATCGAGAAGGCTGAAAAGGGTATTGTATATATTGATGAGATAGACAAAATAGCCCGCAAAACGGATAATCCCAGCATCACCCGTGATGTTTCCGGCGAAGGCGTGCAGCAAGCCCTGTTGAAGATCTTAGAGGGCACCGTTGCCAGCGTACCTCCCCAGGGTGGGCGTAAACATCCTCACCAGGAGTTTATCCAGATCGACACTAGTAATATCCTTTTCATTTGCGGAGGTGCTTTCGAAGGCATCGACAAGATAATCCAGAATCGGGTGGGCGAGAAGGTAATGGGCTTCGGAGCCGATATCAAGAGCCGGGAAGAGAAGAAGATCGGGGAGATATTAAATATGATCCTGCCCCAGGACTTGCTTCGCTACGGTTTGATTCCGGAATTCGTAGGTCGGGTACCGATCATTGTGAGCCTCGATGCCTTGGATAAGGATTCCCTGGTGAAGATCCTGACCGAGCCTAAGAACGCTCTGGTCAGACAATATAAGAAGCTTTTTGAGCTGGACGGGGTAGACTTGGAGTTCATGCCCGATGCCCTGCAGGCTATAGCGGAAGAGGCCATGCAGCGCAACACCGGTGCCCGCGGTTTGAGAGCCATTATCGAAGACGTCATGCTGGACGTAATGTACGAAGTCCCGTCGCGAATCGACATCACCAAGGTATTAATTACCAAGGACGTCATCAGCAAAAAGGAGAAACCTCTGCTGGTAACTGTTGATGCCAAGCGTCGAGTCAATTAACCGGTTGACAGCTTAACATTATTGTTCGTTCTAGGAAAAGGCAGCGTAAGCTGCCTTTTTTTACTGGGCTTCTCCTCATTTCACCCGGGGAATAATATGAGCGGAAGTGTTGCGAAAGGAACGAGCTTGATGAACAATGTGTTTGTACAATATGGTGGTATATTTTTTTTAATTCAATTATTTTTTAGTATAGTAATCGGGGTTTATTTCTGGAATTTGCTTAAGAGTCAGCAGGGCCGCAAGGCGGTGATAGTCCAGTCCACGGAAAAGGAATACCGGCAGCTGCAGCAGATGCGCAGCGTTAAATTGAGCGAACCCCTGTCGAGCCTCAGTCGTCCTGGCCATTTCAACGATATCATTGGGCAGCAAGAGGGTATAGATATTTTAAGATCAGCCTTGTGCGGCCCCAATCCCCAGCATGTGATCATCTATGGCCCCCCTGGGGTAGGCAAAACCGCGGCTGCCCGCCTGGTATTGGAAGAAGCTCGGACGAATCATATGTCCCCTTTCAAGGAGGACGCCAAGTTTATTGAAATCGATGCCACCATTTGTCGCTTCGATGAACGCAACATAGCCGATCCCTTGATCGGGTCGGTGCATGACCCAATTTACCAAGGGGCTGGTTCGATGGGAAGCGCGGGTATTCCGCAGCCCAAGCCGGGAGCCTGCACTAAGGCCCACGGCGGCGTGTTGTTTATCGATGAAATCGGAGAACTCCATCCGCTGCAGATGAACAAGCTTCTCAAGGTCCTCGAGGATCGCAAGGTACTGTTGGAGAGCGCTTACTATAACGAAAATGATCGTAATATACCCAAACATATTCACGATATCTTTCAAAATGGTCTGCCGGCTGATTTCAGGCTGGTCGGGGCCACGACCCGGATGCCGGCTGATATACCGGCAGCCTTGCGTTCGCGTTGCCTGGAGGTTTTCTTCCGCCCTTTGGATCATCAATGTATACTCGATATTACTAAGAATGCTGCCGCCAAGGTGGGTTTGAATTTGGACGAAAAGGCTGCCGAGGAAATCAGCCGCCATGCAGGCAACGGTCGAGAAGCAGTCAATATAGTACAGTTGGTAGCCGGGATTTCCCAGGTTGAGAAAACAAACCGGATCACCAATGAAATAGTGCAGAAGGTGATCAACAACGGCAACCTGACAGCTCGTTTGGAGTTGAAGGTCAAGGACCATCCCCAGGTGGGGCTGGTAAACGGCTTGGCTGTATTCGGTGCCAATATCGGTACCTTGATCGAAGTCGAAGCAGCCATAACCCCGGCAGATCCTGGCAAAGGCACCTGGAGAGTGACCGGGGTGGTAGAATCCGAAGAAATGGGCTCCGGAGGCCGCACCCTGCGGCGCAAAAGCATGGCTTTGGGCGCGGTGGAGAGTGTGCTCACCGTACTGCAATCTCAATGCGGCCTCAATATACATGACTTCCACATCCACATCAATTTTCCCGGCGGAACCCCAGTTGATGGAACCTCGGCCGGAGTCTCCATAGCTACTGCTGTTTATTCGGCGATCAAGGCCCAACCAGTCAACAATCTGGTAGCCATGACCGGCGAAATGTCAGTACATGGCAGGGTAAAGCCGGTAGGAGGAGTGAATGCGAAAGTGCAGGCAGCGATCAAAGCCGGGGTCCGTAGGGTATTGATTCCCCAGGACAATTGGCTCAATACCTTCGATGACCTGCCTGAAATAGAGGTAATTGCGGTCCGGGACATACATGAAGTACTGGAATCGGCTATAATAGATTAAAACTATTAGTTCTGCTATAATAAACTACTGTTGCTGTGCCAAGACCTGCCCGGATTGCACGATCCCTATATACCGGCAGGCATTTATATATGTATGGCAGACCACTTGGGGGTGTTTTTATGAAACAAGAGGAAAAAACTTACCGTGACATTCCAATTCTACCGCTGCGGGGACTGCTGGTGTTCCCGTATACCGTTATTCACCTGGATGTAGGCCGAAAAAAATCGATTAATGCCATTGAAGAAACCATGCTGGGTTCCAAAGAGATATTCTTAGCAACTCAAAAAGAAGCTCAGACCGATGAACCCAACGAGGAGGATATCTATGAAGTGGGAACCGTAGCCGAGATCAGGCAGGTTCTCAAAATGCCGGGTGGGACCATGCGCGTGTTGGTCGAAGGTCTGCATCGGGCCCGGATAAAGACCTTCCGCCCCAATGAAAATTTTATGGAGGTCACCATCGAGGAATTCAAGAATGAACCAGTCAAGAAGGATGCTGAGACCGAAGCCTTGATGCGGACGGTAGTATATCAGTTTGAGCAGTATGTGCGCATGAGTAAAAAGATACCACCTGAGACTGTAGTATCTGTGGTGGCTATAGAAGAACCTGGCCGCCTGGCGGATGTGATCGCTTCTCACTTGAACCTGCGCATACCTGAGAAGCAGGCGGTCTTGGAGCAGATGGAAGTTGGCAAGCGACTGAACTATGTATGCGAAATCCTGGCCAAAGAGATGGAAGTCCTGGAACTGGAGCGCAAGATAAACATCCGAGTGCGCAAGCAGATGGAGAAGACGCAAAAGGAATACTATCTGCGCGAACAGATGAAGGCAATTCAGAAGGAATTGGGCGATAAGGATGAACGCTCGGCGGAAATAGAGGAAATAAGGGAGCGGATTGATAAGGCCGGTCTCCCTAAAGAGGCTCTGGAGAAGATAAACAAGGAAGTGGAGCGGCTGGAAAAGATGCCGTCATCTTCGGCGGAAGCGGTAGTGGTCAGGAATTACCTGGATTGGGCCCTGTCGCTGCCCTGGTCGATCGAGACCAGGGATCGAATCGATCTCGACCTGGCCGAAAAGATTCTCAATGAAGACCACTACGGCTTGGGTAAACCAAAGGAAAGGATTCTGGAGTACCTGGCTATCCGGAAACTGGCCAAGAAGATAAAGGGGCCTATCCTTTGCCTGGTGGGACCGCCGGGGGTGGGTAAGACGTCACTGGGTAAATCAGTTGCGCGCTCCCTAGGTCGCAAGTTTGTGCGCATGTCGCTGGGTGGGGTGCGGGACGAGGCCGAGATACGGGGACATCGTCGCACTTATGTAGGCTCCATGCCGGGACGCATTTTAAACAGCATCAAACAGGCCGGTTCCCGTAACCCGGTCTTCCTGCTGGATGAAATCGACAAAATGACAACCGATTTCCGGGGTGACCCAGCTTCAGCTTTACTGGAGGTGCTGGATCCCGAACAAAACAACACCTTCAGTGACCATTACCTGGAGATCCCCTTCGATTTATCCAAGGTGATGTTCATAACCACCGCCAATTCGACCTACAACATTCCTCGTCCATTACTGGACCGGATGGAAGTAATCGAGCTGTCGGGCTATACGGAGGAGGATAAACTCAACATCGCCCTTGGTTACCTAGTACCCAAGCAGATCAAGGAGCATGGTCTAAAAACCAAGAATATAACCTTCTCGGAAGCCGCCTTGCGCAAGATAATCAGAGAGTATACCCGGGAAGCCGGTGTCAGAAACCTGGAGAGACAGATTGCTTCAATATGCCGGAAAGTAGCCCGCCAAGTGGTCAAGAACAGTGATCTGGCTGCAAATGTTACCGTTACCAGCATTGAGAAATACCTGGGCAATCCGAAATTCCGCTTTGGGACCGCCGAGCAGAAGGACCAGGTGGGCGTAACTACGGGACTGGCATGGACCGATACCGGCGGTGACATTCTATCTATCGAGGTAGCGCTGATCCGGGGCAAAGGCCGGCTCACACTGACCGGCAAACTGGGCGACGTCATGAAAGAGTCGGCCCAGGCAGGCTTGACCTACGTCCGTTCTAAAGCCGACGAACTGGGAATCAGCAAGGAAACCCTGGAGGATTACGATATCCATATCCACGTACCTGAGGGGGCGATTCCCAAGGATGGACCTTCTGCAGGCATAACCATGGCCACCTCACTAGCCTCAGCTATGTCGGGACGACCGGTGCGCCATGACATTGCCATGACCGGCGAGATAACCCTGAGGGGTAATGTCCTGCCCATCGGGGGGCTGAAAGAGAAGACCCTGGCTGCCCACCGGGCCGGGATTGATACCATTATTCTGCCGATTGAAAACAAGAAGGATCTGGAGGATATACCCGCCAATGTGAAGAAGAAGATGCGTTTCATACTAGTCAGTCATATGGATGAGGTGTTGAACACCGCCTTGGTAATGGAAGAAAAATAGATTATGGTCTTACACATAAAGCAAGCCAGATATATAGGCACTTACGTTAAAACCGAACAACTGCCTGCCGACGGCCTGCCGGAGATTGCTCTGGTGGGTCGCTCCAATGTGGGCAAATCATCTCTGATCAACCGCCTTGCCAATCGCAGGAACTTGGCCAAATCCAGCTCTACCCCAGGCAAGACCCGCACTATCAATTATTATCTTATTAATGAAAGCTTTTATATGGTGGACCTGCCTGGCTATGGTTTCGCCAAAGTCGCACGGACGGAAAAAGAACGGTGGGGCAAAATGATCGAATCCTACCTGCGGCATAGAACCCAGTTATGCGGGGTTATTCAACTGCTCGATATTCGCCATCCACCCAGCGAAAATGATCTATTAATGAAGGATTGGCTCCAGAAAGAAGGGATCCCCTTGTTGGTAGTAGCCACCAAGGCAGATAAGATATCCCGGGGAGCCCGCAGTAAGAATCTGGCTGTAATCAGAAAGAATATGAATTTGGACCTGGAACCGCTCTTTTTTTCAGCCCAGACCGGCGCCGGCCGGGATGAACTGCTGGAAGAGATTGATATGGTTCTCTCTGGCCAAGATGATGGCGACTTGGTCACCTAGGTCTCACAAAACCCGACTCCGCATGTAATTGACTAGATCCAGGCTGTACTGGTTATGCGCGGTGCTAGCCGCGAAATCATCCAACAATTGAAGCAAACGTGCTTTTCCGCCGGCCTCGGTCAGAACTTGGGCTGGGGTCTTTCCCTCCAACTCATTATGAGCGGTATGTAGCCAGCGCTCGGTCTCCCGCTCCTTGATCACCTCATACCAAATCTCCTCCCGTTCCGCTGCTGGGGGAGTGAAGAGAAACGTGCTATTCACGATTTCCCAATCGGCATTTTGCACGTGAAGCAACTGGTCGACTCTTATAATATCATCGACTACATCGGCATAGAAAACCAGGTGTCCCTGGTCACTTAGACCTACCCGGGCCGGTCCCAGACTGTTCTTAAGATCATACCAGGCGGTGCCCGAGGTATTATGGACCGGGATGAGGTCGCCGGGGGACTCAAACACGGCTGCCAAATCTTTGGCCTTCTGGCCGTTGGGAAGATAACGGATGTCGTTAAGTGCAAGAGTGGTCTTGTGACTGGCATGATCGAATAAGCCAAACACCATTTCACCGTGTTGCTTGCACAGCTCCCGGATGGATACATTAGGGCAAATTTGCTGCCAATACTGCCCGTAGCGCCTGATGAAATCGCCTTGTCCTTGGTCATCACCCAGCATCAGCACCATCCCGGAAAATACTGTGCCCCCGGACATAGTGGCCAATCGTCCCAGCAAAAGCGGCGGCGCTTGTTCCGATTCCAGTTCCAACGGTTCTTTAAGCAGTACGTCAGAGGCGGCGCCGGTAAAAAGGTCCTGCAACTGGAGGGAGTCACCGCGCGACGATACGATCGAATAAACCGACAGGTAAGAATTATTTAAGGCTTCCAGGCACTCCCGCAGGGCATCTTCCATATAAGCGCCATGATCCTGCATATATTCGCGGCCGAAGGTCATGCCCTCGCTGTCAGTCATGTCGAACCAGAGCCAATCTGAGAACACCGATTCCTGACCTTGGGGGAGGGTCTGAACGCAGCTAAGCCGCAGGAACCTCTCCTGCATAGGTTTGCGGAGCCTCCTGATCTGGGATTCATAATTACGGTCCAATTTCATTTTAAGCGAAGCCATGAGGGTGTTGTAACGGTCAAAAGGCTTGGTAATGGTTTCAACCATGCCCTCAAGAACCTGGCAGCAGTTCTTGTATTTCTTGCCGCTCCCGCATGGACAAGTATCATTTCTGCCGATTTTAGACTTTGTCATGCCGAGCCTCCTTAATCTCCTATCCAACCTGGTGGATTTGCCTATTTCGTTAATTAGCTTAGCACAGGGGACCTTTTCAGACAAGAAACCCCAACATCGACTTGCCAAGGGTTCTGGGTTTTAAGTAGAATCTATATATATTGGGGTAAACTTTGTAAATGAAGTTTAGAGTCAGTTTCAAGGTGGAAATAATGATAAATAGGGAGGCATCCATTTGCAGCATGTATATGAAGGTAAGACCAAGAGCGTATTCAAGTTGGATGACGGCAATTATCTGCTCAAAATGAAGGACGATGTTACCGGCGAGAATGGGCAGATCGATCCCGGGGCCAACAGCCTGATGGGGACCCTGGAAGGGATGGGTAATGCATCTCTGCGCATGTCCCGCTACTATTTCGAACTGCTCCGCCAGAAAGGGATTCCTACCCATTATATAGACGCCAACTTGGAAGACAACACCATGATCGTCAAACCGGCGACTACCTTCGGGGATGGCCTGGAGATTATCTGCCGCTTCAAAGTGTACGGGAGTTTCCTGAAGCGTTATGCCCGCTACGCCAAGAAGGAGCAGGATCTGGACGAGTTAGTGGAGGTAACCCTGAAAGACGATGAACGGGGCGACCCGCCCATTAACGAGGAAGCTTTGGTACAGTTGAATCTGATGACCCATGAGGAATTTGCCCTGGTCACCGACATGACCCGTAAAATAGCGCGTATCATCAAGGATGATCTGGCTGCCAAAGGTCTGGTGTTGTACGATATCAAGTTTGAATTCGGCCGGGTGGAAGGTCAGGTTATGGTTATCGATGACATATCCGGTGGCAACATGAGAGTATTCAAGGATGGCCGGCAGGTGGATCCCCTGGAGCTGGCTGTGTTAGTTACCCAATAGGAAGAATGAGGGTTGATTCGAGGAGGATAGTTTTATGACCATAAGCAGTAATTTGGCCACCGTATATGATCCCGCTCAGGTAGAAGGCAAATGGTATGAGTACTGGAAAGAGCTCAATTGCTTTGCACCTAGCGGTGACACCAGCCAACCTCATTATTCCATCGTCATGCCTCCCCCCAATGTAACCGGACAGCTGCATCTTGGACATGCCCTGGATAATACCTTGCAGGATATCCTGACCCGCTGGCGGCGCATGCAGGGCTTCAACACACTCTGGGTGCCGGGCACCGATCATGCTGGGATCGCTACCCAGGCTAGGGTTGAGGAAAGCCTTGCCGCGGAAGGCCTAAGCAAGTGGGACCTGGGCCGGGAGAAATTCCTGGAAAGGGTGTGGGAGTGGAAGCGTCTCTATGGCGACCGTATCACCCAGCAGCTCAGCTTGCTTGGTTCTTCCTGTGACTGGAGCCGGGAACGCTTTACCATGGATGAAGGCTGCTCCCGAGCAGTCCGGGAGGTTTTTGTCCGGCTGTACGAAAAAGACTTGATTTACCGGGGTGATTATATAATCAACTGGTGTCCCCGCTGCCATACCGCTATTTCAGATATTGAAGTGGAGCATGCTGACAGTGACGGCCATCTTTGGCACCTGAGATACCCTGTCCAGGATTCGGATGAATTCGTAGTGGTGGCCACCACCAGGCCGGAAACCATGCTGGGCGATACCGGGGTGGCAGTCCATCCCGATGATGAAAGATACAGTCACCTGGTCGGCAAAAACGTGGTTCTGCCACTGGTGGGCCGGGTTATTCCGATTTTCGCCGACCATTATGTAGACCGTGAGTTCGGAACCGGGGCGGTAAAAGTAACCCCTGCCCACGACCCCAACGATTTTGAAATGGGCTTGCGCCATGGTCTGGAACGGGTCAGTGTAATGAGACCTGATGCCCGCATGAACGAGAACGCCGGGGCCGCGTACGATGGCTTGGACCGTTATGAGGCCCGCCGGCAGGTGCTGAAAGACCTGGAAGCGGGTGGATACCTGCTGAAGGTCGAGGATCACCAGCATGCCTTGGGACACTGCCAGCGTTGTGATACGGTGGTGGAACCGATGGTATCGCTGCAGTGGTTCGTAAGAATGAAACCGCTGGCCGAACCGGCCATAGAGAAAGTGGTGAATGGGGAGATCAAGTTTATCCCCGAACGCTTCACCCGTATATATACCAACTGGATGGAAAACATCCGCGACTGGTGCATCTCCCGTCAGCTCTGGTGGGGGCATCGCATTCCGGTGTGGTACTGCCAGGATTGCGGGGAAATCATTTGCAGCCGCGAGGATCCCACCGTCTGTACCAACTGTGCCGGCAGCGAACTAAAACAGGACGAAGACGTGCTGGATACGTGGTTCTCCAGCGCCCTCTGGCCTTTTTCCACCTTGGGTTGGCCTGACGATACCGATGATTTGAGGACCTTCTATCCTACCAGTGTTCTGGTGACCGGCCGCGACATTATCTTCTTCTGGGTGGCCCGAATGATATTTTCAGGGATTGAGCATACTGGTCAGGTGCCTTTCAGAGAAGTAAATATCCACGGCCTTATTCTGGATGCGCAGGGGCGCAAGATGAGCAAGTCGTTGGGCAACGGGGTGGACCCCCTGGAGGTTATCGAGAAATATGGGGCCGACACCCTGCGTTTTTCCATGATAACCGGCGTGACCCCTGGGAACGATATACGATTCCAATGGGAAAAGGTAGAGAACACCCGCAATTTTGCTAACAAAATCTGGAACGCGGCCCGCTTCGTCCTCATGAATATGGAGGGTTATGAGCCAGTGGAGATAACCCCGGAGGAGTTGACCCTGGCCGACCGTTGGATACTGGGCCGTCTGCAGCAAAAGATAACCGAGATAACCGGCCTTTTGGAGGCCTACGAACTGGGTGAGGCGGCTCGCCGGATGTACGACTTCATTTGGGATGAATTCTGTGACTGGTATATTGAGCTCTCCAAGTCCCGGTTGTTTAACTCCGATAACCCGAGGAGCCGGTTAGTAGTGCAGAATGTGCTCAGCACCGTGTTTATGGAAACCATGAAACTGCTGCATCCCTTTATGCCGTTTATCACCGAGGAGATATATCATTACCTGCCTGGGCACGATTCCACCATAATGTTGGAACGGTGGCCCCAGGCTGATTCGGAGCGGCTGGATAGCAGGTCCATAGATCAAATGCAGCTAGTTATGGCGGCTATTCGAGCAATCCGTAATGTCAGGGCGGAATTCAACCTTAGCCACGGGACCCCCATCAAAGTTATTATGACTTCGCCAGACCCTGAGGTGGTCCGGCTATTCCAGGAAAACGGCGCCTATGTCAGAGATCTAGCTCGGGTGGGCGACCTGACCGTGGCCGCAAAGCTAGAGGCGACCCCTCGCCAGGCCGTGTCCTCATTGTTGCCCTTTGCCGAGATCTATGTGCCCCTGGAAGGTGTCATTGATATCGACAAGGAGATCAGCCGGCTGGAGAAAGAGCTGAAAAATATCGATCAGGATATAGCCAAAACCGAGGCCAAGCTGAAGAATGAGAATTTCCTGGCCAAAGCTCCGCCTGAGGTGATCGCCAAGGAACGATCCCGGGCTGACGAGGCCGGTATACGGAGAGAGGGTTTGCTGCAACGTCTGGAGATATTCAAAGCCAAATAGAACAGCGATTGCACAGTCTGACCAGGTTCGGCAGCCGACCTGGCCTGGAGAGAATCGCCAGCCTACTGGAAGCTATGGGCAATCCCCAACAAGCCCTTCAGTATGTGCACATTGCCGGAACCAACGGCAAGGGTTCGACCGCGTTGATAATTGCCGAGGTATTGAATAGGGCTGGCTATAAAGTGGGGCGATTTGTTTCGCCCCATTTGCATTCCTATCTAGAAAGGATTACCATTGATGGAGTTGAGATCGGCGCCACCAAATTCTGGGCCATTCTGGACGAGATTGATGACCACATCCGGGTCATGCTGGATAGGGGAGAGGAGCATCCTACCGAGTTCGAGGTTCTGACCGCCGCCGCCTTCCGTTATTTCCAACTGGAGCAGGTCGATTTGGCGGTAATGGAGGTTGGCATGGGGGGTACCTACGATTCTACCAATGTGATTACTCCCAGAGTAGCGGTGATAACTGGGGTTGATTTTGACCATACGGCTTTTCTGGGAGATACCATGGGTGAAATAGCCGCCAACAAAGCAGGTATAATCAAACCCCGGGTACCAGTGGTGATAGGGCCTATGGATATCGAAGCCTATAAGGTCATTAGCCAACAAGCGCAGGCCATGCAGGCGCCTTTGTTCCACAGCAGCGACATTAAGGTTATCCCATCCAGGCCGGCTTCTTTGTTATCCCAAGAGGTGGACCTGGAGGGACCGGCCCTGCAGTTAAAAGGAGTCACCTACACTATGCCTGGCACCTATCAGCGGCGCAACCTGGCGGTTGCCCTGCGGGCTTTGCTGGTACTGAGGGATCAAGAATTGGAGATAGATACCAACAGCATTCGTTCGGCCTTGGCGGGCGTGAGCAACCCTGGCCGTTTGGAGGTGGTTTGCCAATCACCTCTGGTGATTGCAGATGCCGCCCATAACCCGCAGGGAGCCCGGGCTCTGGCCGAGTCTCTGCATGATTTGCTGCCGGGGCGTGCTAAGGTGCTGGTACTGGGACTGCTGGACGATAAGGAACGGGCCGGGGTATTGGCGCCCCTGGCGGAAAACACTCGGGTGGTGGTGGTCACTCGACCGCAGGGTTCCAGAAGTGAGGCCTGGCAGGAGGTTGAACTAGTATGGCGCCGCGATTTTCCCCAAATCCAGGTGGAAATCGTGGAGAGCATAGAGTTAGCGGTCAAACGGGCTGTGACGGTAGTCACCGGGGGCGATTATATTGTGATAACCGGTTCTTTCTATGTCCTCGACCAGGCCCGCCGACTATTTTGTGCATAATTTCTGGCTTTTACTTTCCAGCATTCTGCAATGTCAGCTTAGCACAGTAAAGACTCTTGTCCAAACCGGGATTTCCCGCTGCGCTCGGGAGCACAACAGTTACACTCTAAATGCTATGAAAAAGACGGGCTAATTTGTAAAAATCTATCAAAAAGGCTCAACTTGCAGGTCGACTTATTGTTATAATAAGCGGGTAAAGATTATTATGGGGGGACATTATCTTGGCATTCAAGTTCAAGCCCCAGGAAATGAAATTCTTCGGTTATTTTGAGGAACAGGCAGCGGCGATCTGCGAGGCCACGCAAATCTTAAAGGGGTATTTTGTGGAACGCAGCGACAAAAATGCCAATCTGGAACGCATCAACAAGGTGGAAGACCGTGGTGATCAGATATTGGCCGAGGTTATGGACCAGATCAATCACTCCTTCATCACCCCCTTTGATCGGGAAGATATCATGGAGCTGTCTCATTCCTTGAATCAGGTTCTGGATCATATCCAGGGGACCATGGAGAAGATGGTCATCTACAAATGCGAACAACCTCAGGAGAGGTTCATCCCTGCTTTGGTCAACGTTTTGGAAGAGGCTTCCCAAGAGATCCAAAAGGCGGTGCTATTGTTAAGGGACGTCAAGAACAACCATCAGGCTATCATCAACGCCTGTGAAAAAATTAGAGGTCATGAGCATGAAGGTGACAACCTCTACCGGGCCGGGATTGCCCGTTTGTTCGAACAGACCGATGATGCCGTCTATATGCTGAAATGGAAGGAGATCTACGAACACTTGGAGACCACCCTCGATAATTGTGAGGATGTTGCCAACGATTTGAAAGGGATAGCCATTAAATATGTTTAATCCTGATATTTTCAGCACCGGATGGGTGGTCCTGATCGTCTTTGCTGTACTGATTTTTGATTACATCAACGGCTTTCACGATACCGCCAACGCCATTGCTACCTCGGTGTCCACCAAAGCGGTATCGCCGCGTAATGCAATCCTTATAGCCGCTACCTTCAATTTTTTGGGGGCGATAAGCGGCACCGCCGTGGCTGCCACCATCGGTAAAAATATCGTAGCCGAAGCCGATGTCGTTCCTCTGGTCATCGTAGCTGCAATTATCGGGGCCATCTTTTGGAATCTGTTTACCTGGTACTTCGGCATTCCCAGCAGTTCATCTCACGCCCTGATCGGAGGCCTGGTGGGAGCAGTGATCGCCAGGCACGGTACGGGAGCGGTTATCTGGGACGGAGTACTGAGGATCGTAGTCGGATTGGTTACCTCGCCGGTTATCGGTCTGGTCATAGGCAGTATCATAATGACCATTCTGTTCTGGATGTTTCGTAAATCCTCACCGGTGCGCATCAACCTCAGGTTTCGCAGCCTACAGGTAATCACCGCATGTATGGCTTCCTTCGCCCACGGTTCTAACGATGCCCAGAAATCCATGGGGATAATTACCATGAGCCTGGTGGGCGCCGGGATGATAGATAGTTTCGTTGTACTTCCCTGGGTCAAGGTGATCTGTGCGGCGGCCATGTGCGCTGGGACAGCTTTTGGCGGTTGGCGGATCATCCGTACCATGGGGGGCAAGATATTTAGAATCGAGCCAATCAACGGCTTCGCTGCGGACTTCACCTCTGCTACGGTAATTTACGGGGCCAGTCTGCTGGGAATACCGGTCAGTACGACCCATGTGGTATCCTCGTCGATTATGGGGGTGGGGGCGGCCAAGCGTATCAAGGGAGTAAGATGGAATATCGCCCGTCAAATCGTGGTTGCCTGGTTCGTTACCATTCCGTCGGCAGCCCTGGTCGCATTTATCTTCTACCGTCTCCTGAACGGCTAAGTTTGGCCCCCATGATATTTTGGAAACCCTCTGCCGCACTACCGGCGGAGTTTTTTATTTTACAGAAACCTTTTGCCAATTTACCTGTTTCCATAGATAATAAAGATAGTGATTTTTATTACAAAGGAGTGGGGAATTTTGAAAGCTTACAAGATTCCTGAAGCTACCGTCATACGGCTTTCCATATACTCGCGCCAGTTGAGTAACCTGAGAAAGGCCGGTGTCGAAACAGTTTCCTCCGAGGAGATCGCCAATAGTGTAGGGGTCAGCTCCGCCCAGGTCCGCAAGGACCTGGCCTATTTCGGGGAGTTTGGCACCAGGGGAGTAGGGTACCCGGTGGATGAACTGTTGGCCAACCTGACCAAGATCCTAGGGCTGAACAGGGAATGGAACCTGGCCATAGTGGGGGCGGGCAAGCTTGGCTCGGCTTTGGCTCTTTATGAAGGTTTCCGACAGCGGGGTTTCTCAATCAGGGCTATCGTCGACCAAGATCCGAACCGGGTAGGGGTAGACCTGGCCGGGGTGGTGGTGGACCCGCTGGATAGACTGGAGACCCTTATCAAGGAGCGGGATATTAACATCGGTATTATTACGGTACCGGCATCGCAAGCCCAGCACACTACCGATCGCCTGGTTGGAGCCGGGGTGGCAGCCATCCTGAATTTCTCGCCGCAGGTGCTGCGGGTTCCTCCGGAAGTGGTACTGAGGAACGTGGATCTGGCTGTAAATCTGAAGGTACTAAGTTTCAATCTTTCCCATAACCGTTAGAACGTTGTACGGAGGCTGCTTTAGAGGACAGCCTCCTTTCTTCTCGCCTTGTGTTTGCCCCTTACTAATGCTAAACTTTAAAAAATGTGACGGGGGGACATAGGTGGCAGGGAGGACGCGTACCTATCCGGGATGGCAGTTGCTGTTGCTGCTGATGGTTATGGGAGGAATAATCGGCAGCTGGATCGGGGATGCTGTCGTTAAACTCTGGCCCGGGTTGGGTCTCCTCGGTCATGTCCAGAGTGTAGGCCTGCCCACTATGACCATGGACCTGCATGTTTTTTCCTTGAGTTTTGGATTCATGCTGAATATCAACTTTTTTAGCATCATCGGTTTTATACTAGCCTGGATATTTTATAAGAGGCTTTGAGCATAAAGAGGAACCTGAATTGAAAAAGATAATTCTGGCATCCGAATCACCCCGGAGGCAGTCTCTATTGCAACAACTGGGGGTAAAATTCACTATCTCCCCTGCTAATATAGCAGAAGACATCTCTGAATCGATATCACCTGAACAATTGGTGCGCAGTCTCGCCTGGCAGAAAGCCCGGCAGGTTCTCCAGAACCGGCCGGAGGGGATTGTCATTGCTGCCGATACCATAGTCTGTTGGGAAGGTCGGGTCATGGGCAAGCCGGTTGATCGGGATGATGCGCATGCTATGTTATGCCAGTTAAGCGGTCGCAGCCACCAGGTTATGACCGGCCTGTGCATTGCCGAAGCTGCTGATGCAGTGCCAGATCTGGCGGTCGAAACTACCAAGGTTTATTTCCGGCCTCTCACCGATGCGGATATTGAGAACTATCTCAACCATGATGAATGGATCGATAAAGCCGGTGCTTACGCGATCCAGGGCCGCGGCGCGCTTCTGGTCGAGCGCATCGAAGGGTGTTTTTTTAACGTTGTCGGATTGCCTTTGAACCTGCTCAATACCATGCTTAGATGCAAAGGGCTTGATTTGCTGGAGGTCCATTAATCCATGCATTATACTACTCGTATCAAGGATATGCCCAGTAATATGCGGCCCCGTGAAAAGTTGGCCCAGCTGGGACCCGAACAATTAAACGATCATGAATTGCTGGCTATAATCTTGGGGAATGGAACCAGGGATACCAGCGCCTTGGAATTAGCCAACCAACTGCTGGATACCTATAGTAGTCTGAGACATCTGCAAGATAAATCCATCGAGGAGCTTACCCAGATCAAGGGAGTAGGGAAAGCCAAAGCGGTCACGATTATAGCGGCTCTGGAAATTGGGCGGAGGATTATTCAGGATATCGAAACCAAATTCCTAATCCGTTCCCCCGAAGATGTCCAGGAATACGCCGATGCGGTGTTGGTTCAGGAGATGCGTGATTACGACCGCGAGCATTTTTTAGTCTTGTACCTGGACCGCAAAGGCGGGGTAATAACCAAGGAGAATGTTTCCATTGGAGGTTTACATAGTTCAATAGTACATCCTCGTGAGGTTTTTAAGACTGCCGTAAAACGCAGCGCCGCTTCGATTATCCTGGCCCACAACCATCCCAGCGGGGATTCTTCTCCCAGCCGGCAGGATATCGAGATAACCCGGCGGTTGACTGAGGCGGGCCGGATAATGGGAATTGAAATAATGGATCATGTAATAATCGGGGAGAACGGTTACTGCAGTTTTAAGGAAAAGGGTTTAATATAAGTTTAAGGAGGACGCATCAGGTGCTGTTTAGCAAGGATTTGGGCATAGATCTAGGTACTGCCAATACATTGGTTCATCTCAAAGGACAGGGAGTCATACTCACCGAGCCTTCGGTAGTCGCTATCCAGGTCCACAGCGGTCTGGTGGTGGCAGTGGGTGAGGAAGCCAAACAGATGATAGGTCGCACCCCGGGTAATATTGTGGCGATTCGTCCGATGAAAGACGGGGTCATTGCTGATTTCGACGTGACCCAGTCAATGCTGAAATATTTCATCAACAAAGCTCTAGGAGGCAAGAAGTCCCTTATAAAACCGCGGGTGGTCATCAGTATCCCTACCGGCTGCACCACCGTGGAGGAGAGAGCAGTCAAGGAGGCCGCTCTGGCCGGGGGGGCCAAGGAAGCCTATCTACTGGAAGAGCCTATGGCTGCGGCGATAGGAGCGGGGCTGCCGGTACACGAGCCCACCGGTAACATGATTGTCGATGTTGGTGGGGGAACGACCGAGGTAGCAGTAATTTCCCTGGGGGGCGTCGTTACCGCCAAGTCGGTAAGGGTGGCGGGAGACAAGATGGATGAAGCTATAATTCAACATCTTAAGAGAAATTATAATCTGCTGATCGGTGAGCGTACCGCTGAGAATATTAAAATGAGTATCGGCGCTGCCATCCGGGAGGAACCCGAGGAGTTTTATGAAGTGAAGGGGCGCGACCTGGTCAGCGGTCTGCCTCAAACCATACAGGTATCATCTTTCGAAATTCAACAAGCCTTGCGGGAGACAGTGGACCAGATTGTGGAGGGAATCAAGGTATGCCTGGAGAAAACCCCTCCTGAACTAGCCTCAGATATAATGGACCGAGGTATCGTGATGGCTGGCGGAGGCTCTTTACTCCGCGGTTTGGACAAACTGATCGGCTATGAGACCCATATGCCGGTGTATGTATGCGAGGAGCCGCTGCTAGCGGTAGCGCGCGGCACCGGACGGGTATTGGAGAATATCGAGACACTGCGCAAAATGATTCTCAATCCAAAAAGGAATGCCTAAGTAGATTGATTCGGGTGAAGGGTTTTGTTTAAATCGAGAAAAAACGGGGGCCTTTGGACATTGCTGCTAACGGCCTTGATTCTTCTATTGGTGGTTAAACTAGGATCCAGTGATAGCCAGGGGTTGGCCACCGCTGAACGATGGGTCAGGAATAGTTATGCCCCGCTGCAAAGAGGGGTGGACTGGGTTCAGCAGGGACTGGTCCAGTTCGGGATCAGAGTTCTGGGTATGCAGGATTTAAGCCAGTTACTGGAAGCCGAGCAAGCCCGGAACCAACAGCTCAGCCTGGAAAACATGCAATTGCGGGAAACGCAGGCCGAGGTAGAGAGATTAAGGGCGCTACTGGACTACAAAAACGCCCATAACAGTCAGTTCAGGTTGGAGGCCGCCCGTATCATTGCCCGTGCTCCCAACAATTGGTATAAGACTATGACGGTAGACAAGGGAGCCGACTACGGCCTGACTGTGAATATGCCGGTTATTACCCCAGAAGGCCTGGTGGGTAAGATAGTTGATGTGAGCAGCAATACTGCCCAGGTATTATTGATTACCGACCGGGAGATGGCGGTCGGGGCGATTCTCCAGCCTACCCGGGAGAATCGCGGTATTGTCGAGGGAATTGGTGACGGCCGGCTGAGGATGGTCAATATACCTTATTACTCCCAGGTACAGGATGGGGATCCGGTAGTCACTTCGGGTCTCTCCCAGACCTACCCGCCTGGGTTACGGATCGGGACCATACGTGACGTCCAGAAGGAAGCCAATGGTCTGGTGCTCTCGGCTTTTGTGGAGCCGGTGGTAGACTTCGACCGGCTGGAGGAAGTATTGATAATCAAGTCCTTCCAGGCTCCGTCTGAGCCTGTTAATGAGGGGGGGTAGGTATAAATGCGCTCCCTAGTTCTTGTCTTTCTGCCATTCCTGGCTTTGTATCTGCAAAGCACTCTCTTCAGGGCGATATCTATCTATGGAGTGGTACCTGATCTGCTCCTCATCCTGGTCATCTTCTACGCAGTTTTCAGCGGTTCCAACAAGGGCGCAGTGTACGGGGCCGCCTGCGGGCTTTGGGAAGACTTATACCTGGGCCGCGTAATCGGTGTCAATGCCATCTGTAAAGGGCTGACCGGCTTTATCCTAGGCCGGATGCAGGGGAGAGTTTTCAAGGACAATGTTTTAGTTGGAGTTTTAGGAGTATTAGCCGGCACCGCCATCAATTCATTGTTGCTGCTGAGCATATCTTTCTTGGCCGTGCCGGGATTCAGCCTGGATAGAGCCGTGTGGGCGGATGTCATGCTGCAGGGGATTTATAACGTGATTATCTCCGTGCCCCTGTATATTTGGTATTTCCGCTCGTCAGGAGCGGGAGTGCTTCAGGAAGGCCTGATCAGATGAAGAAGAACAATTTGGATACTCGACTGCGGACTTTTGCAGCGATAATATTCGGATTACTGGCGGTGCTATGCATAAAACTGGCTGTAGTCCAGCTATTTAACAGTGACATTTATCAGGTAAAAGCCAAGGAGAATCGGATACGCTTGGTAGCCATCAAGCCTTCCCGGGGCGAAATTTACGACCGTAATGGTGAAACCCTGGCGGCCAACCAACTGGTCTACACTCTGAGCCTTACCAACCCCGGCAATGACGGGAAGGAGCAATTGGTAGAGCATCTGGCCAACGTCTTGCAGCCATACTATCCGGAGGTCACCGCTGCGGTTATAAATGAAAAGATCGCCTCCCAGCAGTTTCGCCTGTTTGAACCGGTGGTGATTGTTCGCGATATACCCTGGGAACTGGTGGTCCAATTGGAAGAGGACCGTCAGAATCTGCCCGGGGTGTCCATCGACATCGAACCTTTGCGTTCCTACCCCCACGATACCTTGGCCGGTCATGTGCTGGGTTATATCCATTCCATCAACCAGGAAGAGTTGGCCGCCTCCGACGGCCAATACAACATCAACAGTCTGATCGGTAAATCCGGCCTGGAAAAGGAATATGAAGAGGAACTGCGGGGGACATATGGAGCCCGACGCATGGAGGTGGATGCCAAGGCTCGTCCCATTGGGGAATTGGTGACCCTGGAGCCTATTCCGGGCAACAATCTTCACCTTACCCTGGATTTTAAGTTGCAGACGGTTCTGGAGAATTCATTGGACGCCAATCTGATCCGATTACAGCAAAAATTCCCCAAGGCCAAAGTGGGGTCGGCAGTAGTGATGGATGTTAAAACCGGCGAGATCCTGGCTATGGCTTCCAGTCCAGCGATGCGTCCCGATGATTGGAAGGGCAACATTAGCTCCAGCCTGGCGGCTTACTATTTTCCCCAAGGAGACCGTTACAATCCCATGGAACCGGGTGCGGCCATGGATCGAGCCATACAGGTCACTTACCCTCCCGGATCCACATTTAAACCAATTACCGGCATGGCCGCTTTGGAAAGCGGGACCATGAATCCTTTGAACGATTATGTCAACTGCCAGGGCCGGTATTGGATCGCCCCTTATATACAGTGTACCGGGGTCCATGGCAACCTCAATTATTATAGCGGCATGGCCAAGTCCTGCAACGTCTATTTCCAGGAGATGGCCCGCCGGGCCGGAAAGGAAGCTATGATACAGGTAGCCCAGGACTTTGGATTGGGTCAGAGAACTGGCATTGACCTACCTTACGAAGCCCAGGGACTGGTGCCAACCCCGGAATGGAAGCGGGAACTGAATGCTCTCTTGATCGACCGCAAGTATGACCAGTTGCGCAAACAGTTGGAGGAAAAATATACGCAATTGCTGCAGGAGAGTAGTCCAGATCAGGCCAGAGAGCTTGAGAAAAAGCTGCAGAATGAAAAAGCCCAGTTGGAAGCCCAATATCAGATCGACTACAATTTTGACACCACCTGGCAGCCCTTCGACACCTTCAACATGTCCATCGGACAGGGGGCCAACCAATATACCGTCATCAACCTGGCCAATTACATTGCCACCATTGCTAACGGCGGCGATTTGATGCGGCCCCACCTGGTGAAGCAGATAACCTCTCCCGACCAGCAAGTAATACGGGAGATCAAGCCTGAATTGATTCACCGGGTTTCAGTTTCCGCCAATACCATGGCTGAAACCAGGCGGGCCATGCTGCGGGTGACCCAGCCGGGAGGAACGGCGACGTTCCTGTTCAATGGTTTTCCCGCCGACATTCAAGTAGGGGCCAAAACCGGTACCGCCCAGACCAACCGGGTGGGTGACAGTATTATGAATGAATTCCATGGCGTCTTTGTAGCTTTTGCCCCGGTCGATAATCCCCAGGTGGCATTCGCAGGGGTCATTGAATACGGCCAGCACGGCAGCGAATCGGCCGGTTTGGTAGCTAAGGATGTTTTCGAGCAATATTTCGGAATCCAGGACCATTATTCAGCTATAGTCGCTGCGTCCGCTGCCGCCCAATCACAGGATTAGCCGCGGTTCGCACCAGGCAGTACAAGGCTTTCCGATGGCCGGTCCAATCAAAATGATGTTGAGTTGGAGAAGGTCGCATTGACGCAGCTTTAGTCGCTGCTGTATTGTCGAAAATTGCACTAATTTTTTTGGGAAGGAGCGACCCTGATAGGGGAGATCAGCCATGATCCCCCCTATCTTTTTATTTTTCATCAAAGGAAATAAATTCAGTAAATAGAAGTTGTTAGAGGTATTTGCGGATTACCTAATTAAGAAGAGGAGGCCTCCTTATGCCCGTAGATGTAGCTGCCAGCAGAGCGGACCACCAACTGGTTATCGATCTGCGCGCTTACGACAACCTGGAGGAAATGAAACAGCAATTGGAACAGAGTCTGAACCTGATAGGGGATTTTGGCCATAAAGATGAGGTGTGCATTGACATCGGGATGATGAGACTGACCGAGAAACAGCTGCGCGAACTGGAGGACATAGTAAAGCTGTATGGTCTGAGTCTCAAGCAATTGATGTACAGCCAGAAAAACAAGCCGAGCGAGGTGCCCCACCGGGTGCCCCTGGACAGCCACCAGTTCCTCCAGGGAGGTGACACGGTAATGATGAACCGTAATCTGCGCTCAGGGCAGAAGTTTTTCACCCGAGGTAACATTGTAGTGCTGGGGGACGTTAATCCAGGCGCCGAGGTCATAGCCGGCGGCAGTATATTGGTTATGGGAGCTTTGCGGGGGGTAGCACATGCCGGGGCATTGGGCGATGAGGAAGCGTTGATCGCCGCCTTCCGATTGAATCCCACCCAGCTGCGGATTGCAGAACATATAACCCGCGCCCCGGACGGCGAGACTGTGGAGGTAGGAAGTCCCGAAATGGCTCGCATCCGAGCCGGTCGAGTGGTTATAGAAAAAATGAAAATATAATTAGGAGGCTTGAACTATGAATGGCAAAGTTCTGGTTATTACTTCCGGCAAGGGGGGGGTAGGCAAGACTACCACCACCGCCAATTTGGGAACTGCCCTGGCGATGTTGGATAAAAAAGTAGTGTTGGTGGATACCGATATCGGACTAAGGAATCTCGATGTGGTGATGGGACTGGAAAACCGGATAGTCTTTGATATCGTCGATGTGGTCAATGACGGCTGCCGCCTGAAGCAAGCTTTGATCAAGGACAAGCGTTTTGATAGTTTATGTCTGCTGCCTGCCGCCCAAACCAAGGACAAGACTGCCGTAACCCCCCATCAAATGCGAAATCTGACTAATGAACTGCGCCAGGAATTTGATTATATTCTGGTGGATTGCCCAGCCGGTATTGAACAGGGGTTTAAGAATGCCATTGCCGGAGCCGATTCCGCCATTGTAGTAGCCACACCGGAAGTCTCATCAGTCCGGGACGCGGATCGGATCGTGGGACTACTGGAGGCGGCGGGGCTGAGGGACGCCCAGTTGATTATTAACCGCATCCGGCCCAAAATGGTCAAGAAAGGTGACATGATGGACATAGAGGATATCATCGATATCTTGGCTATTGAATTGCTGGGAGTGGTGCCCGAGGATGAATCGATAGTGATTTCAACCAACCGAGGAGAACCAGTGGTAATGGGTAACGGTTCCTTGGCCGGAGAGGCCTACCGTCGTATAGCTAGGCGGGTCACCGGCGAAAAGATTACCATGTATACGTTGGAAGATAACGATAACATAATGACCAGATTCATACGGATGCTGAAGCTGGCTCGTTAATGGAAGGAGGGTTGACCTTGATCGATTTTATCTCGAAGTTATTCAATAAGGATTCATCCAGCAAAGACGTGGCCCGGGAGCGATTAAGATTGGTCCTCATTCATGATCGCAGCACCGTGTCACCGGAACTGATAAGTGCTCTGAAGACAGATCTCATCGAAGTAATCCAGCAGTATATGGACATCGATGTAGAGAGTCTGATTGTAAACCTCGAAAACGAGGATGATACTATGGCTTTGATCGCCAATATCCCAGTACGCAGCCTGAAACGGGCAGTCAACATTTGAACCCGAGCTGATAACCCTGTATGCACGGAGGCAACCCTCGAAATTAGGGGGTTGCTTCTTTTTGGCGGCCAGACCATGATTTGCCGGCCTTGCCCATCCTCTCCTGTTTTTGCCCTCTGGACATTACAAATTGGCTGCCCTTATAATGAACCCGGAGGGTTTACCCATGAATGACAAGCGCATAAAGCTCATAGATAGGTACTTCGTGGGCGTGCTGGTACTTATCCTGGCGTTTGGGTTATTGATAATGACCAGTGCCGGTTTCGGCATAACCAGTGACCCCTATTATTATCTGAAGAAACAGGCCTTTTTTCTGGCGGTAGGCATTGCACTGGCAGTGTTCATTTTATATTTTGATTACACCTTGCTACAGCAATACAGCCTGTATATTTATGGAGCGGCCATTCTTATGCTGGTCCTGGTACTAGTGTTCGGGACCGAGGTCAGGGGAACTACTGGCTGGATCTCGATCGGGGGGCTGCCCCCGCTACAGCCGGCGGAATTCACCAAAATCCTGCTCATCATTGCCTTTGCTGATTTTCTGGGGCGGCGTAAGGGTGAATTAAACTCGTTAAGCCAGTTCCTGCCCTGTTTCGCTTATATGGGGTTGCCGGTCATCCTTATACTGATGCAGCCTGATCTGGGAACAGCTCTCGTTTACCTGGTGATTACGGTGGTCATGATGTATATGGCCGGGGCCAACTCCCGTTTGCTAGGCAGCCTCATTATAGGGTTTGTGGGTGTGATCGCGCTGTGGCTGTTCCTCCATTTCCAATACGGAATGTGGCTGCCTCTGGATGATTACCAGATCAAAAGACTAGCGGTGTTCATCGATCCCTATCAAGATGGGAAGGGTGGTCGGGGGGCCGGCTGGAATACCATCCAGTCCCTTATCGCTATCGGCGCGGGTGGCCTTACCGGCACTGGATTGTTCAATGGGACCCAGGTACAGTTGAACTTCCTTCCCGAACACCATACCGATTTTATCTATGCCGTGATCGGCGAGGAGTTGGGTTTCATAGGGGCCTCGCTGTTGTTATTCCTTTATGCTCTGCTGTTGTTCCGGGCGCTGATAATCAGCAGCAAGTCAAGGGAATTGTACGGCACCTTGATTGTGTCAGGAATAATCGCCATGTGGTTATTTCATATTTTTGAAAACATCGGCATGTGCATCGGGTTGATGCCGGTAACTGGTATACCGCTGCCGTTTGTCAGCTATGGGGGCAGTAATATGTTGACCAATATGATCGCTGTCGGTTTGATATTGGGGGTAAACATCAGAGGTAAAAAGTTGGTTTTTTAGACAGACTGGAAAGGAGTGCAGCCATGAAGAGCCGCAACCAGGATGAATCCATGCAAGAGATGGCCCGCAACGCGTTGTTGTTGATACCCAACTTCGTCAAGCTTCTATATCGGTTGATTGCTGATAAAAGGGTTCAGGCTAGTGAAAAGGCAATATTGCTGGGGACAGTCGGGTACATGCTATATCCTCTGGATTTTTTACCGGATGTCATTCCATTGCTGGGCCAGGTGGACGACCTGCTGCTGGCCGCCCTGGTCTTGAAGCGATTCCTGAACAGTGTGGACCGGTACATTCTCCTGTCGCATTGGGATGGACCAGTGGACCTGTTGTTGTCTATCGACCGGATTCTGGAGTTTACCCGCTATATATTGCCGGATGGAGTGTATTACAAGGTAGTAAAGAAAGCCCGGGACGATACCTTGGATGCTGATTACGAGTTTAAATAAGTCCGGTAAGAAAGGCTGACAGCTGCGTTAATACGGAACACGTTATTAAATCATCTGCGATGATAGTTGGTTGTGCAGCACATAAAATGGAAGGTTTGTTGCCTTCCTTTTTTTTATCTCCATTGGTCAGTAATAAAATCAGCTGGAAAACTATATATTTTAAGAAAAGCCGGGGCAGGTGATGGCATGCTGCAGAGGTTTAAAATAAAACTCCTGGTGGTTATCGCCTTGGTGGCGGTAGTCGGCCTCATTATGCAATCCGGCCAGACTGGCCGGCAGGTTGTGGAACCAGTGCTGAGATACATAATGTATGATCAATATGACGTGGGAGCATTTATCTCCCAATATACGCATATCCCCGGTACCAACGAAGCGGCTGGTCTGCTACCGGTGGCCGGGGGACAGGTGCTGCATCCTCCCTGTCAGATCATCTCCATTCAGCGTAACTATGGATGGTATTGGGACAAAACCGAGAAAAAGCAGAAATTCAGCTCGGGATTGGTCCTGGAGGTTAATCCCGGCACAGCGGTGAACCCAATTGTGGGAGGCCAAGTGCTGGAAACGGATGCCGCGGCCGGGCAGGGTTCGGTGTTGGTTAAGCACGCGGGTGAATTCTATTCATTTTACGGCGGATTGCTGCAAACTGATGTTGAACCGGGCCAAATAGTTGCGCCAGGCGACGTTCTGGGGAAAAGCGGAGCCACGCTATATTTTGAAATCAGAAGCCAGGACGGACCGGCAAATCCTCATAGTTTGTTTGAATAATCATGCTGGTAGGCAAAATCGGCGGTATCCGCATCCGGATCAACCTGTTGGTACTGTTGCTGGGTGGGCTGTACGCGTATCTGGGACTGGCGGTGGAGATTTTGCTTATATTGGCTGCCGTCCTCATCCACGAGATCGCCCATGTCATTATGGCCCGGCTGTTGGGGGTCCGGGTGGCGGAAGTCGACCTCCTGCCGTTTGGCGGTCAGGCTAAAATGGAGGATTATACTGGGCTGGACCCGGAACAGGATATCTACCTGGCATTGGCCGGGCCGGCAGCCAGCCTCTCGGCCGCCGGGATTTTTTATTTTCTGCAGGAGCAAATCATTTCCCCATACCTGCCTATGTTTATCAACATCAACCTTTTTCTTGGTTTGTTTAACCTCTGTCCCGGGCTGCCGATGGACGGGGGACATATCCTGCGAGCCGTGCTTTCCAAATTCATCGGCTATAAACGGGCTACCTCGCGTACTGCTGCCCTGGGTAAGATCATTGCCGTGGGCATCATGGGCTGGGGCGGCTATCAGCTTTATTACCAACAGAGTGGAATCAATTTTATCGTAGTCGGCGCTTTGCTGCTGTGGGCTGCCCACCGGGAAGGCCGTTTGCTGGCCTATGCATTTATGCGCTACCTGGTGAACAAGAAAAGCGAGCTGGCCAAACACGGGCTGCTGCCTGCCCAGCAGGTCGTGAGCAGGGAGGATACCTTGCTTAAAGTAATTCTGGAATCGGCCCGCCCTAATTTTTACCTGGTGGTTGTGGCCATGGACGAAAACGACAACGTGGTGGGAATGCACTCCGAGGCAAAATTGATCGAATGCTTTTTCGACAAGGGACCCGGAGCCCGCCTGCGCGATTGCTGATTACGGACATCCGCTTTGGTTCTGGCGGCCACATGAATCTGCAGGTAGGATTTATGTTAATATAATAAAGGTTATTTTATCGTATGGAGGCGCCTAATGAAGGACAAGCTGTTCCGGGACATTCTTCCCCGGGTGGCCAAGCCGATCCGCTATGTGGGCGGGGAGCTTAACGTTATCAAGAAAGACTGGGATCAGTGCCAGGTCAAGATGGCCCTGGCCTTCCCTGATGTTTATGAAATTGGTATGGCCCATATCGGCAGCAAGATTCTCTATGGTCTGGTGAATGAAGAGAGCCCTCACCTGCTGGAACGGGCATTTGCTCCCTGGCCGGACATGGAACAAATAATGCGCGAAGAAGGAGTTGAGCTTTACTCCCTGGAATCGTTCACCCCCTTGCGGCGGTTTGATGTGATAGGTTTCTCGCTGCAGTATGAATTATCGATCACCAATGTTCTAAATATGCTTGATCTAGCTGGGATTCCCTTACTGGCCAGTCAGCGGGGGGAAGAGCATCCCCTGATAATTGGGGGTGGACCGGTAGCCTTCAATCCTGAACCGTTTGCCGATTTCTTCGATGCCCTGTTGATTGGGGAAGGGGAGGAATTACTGCTGGAGTTCCTATCCTGCCTGTATAATAATCGGGCGCTGGCGCGGAAGGACAGATTGACTCGGGCTGCCGCTATAGAAGGGGTTTACGTACCGTCCGGGTACCAAGTCGAGTATAAGGCTGATGGGAGCCTGGCCGGTATGACGCCGGTATCCTCAGCCTATCCGGCTCGGGTGCGCAAACGTTTGGTAAGCGACCTGGACACGGCCTACTATCCGGATAAACCGATTGTTCCATATATGGAAATTGTACATGACCGGGCGGTCCTGGAAGTCATGCGGGGATGCCAGCGAGCCTGCCGCTTCTGTCATGCCGGGACTGTATACCGGCCGGTACGGGAACGCAGCGTGGCGGTACTGAAGAGACAGGCAGATACCCAGCTGAAAAACACGGGTTATGACGAGATCTCCCTGGCTTCGTTAAGTACCCTTGATTATTCGGGCGTTTCCGACCTGGTCAAGCACCTGGTCAAGATCTATGGAGACCGGGGCATAGGAGTGTCCCTGCCTTCTCTGCGGGTTGATGCTTTCTCAATCGATCTGGCCAATGAGGTGCAGAAGGTACGCAAGACCACTTTGACTCTGGCCCCGGAGGCCGGCACTCAGAGGTTGCGTGACGTCATCAACAAGAACGTTACCGAGGAGGATCTCTTCCAGGCTGCTGAGGCGGCATTCAGCTCCGGGTGGAATTCCATCAAACTGTATTTTATGATAGGCCTGCCTACCGAAACCGAAGCAGACCTGGATGGGGTACTGGACTTGTTGGCACGGGTCAAGGCCATCGGCCAGCGTCACTCGCGTCGGGCGATAGAGGTACGGGCAAGCCTGGCCTGCTTTGTCCCCAAAGCCCATACCCCGTTCCAATGGCGAGCCCAGAACAGTATTGCCGAGCTGGAGGCCAAACGCCGTTATCTAACCAGCCGCAAGATGAAGAATGTCAAGCTGAGTTTTCATGACAGCCGTACCAGTATGCTGGAAGGGGTAATAGCCAGGGGAGACCGCAAGCTGGGGGAGGTCATTCTTACGGCCTGGCAGATGGGCTGCAGATTCGATGGCTGGTCGGAGTACTTCGATTTTGACAAATGGATGGAAGCCTTCCGGAAATGTGACATTGATCCAGAATTCTATGTGTACCGGCAGCGGGATTACCTCGAGCTGTTTCCCTGGGATTTTATTGATACCGGGGTCTACAAAGACTACCTGGTCCAGGAAGACCAAATGGCTGATGCGGCTATTCCCACGGCCGATTGCCGGCAAGCAGGGTGTCTCGATTGCGGCATCTGCATCGACTTTGGGGTCAGCTTGGATGTGAAGGAGGGGAAGGTCGATGCGACTGCGGGCTGAGTACGAGGTGGGCCCTAATCACAGATTTCTAGCCAATCTGGAAATGATGCACGTAATGGAACGTGCCCTGCGACGAGCAGGAATCCCCTATCATCTCAGCGAAGGTTTCAATCCTCACATCCGGATATCCATGGGCACCGTGCTGCCGGTTGGTATATGGGGGAAGAAAGAATACTTCGATCTGGAAATGGACCCTATGGACGGGGCAGAATTTCTCCGCCGCATGAACCAGGTACTGCCGCCCGGTATTGCTATAACGGCTTGTCGTTCTCTGGGGATGGGCGCCCGGGCATTGATGAAATCCATCAATGCCGCAGAGTATGCCTTCCAGGTGAACCAAAGACCAGCAGAAGTCGAGGCCGCCGTGCAAGAGATAATAAGTCAGGAGGAGATCCTGGTACCCAGTCGAGGTAAGAAAAAAAATGTTAACAAGAACCTGCGCCCCGGTCTTTTCGCCCTGAATGTCGTGCCACAGGGCGACATTGCAGTCATCAAAGCTCTGGTCAGTGTAAATGAACCGCTTAATATCAGATTCGATGAGTTATTGGACTTGCTGGCCAAGTTCGGTATCAGCCGGGAGTCGATAGTGGAATTCTGGCGGGAGGGCAATTATATCAAACAAGGGGAACAATTGCTGTCACCGCTGGTCACTCCCTAAAAGGGGACAGTTAAAGAATTGGGAGAGGTGGATTGGTTGGCAAGAGATCTTATCGCCGAACAGTATCCATGGGAAACCAGGGTGGCGATTCTGGAAGATGGCCGGCTGGTAGAAGTCTTCTGGTCAGACCGGGAAGAGAGTGTGGGCAATATCTATAAAGGCCGTGTCAAAGACGTGATCCCCGGTTTGTCGTGCGCTTTTATCGATGTGGGGATGGCAAAAAATGCGTACCTGCATTCAGGCGATATAACCAGGCTGGCGGCTACTCGGGGAACTGCCATCGACTCAACCCTTAGTGGAGGCCAGGATGTCATGGTGCAGGTCAAGAAGGAGGCCTTCGCCGAAAAAGGAGCTCGGGTGACTGGTGATATAACCATACCAGGACATTTCCTGGTATTGTTGCCTTACCAGAACGAGGTGTCGATCTCCCGCAAGATCATAGCTGATGACCGTCGAGAGCACCTGCGTCAGTTGATGGAAAAGAACAAACCGGAGCGGGTAGGGGTAATACTGCGCACCGCCTGCCGGGAAGCCGAGGACAATGAGATAAGGGCGGAACTGCGCCGCCTGTTGGAGGTTTGGAACGGGATCAAGTTCCGTTACGACAAGATGAGGGCGCCAGCTTTGATTTATGAAGATCTCGGGGTGCTGGAACGAGCCCTGCGGGACTATACGGACGGCGATATCTGCCGGGTAATGACCAACAACCTAGAGCTCAAGGAAAAGGTTGAAAATTTGTTAAAACAAAGTGATCGAACCAAAACCATTAAGATATCATATTCGGAGGGAGACCTCTTCGAGAAGTACGGGGTGGAAAAGGAGCTGCGCAAAGCCCTGCGCCGCAAGGTGTGGCTGAAAAACGGCGGGTATCTGATATTTGACAGCACTGAAGCCATGACCATCATAGATGTGAACAGCGGTAAATTTACCGGCAAATATAATTTCGAGGATACTGTACAACGGCTTAACTTGGAAGCGGCAGCGGAAATACCCCGACAACTAAGGTTGCGCAGCATAGGGGGAATAATAATAATAGACTTCATTGATATGAAGTGTGAGAAAAGCCAGGCAGAGGTGATCGACACCCTGCGCCGGGAACTGCAGAAGGACAAGGCCCATTCCCGTATAATCGGGATGACTGGACTGGGGTTGTTGGAGATGACCCGGAAAAAATCCCGTTATGGGCTGGATCAGATATTTGATCAGGAATGTGGCTATTGCCAGGGCCGCGGTCGCATAATCAACATCATGGCCTTAGCCGGTCAGGTGAAGCGGAAACTGATCAACCTCGGTTATCTGGAGAGCAGGTCAATAATCTGCGAACTCCATCCTCATCTGCTCGAATTTATCAAGAAGGATGAACAAAGCCTGTCCTATATCGAGAATGCTACCGGCAAGAAACTTAAGCTGGTGGCAGCGGAAACCTTAAGTCTTAATAACTACAATATCTATCCTGGTTGAGCGGTGCCAATAGCCTTGACTCAGCTACTTGGATATGTTAGCCTATTACTTGGTTGCACGTTTTTGCAACCGCTCGGTTCAGGCCGTAAATGGCTTCTGGCCTGCCTGGGACCGGCGAGTCTGAAAAATGTGGAGGTGTATTGATGTACGCAGTAATTCAAACTGGTGGTAAGCAGTACAAGGTCAACGAAGGTGATATCCTTAGGGTGGAAAAGCTGGCCGGTGAAGCCGGAGACAAGCTGACCCTTGACCAAGTGCTCATGTTGAACGACGGCAGCGGAATCAAAATCGGTTCCCCGCTGGTGCCCGGGGCCACGGTAACAGTGGAAGTTATCGAGCAAGGCCGGGGTAAGAAAATAACCGTTTACAAATACAAAAGGCGCAAGAACTATCGCCGCAAACAGGGCCATCGTCAGGCCTTTACCAAGATCAAGGTGGAAAAGATCGAAGGTTAAATCCCTTCAGAGCAATTACCTGATTAACGGAATCAGCATATACTGGGAGGTATTTCGAATGGCACATAAAAAGGGTGTTGGCAGCTCTAGGAACGGCCGCGACAGCGAGTCCAAACGCTTGGGAGTCAAGCGCGGCGACGGTCAGTTCGTCCGGGCTGGCAATATATTGGTAAGACAGAGGGGAACCAAGATCCATCCCGGTAACAACGTAATGGTTGGCGGGGATGACACCCTCTTCTGTACAATCGACGGGCGGGTCAAATTCGAGCGCAAGGGCAAAACCAAGAAACAGGTCAGTGTGTACCCGGTCGAGGAAAGCGCTACCGTCTAACTCGGCGCTAAGAGCCTGAAACACCAGCCCCTGGAATGTTCCGGGGGTTTTTGTTATATTAGGGATGATATGGAGACACTGGATATGGATGCAGAACATATGGTGGGGTTGCTGAGAAGGATGAGGCACGATTTCGCCAATCACCTCCAGGTGATCAGCGGTTATCTGCAACTGGGTGAGCCCGACCAGGTACAGGAGTATTTGCAGACCTTGATGGAGGGCCTGGGTGCAGAGAGGATCATTTTTTCATCTTTGCCGGCTCCAGCAAGCCTGTATTTCTACGAACAGCTGCTCAAGGCTTACGATTTGGGTATTACCCTGCGATTCGAGGATATTGACCTGAGATCATGGGAATTATTAAGGGCAAACGGGGAACCCGGGGCCAGCCTGCAGCTGATTACACGGACGTTGGATCAACCCCAAGAACATCAAGTGATTTACCTTTCCATATATGAAGAAGCGGAGGGTATTGACCTGCTCTACAGCGGCTGGGATGGGGGAGACGCCACCCGGGCATTCCGAATCGAGAAGGGGCGATAACAGGTGTTCATTGACCATGCCAAGATATTCGTCAAAGGGGGCGACGGCGGCAACGGCTGCGTCGCTTTCCGGCGTGAAAAATATGTGCCCATGGGAGGACCTTATGGCGGTGACGGTGGTCGCGGGGGCAATGTGGTATTCGTAGCCGATGAGGGAATGGGGTCTTTAATGGATTTCCAATACCGAAAGCATTTCAAGGCCGACCGGGGTGCCCATGGGATGGGCAAGAACCAGCATGGGGCCTGGGGCAAAGACCTGACGGTCAAGGTGCCGGTGGGCACGATTATAATCGACGATGACAGCGGTGAGGTCCTGGCAGATCTTACTGTTGCCGGACAGGAGGCCATAATCGCCCGTGGGGGGCGCGGTGGGCGGGGCAACAGCCGTTTTGCCACTGCTGTCCACAAAGCTCCGTCCATGGCCGAAAACGGCGAGCCGGGCGAAGAAAAATGGATTCGCCTGGAATTGAAACTGTTGGCCGATGTGGGCTTGGTTGGTTTCCCCAATGCCGGCAAGTCTACTTTCATTTCCCGGGTTTCAGCCGCCCGGCCCAAGATCGCCGACTATCCTTTTACCACTCTGGTGCCTAACTTGGGTGTGGTGAGGACCCGGGATGGAGAGACCTTTGTGATCGCTGATATACCTGGTTTGATCGAGGGTGCCCACGAGGGCACCGGCTTGGGGCATGATTTTCTGCGCCATATCGAGCGCAACCGCATGTTGCTGTTTATTCTGGATGCCGCTGAGGTAGACGGGCGCTCGGTCATGGATGATTATATCACCCTCCGCAATGAACTGGAATTCTATAATCCAGAATTACTGCAGCGGCCTTACCTGATTGTGGCTAATAAGATAGACTTGCCTGGGGCGGAGGAAAATCTGCACCAGCTGCAGGAAGAATACGGCGACCGGGTCTATGGCATATCAGCTGTCACTGGCCAGGGGGTGGATGAATTGGTGGAAAAGACCTATCAGATCCTGCGTAGTATCCCGGTGGAGATACATACTGGTGAAGCCAGGATAATACGTCGATTTGAGGATGAAGAGCCGTTCCAGATCGAGAACGTTAACGGGGTGTATCAGGTCAGCGGCAAACGGATCGAAAACCTGGTTAGTATGACCAACTTCGCCCAGGAAGAGTCCCTGCAGAGATTCCAGAGAACGACTGCCAGAATGGGCCTGGACGAAGCCCTAAAGGAGAAAGGCATAAAGGCGGGCGACACGGTCCGGATCAAAGATATGGAGTTCGACTACAGCGATTGACACCAGCGACAAGATTTTGATGCCGGGAGAAGGAGACGAGGCTGGAATGCGGGAGAGTTTGAAACAATGCCGCCGGATCGTGGTGAAGGTTGGTACCAGCACCCTGACCCATGCCAACGGACAATTGAACTTGGGAAGAATGGAGCGCCTGGTGCGGGAACTGGCTGACATACATAATCAGGATAAAGAAGTACTGCTAGTAAGTTCCGGGGCCATAGGCACCGGGGCCAACCGTATGGGCCTTAAGCAGGTTCCTCGCACCTTGCCGGAGAAACAGGCCCTGGCGGCCATAGGACAGGGTGCATTGCTCCATATGTATGAGAAGTTTTTTGCCGAATATGGCAAGACGGTGGCTCAAGTATTACTTACCAGGGAGGACCTGGATGAGCGGATGCGCTACCTTAACGCCACCAATACCCTGCTGGCCATCCTGGGAATGAAGGTCATTCCGATTATTAATGAGAACGATACTGTGGTGGTAGAGGAAATAAAATTCGGCGACAACGATATGTTGTCTAGTTTGATCGCTTCTATTGTCAATGCCGATTTGCTTATCATACTGTCCGATGTGGACGGGTTTTATGATCACGACCCCCGCATCGATGACCAGGCCCGCTTGGTAAGCGAAGTACATGAGATCACTGCTGAGATGGAGGAAAACTCGATCAACCGCGGCATCGCCTTCTCAAGTGGGGGAATGCTGACAAAGCTTAAGGGGGCTAAGGTTTGCATGGCTTCAGGCATTCCCATGGTAATCGCCAACAGTCAGGAAAGGAATGTCCTGCGACGGATACTGAGCGGGGAGAAGCTGGGCACCTTGTTTGTCCCCCGGGATGAGAAACTGCAAGCCCGCAAGAAATGGATCGCTTTCGGAACGGTCCTCCACGGCGCCGTGACGATTGACAACGGGGCAGCCAATGCACTGCTCAAACGGGGCAAGAGTTTGTTGGCTTCCGGGGTTATCAAAGTGGAAGGTGATTTTGGACGGGGGACGGTGGTCGCGGTGTTGGGCGCCAATGGGCAGGAGATTGCCAGAGGGATGGCTAATTATGGCGCTGATGAAATCAGGAAGATTGCGGGCCGAAAGTCCAGCGACATTGAAAAGATATTGGGTGAAAAGGATTACGATGAAGTGATACACCGCAACAACCTGTGGGTGGAATGCACTGAACTTGCATAAGGGAGGAGAACGGATGGATAACATTCAAGCCACATTGATCGCCCAGGGAACTAAAGCCCGGCAGGCGGCCATGATTCTGGCCACCGCGTCAACCAATCTGAAGAATGAGGCTCTGCTGAACATGGCCGACTTGCTGGAAGCAGACAGCCAGGAGATATTGAAAGCAAATGGTTTGGATCTTGAAATGGGAAGACAGCAAGGTCTGTCGGCGGCCCTGCTGGAGCGCCTGACCTTGACAGAAAGTAGAATTCGCGATATGGCTCAGGGTCTGCGGGACATCGCTGCCCTGCCGGACCCGATAGGGGAGACGATCGAGTCTACCCGGCGCCCCAACGGACTAGATATAAGTCGGGTCCGGACACCTATCGGGGTGATCGGCATCATATACGAATCGCGCCCCAATGTAACCGCTGATGCGGCGGCATTATGCCTAAAAGCGGGCAACGCCATCCTGCTTCGGGGCGGCGAGGAAGCTCTAAACTCCAATCGGGCTATTGCCCGCATCATTTCTACCGCAGCCACCCAGGCTGGCATCCCGGAAGGAGCCATCCAACTGGTTGACAGTGAAGATCGCCAGGCAGCGGTATTGATGATGAAGATGCATGAATACCTGGATGTACTTATTCCCCGCGGGGGCAAGGGACTGAAGATGGCTGTTCTGGAAAATGCGGTAGTGCCGGTGATTATGACTGGAATGGGCAATTGCCACGTCTATGTGGATGAATTTGCCGACTTGGCCAAAGCCGGTCCCATAGTCATCAATGCCAAGGTGCAAAGACCTTCGGTCTGCAATGCGGCTGAAACCCTGCTGGTCCACAAGGCAGTAGCGGCCCGTTTCTTACCCGCCATAATAAGCGAGTTGCAGGCTGACGGAGTCCAGATCCGGGGCTGCCCGGCCACTCAGCAATTGGTGCCCGGGATACGTGCGGCCACTGAGGATGATTGGGCTGAAGAATACCTGGAGCTGATCCTGGCGGTTAAGGTGGTAGCCAGCCTGACAGAGGCTATAGCTCATATCAATGAATATGGCACCGGGCACAGTGAAGCGATCGTTAGTGAGAACTACAGCAACGTGAGACGGTTCTTGAACGAGGTGGATGCCGCCGCGGTATATGCCAATGCCTCCACCCGTTTTACTGATGGGGGAGTCTTCGGCATGGGCGCAGAGATGGGAATCAGCACCCAGAAACTGCATGCCCGAGGACCAATGGGCTTGAAGGAACTAACCACCACCAAGTTTATTATCCAGGGAGATGGGCAGATAAGATAAGCAGCTAATCTGGTGCACTGGGATCAAGGACTCTTGGGCCTGGCTGCAGAGACAAACTGGTTTTATAAAGGCACGAAAACAGGGAGGGCTTCATGGTCTTCCCTGTTTATTGTTTTTAGTCGCACCGGCATCCCCACCTCGATACAATCCAGAGGGCAGTCTTCGATGTTGGTTGCCAAACGGACTCCTTCGTCCAGATCAACCAGGGCATATACATAGGGGGGCTGAAATTCGGGCAGGGCGCTTACCCGGACTACGGTATAGCTGTATACCCGGCCCAACCCCGACAGCGGCTGCCAGTCCAGATCCGATTCCCAGCAATAGGGGCAGCGTTCCCGGGGATAGAATACGTAACGAGTACACGAAGGGCAATATTGCAGCCACAGACGCCCGGTTTTCAGTTTTTCCCAAAATGTGCGCCGGTAATCCATGTTCATTTCCTCCCCAATATAAGGCAGGATTGGGTACTCATAACCCCGCCGTTGCCGTTGACCAGAGCCAGCCGGTTTTTCCGTACTTGCCGGGGGCCAGCCTCTCCCCGCAGTTGACGGACTGCTTCGATAACATGGGACATGCCCCCCGCAAAAGAGGCCTGCCCGCAGGAAAGCTGCCCTCCATGGGTATTACAGGGCAGGTCACCGTTGTAGGTCAGGTCGGTATCAGCCACGAACCTACCTCCGCTGCCTTTAGGGCAAAAGCCAGCGTCTTCCAAAGAGATCAAAACCGTGATGGTATAACAGTCGTACAGAGATACCAGATCGATATCTCTGGGGGATCGGCCGGCCATCTGGAATGCCCGCTGAGAGGCCATTTTTACCGGGCTTAGGGTTAATTCAGGGGCATAGGGAATGGAATTATGGGTGTAAGCTTCGCCAAACCCGGGTATGTTCACGGGATGGTGGGGCCAGTCGCAATCCTCGTCGCTGCGGCTGACCACCACTGCGGCGGCGCCGCTGCAGGGCCTCACAATTTCCAGCAGATGGAGCGGGTCGACAATGACCTTGGAATTCAATACTGCTTGTATGGTAAGAGGCTGGGTGTTAAACAGCGCCTGGGAATTGGCCAGGGCATTAGTGCGCTGGTCGACCGCGATTTTGGCCAGTTGTTCTGGAGTGGTTCCGTATTGGTTCATATGGCGGCGAGCTATAAGGGCATAGCCGCTGTTAAAGCCCATGGGGCCATAAGGCAGTTCATAGTCTATCTCTGCTTGGGACATTACGGCGGTCTTATTGGCGCGGGTATTGAATACTTGAGCATCCCACACCCCGCCGCTCAAGCACAAGCAGTGGCGGCAAATGCCGGCCTCCACCATGAGCTTGGCCCGGGCCACCGCGGCGACAGCACTGGCGCCGCCTAATTCCACCATGTTCATAAAAGCCGGCGTCAACTGCAGACACTCGGCTACTTGCGAAGGCCACAGGAAATAGGTGTCTTCACTGGGTGGGGTCACCAGTAACCCATCGATCTCATCTTTGCTCAGACCCGCATCTTCCACAGCCAGGGCGGCCGCCTCGGCTAAAAAGTCCAAGGTCCGTCTCCCTCCTGCATCCAGGACCGGGACCAACTCGGAAATCCCGCTTATTATTGCTTCGCATCTGCCCAACACCAGACTCACCTGCCAATTGATTATTTACTCTATGATCTCCAGATTGTACCTGGCCAGTTTGGCCTGGTCCTCGGCACTCAGCCTATATTCGCGCTCCAGTTCCTGCCGCTGTTGGATAGTGCCGCAGAGGGGCGTGGAGAGATAGCGGAGTCCGTTGTCATTGACCATGGTTACAATCAATTTCTTGTCCGGGTATTTTCGGGCTACTACCTTAGCCGCCCCCACGTTGCAGCCTGAGGATACTCCGCAGAATATGCCCTCCCTACGCGCCATCTCCTGGGCCATGGCAATGCATTCTTCGGAACTAATCAGTACCACTCCGTCTACATAGGACAGGTCCAGGATTTCGGGGATGAGGCCGTCAGCTATTCCCTGCACCTGGTGTTTGCCGATCTTGCCGCAGGCTAGAATAGGCGATTCGCGCGGCTCGGATATATAGACCTTGATGGCGGGATTTTTCTCTTTCAGGTATTTGGCGGTGCCGGTTACGGTGCCACCAGTGCCCTGGCACATTATAAAAACGTCCACCTGGCCCCCGGTTTGCTCCCAGATCTCCGGCCCGGTATGTTCATAATGGGCGGCCAGGTTCTCAGCCCGGTAGAACTGCCCGATTTCGAATACTTGATCCCCATAACGTTGTTTGATCCGGGCCACTTCTTCCAGCACCAGGTCCACGTCGGTCTCTGCTCCAGGAGTAAGTACGAGTTCGGCTCCGTAGGCAGCGATGGTCTTCTTGCGTTCCTCGCTCATTCCCTCCGGCATCACGATTATGACCCGGTAGCCCTTGCAGGCTCCCACCATAGCGGTTGAAATCCCGGTATTTCCTGTGGTCCCTTCCAGCAGGATCATACCCGGTTTAAGATCCCCGCGTTCTTCAGCCTTCTCTATAATCTTGTGGGCGACCCGGTCCTTAAGACTGCCGCTGGGGTTGACGTACTCAAGTTTGACCGCGATGTCGGCGTTGACATCGGCGGCAATCTTACCCAAACGGATCAAAGGGGTTCTTCCCACCGCTTCCAATACACTGTCCGCCATCCCGGCGTTGGCATTCCAATCCATCCAATTACCTCCTATACACTTGTTATAATATCCATTCGGTTCCGAAGACCAGAGAACGGCGCAGCGTGCGTGTTTCCTCCTCGGGCATGGATTTGATGAAATCGGGTAAATTGTCCAGGTTATCCCGGTACAGTTTTACCAGTTCGCTGAAAAAGCGGTCGCGTAACTCGGGTCTGCGCAGGGTTATACCCAGGTTGGCGAGGATCTCTGACCAGCGGTTGTTGGTTTCTATCTCATAGTCGGTCAGGTCGTCGAAGAAACGCCGCCAATCCTGCAAACTGTCTTCTTCCATCCATCCTATACCGGCGCACACGAAATGCCGGCATACCGATTCCCGCAAATGCTGGGGCAGGGTGCACCCTCCCGCTTGGCTATGAAAGCGGCACCGGTAGCTTTCTCCGTCGATGACGTTATTGACTGTCACTGAAGCGTCGAGAATAGTCAAGTGATCAAGGGAGAATATGTGGCGGAGGAGGTCCGGTTCATTTATATAAAGATATACAAGGTCAGTGGGATAAAAAACCGGAGAATAAAAACCACAGCAACCTTTGTCATCCTGGCGGGGGCAGCGGGCACACAGGTCCACCTCTATGAAACTGCGTAGCCCCAGATTATGAAAGACCAGGGTGATTTCAGTTTCCATGGCAGTAACTCTCCTTTCCGGTGGGTGGTAATAATCCCCGAAGACGCAAATCATACTTAATAATTATACAAAAGATCAGCTTCTTTTGCTCTCTCATTTATACTTTTGCCGCTAATTTGCATATTCTAGGGGCAATCGTTATGATTATGCTTAAGAATCGGTCGGAACGTAAACGAATCGTCCCGATTACCCGCGGGATGTGGAACGAAACGTCAGTGCACCATGTCGAGCCGACCTACCAATTCCGAATAGGGTGAAGTGAAATGGCAATAAGAAGCCTGGGCATTATCGGAGGTACATTCAATCCCATACATTACGGACACCTGATTGCGGCCGAATTTACCCGCGAGGCCTTTGCCCTGGATCGTATAATATTCGTCCCGTCGTGCCGTCCACCTCATAAGAATCCGGAAGAGATCCTGGACAGCCGGCATCGTTTGGCCATGGTAGAGATAGCGGTTCGTGGCAATCCCTTCTTTTCCGTATCGACCTTGGAGATCGACAGACAAGGTCTCTCCTATTCTGTGGAGACGGTGGATTCTATCCGGAGTATGCACCCCGGAACCAACCTGTATTTTATCCTGGGGATAGATGCCTTCATGCTTATGAACACCTGGAAGGATACCGAGCGTCTGGCCGAATTGTGCAGTATGATCGTGGTAACCCGCCCCGGCTATGAACTGAACCCGGCAGATGAATGCTTTGCAGGGGTACCACTGCTGATGTGGCAGAAGATGGAGGTTATCGCCATACCAGGCTTTGAAATATCGTCGAGTGCTATCCGGGAACGGGTTGCCCAAAGAAAAACGATAAGATACCTGCTTCCTTCCGGAGTGGAGGATTATATTCATACAAATCAGCTATACAGGGGCGATCCGGATGATTTATAATGACGCCCAGGCAGAACGGATAGTCAAAAACCGGTTATCGCAAAAACGCTATGAACATAGTGTCGAAGTGGCTCGCACTGCGGAGAGAATGGCGATGGCAGCAGGGCTGGATCCAGGAAAAGCATACGTCACCGGCATTCTGCATGATTATGCCAAAAACCTGAGCGACGGGCAACTGTTGGAAGTGGCCCGGCAGGCAGGGCTGATCACTGATAGCATCGAGGAAGAAAGCCCGTGTCTGCTGCATGCCTCGGTGGGGGCTTATCTATTGGAGACCGGACTGGGTATCAGGGATGTGGAGATTCTTTCGGCGGTGCGGGCCCACACTCTGGGCTCTATGCGTATGAATACCCTGGACAAAATAATCTATCTAGCTGATATGATCGAACCAACCCGTCAATCCTATCCTGGTCTGGAAAGACTGCGCCAACTGGTGGAGCAGGATCTGGATACAGCCATGCTGTTCGGCTTGGAATCGACCATACGTCATTGTCTCGATCGGGGCAGACTGCTGCACCCGACCACGGTGGAAGCCAGAAATCAATTCCTGCGCCGGATGAAGGGCAATTGGCCAGAAGGATAGTCCTGCTCCATGGGTTTGTCGTGGATGGGGATTGATTCTGGTAAAATAATATGATGATTATTGTAAGGAGGTATCCATTTGGTAACCGAGAAAGACCTGATGCAAATGGTGGTGGATGCGGCTCTGGAGGAAAAAGCAATTGATCTGGTGGTACTGGATGTTTTTGAACAGACCATAATCGCCGATTATTTTGTGATTTGCAGCGGCCGCAATATAGTCCAGATTCACAGTATAGCCGATAATGTCGAGAAACACCTGCAGGCACAGGGGATTTCGGTCCTCCGAAGGGACGGTTATCAACAAGGGACCTGGGTAGTGTTGGACTATGGATCCACGATACTGCATATCTTCCGTCAGGAGGAGCGTGACCATTACCAACTGGAGGATCTGTGGGCCGATGCCCGCAAGATAACGATGGAAACCGGCAATTAGAAAATAACTACCGCTTCCTGATCAAGCCGGAGGGCCTGGGATTACCAATCAATGGCTGACGGTGAAAACAATCGTGTTGCAGTGAGAAGCCCGCAGTCCAAACCTTAACGGCATGGATTACGGGCTTTGATGTGGAGATCGGATCCAAAATCTTCGGCTTTAAGCAGCCTACCGCGCTACGATATTGACCAGTTTCCCGGGCACCACAATGGTCTTGACTATCTGTTTACCGCCCAATAGTTCCTGTATTTTAGGTTGGGCCAGAGCCAGTTGCTGCAATTCGGAATCGCTTACGTTGGCGGGGACCATGATTCGATCCCTGACTTTGCCGCTGATCTGTATCGCGATCTCTATCTCGTTCTGCACTAAGGCTTCAGCATCCCAGCGCGGCCAGCTTTGATGGCTGACACTATCCTGGTGCCCGCATATCTGCCATAACTCCTCGCAGATATGAGGCGAGAAGGGGCTTAACAGCACGATCATGGTTTCGACCGCTTCTTTCAATACCGACAAGTCCTGTTCATCTTCATCGAGGTAGGCGCTTAGCATATTATTAAGTTCCATGATCGCACTTATGGCGGTATTAAAATTAAACCGCAGCTCAATATCCTCGCTCACCTTCTTGATGGTGGCATGGGTTTTATAGCGCAGTTGGCGGGCCTTTCCTTCGAGCTGGCCGAATTGTGCCGGCAGGCTGATGTCGCGGATGTCATCAGCGCAGCTGTTGACCACCCGCCACACCCGGTTCAGGAATCGGGACGACCCCTCCACACCCTGGTCGCTCCATTCCAGATCGCGCTCCGGCGGGGAGGCGAAAAGGATAAACAAGCGGGCGGTGTCAGCTCCGTAGGTGTTGATAATATCCTCGGGGCTGACTACGTTGCCTTTTGATTTGGACATCTTGGAGCCATCTTTCAATACCATACCCTGGGTAAGCAGATTGGTGAAAGGCTCGTCGCAAGACAGAAATCCCTGGTCATATAAAAACTTGGTGAAGAAACGGGAGTACATCAGGTGCAATATGGCATGCTCCACCCCGCCGATGTATTGGTCCACCGGCATCCAGTAGTCGACGGCTTCCTTGCTGAAGGGAAGGGTGCTGTTATGGGGATCGCAAAACCGCTCGAAGTACCAGGAAGAGCATACAAACGTATCCATGGTGTCTGTTTCCCGGCGGGCGGGGCCTCCGCAGGAAGGGCATTCCGTCTTGTAGAAGGACTCTACGTAATTCAAGGGTGACTCACCCGAGGGACGGAATTCGACATCCTCCGGCAGTAAAACCGGCAGATCAGCCTCCGCTACCGGAGTCAAACCGCACTTTTCGCAGTATACCATAGGTATGGGACAGCCCCAATAGCGCTGGCGGGAGATCAGCCAGTCGCGCAGACGAAAGTTGATCGTGCCTTTCCCAATACCTTTTTCCTGCATGTAAGCAATAACCTGCTGCTTTCCCTCTGCCACGCTGAAGCCATTAAAAGACCCCGAGTTTACCATTACCCCGTCATCTTCGTAGGCTTCCTTCATACTATCCCCATCGGCAGGCGAATCGGGAGACTTGATGACTACTTTTACCGGTAAACCGTATTTGCGAGCAAACTCAAAGTCACGCTGGTCATGGGCAGGGACAGCCATAATAGCTCCAGTGCCATAATCCATCACGACATAGTTGGCGATCCAGATCGGTATCCGGTCTCCATTCATGGGATTGATGGCATAAGCGCCGGTGAAAACCCCTTCTTTTTCTGTATCAGTGGAGGTTCTCTCGACCTCGCTGAGGAATTGCATCCGGTGTACGAATTCCTTTACCTTATCTTCCTGGGGGGTTCCCCTGCTTATGGTTTCCACCAGCGGGTGTTCCGGAGACAGGACCATATAGGTTATCCCGAATACAGTATCCGGTCGGGTGGTGAATACAGTCATTATTTCGCTGCTGTTTTCGATCTGCAGGTCGAATTGGCAGCCTTCGCTGCGGCCTATCCAGTTGCGCTGCATGATCTTGACCTTGTCCGGCCATCCGGGCAGCTTGTCGAGGTCATCCAACAAGCGCTGGGCGTAGTCGGTTATCTTGAAAAACCATTGGGCCAGCTTCCGTTTGGTAACCACCGTGTCGCATCGCTCACAAGCGCCGTCAACGACCTGTTCGTTGGCCAGCACAGTCTGGCAGGACGGGCACCAGTTGACGGCAGCGCTTTTCTTGTAGGCTAAGCCGTTTTCGTAGAGTTTCAAGAACATCCATTGGGTGAATTTGTAATAGTCAGGTTTGCAGCTGGCCAATTCTCGGTCCCAATCATAGCTAATACCCAAGGTGTTAAGCTGCGCTTTCATATTCTCGATGTTGGCATAGGTCCAGCGAGCCGGGTGAGCCCCATGCTTTATGGCCGCATTTTCTGCGGGCAGGCCGAAAGCGTCCCAACCCATGGGATGTAAAACATTATAGCCATTCATGGACTTGAAACGGGCTACCACATCGCCGATGGCGTAATTGCGGACATGGCCCATATGCAGGTTGCCGGAGGGATAAGGAAACATCTCCAGGTCATAATACTTCGGCCGGTCCGGATCCTCGAAAACCTTGAAGAAGTTGTGCTGGGTCCAATAGTTTTGCCATTTAGGTTCGATTGCTTTGAAATCGTATTGGCGTTCCATACAAGCCTCCTTATCATTTGTTCAGAAATCAAAAAACCCTCATCCCAGATAGGGACGAGAGCAATTTTCCCGCGGTGCCACCCATTTTGACAAGTATAATATGGTGGAGCTAGTGGGATTCGAACCCACGGCCTCTTGAATGCCATTCAAGCGCGATCCCAACTTCGCCATAGCCCCACAACTTGACCACTCGTAATGATAACGGTATAACCGCTCCAGGCTAATCAATTCACCTGCAGTGCTCCCTCGGCGAGTTCGACAATGTGCTTGCCACCTTCCACCAATCGGTGACTCTCTGTCTAAGGATTGCCTACTACTCCGATTCATCGCATATTCTCTCTTCATTTGACATTAGCCATTATAAAATAACTGTCCTGCAAAGTCAAACCAATTCTGACACAAACGATTCCCGAGTTATTTGCTTGCCAAATCAACCTTATCGAGCCAAGTCAACCCGAAATAGATAACAAAAAAGGAAATAACAGGGAAATATAGAATAACCAAATGGGGCGGTGAGATAATTGTTAGATATGGACAAAAAATATTTGATCGCGGCAGTGGTGTTGATTATGGTCTTAGTCTTTAGCGGGGGCATGAAATATGCTCAGTACCGGGACCAACAAAAGCAAGAGCTCATAGTCCTGGAAGAGCCGTCTCCGGCGGCCGACAACCAACCAGAGGAGGTGATCCAGGTTTACGTCATCGGTGCGGTATCCAATCCGGGTGTATTTAAATTAACGCCGGATGCCCGAATATTGGAGGCAGTCGAAATGGCTCGGCCTTTGCCCGAGGCTGACCTGGAGAAGATAAATCTGGCCCAGAAGTTGGGGGACGGGGATGCTGTGATGGTGCCGCGGCAGGGGGAAGAACCCGACGCCACCTCCCTCGACCGCAGCATGACGGGTTTAGTGGGTGCAACCGCAGCGACCTCCACCGGAAAGGTGAACATAAACAATGCCTCCGTTCAGGAGCTTGATGAACGGTTGCCTGGTATCGGCCCCGCCTTGGCTCAGCGAATCATAGACTACCGCACCCTGCACGGTCGATTTTCCCGGACGGAGGAATTAAAGGAGGTCAGCGGCATCGGTGATAAAAAATATGCCGAACTGCAGGACCTGGTAACGGTTAGGTAGACTGCCATGTTGTTATCATGGCCGGCGGTATTGATATGTTTGGGCAGCGGTATATTGGCGGCATATTTTCAAGTCTGGCTTTTTACAGCGGTGCTGGTGGCGATTGCCGTGATGACAGGCTTGATGAGGCCTCAAACCCGGCGGCAATTGGCGGCCGCAGGGGGGGTGGCATTAGCCGGTATCATGATCTATGTCTTAAACGTGCCGCCGTTTCCTGCCGATTTGGAGGAGCAGGCTGTCGTTAAGGTAATTGGGCGAGTCGCCAGCATTCCTTATTTTAATGGTGACAAGACGGTTTTTATGGTGGAAACCAACAACCGTTCCCCCTATAGACAACGGCTGCGGGTGGTATGCTTGTTTCCGGTTGATTTTCACCGTGGGGACCGGGTGTACTTGGAGGGACGGCTCAAGCCGCCCCGGCCACCCGGCAATCCTGGCCAATTCGATTTTCCTCGGTATTTGATCACTCAGGGTGTTTATTACAACCTGACAGTGTCCGATAGTGCTAATACTCACTTGGTTGAGGCCGGGCGCGGGCCGTTAATTTGGATGGACAGCCTGCGCAGCCAGGCAGAGGACGTAACCCGCCAAGCTTTGCCGCAAGCGGAAGCGGCTATCCTATTGGGCATGATCTGGGGCGGGCGAGCTGATATGGACGACCAGCAGTATGAAGACTTCCAAAACACGGGCATCGTCCATATTTTCTCGGTAGGTGGCCTGCATGTCGGGTTTTTGCTGCTCTTTATCAACATGCTGGCCTCGTTAGCAGGATTGGGCAACCGGGGCCGGTTTGTTTCGGGAATTGCAGCATTACTGGTCTATGGCACCATGGTAGCCTGGCCGCCTCCGGTAATTAGGGCCGTCCTGATGGGGGTGTTGGGATTGGTCGCCTATCTCAGTGGTCGGGAAAACGGTCTGTTGAATGCCTTGTCCATTGCCGGGATTATTATGCTTCTGGTCAATCCCGCTTCCCTTTTCGACCTTAGCTTTCAGTTGACCATGCTGGCTACTGGCGGTCTGGTTTATCTATTTCCCAAACTGCGGTCGTTGCTGCCCGGCAGCAGTTGGATCAAAGACATCGCCCTACTTCCGGTATGCGCAGAAATAGCCATCCTGCCGTTGATTGCTTATCATTTCAACATCTTTACACCCTGTTCTCTGCTAACCAATATAGCTACCACCTACCTGGCCGGAGCGGCTGTGATTCTTGGCTTCACGGCCAGTATCTTGGCCCCCTTCTCATTTGCTTTGGCTGCCCTGTTTCTGCAACCGGCGGGAATGTTCATCGATTTGATCGTGGCAGTGGTTGACTGGATCAAGGATCTCCCCGGTGCCTATCTCTATGTAGCCAGTCCCTCAATGGTACGCATAGGGCTGTATTATGCGCTCATAGCTCTGGCGTTGCTGTCTCTGCAAATGGCAAGCCTCCGGAAATTATTTAAACCGGCGCTGGGCATTTTGCTGATATGGTTGGTCGTCCTGGTCATACCGCCAGGATTCCATGACAGGGATGAGCTCGAAATGGTGTTCATCGATGTAGGCCAGGGTGACTCTATTTTTATCAAGACTCCGGGGGGCAAGACTGTACTGGTGGATGGAGGGGGCAGTCAGTTATTCGATGTCGGGCGCAAGGTGGTCCTGCCTTACTTGCATCATCGGGGCATACGCAGCTTGGATCTGGTGATCAGTACTCATGCCGATATCGATCACCTACAGGGACTGGTTAGGGTTGTAGACGCCATGCCGGTCAGGCAACTGGGGATACCTGCTGCCCTGGCGAATGATGAAGGATACCGGCCTCTTCACGACTTGGCCGCGGAAAAAAACATCCCTACGTTGTATTTGGAGGCGGGTCAATCGCTCCGGGTGGAAGAAGGGATGCAAGTGGAAATTTTGAATCCACCAAAGCAGGCTGGCGGGGACGACGCAAACGAGGAATCGGTGGTGCTCAGCATCAGCCATGGAAGTTATACAGCCTTGCTTACCGGTGATGTGTCAGCTGCCCGGTTGGCTTTGATGGGCGAACGGTTGGATCCGGTTACAATCCTTAAAATACCCCACCATGGCAGCAAGGGATCTTTAGCCCGGGGTTTTTATCAGAAAACCGACCCTGCTTGGGCGGTCATTTCGGTGGGGGCCGACAACCCCTTCGGACATCCTCACCCACTGGTGGTAGCAGCTCTCCAGGAATCAGGGGCTCGAATCCTACGCACCGATCTGCAGGGTGCCATAACCATCTTCAGCAATGGCTATGATTATCACATCCAGACCCATATTTTAAATCAGCCCTAGGTTGGGGCTGCATACTAATCACCCTGCTATCTTCATACCTTTAAATAGGAGGGTGAAATGACAAGCAACAATTTTTTGCGGGGAGAAAAGGTCGGCAGGTTGATGGTCAGACTATCTCTGCCGGCCATATCCGGTATGATAATTTTTTCCCTGTTCAGCCTGGTCGACACCTTTTTTGTGGCCCAGTTGGGCATACAGGCTCTAGCCGCCATCACCCTGTGTGTGCCGATTGAGATACTGCTGGTTTCGGTGGGATCTGCCACCGGAGTGGGGATTACTTCGCTTTTGTCACGCACCCTGGGCCAGGAGAATTATTCCCAGGCTGACAACATTGCCTGGCACGGACTGATTATCTGTCTGTTTTATGGGCTTTTGTTTTCATGGCTGGGGGTGATCAATGTTGATCGCCTCCTGCTCCTGTTTGGGTGCACCCCTGAGCTGCAGGGATTGTGCCGTGAGTATCTCAGCATTATTCTATTGGGCAGCCTGTTCACCTTTATCCCCATGACCTGCGGCAATATACTGCAAGGGGAAGGGAATACCATCCTACCCATGTTTACCGCGCTGGCCGCCATAATCGTCAACGTCATGCTGGACCCGCTGTTTATCTTTGGTTGGGGACCGCTGCCGCCAATGGGTCTAGCTGGGGCAGCCTGGGCTGATGTGGTCGCCCAAGCATTCTGCTCGGTAATAGCCTTGGCCACCATGTATCGGTCTCGGGTCTACCTGTCCTGGTCAAGAGGCCATTTCCGCCCGGACATCCTGGTATTGATCGAAATCTACCGGGTCGGATTACCAACCCTGCTAATGGAATTATTCAGCGTGGGGCTTTTGGTATTTTTCAACAAGATATTGATGTCGTTCGGCAGTGTAGCCGTGGCAGTGATGGGAATCTTTGCGAGAATACGATCTCTGTTTTATACCCCGGTATACGGGTTGACCCAGGGAACTATGCCCATAATCGGCTTTGCCTATGGCGCCGGCAATCATGACCGGGTCAAGGAGACCATAATCAAGTCGACAATCGTGTCCCTGGTCTTTGTCACTATTGGGTGGCTTGCCATGCAGTTCAATTCTCATTGGCTGATGCAACGGTTTACCTCCGACCCGGAATTGATCGCTGCCGGCATCTCTTGTATGCGGCTGGCGACCCTGTTTCTGCCGGTGATGGGGCCCATTATAATCCTGGGCAGTGTGTTGCAGGCAATGGGGCGGGGATTCAGCGCTATGGTACTGTCCATGACCCGGCAGGCTGTTTTTTTTATCCCATCGATACTGGTGCTGTCGCACTGGTGGGGCATAAGTGGTATGTGGCTGGCGTTTTCAGTTACCGAATTGTTGTCATCCCTACTGGCCTTGGTATTCTTTATCCGCCTCTGGCAAAGCCTCTACCCGTCCCGGCGCAGTCCCGGTTTCCGGTTGCTGATGCCCGGCAATTTGCTGGATCGAGTGACAGCCTGGCTCAAATGGTGATGGCTCATTGTTGAATGGCCCGGCTATTGGATGCTGACAATAAAGAGGCTGCGAAGGCCACTTATACCTATCCGCAGATTAACCTGTATAATAGATAATTATAGGAAAATCCGCTTGGCAGGCGAGGTGCATGAAATATGAATGGAAATACGGCATACCTGTTATGGGGTCCGGAGCGTTATCTGATCAACCAAAAGATTGAGGAGCTTGTGGCAGGAATGTCCACCATCGGAGAACCGCCCGAGGTTCTGTATGTAGATGGTGATGAATCATCCCCGTCGGAATTGGGTCAGATACTGGAGTTCAGTCCCCTGTTTGCCATGTCCCGGATAGTAATAATAAGAAATCCGAACTGGCTCGGGAAGTCACCCCGCGGTGCAAAAAAGATGGAGAGGTATCGGCAGGTATTTGAGGATTACTTCCAACACGATTACCAGGGTCAGATTCTGGTCTTGACTGCCGAAGAAAACAACAGTGCGAATCCGATAACCAAAATGCTGCAGAAACATGCCCGGGTCATCAACATCAAGCCTCTGGCGGCTAGGGATCTGGAAAAATGGAGCCTGGAGGAACTGGAAAAACGCGGGGTAAGGGTTGCCCCCCCCGTGCTGAATCGGATCTCAAGCAGTGGCCAGGATATGTATTACCTCGAGAATATGTTTGACAAGCTGTCACTGCTGAATCGGGAGGAATTATGGAACGTGGCGGAAATCGATGCGCATTTGGACAGCTGCCAGGAGATAAGTGTATTTAAACTCATCGATGCTTTGCTGAATCGTAATGTCAGAGCCTCGCTGGACGCATTCAGTCAATTGATGGAGCAAGGGCAATCCCATCTCATGATACTGGCCATGATTATCCAGCAGTTTGTCACCTACAGCAAAGTGAAGTTCTATATCGAAGCTGACTACGACATTCCCCGGATAGCTCAAGCTACCGGATTCAAGGATTTTTCCATCCGGAAGATGCGGGACAAATCCTCCAAATTCAGCCCGGAGGAGGTCCGCAGGGTCTTTGAAATACTCTTGGAAGTTGATACTACCTTCAAGAGCGCCAGCAAGGATCCCCGCATCGTTATGGAAACCCTGCTGGTGGATATCTGCAGCCGCTTATAGAGGAACTAATAGGGGCATTAATAATCCCTCAGGTATATGGGAGCTGCGTTGACATACAAAAACCCGCTCGGTTGAGCGGGTTTCACTTAGAAGCTCTTATTTTGCCAGCGCGTTGAATTTCTTGGTCAGCCGCGACTTTTTCCGGGCGGCGTTGTTTTTGTGTAATATTCCCTTGGACACGCTTTTATCTATCAGGGAGGTTGCCTGCAACAGTTTTTCCCTGCTGGTATCCATGTCATCGCCCGCCAACGACAGTTCGAATCCCTTGATACTGGTCTTCAGAGAACTCTTGTAAGCCTTATTTCTGACCCTGGCTTTCTCTGCATTTCGGGCTCTTTTAGCAGGAGTCTTGCTTTTTGCCACTCTTTCACCTCCTTGGATATTTAAAGCTAACAGAGATACTATATCACTCTGGATTATTATTTGCAATGCTCAAGGCATAGCTTTTTTTTGCTGGCGGTATACTAGTCAGAGAATGTTCTCGTCTTGTCCCACTTTTTTGTTCTATTTGCAGCTGATTGGAATAGAATTTATCAGCACTGGGCAGCGAGGTGAGAGCATTGCGAAGGCGAAACTTCCTTTCCTTTCTTAAAGGAATTGTGTTTGTACAGATTTTTCTGGTAGTCATAATAGTAGGTTTGAGCATGGACCTCAACCGCAAGTACACTGAAGGGGTGCAATTCCTGAGCTTCGAAAGTCTTCTCTGGCCGTTCTCCGGCGTGCAAATCACAGAAAGACAGGCTGAAATGCTGCTGCAGGAGAACAACGTCCTGATGGCCGGGTTGGACAACTCTCCCGGCCGGATGCTGGATGAGGGCTACGGTGCTCCCACGGCTCCGGAAAAAATGCTCAGCGCCCATATTCAGGCTTTGGCGTTCGCGGAAAATCCCCAGGCCGATGACGCCGTTGATCCGGAGGAGGATCTGAGTATGGCGGCGAAAGAGACTGAAGAAGCTGAGGAAACGGGGGTGGTTGATCCTGAAACGTTGGCGCGTTTGCAGAAAAGCCAGGTTTTCTTGTATTGTACCCACAGTGGTGAAACCTACATTCCTAATAGCGGTAAGGCGCGCTTGGATGGTAAACGCGGTCTGATAAACCAGGTGGCCGCCACTCTGGAGAAATCATTTCAGGAAATCGGTTTACCAGCCCAGTTCATAGATACCGTCCATGATACCGATTACAACAAGAGCTATACCAAGTCCCGTGAGACGGTGACCAAAATAGTAAAGGCCAATAAGAATATTATCGGTCTGTTCGATATTCACCGTGACAGTATACCCGGGGAAGGCAAGGCCTCCACCATAACTGTCAATGGCAAGAAGTGTGCCCGTATCCTGATTGTGGTAGGGACCAACGAACGTAAGCCGCATCCGCATTGGAAGGAGAATTACGCCTTCGCGGAAAAGATCTACAAGGCGGGGGAAGAGATGTATCCCGGTCTTATCAAAGGAGTAGTCACCAAGTCCGGAACCTACCACCAGGAATACCACCCCCACGCATTGCTGCTGGAATTTGGCAGTGATACCAACAATCTGGAAGAGGTTAGCCGGAGTGCTCAATTATTTGCCGAGATTTTGGTGGAAGTAGTGAAGGAGGGCGATTAGGAATGTGGGTGAGATTGGGCCGGTTTTCTCTGGTTCTGGTGACAGTGGTTTTGGCTGGTTTGGGCCTCACCTTGTCAGCCCACGGCATAAACAGCTTGACATTGAATCAGCCACCCTTAGTGATGGTACAATTTGGTGACGATGTTATCCATGTACAAGCGCTGGGAGAAAGCTTAAGCATAAACGGGCAAACCATTGAGGAAACAGAACATAGGCTGGGTCAAACGCTGCAGAGGCAGGCTTGGAGGGTGTTACGGCAAATGGGACAGGCCATAGCTGAGTTTACCCAACTGGTATACTGAGGCTGGCCAGTTTAAAACCGATCCGATCGGTTAGCCCGATCGGTCAGCCGGTCGGATCTTCATTTGCGCTCTTTAATGCCTTGGTACAGGACCAGAACCACCAAGATGAGGGCGCCGGCTAGTCTCAGCAGTGAGCCTACCGCCGGGTTCAGGTTTTCCAATCCCAATCCGGAAAAATAGAGCAATACCCCAAGGCCAACCACCAACTGCTGAGTGCGGCTGTCCTTTAACACCGGCCAGTTGATAGAAACATAAAAACCCACCAAAACTGCAGGCAGCAGAAAAGTCAGCAAGACATCGGACATATCCAGATATCACCTCCATTTCTCTCAATCCATAATACCAGAAGACAGTGAAAATTAAAAATCTCCCCCCTCAACTGGCCGATTGTAGACGATGGCGTTGATAGGGTATAATGAAGGGCGTTAAACTGGACTTATGCAATTCTGATGGAGGTTGCTTGATTGCAGGAGCGAATAAGAAATTTTAGCATTATTGCCCATATCGACCACGGCAAATCTACCTTGGCTGATCGCCTGCTGCAGATTACGGGTGCCTTAACCGCCAGGGAGATGCGGGAACAGTTCTTGGATAAGATGGACCTGGAGCGGGAGAAGGGGATCACCATTAAACTGCAGCCGGTGCGTCTTAATTATACGGCCCGCAACGGACAGACCTATATCCTCAATCTGATCGATACCCCCGGCCACGTGGATTTTGCCTATGAGGTATCCAGGAGTCTGGCGGCTTGCGAAGGAGCCTTGCTGGTAGTGGATGCTTCCCAGGGTATAGAAGCCCAAACCTTAGCCAATGTCTACATGGCCATGGATATGAATCTGGAGATAATCGGAGTGGTCAACAAGATAGACCTTCCCGGGGCCGAACCGGAAACGGTCAAGCAGGAGATGGAGAACGTACTGGGATTGGACCAGTCCGAGATTATTTCAATATCGGCCAAACTGGGCATAGGGATCGAGGATGTTCTAGAGGCCATTGTGGAAAGAATACCGCCTCCCAAGGCTGACCTGCAAGGAGAGATGCGGGCTTTGATATTCGATTCCTATTTTGACGCTTATAAAGGGGCCATTTCCTACATCCGGATGGATTCAGGGGAATTACGCAAGGGTGATATAATCCGGATGATGTCTAGCGGGAAGGATTTTGAGGTTACCGAGATAGGGGTGTTATCACCTTTTATGACGGCGGTGGAGAGCTTGAAGGCCGGGGAGGTAGGTTACCTGGCGGCCGCCATAAAGAATGTAACCGACACTAAGGTTGGCGATACCATAACTCTGGCGGCGAATCCAGCCCGGCAACCCCTGGAAGGTTACCAAGAGGTTAAACCGGTGGTGTTTTGTGGTTTGTATCCGTTGGAGAATAATGATTTCGAACGGTTGCGGGATGCCCTGGAAAAACTGAAATTGAATGATTCGTCGCTGGTCTACGAACCCGAGTCCTCCGACGCGTTGGGACTGGGCTTCCGGTGCGGATTCCTGGGTCTGCTGCACTTGGAAATAGTAAAAGAGCGGTTGGAACGCGAGTATGACCTGACTTTGATGGCTACTGCCCCCAGCGTGATATATCGGTTGATATTGACTGACGGGACCGAGATTTCGGTTCGCAACCCCAGTCATTGGCCTGATGCGCAGCGAATCGGCCAAGTCATGGAGCCTTTTGTCAAGGCTTCCATAATGGTACCTAACGAATATGTCGGTCCGATAATGGAGCTTTGCCAGGAGAAACGCGGTCAATTCATAAACATGGAATACCTGACCCCGCACCGGGTGGTACTTAGCTATAGTCTTCCCCTAGCGGAAATTCTGGTGGATTTTTTTGATGGACTGAAATCGAGAACCAGGGGTTATGCTTCTCTGGACTATGACATGCGGGGATATGAAGCATCGGATCTGGTGAAACTGGATATTATGCTAAACGGGGAGACGGTTGATGCCTTGAGTACCATTTGCCATAAGGACAAAGCGTACTATCGCGCCCGAGCCCTGGTGGAGAGATTGCGCCGTATCATTCCCCGCCAACTGTACGAGGTGGCTATCCAAGCCTCCATAGGCAACCGGGTAATTGCCCGAGAGTCGGTAAAAGCCATGCGTAAAGACGTGCTGGCCAAATGCTATGGCGGGGATATTACCCGTAAGAAAAAACTGCTGGAAAAACAAAAGGAAGGCAAAAAGCGCATGAAGCAAATCGGGCGGGTGGAAGTTCCCCGCGATGCTTTCATGTCCGTAATGGAAATTGACGGTGACAAGAAATCCTAATTCAATGGGGATCTATGTGCACATCCCGTTCTGCCTGAGCAAATGCAGTTACTGCGATTTCTACTCCCTGCCCACCGACGATGCCGAGCTGTTCGACCAATATTCCAGTTGCCTGGTGGAGGAATTGACCCGGCGGGCGGCCGATTACCGACTCCCCTTCGCCAGCATTTATCTCGGCGGCGGTACCCCCAGCCTCCTGGCACCAAAGCATATCGAGCGCATTATAGATACCATCTATAAATGCTATCAAGCCGGCAACGATCCAGAAATTACTCTTGAAGTAAATCCGGCCACCGTAGACCGACAGGATTTGGAGGATTTCCGCCGGGTTGGCATTAATCGTCTATCCATAGGTGTACAGAGTTTTATCAACCGCGAGCTAAAAATTTTAGGGAGAATGCACGACAGCCAGCAGGCCAGTCAATGCATAGATTGGTCTCATCAGGCCGGTTTTGACAATGTCAGCGTGGATTTGATTTATGGAATACCCGGACAGAATAAGGAGGACTGGCTGGCCAGCCTGATTCAGGCCGTGAATCATGAGCCGCAGCACATCTCAACCTATTTGCTGCAACTGGAACCGGACGTACCGTTGGCCCGCCGGATCGTTTCAGGGGCCTTGGCGATGCTGAATGATAAAGAGGAATCGGACCTTTATTATCTGGCTCGGGATTATCTATTGGAGGCGGATTACCAGCATTATGAGTTGTCCAATTATGCCCATAGAGACCGAAAAAGTCAACATAATATGGGCTATTGGGGAGTCTGTCCTTATTTGGGAGTAGGAGTAGGAGCGGTCAGCTTCGATGGCCGGCAGCGCAGCATGAATTCCCCTCCCTTGGTAGAATACCTGATCGCTTTATCGCATTCAGTTCTGCCGCGCCGGCAAATACTGGAAACCATGGGCCGTCGTGAGCAACTGTCCGAGGCTCTGGTAATGGGATTGCGGCTGATGGAGGGGATTGAACCGGGAGCACTATGTCGAAGGTTCGGGAAGGATATCTGGCGGCCTTTTCAAGTAACCATCGACCGTTTGGCATCCCAGGGTTTATTAGTCGTCGAGCCAGACAGGGTCTATTTGCCTCCCCAGGTTTATTTCATTTCCAACGCGGTATTTAGAGAGTTTGTGGATTGATACTATAGCTTGACAAGCGATGGTGCAAATGCTATTTTTTAAGAAACTGTTTTTAGCACTCGATTCGGGAGAGTGCTAACAGGCTGGGTGAGTTTATGGAACTTACGGAAAGACAAAGACGAATACTCGAATCCATCATAAAGGACTATGTTTCCACAGCTGAGCCGGTTGGGTCTAGGGCGGTGGTCAAGAAGCATGGTCTTAAAATCAGTGCGGCCACGGTCAGAAATGAGATGGCAGACCTGGAGGAAATGGGATATCTGGAGCAACCCCACACCTCAGCGGGAAGGATTCCATCCGAGGAAGGATTTCGCTACTATGTCGACTTCATGATGGAAAAAGAAAGACTGAGCGATGAGGAGTTGGGTCTGCTTCATGAAGCCCTGGATGACAATATGCAGGAATGGAGCGACGTGGTTCAACGGGTTGGGCATTTTTTGTCCCAGGTAACCAATTACGCTTCGTTTGTTATAGTGCCATCCATTAAACTGAGCCAGTTTCATAGTCTGCAGATCATCCCCATGCAGGAAGGCCAGGCTATTGTGCTGGTGGTAACCGACATCGGTATAATACTGCATCGGCGGATCACGATCCCACCGACTATGCAACTGGATGAGCTTCGAAAGATAGGAGACTTGTTCAATCACGCCTTGCGGGGGAAGAGCCTGCAAGAAATCAAAAGGAGCGATCTGAAGGTTTTGCGGGATGAAATAAGATACCGGCGCCAGGTTATAGACAAGGCTCTTGAAGCTATCGATAACCTTTTGGATCACTCCCAGGATGACCAGGTGGTGATTACAGGTGCTCTTAACATCATAAAGGAACCGGAGTTCAAGGATTTGGACAAACTGCACAAAGTTCTAACCATATTTGAAGAAGACAGGCAGATCAAGGATATACTGCCCGACCAGATTGGTAAAGACGTTACTATCAGGATTGGCAGGGAGAATAAATTAGAAGATATCAAAGAGATGAGCTTGGTTTTCGCCGGTTATAATACTGTGGGCGAAATGGGCAAAATGGGGGTAATCGGCCCGGTGCGGATGGAGTATTGGAAAGCGGCCGGGACGGTTGAATCGGTTAGCCTAATCATAGATCAAATGTTAAAGAGCCGGGGACTGAAATAAAGCAATCCTGATTATCTGATGCGAAGGAGTTATGATGTCAGAAAGTAATATCCATAAAGGTGAAAAGGATGAGAAAACCCAGGCTCTGTTGAGCAATGCCAATGCAGCCCGTTTGCTGGCCCAGACCATAGAAGGAACTATTGGTCCCAAAGGGCTGGACATCATGATGGTGGGAAGCCTCGGTGATGTGGTAATTAGTAACGATGGAGTGACTATCCTAAAACTGATGGCAGTCAATCATCCGGTGGCACGGATGATTATTAACGCAGCCCGGGCTCAGCAGGAACAGGTTGGAGACGGAACTACTACCGCCACTATCCTGGCCGGGACACTGGTGGCGGAAGGCGCCAATCACGTAATTAAAGGAGTGCCGGTCACCCAAATAATTGAAGGGATCAGACTGGGTGTGGAATGGAGCGTGCAGTTGATTGAACAGCACAGCCGCAGCATCGATTCAGTGGATGATCCTGTTCTATTTGATGTAGCGGTCACAGCCGGCCGGGGGCAGAAGGATATCGCCAGCTTGGTGCTGGAGGGAGCCCGGATTGTTGGGCAGCAAAAACTGTTGGATCCTGATTACAGGTTCTGCGATGCGGTGGTTGCCCAGGAAGGGGCTGCCAGTAAGGTGTTTACGGGGACTATTATTAATCGGTCCCCGCTTAATAAAGATATGCCTAGATTATTGGAGGACGCCAGAATACTGGTGATAGATGATGCCCTTGCTCCGGAAGATATAGATAATGAATCCCGGCATACCGAAGCTGGATTTTTGCATTATATGGAGAATAAGAAGCGCTATGAAAGCAACCTGCGCAAGATTTGCGGGATGGGCATGACAATGGTATTGGCGGACCGCAGTATAGATGACATCGCCGAACAGATCTTCACTGAGGCCAGCGTGATGGCTGTTCAAAGGGTGTCGCGGCGCGAGCTTGATACCCTGTGCAAGCATAGCGGGGCCCGTAAAATCAAAAGGAGTGCTCTTGATCTCCCCGAGGAGCAGTTAAACAGTTATGTGGGTTATGCCGCTCGGGTTCAAGTCGATGACAAACTGGGCAGTATCTCAGTGCTGGAAGGCGGTGGGCAGGCCCAGGCCACGGTCCTGGTGGGAGCGAACACTGAAGAAGTGGTTGATGAAAAGGAACGTATCGCCCGTGATGCAGCCGCGGCAGTGCAGGCAGCCATCCAAAAAGGTGTCGTTCCCGGCGGGGGGGCAATAGAAGTGTGGAGCGCCCGCCAGTTGGATAGCATGGCTGGTGAGGTGAAGGGGATGGCAGCTTATGGGGTCCAAACGGTAAAGGAGGCATTACTGCGACCCTTCGCGTGCATAGCCGCCAATGCCGGCTTTAATCCCTTGGAGAAAATAAGCCAGGTGATTGCGGAACAAAACCAAAGCAATTCCAGCAGTATGACCTTGGATTGCGACAATGGCAGCATTATCGACGCCTTATCCTATGGCATTGTTGACCCGGCCATGATCAAGATACACGCATTGAAGACGGCTGGGGAAGTTGCCACGGCAATTCTTAGGATCAACACCATAATCAAAATGAAAGATGGGGAATTTAATAAACAAGATTCTATTGAATAGAGGTGAATAAAGACATGAAAGAAGACAATAACGAACAGGGAAACAGCAACCATGTGACGTCAGCTGAGGCACCCGAACCTAACCTGCCTCCTGAAAAGACGGCGGAAGAACGGCTTGCCGAGGAACTACAACAACAAAAGGAAGAAGCCCAAAAGAATTATGACAATTACCTGCGTGCCCTGGCCGAGGTTGAGAACACCAGAAAACGCAGTATTCGAGACCGGGAAGAATATATCAAATACGCTAATGTGGGCATGGTAAAAAAGATCATCCCCATCCTCGACGATCTGCAAAGAGCTATTGAGGCGGCTCATTCGACCAAGGATATTGAAGGTATGCTAAAGGGTGTAGAGATGATCGCCGAGCGGCTCAATGGGGTTTTAAAGGAAGAAGGGGTCACGGCTATCGACAGCGTCGGCAAACCTTTCGATCCTCAATACCATGAGGCACTGACGGTTGAGGCCAGCGAAGACCATCCTCTAAACACGGTTATCGAACAATTTCAGACCGGATATGTAATGCATGACAGAGTAATCCGACCCAGCTTGGTGAAGGTTAGTTCATAATATATGGAGGTGTCAGGTAATGGCAAAAGTAGTAGGTATCGATTTAGGTACAACCAATTCAGTGATCGCAGTGATGGAAGGCGGGGAAGCGGTTGTCATTAATAATATAGAAGGGGAAAGGATCACCCCGTCGGTCGTGGGGTTTTCCAAGACCGGGGAGAGATTGGTAGGCCGGGTAGCCAAACGGCAGGCAACCACCAACCCGGAGAGGACTGTTTCCTCGATAAAACGGCATATGGGGACTGATTATAAAGTCAGTATAGACGGCAAGAAGTATTCCCCACCGGAAATATCAGCCATGATTCTGCAAAAGATGAAAGCCGATGCGGAAAGTTATTTGGGTGAAAAGATTACCAAGGCAGTGATAACGGTACCGGCCTATTTCACCGATTCCCAGCGGCAAGCCACCAAGGATGCAGGTACTATCGCCGGTTTGGAAGTGCTGCGGATTATCAACGAACCCACCGCGGCGGCGCTGGCTTACGGTATGGACAAGGAAGAGAACCAGACCATCATGGTGTTCGACCTGGGTGGAGGGACCTTCGACGTTTCCATACTGGAGATAGGGGATGGTACCTTCGAGGTCAAGGCTACCAGCGGCAACAACCGGCTGGGCGGTGATGACTTCGATGATAGGATTATAAATTGGCTGGTGGATGAGTTCAAGAAGGAGAACGGGGTAGATCTTACCAAAGATAAAATGGCCATGCACCGGCTCAAAGAGGCGGCTGAGAAGGCTAAGCATGAATTATCCAGTCTAATGAGTGTTGATATAAACATACCATATATAACAGCGACGCAGGATGGGCCTTTGCACCTGGAAAGAACGCTTACCCGTGCTCGCTTCAACGAGATGACCGCCGACCTGGTGGAAAAAACGGTAGGCCCCATGAAGCAAGCCATGAAAGACGCCAACCTCAAGGCGAGTGACCTTGACAAGGTTATTTTGGTCGGTGGTTCCACCCGGATACCCGCAGTTCAGGATGCAGTCAAGGCCTTTACCGGCAAGGAGCCGTTCAAAGGCATCAATCCTGACGAGGTAGTGGGACTCGGTGCTGCCATCCAGGCCGGGGTTTTGACCGGTGATGTGACCGACGTGGTTTTACTGGACGTCACCCCTCTATCGTTGGGAATCGAAACCTTGGGAGGTGTTTTCACCAGGATTATAGAGCGCAACACCACCATACCGGTTTCCAAGAGCCAAATATTCACAACCGCGGCCGACAATCAGCCCTCGGTCGATATTCATGTGCTGCAGGGGGAAAGAAAACTGTCCCAGCACAATGTTACCTTGGGTCGTTTCCAGCTTAGCGGTATACCCCCGGCTCCGCGTGGAATTCCGCAGATAGAAGTCAAATTTGACATAGACGTCAATGGCATAGTCAATGTCACTGCCAAAGATCTGGCTACCAACAAAGAACAGAAGATAACTATCACCTCTTCCAGCGGTTTGAGTGATGATGAGATCGAGCGGATGGTGAAGGATGCGGAGCGATTCGCTGAAGAGGATAGCAAACGGTTCAAGGAAATAGAGGCCCGGAACGCTGCTGACAGCATTTTGTATCAAGTTGACAAAAACCTGAAAGAGTTTGAAGATAAGATTGACGAAGCTGACCGGAACGCGGTCAACGATGCCAAAGAACAGCTGCAAAAGGCCTTGGAAGGCAGTGATATGGCGGAGATCGAGCGCTGCACTGAGGAATTGTCCAAAGCTATGTATGCATTCACCAGCAAGATGTACCAGAATGCCAATCCCGGACAAGGTGATCCCGGTACTGGTGCAGATGATGATATAATCGATGCCGACTATAATATCTCTAATGACAAGGACGGCAAATAGGCGAGGCTGATCAGGAAGGTGGGGAAAGATGGCCTCCAAGCGAGACTATTACGAAGTTTTAGGTGTGAGTAAATCGGCTTCTGCTGATGAAATTAAGAAAGCCTATCGGCAGAAAGCGAAGAAATATCATCCCGATGTCAATAAAGAGGATGCTGATGCTGCCGAGAAGTTCAAGGAGGTTGCCGAGGCTTATGAAATCCTCAGCGATTCCCAAAAACGGGCTGCCTACGACCAATATGGGCATGCCGCATTCGATCCTTCCCGAATGGGGGGAGGGGGATTCACCGATTTCGGCGGTATGGGTGGATTCGGGGATATATTCGATATGTTCTTCGGCGGAGTTGGAGGCCAGCGCAGCCGCGGTCCACAGAGAGGCGCGGACCGGGAGGTAAGACTTGACATCAGCTTCGAGGATGCAGTTTTCGGGGCTGAAAAAGAGATGGATCTAATGAGGGTGGAGGATTGCGAAAAATGTGGAGGAAGCGGTGCGGAACCGGGTTCAGCAATCAACACCTGCCCGCAGTGCCAAGGCAGCGGCAGGGTCAGAAACGTCCAGAACACGCCATTTGGGCGTTTTGAGACTACTCACACCTGCAACCGCTGCAACGGGGAAGGCACAATTATCGAAAAACCCTGCAGTGCGTGTAAAGGCCGGGGCAAGGTCAAACGCAAACGGGTTATCAATGTGCGTATCCCGGCAGGGATAGACACCGGAGCCCGGCTGAGAATACAAGGCGAGGGCGAAGAAGGTATCCTTGGCGGTCCTCCTGGAGACCTCTATATAGTAGTGGTAGTCAGAAACCATGCTCGCTTTAAGAGAGACCGGTACACGCTGATCTGTGACCTGGATATTAACATGGTTCAGGCCGCTTTAGGTGCCGAGGTAGAAGTCCCGTTGCTCAGGGGTGACAGTCATCTCTTGCACATTCCGGAAGGGACCCAGCCTGGGGATGTGCTGACTGTAAAGAACAAGGGCATACCTCACTTGCAGGGAAGCCGTAAGGGTGATTTAAAGGTGCGCATCAACGTTAAGATACCCACCCGCTTGAATAAACGGCAAAAGGAACTACTAAGTTCTCTTTTTGAAGGGGAAGACAAAGACAGCAAAAAAGGTTTGTTCGATAAATTAAAAGATGCCATGGGTTAGGGAGCCGGAATAATATGAATTGGAAAGAATTTAGCGTGCTTACCGAGGGAGTTTGCGTAGAAGCCATTGCCGGTATCTTCCACAGCATGGGGTCCGGCGGGGTGATAATCGAAGACCCTCAGGCGGCCAGGAAATATATCAGTGAGAAATGGACGCCGGAATCTGTATCCGAGGATTTTCTAAACCATGAATTTGTGGTAGTGAAGGCCTACTTCCCTGAAGACAACGATGTTTTTGAAGCCTTCTCCAAATCAATAGCTGCGGTGGAAGATAATTTCCAGGTTAAGTGCTCGGTGTTCATCGACGACGTCCGCAATGAAGACTGGGAAGAAAACTGGAAGAAGTATTATCATGCATTTAAAGTAGGTGAGCGTCTGGTAATAAAACCATCGTGGGAAGAATACCATGGCTCGGAAGGAGAAGTCATTGTCAATATTGATCCCGGCATGGCTTTTGGCACTGGCATTCACGCTTCTACCCGTTTTTGCCTTCGGTTTTTGGACCAATATGTACATGGGGGCGAGAATGTCATCGATGCCGGATGCGGTTCGGGGATATTGTCGATTGCCGCCATCAAATTAGGAGCGGCTGGTGTTTTTGCCATGGATATTGATGAATTGGCGGTAAGGATCGCCAGGGAGAACATAGATTTGAACGGGTTGGCAGACAAAATCCTGGTCCAGGCTGGGGATATAGTGACGGAAATTCGCGGCCGGCAAGCAGATATGGTGCTGGCCAATATCACTGCTGAGGTGGTAGTGGAACTCATACCTGAGGCGGCGAAGGTAATTAAGAGTGGCGGCTATTTCTTCGGGTCTGGCATAGTCGATAGCCGTTGGCCATCGGTACAGACTGCCCTGGAGAATAATGGTTTTGTGGTCGAACAGGTATTGCAGGATGTGGATTGGATTGGGGTGGCCGCCCGCCGCCGGTAGGCTCCGGGATGCTATGCATTGAATGCATTCCATGATTAGCAGGGAGACGATTTGAAAAGGATATCATTTTATACCCTTGGTTGTAAGGTAAACCAGGTCGAGACCGAACAAATGATGGAGGATTTCTTGAGGCGGGGTTACCAAGTAGCGGAATTTGGTGACCCTGTTGACGTGTGCATCGTTAATACCTGCACAGTCACTCATATCAGCGACCGGAAGTCCAGAGCCATGCTTAGAAGAGCTATACGGACCAATCCTAACGCTCTGGTAGTGGCTACCGGCTGCCTGGCGCAGGCGGACGGGGAGCGAACTAGAGAAATAGATGGGTTGGACCTGGTAGTCGGCAACCAGGCCAAGGAGTACATCGCAGAAATAGTGGAAACGCATCTGACAACACGGGATGCAGAACAGTCACTATGGTTGGAATCCCCTCATGCGGAGCGGGGATTGCGGCCTTACTTCTATTCCCGACCCCACAAGCGCACCCGGGCTTTTATCAAAATCCAGGACGGCTGTCAGAGTTTCTGCTCTTACTGTGTGGTTCCTTACACCCGGGGGCCGGTTCGCAGCAAGAAGCCGGAGGATGTGGTGACCGAGATTACCCAATTAACGGAGATGGGTTATCAGGAGATAGTGTTGTCCGGGATCCACATCGGGCAGTACGGCCGAGAACTCGAGAATTGGGATCTCACCCGACTGCTCGATTATATTCTTAGTGAAATCAGCGGCGATTACCGCATCCGTTTAAGTTCCATTGAACCCCTGGAGGTGACAGACCGGCTGCTGGAGATGATGTCCGCCGATGCCCGCATGTGCCGGCACTTGCACATACCGTTGCAGAGCGGCAGTGACCGGGTTTTAACCTCCATGAGACGGCGCTACAATCGAGATTACTATCGGCAATTGATCCGGAAAGCGGAGGCCCTATTACCGTCGGCAGCATTTACAGCCGATGTTATGGTGGGTTTCCCCCAAGAAACCGATGCTGATTTTCAAATGACCTTTGATTTGATTGCAGAGCTGCCCATTAGTGATTTGCATGTCTTCAAATATTCCCAACGGACAGGTACACCGGCCGCCACTATGGCGGGACAGATAGAACCGGGGGTCAAACAGCAGCGTAGCCAGCAGCTGCTGGCCCTCGCCGACAGCAAGAAAAAGCAGTTTATAGACCGACATATTGGTAAGGCGGTCCCGGTTGTGACCGAAAAAAAGTTGTCGGAAGGCACGTGTACGGGCTTGAGTGATAATTATATTGAAGTTCGTTTTCCCGGCGGTGACGACTTGGTGGGTAGATTGGTGACGGTCCTGATCGATGAGGCCCATTCCGACTATGCCGTTGGACACCCGATCAGTTATAGGCTTTGATACCAGCCCTGATTGTGAACAGGTGAAAGCCCGGCATCCCTTATTTGCGATTGTTTTAGGGGAGTTCTTCCTCGTTTACTCTCGATTCAATTAAACACCTGCTTTCCAAGCAGGTGCTTTTTATTATTAGAGAAGATAAGCAAAAGCAGATGACATCACATGCAAAATGTAATAATATGTAAATATTAGGGGACGAATTACAAAAACGAACAAGAATCGAGCGTAAGAATTTACTTCGGGGAGGGTATTTAATATGTCGGAATTCAAGTATGAAATTACCAGATCGCTTGGGGTGCTATCGGAAAGCACCAAAGGGTGGCAGAGGGAAGTAAACCTGGTCAGTTGGAATGAACGCCAGCCCAAATTGGACATCAGAGATTGGGGGCCGGAGCACCAAAAGATGGGCAAAGGAGTTAGTTTGACTGTAGGAGAATCAGCCCGGCTAAAGGACATTTTGGACGGTTTGAACTTGCCCAGCGAATCATAAATATTCTTGAAAAAGAGTTGCCAGCCATCGCAAGGATCGATCCCTGCCTGCCAATAGGATAAGTTTTACACGTGCCGCTTGTAATAGGGCTGTTATCTGATAAAATGTAGTATATAGCTTAATTAGTCAAATGTCTTACGTCCTTTAGGACCATAGAATAAGCCTTTTACAAGAGGGAGGTGACATACTGTGACTGCACCCGATTGCCTATTTTGCAAGATTGCAGCCAGGGAGATACCTGCGGAAATGATATACGAAGACGATCAGCTGGTTGCGATCCGCGACATCAATCCAGCTGCGCCGGTCCATTTCTTATTAATTCCCAAAGTTCATATAGCCTCTTTAATGAATGCTAGTCCGGAACATGCGGAGATGCTAGGGAGCATACAGTTGCTGGCCTCTCGCTTGGCGCTTCAGGAAGGAATTGCCGAACAGGGTTTTCGCCTGGTGAACAATTGTGGTGAATGGGGAGGGCAGTCCGTGTACCACCTACATTATCACGTGCTGGGCGGCAAACCGATGGGTTGGCCTCCCGAATAACCTTGACTTGAAGCCATTATGAAATGTAAAATGTAATGGCGTCTATCAGCCCGGTCAGGTGAGGGGAGGGATATAATGAGCGAAGTCAAAGTTGGAAAAAACGAATCCCTGGATAGTGCTCTTAAGCGGTTTAAGCGTACTTGTCAGAAGTCAGGGGTTATGCAAGATATTAGAAAACATGACCACTACGAAAAACCCAGTATTCGTAAGAAAAAGAAGTCTGAGGCAGCCCGTAAGAAGAAAAAGTTTTAACATTAAGATAATGTATGTAAAGAGTCTGGTGGGTGCATAACCTGCCAGGCTTTTTGTTAAACCAGATTAGGGAGGGAAAATGTGTGTCGTTCATGAATAAAGGCATGCAGAACCGGAAACAGAGAAAGGCCATGGTGGCAATTGTAGGACTGGTGTTGGTCTCATTTGTGGTCAGTATTGTAGCTATGGGCATCTGGTAAGACTCTTCAGTTACAGGCAGAATTCAATAAGGCAACAACGTGTCGGTCAACCGGCACTTTTTTTTGTGCTTTTTTCCGGCGTCCGAATTACATAAGCACGCATTCAGGCACCTTGGCAAGCATATATTTAGGTTGACACGTATATATCACCGTAAATTCGGATAAGTTTTCAGAAAAAAGGATATTAATGGAAGTACCGGGGTTGGGAAGAGGAGGATAGAATCATGGATAACAAACGGGAATTGATCAGCAAAGCAATGGCTGATTTTTTGGAGATACCCGCGGATGTCGTGTTGGATTTGCCCAAACTGACCATTACCGGTCGAAATGAGTTGTATCTGGAGAACCATAAAGGGATTATCGAATACTCGACCTCCCGAATGCGGGTCAACCTGAGCCGGGGATACCTGGAGATAAATGGCGAGGGATTGGAAATCCAAGCCTTGATGCCCGATGAAATGAAGGTCATTGGGGAAATAGACAGCATTAGGTATTTGGATTGAACGGAGGGGCACAATGGCTAGCAGGTTTTCCGATCGGGTAGGGGGATTCATTTCGTTACGCCTACGAGGGCAGTACCAGGAGAAAATAATCAACTTGGCCTTGGCCCGGGGAATATATATTTGGGACATTAAACGGGATGGCGAATATCTTTACCTGAAGGTAAGAAATAGCGGTTATGAGGCCTTCAAGGCTATAACTGAAGAACATGGTTTCGAACTGGAGATTCTGAAAAGAGATGGTTTGCCTTTCTACAGAAAAATTCTGAAACGTCGTATTGGATTACTGGGAGGGGCAATTCTGTTCATTGCTGCGCTATATTTAGTCTCCTCGTTTGTATGGTTCGTCGAGGTCAGCGGCAATCAAAAGGTTGATAGTACCGTAATAATAGCGTCAGCAGCCCGTAATGGCATCTATCCGGGGGCAAGCAAATGGAGTTTGAGCCGCATAGAGGCAGAGGAAGCCATGCTGCGAGAACTGAGCGAGCTCTCCTACGTCGAATGCGATATTAAAGGAGTGAGAGCCAACATTAAGGTGGTAGAAAAGATTTTGCCTGATACTCAGGTAAACGGCCCCTGCGATATTGTCGCCCAACGTGATGGAGTGGTAGAAGACATCTTGGTTCTGAATGGCCGGGCCAATGTCCAAAAAGGTGCCGTAGTAGTCAAGGGAGACGTATTGATATCCGGTGTTTTTACTCCTACTCCGCCGATGGAAGGGCTGCCTGTGGATCCCAACGCGATCACCGAGCCAACCCTGGTTAGAGCCCGGGGTCTTGTTCAGGCCCGGACCTGGTATGAAGGGTATGGGGAGGCTAAAAGAGTGCAAGAAGAAACTGTACTTACCGGGGAAAAGTATGTCCGCTTTGTGCTCAAAACCCCATGGCGAGTGGTGGATGTGGTCGGGGCCGGGGATGTTCCTTTTGCGTCCTATGAGCAACTGGAAAGGGCTTGGTCAGGCCCCGGTGATTGGGGGTGGGGGTGGAGCGAGTACCGTGAACAAGAGGTGAAGGTTACCCAATTTAGTGAAAACGAAGCAGTAGAAGCGGCACGGCAGAATGCCTTGGCCAACCTAAAGGATAGCATGGAGGGCAACGTTAAAATAATGGATTCGCGGTTGGAGGTGTTGTCATCCCCAAGTGATTCCATCGTGCGAATAAAGATATTTGTGGAAGGGCTTGAAGACATCGGGACTCCGCGAGCCATCGAGGCCTCGGAAATTAGCAGTTAACCCGGGATTTATGCTATACTTAATCACGAAATACGGTAATGACCGGGAGGTTTATGGCGTTTGGCCGAAAAAGAAAGCAAGTATTCCATCAGAAACAACCAACATGCCGCCATCTTTTTTGGAACTGGAGATGAAAACTTCCGCTATCTGAAGGAAATCAGCGGTGCTGATATGTCTGCTCGGGGAGCAGACATTTATGTACGGGGACCCGAAGAGCAAGTAGATTATACCCTGCAATTGGTAGCAGATTTGATGGAAATCGTGGAGCGGGAAGGGCAACTGAACATCAATGATATCGGTTATGTGGACAAACTCCTCAAGAAGGGGGAGAAGCCAAGTTACCAGGCGATAGTTTCCGGGACTCTTATAACCACGGCTCGAGGGAAAGCCATCAAAGCCAGGACCATGGGCCAAAAGAGATATGTACAAGCTATCCTCAAGGATGATGTCGTGTTTGGCATCGGTCCGGCTGGCACCGGCAAGACTTATCTGGCGGTAGCCATGGCAGCACGCGCTTTGCGCAATAAAGAAGTAGAACGCATAATTTTAGTCCGGCCGGCAGTTGAAGCCGGTGAGAAACTCGGGTTTCTGCCTGGGGATTTGATAGAAAAGGTTAATCCCTACCTGCGACCGCTTTATGATAGCCTCTTCGATATTCTGGGTGTCGATATCACCCAGCGGTATCTTGACAAAAATACGATCGAAATAGCCCCCTTAGCCTATATGCGGGGACGGACCCTGAATAGCGCCTTTATTATTCTTGATGAAGCCCAAAACACTACGCCGCAGCAGATGAAGATGTTCCTGACCCGGTTGGGTTTTGGATCGCAAACGGTTATAACCGGCGATATCACTCAAGTAGACTTGCCCAAGGAAGAATATTCAGGTTTGATCGAGATTCAGAAGATTCTCAGCGGGATCAAGGGAATATCGTTCGAATACTTGGGGAAAGAGGATGTGGTTCGGCATCCCTTGGTGCAAAAGATTATTAACGCCTACGAGGTTTATGAAGACAGGCAGTAGAACGGCCGTTCGAGGAGAATGAGATGAAGTTCGCCAACATGTTCAGGTATGTTATTGATGGGAAACCCAGCCGTATATTGAGAAATCCCAATGTTGTCAAACCGGCAGTGGTTTTTATCTTTATAGCCATTATAGCCACAACTCTTTTCAGCGCCACCAACCCCCAGCAGGTTTCGCTGCGCCTGGATGAAGTCGCCAAACGGAACATTGTTTCGGAGACCAATGCGGTGGTGGTAGATGAAAAGCGGACGGCGGAACTAAGCGAGGAAGCGGCGGCCAAGGTGCAGAAATCTTACCAGGAGGACCGGGAAGCTTTAAACAGCGCCCGTGCCCAGGTGAATGGTGTATACGATGATTTCAAAGCGGTTCTGGCCTCGCCCGAATCCGATAAAAGAACGCCAATAAGAGGACAGTTGGAAGAACTAGTCAGCCGTAATGAGGCCAAGGGGGGATACAATCTGACCACCTTGACCAATTATCTGTTGACTGCCAGCCCTGAGGATTTAGAAAAGATGCGGCAAGCCAGTTTGGGTATCCTGGACAACGTAATGAGCAAACCGATTACCCAGGAGGCTTTGCCTGGTATCTATACGGAGGTAAGCGGGGAAGCTGGCAAAATAGCCTTCAATGCAGCTGCCGTGGAGATAGTTCAGATTATCACCATCGATGCTGTTCGCCCTAATTTGATTTATAACCGGCAGGCTACCGAACTTGCTATTGAACAAGCTCGAAATGCAGTTGAACCAGTGCGTAAGAACGTATTGGCCGGCGAGGTGATCGTCAGGGAAGGCGATCGGGTCACGGCCGAACAAATATCTGTGCTGGAGCAGTTGGGCATACAACGGACAGAAAACTATAGCCTTGTTTTGGTAGGACTGGCTGGTTTTGTTCTATTGACCATATGGCTGGTTCGGGAGTATCTGAAACGCTACCACCGGGATGTTCTGCAGAACGACAAACTGTTGCTGCTGCTGGGTTTGATCGTGGTATTGGTGGTGCTGCTGGCGCGGGCTTTAATTGCGGTGCAAATCGCTGACCGGCCGGAGATAAACGCTATGGCCGGCTATCTGGCCCCGGTCGCGTTCGGATCGATGTTGGTAGCTATTCTGATCGATAACCGTTTAGCTTATTTCATTACAATGATATTGGCACTTTTTGTTGGTTTGCTAACTGAGAGCAATCAACTGGCTTTAATAACCGTGGCCTTTGTGGGGGGTACAGTAGGTGTTTACCGGGTGACCCGGCTAAGCCAAACCGGAGACCTCGCCCGGGCCGGTTTTTACATTGCCATCGCCAATGCGGCAGCGATACTGGCGATGGAGCTGATAACCGGCAGTGTCAATATTAGCGCGGTTTTGGTGGGCATATTGCTGGGCGTCATCAGTGGTATTCTTTCCGCCGTATTGACCATCGGTGCCCTGCCTTATCTAGAGAGTGCCTTCTCCATCACCAGCATGATCAAACTCCTGGAGCTGTCCAATCCCAATCATGAACTTCTCAAAAGGCTTCTGATCGAAGCCCCGGGGACCTACCATCACAGCTTGATGGTTGGCAACCTGGCTGAAGCTTCGGCACAGGCAGTCGGCGCTAATCCTTTACTAGTAAGGGTGGGAGCCTACTTTCATGACATCGGCAAAATCAAACGGCCAGAGTATTTCGTCGAGAACCAGCGTGGTTTTGATGAACCTCACAATAAGATCGCTCCGGCTCTCAGCGCCCTAATAATAATATCTCATGTTAAAGAAGGGGTTGAATTAGCCCGGGAGGCACGTTTACCTGAGGTACTGATCGATTTCATAGCCAGCCATCACGGAACCAGCCTGGCCAAGTATTTCTACACCCAGGCCATAGCCGAGGAGGGTGAAGGCATGGTTAATGAGGATAGTTTCAGATATGAAGGGCCTAAACCCCAGACCAAGGAAGTGGCCCTGGTGATGCTGGCAGATGCTGTGGAAGCGGCCGTTCGTTCCTTGCCCAACCCCAACATGGACAGTATTCGGATTATGGTCAACAAGATTATCCGGGATAAGCTCAATGACCACCAATTGGACGAGTGTGACCTGACTTTCAAGGATTTGGATATATTGGGCGACAGCTTCTGCAACGTTTTAGGCGGTGTGCACCACAAGCGTATAGAATACCCCGATATTGTTCAGGAGCTTACCATAAGGAGGGCCCCGCGTGGAAACGATGATAACCAACCAGCAGACCAGAGTGGAATTTGATCAGCATCTGGAAAATGCCATAACAGCAGTAGCTAACGCTACTGCCCGGCTCCATAACCTGGGACCGGACACGGAGTTGAGTATCCTGTTGGTGGATAACAGCTTTATAAGGAAACTGAACGCCTTTTATCGTAAGCAGGATAAGGCTACCGATGTACTATCTTTTGCGATGAATGAGTTGGGTGAAGATGAACCGGCTGATGAATCGGGGGGAACCAATATTTTGGGCGACATTATTATTTCGCTGGAAAAGGCGCTGGAACAGAGTGAGGAATATGGTCACAGCCTGGCCCGCGAAGTTGGGTTTCTGACTGCCCACGGCATGCTGCACTTGCTGGGCTTCGAACATGATACTGAATCCGGAGATCAAGAAATGCAAGCCTGGCAGGAAAAGATATTGCAGAGTGTCAACCTGGGAAGGTAGACTGAGATGAAAAGGCTGATCGGCAGTTTCTCCTGTGCTATTCAAGGTATACATCATTCCATAGCCAGCAGTCCCAACATGAGGATCCATCTTCTGGCGGCGGCAGCAGTAACCGGTTTGGGATTTATCGTCGGCTTGACCAGGATTGAATGGGCGCTGCTCAGCCTGACCGTGTTTATGGTACTGGTGGCGGAGACGGTCAATAGTGCCATAGAAAAAACCGTGGACCTGGCTTGTCCGGAACGCCATCCGGTCGCACGGCTGGCAAAAGACATGGCGGCTGGGGCAGTTTTACTGACTGCGCTAAATGCGTTGGTAATGGCGGTGCTGTTGTTCGGAACGCATTTGTTTTAGACTAATAGATTGACGGGAGATGAATCACCGCATGCAACCACAAGCCCTGTTAAGTGCAGCTCGTGAGGCCCAAAAAATGGCCTATGCGCCTTATTCCGGTTATCGGGTAGGGGCTGCCCTTTGTACAACCCAGGGTGAGATTTTCACCGGCGCCAATATAGAAAATGCTTCATTCAGTATGACCATTTGCGCCGAACGGGTGGCGGTTTTCCGGGCTGTAATGGCCGGAGAAAGGGAATTTGAGGCCCTGGCAGTCACCAGCAGCGGCAGCGGGGGGGTCACTCCCTGTGGGGCTTGTCTTCAGGTGCTGGCGGAATTTGCTCCCGGGCTTAAGGTCTTTACTGAGGATGCCAATGGTGAATGTATTGAGTATGGATTAAAAGACTTGCTGCCCTGCGCATTTTCTTTACAAGCGGAATAAAACCTGAGATTGGTTTGGATAGTAGTGGGGCAATTTATTAGTAAGCGGCAAGGGATAATTCCAAGCAGGAGGGTAAATCTGTTTTGAAATCCGGATTTGTAAGTATTATCGGCCGGCCCAATGTAGGGAAGTCGACTTTGATAAACAAGCTGATAGGTTCCAAGATCGCCATAGTGTCAGACAAACCACAGACTACCCGGACCAGGATCCAAGGTATACTTACGTGTGAGCCGGGACAGATAATCTTTATCGACACTCCCGGAATGCACAAGCCCAAGCATCTCCTAGGCGAGTATATGATGAAGGTATCTACCCAGAGCCTGGAAGAAGTAGACCTGATTTATTACATTACCGATGTTACCAATCCTTTTGGCCCCGGAGAACAATATATCATCGATCAACTGAAAAACAGCACGGTACCGGTATTTCTGCTGCTGAACAAGATCGATCTGGTCGACCAGGAGGAAATCCCCCGGTTCATGCAGGGTTTTTGCAGCAAAATGAAATTTACGGAGTGTATTCCCATCTCAGCTTCCCGGGGCATTAACCTGGACTGGTTGTTGCAGTCTACTTTCGAATACCTGCCGGAGGGTCCGCAATACTATCCGGAAGATGATTTGACTGATCAACCGGTATCCTTTATAGTGGCGGAATTGATTCGAGAGAAGGCATTGATTCTGACCCGCGACGAGGTACCTCATTCGCTGGCTGTGGAGATAGAGGAATTCAAGCACCAAGGTCCCTGCAAGGTCTACATCAGGGCGGTTATCAATACCGAGCGAGATTCGCAAAAAGGCATACTAATCGGGAAAAAGGGACAGATGCTGAAAAAGATCGGGGAACAGGCGCGCGCCGATATAGAGAGTATGATGAATGCTTCGGTTTACCTGGATCTGTGGATAAAGGTCAAGAAAAACTGGCGCGACAATCCCAACAATCTTAACCAGTTGGGCTATCGGAATTAGGTCGGCATAGGCCGAGGTTGAAACGCTGGCAAGGGGGAGCGTTGATATGATTAATTTGGCTGCCTATTTGGACAGCACAAATTTGCGGCCAGAGGCTCGGCAAATCGATATCGAGCAGTTGTGCCGGGAAGCCATAGAGTGTCATATGGCAGCGGTGTGCGTGCATCCTTATCGGCTTCCCCTCTGCCGCCGCTTGTTGGCGGGAACCCCGGTGCAGCTTTGTACCGTGGTGGGCTTCCCGCTGGGTGCTGATGGGGTGGCCAGCAAGGTGTACCTGGCCTCGGCGGCTCTGGACGAGGGCGCCGGTGAGCTGGATATGGTCATCAATATCGGAGCCGTTAAAGACCGTGACTACCGCACTGTGGGTCGAGAGATTGAAGCGATAGCCGCCCTTAAGCTGCAGCACCGGTTTACCCTCAAGGTTATTATCGAAACCGCCTTGTTAGAACATGAGGAACTTGCTGAAATCATCAGGTTGATCAACCAAACCGAGGCTGATTTCGTCAAGACCTCAACTGGATTCGGGCCCCGGGGGGCCAACTTGGAAGATATCATCAACATCATCAAGTACAAGAAACCATCTCTCAAAATCAAGGCATCGGGGGGAATCAGGGAACTAGACCTGGCCTTGGCATTGATCAATGCAGGAGCGGATCGACTTGGCACCAGCAGCGCGGGCCAATTGTTGAAGGCCTATCAGGCAACCCGATGAAAACGGCATTAACCATTACCCCTAAGACCTAAGTAATTGAGGAGTCATATATGTATTACCGGAGTCGTTCCATCATCTTAAGGGCCCGTGATCTCAGGGAAAGCGATCAATTGATCACGGTCTTTTCAGAGAAAGAAGGCAAATTAACGGCGGTAGCCAAAGGAGTTAAGAAGCCGAAAAGCAGTCTGCGCGGTTGTGTCCAGCCCTTCTGTCACTCCCTGCTGTTTTTCAGCCAGGGTCGCGAACTGGATCTTATCACCCAAGGGCGAGTGATCGATTTTTACGGCAATTCGCGCGAGGACCTGCACCGGACCCTGCACATAATGTACATGATGGAGATTCTTGATAAAAGCTTGATGGACCGGTCACCCTTGTCGCAACTTTACCTGACTATGGTGAATGTACTGGAGCTAATCAATCAAGAAGGCTTCAACCCCATTCTGATACGATATTTTGAAAGTCAGTTGCTGGTTAATTTGGGCTATAAACCGGTTTTGGATCGTTGTGTTCGGTGCGGCAGCAAAGTATTCAATAGATTAATGTTCAGCCTGGCCGATGGTGGTCTGGTATGCGATACTTGTCCGGCCAGCGGCAACCACATGATCCTGCGGGGAGATTGCCTGGCTTTGCTGCGTTTGCTGTCAGGGGGTAATCTGCAGGCGGTACGGCGAGTGAAGGCAGCACCCGAAGCCATGCGGCAACTGGAATCTTTCCTGGAGTTTTATCTGGAGTACCACGTGGAGCGGAAATTCCGCATCAAAAACACTATCCGCTGGCTCAAGCAAGCCGTGCCGGTTTCCATTTGACAAGGGTTTTGACGGTTGATAAACTATCAATGAATTTAATAGCCACACGATGATGAAAAGGAGTAAGATAAATACCCCCTTACAGAAAGCCGGGCAAGATGGAAACCGGCAGGGGCTTTGTCTGAAGGCGTTTCGGAGTAATGGGCAGCAACGAGGTGGGCCACGTGTCAAGCAGGGTGGAACCGCGGGTTAATCCCGTCCCTGTTATGTTACGGGCATTTCTTAATTTTAGGGCTCAAATGGCGGAGGCCAGATTATCAGCTTTAATCGGGAAGTCTAATATAAAGCCACAGTTGGGTAAAAAACAAAATACACAGGGGGTCAAGAAATGAATTTCCAGGAGATCATCATGAATCTGCAGAAGTACTGGGGTCAACAGGGTTGTGTAATCCAACAGCCCTACGACCTGGAAAAAGGCGCCGGAACCATGAACCCGGCTACTTTCCTGCGTTGCTTGGGGCCTGAACCATGGAATGTCGCCTATGTGGAACCATCCCGCCGTCCCACTGACGGACGCTACGGAGAGAATCCTAATCGTTTGCAGCATTACTACCAGTTCCAGGTGATCCTGAAACCCTCGCCGGATGACGTGATCGAACTATACCTGGAGAGTCTGCGGCAGTTGGGTATTGAACCGGAAAAGCATGATATCAGGCTGGTGGAGGACAATTGGGAATCGCCTACTTTGGGAGCCTGGGGATTGGGCTGGGAGATCTGGCTGGATGGTATGGAAATCACCCAATTCACCTATTTTCAACAATGCGGGGGATTCGACTGCTATCCGGTGAGCGCCGAAATAACTTATGGTCTGGAGCGCATCGCCATGTATATACAGAACAAAGAAAGTGTTTTTGACGTAGAGTGGGTAGATGGCATAAGTTATGCAGATATCCATCATCAGGCGGAGGTGGATTACTCCCATTATAACTTCACGGCGGCCGACGTACCCACATTAACCACCATGTTCAATCTGTGTGAGGAGGAAGCAAGGCGGGTCGCCGACCTGAAACTCCCACAACCGGCTTATGATTATGTCCTGAAATGCTCGCATCTATTCAACCTGTTGGACGCCCGCGGCGCCATCAGTGTAACCGAACGCACCGGATATATTGGCCGGGTCCGCAACCTGGCCCGCACCGTAGCCCGTGAGTATCTGGAGCAGAGGGAAAGGATGGGCTATCCGCTGATAAAGGATGAGAGATTAAGAGCCGAATTGTTACAAACAAAGGAGGTCCTAGGGTAATGAGCCAAGACATGCTTCTGGAAATAGGGGTTGAAGAGATACCTTCGGCATTGATGCCCGGAGCTCTGGATGATCTAAAGACTATTGCTGCTGCCAAACTCCAGCAAAGCCGCCTGGAGTTTTCAGAAATCATCACCCTGGGCACACCCCGTCGGCTGGTTTTACATGTAAAAGGGCTGGAGGAAAAACAAAAGGATACGGTGATCGAAAACCGGGGTCCGAAGAAATCCAGTGCCTTCAGCCAAGATGGCGCCCCTACCAAGGCGGCTCTTGGTTTTGCCCGCAGCCAGGGCCTGGAAGTGTCCGATCTGGAAATTAGAGATGTGGGTGGGGTTGAGTATGTTTATGCCGTCAAACAGGAAGTAGGCGGTCAGACAGAGAAATTGATTGCCGGTCTATTAACCGACATCATCAGTGCAATGAATTTTCCCCGCTCTATGCGCTGGGGCTATTTCCAGACCAGATTTGCGCGGCCTATCCGCTGGCTGTTGGCTTTCTTCGGGTCACAGCTGTTATCGATCCGGATAGAAAACATCGAAAGCGCTGATTGGACCATGGGACACCGTTTTCTGGCTTCCGGTCCAATCAAGGTTGCAGGTATTGACGAATACTTTGCCGCCTTGCGCAATAATTATGTTATCGTCGACCAGTCGGAGCGCAAAGAGATGATCAGGTCCCAGGTCAGGGAAACAGCATCCCGGGCTGGCGGAACTGCCATTGAAAGCGAGGATCTGCTCAATGAAGTGTGTTTTCTGGTGGAATACCCCACCGCCTTTTATGGTCAGTTCTCTCCATCCTATCTGGATGTCCCGGCCGAGGTTTTGACTACCAGCATGATAGCCCATCAGAGGTATTTCCCGGTCTTCTCCCCGGATCAAAAGCTAATGGCAGGTTTTATCGGAGTCAGGAACGGGACCGATTATTGTATGGACCTGGTCCGGGCCGGCAACGAAAGGGTCCTGAAAGCTCGACTGGAAGATGCCCTCTTCTTTTGGAAAGAGGATATATCCCACCCCCTGAGGGATTTGGTACCAGGGTTGAAGGATGTCCTATTTCATGAAAAGCTGGGCAGTATCCTGGATAAAGTGGAGTGCCTGCGCAGCCTGGCGGTATCAATTGGCGAAAACCTGGGATTAAGCAACCAGGATGATCTGGATCGGGCTGCCCTTTTATGCAAGGCCGATCTGCTCAGCAGTATGGTCTACGAGTTCCCTGAGCTGCAGGGGATAATGGGCCGCTACTATGCCCGGCAGAGCGCAGAAAACAGCGAGGTAGCCGAAGCTATCCTGGAGCATTACCTGCCCAAGTTTGCGGGAGATCGTCTGCCGGTTACAGCTACTGGAACCGTTCTGGCTTTGGCGGAAAAATTGTTTAATTTAACAGCGTTTTTCGCAATGGGCATCAAACCTACGGGTTCTCAGGATCCTTATGCCTTGAGACGCCAAGCCCTGGGGGTGGTCTATATGATCATCGACCTCCGGTTAGAGACCCGCTTGCGCGTATTGATAACGGATACCCACGCCGCTATGACCAGGTTTGGCTTTAAACTTAAACTCAATGCTGAAGAAACAGCCCAAGATCTTATGGATTTCATTCTGCAACGGATGCGTGGTGTAATGCTGGATCGCGGGTACCCCTATGATTTGATTGATGCAGTATTGTATCAAGGCTTGGATGATTTACAGCAAATCGCAGGTCGCGCGGAATCGATCAGACTGTTCAGGAAAAGCAAGGATTGGGAAGATTTCATGGTGGTGTTCAACCGTTCTCACAATTTGTCCAAAAAGTGGGATAGTATCGAGGTGCGCCAGGAGCTGCTGGTAGATGAGAGCGAAAAGAACCTTTATAACCTGGTACAGTTGATAAGACCGCAGGTGGAGGCAGCCTTCCGGGAATGCCGATATCAGGAGGGGCTGGAGATGCTGGCTGGGCTGCGACCGGCGATAGATATTTTCTTTGAAGCCGTCATGGTTATGGTTGAAGATGAGGATTTAAGGGGGGCACGGCTGGGTTTGTTGAAGACCATAGCTGATATGGGAAATTCCTTGGCTGACTTCACGAAAATTGTATTATAATAAATTTTTACTTGCCAAACAGGATTTTTTTAGTCTATAAAGTATATGTGATTTAAGTGGCTGAGCCCAAAAAGTATAGCATAATTGGGTGGTGGTAAAAATCGAACTCAATGAACGACAAGAAAGAATCCTGGCTATCGTGAAACACCAAGGCCCTATTACCGGTGAAAATATTGCGGAACTGTTGGAAGTAACCCGGGCCGCTCTTCGCCCGGACCTGGCCGTATTGACCATGTCGGGCTATCTGGAAGCCAAACCCCGGGTAGGTTACACATATAAGGCCGATGGGTTCAACACCAAGATTAAAAAGATACTAAATCAATATAAGGTCAAGGATATAATGTCTCTGCCGGTTGTCGTTAGGGAAAAATGCAGCATTTACGATGCCATCGTAACCCTGTTTCTGGAGGACATAGGCTCCATTTTTGTGGTGGAGGAAGAAAACTGCCTGACTGGCTTGGCTTCCCGCAAGGACCTGCTCAAGGCCACAATGGGGCAGGTTGATATTCACAAGGTGCCGGTCAGTGTAATCATGACCCGCATGCCCAATGTTATTACCGCTGATATTGAAGACACAGTCGTGGAAGCGGTAAAAAAGCTGGTCGAGCATGAGGTTGACTCCCTGCCGGTAGTAAGAAAGACGCTGGGTTGTACAGGCAAAGAAGGCCTACAAGTGGTGGGCAGGATTACCAAAACCAACATAACCCGGCTATTCCTGGATCTGGCCTTGAAATAAAGAGGGGGTATAAAATTTTGAGTGGTCATTTACCCGGAGTTTTTATTGTTTCGGATTCCATTGGTGAAACGGCGGAAATGGTTGTGAGAGCAGCCGCCAGTCAATTCAATTCCGGTACCATGGAGATACGGCAGGTACCCAACATAAGTGACAAGGAAACCATCGCAGAAATCATACACTTGGCAGTGGAAAATCGTTTCATGATTGCTTATACTCTGGTCTTGGACGAATTGGCGGAATATCTGCGCCAACAGGCACGACTGGCTGGTGTGGTATGTGTCGATGTCTTGGGGCCGATAATATCAGCTTTCGAGGAGGCCAGCCAGATGGCTCCCAAGAGAGAACCCGGCTTGTTGCGTCGGGTTGATGAGATGTACTACCGCCGGGTGGAGGCAGTGGAATTCGCAGTCCGTTACGATGATGGCAAAGACCCGAAGGGGGTTACCTTGGCCGATATTGTTCTGGTCGGCGTGTCCCGGACTTCCAAGACGCCTCTCTCCATGTACTTGGCTCATAAACGGGTCAAGGTTGCCAATGTTCCCTTGGTTCCGGAGGTGACTCCGCCTGAAGAGCTTTTCCAGTTGGAGCGGGGCAAGGTCATAGGTTTGGTGATCAAACCGGAATTATTAAGCAACATCCGGACCGAGAGGCTGAAAACCTTGGGATTGACCGGGCAGGCCAGCTACGCCAACTATGAGCGGATCCTGGAGGAATTGGAGTATGCCGATGCAATAATGAAGAGACTCGGTTGTCCGGTTATCGATGTAACTAACCGTGCAGTCGAAGAGACAGCAAGCAAAATTCTCGAAATCTACTATAGGAGGTTAAGCAATGTCTAGCAAGAAATGGGTTTACCTATTTGAGGAAGGGAAATCGGAAATGAGGTCGCTCTTGGGCGGAAAGGGTGCCAATCTGGCCGAGATGACCAATATCGGCTTGCCGGTACCGCCAGGGTTCACGATAACCACCGAGGCATGCAACGAATATCTGGCATTGAATCAGAATTTCCCGGAAGGATGCTTGGAACAGACATTTGCGGCCTTGTCCAAACTTGAGGAAAAAACCGGTAAGACTTTTGGGGATAAGGATAATCCGTTGCTGGTGTCGGTAAGATCAGGAGCAGCCGTGTCCATGCCAGGGATGATGGATACCATTTTGAATCTGGGGCTGAATGACGAATCGGTGCAGGGACTGGCTGTTCTCTCCGGCGACGAACGGTTTGCATACGATTGTTATCGTCGTTTCATTCAGATGTTTGGTAATGTCGTGCTGGAGATGGAACATTCGCATTTTGATGACATTATCGAAAAACACAAGAGAAAATTAGGTTTGATATTCGATTATGAGATTCCAGCGGGAGAATTGAAGGAAATAATAAATGAATACAAGGCACAGGTGAAACAGGACAAGGCCATCGACTTTCCTCAGGACGTGCGGGAGCAGTTGATAATGGCTATCAAAGCCGTGTTTGGTTCGTGGGACAACCAGAGGGCCATAGTCTATCGGCGAATCAATAAGATTAGTGATGATCTGGGCACCGGGGTCAACGTGCAATGTATGGCGTTCGGCAATCTAGGTGAAGATTGTGGTACCGGCGTCGCCTTTACCCGCAGCCCCTCAACCGGAGAACGCGAATTGTACGGTGAATTCCTGGTCAACGCTCAGGGAGAAGATGTAGTAGCCGGTATCAGAACGCCCCTGCCCATATCCAAGCTCAAAGAAAACCTCCCCTCCGTGTATGAGCAGTTCGTAGCTACCTGCAACAACCTGGAGAAGCATTACCGCGATATGCAGGACATAGAGTTCACTGTTGAAAAGGGAGTCTTGTACATGCTGCAGACCAGATCCGGCAAACGGACTACCAAGGCAGCGGTAAAAATCGCAGTGGACATGGTGAACGAGGGCCTGATCAGCAAGGAAGAAGCCTTGACCAGGATCGATCCTGAACAAATCGACCAGTTACTACATAGACAGATAGATACCTCGGTTGAGTTGAAGCCGATCGCCAAGGGATTGCCGGCTTCCCCTGGGGCTGCTAGCGGCAAAGTGGTTCTGGATGCCGATCTAGCTGAGAAAATGGGTGAAGTAGGTGAGAAGGTGGTGTTGGTCCGCAACGAGACCGCGCCCGATGACATCCATGGAATAGTTCATTCGCAGGGGGTTCTGACCGCCCGTGGTGGAATGACCTCGCATGCGGCGGTTGTGGCGCGGGGCATGGGTAAACCATGTGTGTGCGGGTGTGAGGCTATTAAGATTGACTTCGATGCCAAACAGTTCACCGTGAACGGCGTTACCGTCAAGGAAGGCGACATTATTACCGTGGACGGTTCCACCGGTAACGTGATGCTGGGTGAAGTGGCCATGATTGAGCCCACCCTTTCAGATGAATTTCAAACCCTGTTAAGCTGGGCTGATGAGGCCAAACGATTGGGAGTAAGGGCCAATGCAGATACTCCTGAAGATGCCTTAAGAGCTAGGGAATTCGGAGCCCAGGGGATAGGATTGTGTCGAACAGAGCATATGTTCATGGCCCAGGAACGGCTGCCTATTGTACAAGAGATGATACTAGCCGACAATCTGGCCGATCGGCAGATTGCCCTAGAGAAGCTGCTCCCCTTTCAGCGCGACGACTTTTACGGAATCTTAAAGGCCATGGCGCCGTATCCTGTGACCATCCGGCTCTTGGATCCGCCCTTGCATGAGTTTCTGCCTGATCATGAATCGCTGATGCTGGAAATCGCTGATATGAAATACCGGGGTTCCAACCCCTATGAGATCTTTGCCAAGGAACAATTGGCCAAGAAGGTGCATTCATTATCGGAATCCAATCCGATGCTGGGTCATCGGGGATGCCGTTTGGGATTGACTTACCCGGAGATATATATGATGCAAGCTCGGGCCATATTCGAGGCCATGTACCTGCTCCAAGAAGAAGGGATCGATACTTTCACCGAGGTAGAAATCCCTCTGGTCATGGACCAGATGGAATTTGCCCTGTTGCGCGATGATATCCTGAAGGTTTATGAAGAATTGAAACAGGTTCATAACCAAGAGCTGAAATTTGTCCTGGGAACCATGCTGGAATTGCCCCGCGCTTGTATAGTGGCCGATGAAATTGCTGAGCTGGCAGAGTTCTTTTCATTTGGAACCAATGACCTGACCCAGACCGCGCTGGGATTCAGCCGGGATGATGCTGAAGGCAAATTCATACCGGTTTATCTGGAGCGCAAGATAATGAAAGATAATCCTTTTGCCGTCTTGGATCGCAAAGGGGTGGGCGGCCTTATGAAGATCGCGGTTGAGAAGGCGCGCGCCACACGTCCTGACATCTTAATGGGTATATGCGGCGAGCACGGCGGAGAGCCTAGTTCGGTAGAATTCTGTCATCTCATCGGGCTGAATTATGTAAGCTGTTCGCCTTACCGTATCCCCATCGCCCGTCTGGCAGCAGCCCAAGCCAAAATAAATAACGGCTAGATTTTGCAAAATGGCAGGGAGTCCTGGCAACAGGGCTCCTTTTTTGTCCGGTTGGAAAACGATCAACAGAATTTAAAGGAATTAGACCTTGGTTGTAGTATATGGAGGGATAGAAAGTTTTTTTGTCCAAAGACGTATTAAGAGTATTCGCCCCTGCCTGAGGGCAAGATATCTTGCCCAGGGTCTCGGATACTAAGCAGTATGGATAGTGACTATTTGGTTGACTGTCATGTGACCTGATACCGGGACATAGGTCCGGATAAGATATTTGGTCGGAGTGAGGCTGATCATGGGCGATGGAGCTTGTTTAACCTGTAAATGGAGACTATCTGTCTGAAAGGGGGTGAAGGTGGTGACGGTGAGGGAGGAAATAGAGGGCCGGGAGTCATTCGGCTTGAGCCGGTATGCGGTCATGGCCAAGGATTCAGCCGGGCGCCAAAAAAAGGAAGAACCCGATCCTGTCCGCACCTGTTTCATGGTGGATCGGGACCGTATCATACACTCAAAGTCTTTTCGGCGCTTAAAACATAAGACCCAGGTATTTGTTGCTCCTCCTGGTGATCATTATCGCACCCGGTTGACCCATACCCTGGAAGTGAATCAGATAGCACGTACTATCGGGGCTGGATTGAACCTCAACCTGGATTTGATCGAAGCCATTGCCCTGGCCCATGATGTCGGTCACACTCCTTTCGCCCATTCAGGGGAGCAGATATTAAACGAGATAACCGGCGGCCACTTCAGACATAGTGAGAACAGCGTGCGGGTGCTTACCAGAGTCGAACAGCACAAAGGGAACAGCGGACTGAACTTGTCTGCGGAGGTTTTGGATGGGGTTCTAAATCACAGCGGCTATGGACAAGGGGGGGCTTATGCATCTACCTTGGAAGGGCAAGTGATTCGAATCGCTGACAAGATTGCTTATGTTCAGCATGATATCGATGATGCCATCCGGGCTGGGCTATTGACCCTCGAACAGATCCCTGCGGGTTTCCTTGAGGTTTTAGGGGTTACCCACAGCCAGCGGATAGCCACCTTGGTGATTGATACGATCGACCATACCCGAAGATTGATGGAGGCAGGCGAGAAGCTGGTGGTGGAACCCAGCCATGAGGTAGAGAGAGCGTTATGGGGGTTGCGGGAGTTCATGTTTGAAACCATATATCGCGGCCCAGTATGCCAGGAAGAGCGCAATCGGGCCATGTTCATTGTTTCCAACCTGTACGATTACTACAAGAAAAACCCGGGCAAAATGAGTCCTTTATATCTCCAGATCGCCGAGGAAGAAGGTCTGGAAAGAGCTGTCCTGGATTACATTTCAGGTATGAGTGATGCTTACTGCATAAACCTGTTTAAGGACATCTACATCCCTCAGTCCATGGTACCGGATACTAGGGGGGTATTTGGATATTAAATGCGACACCGACCCTGATCGTTTTTTTTCTTAAGGTAAAAAGGGATTTCCCGAACAATATCGAATAGTAGGTTGAGTTATGGCATATTTGGAAGATGATCAAAAGATTCGGCAGATACAATCCCAGCTGGATATAGTGGAGTTGATCTCTGAATCTGTCCAGCTCAGCCGGAAAGGCAACAATTACTGGGGCCTATGCCCATTCCATGGGGAAAAGACGGCATCGTTCAGTGTGAGCCGGGACAAGCAGATGTTTTACTGTTTTGGCTGTCATATTGGCGGCAATATCTTTACCTTCCTTATGAAAAGGGATGGATTGGAGTTCAGGGAGGCTCTGGAGATATTGGCGGCCAAGGCCGGGGTGGATATCAGCCGACCCCGGGATCGCGGCAGGATAGATCAGCAGAAGGCCATTATCAGCATAAACAATGCCGCAGCCCAGTTCTATCATCAAAAGCTGCTGTCAGCTCAGGGAGATGACGCCCGCTCCTATTTGAGTAAACGCGGTATTACTCAACAGACTATAGAGACCTACCGATTGGGGTATGCTGAGGATAACTGGCAGGAGTTGACCAATTACTTGTTGGGACGGGGGTTTAATGCAGAGGCAATCAAGTCCTCAGGTCTGGTCAAGAGAAGTGATAACCAGAGCCGATTCTATGACCTATTTCGGCATCGGATTATATTCCCGATCATGCTCTACAATCAGGATGTTATTGGATTTGGGGGCAGGAGCTTGGGCGATGCAATGCCTAAGTATTTGAATACCCCAGAAACCGAACTGTTTTCTAAACGTAAGAATTTATACGGGTTGGCCCAGGCCCGGGAGGCTATTCGGCAGAATAATAATGCCTTCCTGGTGGAAGGGTACATGGACTGCATAAAACTTCAGCAGACGGGTATTATGAACGTGGTGGCTTCGCTAGGAACAGCCTTGACGGAAGAACAGGCCCGCCTGCTGCATAGGTATACGGAAAAGGTAACCATTCTTTATGATGGTGATGAAGCCGGTCAAAATGCCACTCTGCGGGCGGCCATTGTCTTGCGTGAAGCCCAGGTCAAGGTCGAGATTATCAGCCTCCCCCCGGGTCAGGATCCGGACGATTTGATTGAATCTTCTGGGAAAAAGGAATTTTGGCATTATATCGAGAATAATGTATGCAGCGACATAGAGTTTAAGTTAAACCGGCTGATCCTTGCTACGCCTGTATTAGAACTGGACGACAAGATAAGAATCATAAATGCTCTCAAAGAGGATATTGATAACCTTGGCAGCATAGTTGAGCGGGACACTTATATCAAAATGCTGGCCCGCAAGCTTAAGGTGGAAGAAAACCTGATCTATCAGGAGTATCGCCAGGTTCATAGACATAAGTTCAGCGGGCGGTACAGGAATAATAATGGAATAAACAGGGATAATATTAAATACGGTAAATATGGTCTGCAGGAGAAAATTTTGGCAGCCATGCTCAAATCTCCGGATTTGTATAACAAGATCAAGTCCCGCATTGGCATAAAATTTTTCGCTGATGACGTATACCAGAACTTTATCAGAGAATATGAACGAATGGATGGCACCCCCGAAGAAAAGCTGCACCGTATGATGACCGCTCATCCCAATGACAGCGATGCTTCAGCCTACGCCCGAATAGCAATGCTCATGGGGGAAGAGAACGAGGATCTGTATATTGAGGTGGAAGAATTTATAATGCGAGTGGAAAAAAAGAAGGCTGAGCGGGAATGGCAAAGAATCTATGAACAAGTAGAGACATTAGCCGACCAAGGAAATTTCCAATCGATAATCCGATTTGTGATAAATATCGATAAGACCGCCCATTTTGCCCGGGAAGGGGATGCACTGTGAAAGATAACAAGATTGCAGAAAGCGTAAGCAGTCTGGCTGAAAAAGGCAAGAAAAAGAAGCACCTCACTTATGAAGAGGTGATGGAAGAATTACAGACCTATAACCTGGAGCCGGACATGCTGGACGACATCCTGGAGCATCTGAAGACGCTGGGGATAACTGTGGGCCCGGAAGGCGAACATGACGATGATATTGATGATACCGAATCGGAGAGCATCGAAAATGAAAAGGTTATGGTGCCCGAAGGGGTAGAGATAGACGACCCGGTCCGTATGTACCTGAAAGAGATCGGACGGGTGAGATTGCTTACTGCCAATGAGGAGATTGAGCTCGCCCTGTTAATCGAGAGTGGTGACGAGGAGGCCAAACGCAAGCTAGTAGAGGCGAACCTCAGGCTGGTTGTCAGCATTGCTAAACGTTATGTGGGCCGGGGTATGCTATTTCTGGACTTAATCCAGGAAGGCAACTTAGGGCTGATGAAGGCAGTGGAAAAATTCGATTATCGCAAGGGCTTCAAGTTCAGCACATACGCAACTTGGTGGATTAGACAGGCCATTACCAGAGCTATCGCTGATCAGGCCCGCACTATCAGAATTCCGGTCCATATGGTTGAGACGATCAACAAGCTATCCCGTGTGCAACGCAGCCTGCTGCAGACTTTGGGGCGTGAGCCAACTCCCAGTGAGGTGGGCGAAGAGATGGATATAACGGTGGAGAGGGTCATCGAGATCATGAAGGTGGCCCAGGAACCCGTTTCCCTGGAGACTCCGATAGGTGAAGAGGACGACAGTCATTTAGGTGATTTTATTACCGATGAGGAAGCCGAATCTCCGGAAGAATCGGCCTCATTTGTTCTTCTCCGGGAGCACATGGACGGCATCTTGAACACTCTCACCGATCGGGAAGAGAAGGTCCTGAGACTACGGTTCGGGCTTGATGACGGACGCCCGCGGACTCTGGAAGAAGTAGGCCAGGAGTTCGGAGTAACCAGGGAACGGATAAGACAGATCGAAGCTAAGGCTTTGCGTAAACTGCGCCATCCGTCCCGCAGCAAAAAGCTCAAGGATTATATCGAATAAGAATTTCCGGTTATAATATCTGCGAATTGTTAAGTAAATCGATTATTGACAGGGATTATTAATGATTATATAATTAGCTTCGTTGGGTCCTTCCTCGATAGCTCAACGGTAGAGCATCCGGCTGTTAACCGGAGGGTTGTAGGTTCGAATCCTACTCGGGGAGCCATTTGCGAACTACAGCGGTAACCCCCTGTAAGAGAGTTACCGCTTTTTACTTGAAGGTATGAATCAGACTATATCTATTGACGTTTTACCGTGGATTTTATATACTATCTCATGCAAGGCCACGGTGAGTACGGGCCTATAGCTCAGTTGGTAGAGCTACCGGCTCATAACCGGTTGGTCCCAGGTTCGAATCCTGGTAGGCCCACCAATCCGGCCCCTTGGTCAAGCGGTCTAAGACACCGCCCTTTCACGGCGGTAACGGGGGTTCGAGTCCCCCAGGGGTCACCAGGGCGATTAGCTCAGTTGGGAGAGCGCCTGCCTTACAAGCAGGATGTCGGCGGTTCAAGCCCGTCATCGCCCACCAGACCAAAATTAGGATTTCCTTGAGAGGGAATCCTTTTTTTTGTTGATAACGAATATACTTAAGATATGGGCAGGAAAACTTATGCTATATTAAGCAATAACTGGAATGTTTTTTACAGAAGGGAGAGATTAATGATGAGGCTGACCGAAAATGTAATCTGTCTCGGTAACCGGCATTTCAACCATTATGTAGTAGGGCAGGAGAAGGCGGCGATAGTTGAATGCGGAGTCAGTGGGAGCGTAGTCAGTTTCCGGCAGCAATGGACGCCCATGACAGACAAACCGCACATCGAGTACCTAGTGGCATCACATGCCCATTTTGACCATGTATGCGGCATTCCGGCCCTGCGTGATCTTTTCCCCCAGGCTCAACTAGTAGCCAGTGCCGAAGCGAAAAAAGTTCTATCCAATCCCAAGATTCTGAAGAATTTCTTCAGCCAGGACGAGAGGATGACAGAACTGCTGTTGCGCGAGGGCCTGATCGATGAGGATATAAAAACGCCTGTCCCGGAACAAATCATCGTTGATACCATCGTCAAGGGTGGTGATGAACTTGATTTGGGCGGAGGATTGAAGCTGGAGGTCATCGATGTGCCTGGTCATAGTCCCTGCAACCTGGCCTTTTACCTGCCTGATGACCAGGTAATGTTTCTTTCGGATACAGCTGGATTCCAAACCTCGGATGAATTGATCTTCCCTATCTTTTTCCAGGATTTCGAAATCTATATGGCCAGTGTCCGCCGGCTAATGAGCTATCCAACCAAGGTACTGGCAATCCCACATGAAAGGATCTGGGTTAACGAGGAAATACCCGACTTTTATCAGCGAGCTTTGGACACTGCTCAGGACGCCTACGACACTATTGTGGAGATGCTTGATTCAGGATTGGATGATGAGACGATAAAGCAAAACCTCTTTGAGCGTTACTATCGTGAGAGGCTGAAAGTATATGTCCCCGAGAATATAACCCTATGTGTGGACTTGCTGTTGCGCAGGGTCAGGCAAAGTCTCCTTAAGAATCAGGCCTAAACTCTATTTGCCAATAACGGGAGCAAGTTGCAGGTCAGATATTTTCCAATGCTCTTCGTACAGGTTGGCTTTGATTGTGTAACAGTATCGGTCTCCTGGCTGGTAACAATCATCATAGTAGCGGAAAACCACTGCAGTTTCGGGGGAGGTGAGCCTGACTTGCAGGTAGGGCAGATCTGCAGCGTTAATCATAGGAATGAATTCGCTGGGTATAACCACTAACCGCTCGCTATCCGGACTGTACGTCAGCAAAAAAGCTGTTAACTGGCAGGCCAGGTCTGCTTCGAAACCGGCAGTGAGGTAGGCTGCTGCCGATTCTTGATCCCGGAATTGATGAATTACCAGATACTCTCCGCAGGGTTCGGCATTGTCTAACAACGAAGCCAGTAGGGCAAAATCCGCCACCATGTGGTTGGCTACCCCGGTTGAATCAACTGGAGCATGAGTAGCTTCCAAAGGTGAAGCTTGAATAGGAGAGGTCATAAAAAGCATGATTATAAGGGTTATGATAATCAAAGGCAGCCTAAACATAATAAATAGTCCCCACATTAATAGAGTGAGACCATTATAACTTGTTGGGAAAATTTAGGATATAGTTAAATTCAGCCCTGATGTTTGCATTTACGGGCTTTTACATCAACGTTATCTGAACATCGCCATAATTTTCGCTCCAGCTTGTTTCCGCAGATTGAAGAATCCTTATTATCAGCGGTTTTTAGAGTTCGTAGAAACATACCGCCAGCAGGCCCGGGCCAGTGTGTACTCCCAGAGCGGGGCTGATATCTGAGAATATTATTTCCTTCAGATTCGGCATTTGGCCAAGCTTGGCGGCTATTTTATCGCCAATTTCCCTGGCCCCGCCATGCATTACAGCCAAGTTGAAGGGGCGATTGCCAACCGTCTCGGTGACCAGATCCATTAGTCTCTCAATGGATTTTGCCCGACCCCGGACTTTGGCGTGGGTATAGTATATTCCATCCAGGTTGACACCGATAATGGGTTTAAGATTCAGGAGTTCACCCAGCATTCCTGCCACCAAACCGATGCGGCCCCCACGGCGTAGGTATTCCAGGGTTTCTATCACATAATAGGCGCGTACCTTGGGCTGCAAGGCGGTCAGTTTGTCCAAGACCTTGGCAAAGCTCAGACCGGCCATGATGTTACGGGCAGCGTCCAGGACCATCCAACCGGTTGCCATCGATAGGGTGCGCGTGTCGAACACCTTAATGGTTATGTCGTTGAAGTCCCGGGCCGCCAATTCCATAGCTTGAAACGTGCCCGACAGCCGGCTGGAAAGGGCGATAGCCAATATGTGAGTAAACCCATCCCCATGACAGCGAGCAAAAACCGTCTTGATCTCCTGCAGGCTGGGTTGGGAGGTGGTAGGTATCTCATCGGGCATCCGCCTGTAGACGTCATCCGGATCGATATCGACCCGGTCCGAGTATTCCCCATGCGGATAGATTACTTTCAAAGGGAGGATTTTGATCCCGTACTGTTCAACCAGGTTTTGGGGCAGGTCACAGGCGCTGTCGGCCACCAGGGCTATCTTTTCCATAATTTCGTCACTCCCAAGCAGTGTATATTTATAGAAATAATTCTATTGTATTTTAGATATGAAAGCAAAAGGGAGTGGTTTATTCCTATACCTGCCCGCGGAACTTGACAATATCGTGGCAAAGATCTAAAATCGTTTAGTAAAGTGAAAAAGCTTTACATAGGGGAGTGGCCTCATGCTGGAGAAAGTCAGTCAGGTTGTGTTACTCAAAGATTTCTATGGCCCATTACTAACCGCCAAACAACAAGAAGCTTTAAATATGCATTACGAGAATGACTGGTCGTTGTCCGAAATTGCTGCTTCCATGAATACCAGCCGGCAGGCAGTCTACGATCTGGTGAAACGGGCCGAGGGCATTTTGCAGGATTTTGAGGACAAGTTGGGACTGGTGGCAAGATTCCAGCGCACTCGGCAGAACCTGGATGAATTGAAGTTGATCCTGGAGGATTCGAAGGCTGACAATCCCCGGCTGAATCAAGCAGTCAGTCTGATAGAAGAGATATCGGCACTACTTTAGGTAAAGGAGAGATAGTGTGGCTTTTGAGGGTTTATCAGATCGGCTGCAGGAAGTCTTCAGAAAACTACGCGGCAAGGGCAAGATAACCGAGGAAGACGTCAAAATGGCTATGCGCGAAGTTCGGCTGGCTCTTCTGGAGGCTGATGTTAATTACAAGGTAGTCAAGGATTTTGTAGCCAATGTGAGCCAGCGGGCAATTGGGCACGACGTTTTACAGAGCGTGACCCCAGGGCAGCAGGTTATTAAAATAGTCCATGACGAGATGACCAGGCTGATGGGCGAAGCTGAGAATAAACTTACCATGGCTCCCAAACCGCCTACTGTCTTCATGGTGGTCGGACTACAAGGGGCTGGTAAAACGACTACCGTCGCCAAACTGGCCAAGAGCCTTATAAAACAGGGGAGAAGACCTCTATTGGTGGCCTGCGACGTTTACCGTCCCGCCGCCATAAAACAACTGCAGGTGCTGGGAGAACAGGTCGGAGTACCAGTGTTCTCCATGGGGCAGGGAAACCCAGTCGATATCGCCCCCGCCTCCTTGGAATTTGCCAACGCCAACAACCGTGATGTGGTCATCATCGATACCGCCGGTAGATTGCATATCAATCAGGAACTGATGGATGAACTGGCCGATATAAAAGACCGGGTCAAGCCCCAGGAGGTCCTGCTAGTGGTCGATGCCATGACGGGTCAGGACGCAGTCAACGTAGCCGAGGCTTTTAATAATGAGCTGGCCCTGACAGGAGTTATCCTGACCAAACTGGATGGAGATACCCGCGGCGGCGCTGCCCTGTCGGTCAAAGCGGTTACCGGTTGCCCTATTAAGTTGGTCGGTATGGGTGAAAAACTGGATGCTTTGGAGGTCTTTCATCCAGATCGGATGGCTTCGCGAATTCTGGGAATGGGTGATATTTTGACCTTGGTGGAAAAAGCCCAGGATAAATTCGATCAGAGCCAGGCCCGTGAAATGGAGAGAAAAATCCGCCAACAGGAATTCACCCTTGACGATTTCCTGCAGCAGATGCAGCAGGTTCGGTCCATGGGGCCTTTGGAAGACCTGCTGGGGATGATCCCCGGCATGGGGAAACACGTTCGGTCGATGCAAGGTGAAATAGATGAAAGAGAGCTGTCCCATGTCGAGGCAATCATTAAGTCTATGACCCCTGCAGAGAGAAGAAATCCGCAAATTCTGAACGGCAGCCGCAAGAAACGAGTAGCCCGGGGCAGCGGAACCAGAGTTCAGGATGTCAACCGCTTACTCAAACAATTCGAAGATGCCCGCAAATTGATGAAACAATTGACTGATTTAACGGGCAAGAAGGGCAAACGGGCAGGGTTTCCGAATCTTAAACTGCCCTTTTAAGACGGGACTTGACTTATAGATCTGGTTGCGGCATGACGTTGTTTTATCTTAATGCCCCGACCGATTAACATAAGTGAACATTGACAAGGAGGTGAAAACATGGCAACAAAGATCAGGCTAAAAAGGATGGGGGCCAAAAAGCATCCGTTTTACCGGGTAGTGGTGGCTGATTCCAGGACCCCGCGTGATGGCAGATTCATTGAAGAGATAGGTTATTATGATCCGGGGACCAATCCTGCTACCATCAAGATAGATGAGGAGAAGGCTTTGAAGTGGCTGGCAACCGGCGCCAAACCTTCTGACACCGCCAAATCTCTCTTGCAGAAGCAAGGAATAATTAGCAAGTTTGCGGCATCCCGCAAATAGCGGGAGGAAAACCGGGGGGTGTATCCTTTGAAAGAACTGGTGGAATATATTGCCCGCTCGCTGGTCGATAAACCGGAGGACGTGGAAGTAATCGAGACTGAGAATGAAAGAGCCGTCATCCTGGAAATCCGGGTCGCACCGGAAGATATGGGCAAGGTAATCGGTAAGCAAGGCAAGATCGCCAAGTCAATCCGCACAGTGACCAAAGCGGCGGCTGCCAAGGCCAGGAAAAAAGTTGCGGTCGAGATAATGCGGTAAGCAGTTGATAGTTGCTTGATTGGAGGTCAATACCACAATGGACCCCAGGGAATTGATAAAAGTAGGGAAAATAGTCGGGACTCATGGCTACAAGGGTTCAGTCAAGGTGCAGCTCCTGACCGACTTTCCCGATCGCTTCCAGCCCGGACAAAAATACCTGGTGCTGCGAGCCAAGGAGGCGCTTGAGTTGACCCTGGACCAGTGCTCGCCCCATGGGGGAATGATGCTGATGAAATTTCGCGGCATTGACGATATGGAGGCAGCCGAACAACTGCGCAACGTGTTCCTCAATGTGACTACCGACCAGTTGTATCCTCTCCCGGAAGGCAGTTTCTATCATTTTCAGCTTATAGGCATGCAGGTTGAGGATGTGGACAAGGGACCTTTAGGGCAACTGGCCGAGGTTTTGGAGACCGGTGCCAATGACGTTTATGTAGTTAAATCCGATACTTATGGAGAAATACTGATTCCCGCCATCAAACAAGTTGTGATGGCGGTAGACGTGCCCAATCATCGGCTTACCGTCAAGCTGTTGGATGGTCTGCTGGGAGAACAATGATGAAGATCGATATCCTCACCCTTTTCCCCGCCATGTTCGCGGGACCATTCGAGGAGAGTATCATCAGCCGGGCCCGTCAGCGGGGTTTGTTGGACATTAAATTATGGAATATTCGGGACTATGCCCTGGATAAGCACCAGCAGGTTGATGATTACCCCTATGGAGGGGGTGCGGGCATGGTTATGAAGGCCGATGTTCTCTGTCGTGCCATTAATGCGGTCAGATGCCCGGGCGCCCATTTGGTTTATTTGTCACCCCAGGGCTCCAGGTTGGTGCAGTCGACAGTCGTCCGCTTGGCGGAGAAGTCGCACCTGATCCTGCTGTGCGGTCATTATGAGGGCATTGATGAAAGGGTCATGAACGAGGTCGATGAGGAATTGTCCATTGGTGATTACGTGCTGAGCGGCGGCGAGTTGGCTGCCATGGTGGTTGTGGATGCGGTGACTCGTCTCATCCCTGGTGTGCTCGGTGATGAAACGTCTGCCCAGGAGGAGTCCTTTGCGGAGGGTTTGCTGGAATATCCCCACTACACCAGGCCCAAAACTTTTCAAGGCAGGGAAGTACCGGAGGTGCTGCTGTCCGGGCATCACGAAAATATTCGCCGCTGGCGAAAAAAGCTCAGCCTTGAACGTACCCTTGTGAAACGCCCTGATTTATTGTTGGGCCGACATTTCGACCAGGAAGAAAGACAGATGCTGGAAGAGATATTGTTTGAAGGGGAGAACCAGGTCAAGTGAGGCGTTCCAGCGTATATATCGCTTTACTGCACTATCCGATGTACAACAAAAACATGGATATCGTCACTACCTCGGTAACTAACCTGGATATCCACGATATCGCCCGTGCTGCCCGCACTTATGATGTCGATGGGTTCTATATTGTTCATCCATCCGCCAGTCAGCAGAGACTGATCCGGGACATCCTGGCGTACTGGCAGGAGGGGTATGGGGGTGTCTACAACAGCGATCGACAGGAGGCCTTTCGATTGCTGCGGCTGGCGGAGGATTTTCCAGCTGTATTGGAAGACATCCGTAAAGAGACAGGGCGAGAGGCGATCACCATTGCTACTGATGCTCGTCAGTACCCCAACACAATCACCTATCGCGGATTACGTCGCGATATTGCCGAAACAGATCAGGTGTACCTGCTTCTTTTCGGTACCGGGTGGGGAATAAGTCAAGAATCTATGGACAGATGTGAGCGAATACTGGAACCCATATCCGGAGCCAGCGTTTATAACCATCTCTCGGTACGCAGTGCAGTAGCCATCATTATGGACAGGCTGCTGGGGGCGAGCTGGTATAATTGAGCAATTTCTTGAGATAGCCAACAAGCTATGTTAGAATAGATTTGTTCTGTATCAAAGGTGGCATATGGCTGGGGCCAGCCCACCTGCAGAAAGGAGGTAAGATATTTTGCAAGACATAATTCGTTCTATTGAAGAGGAACACTATAGAAAAGACCTGCCCGCATTCGGCCCGGGTGATACGGTGAAAGTGCACACCAAAGTCGTCGAAGGTACCAGAGAGAGAATCCAGATGTATGAGGGTGTGGTCATAAAAATCAGGGGTACCGGTCTATCCAAGAATTTCACGGTCAGAAGGGTAACCTACGGGGTTGCGGTGGAAAGAACCTTCCTGTTGCATTCGCCCAAAATCGCCAAGATTGAAGTAACCAGGCGAGGAAAGGTACGCAGGGCAAGACTCTTCTATCTGCGGGGCCTGACCGGTAAAAAAGCCCGGGTCAAGGAAAAGGGCCGTTTTTCCAGATAAACTGACTAAGAGGAGAATACTTGCGGGTATTCTCTTTTTTCTTCCTAGGATTATTGCCTGAGAGTAAAGAAAGAGGGATCATATTTGGCTATCAACTGGTATCCCGGTCATATGGTTAAAGCCAAACGAGAGATACAGCAGAATATTAAACTGGTGGACATCGTAGCCATATTATTGGACGCCAGGGCCCCATTTTCATGCCGTAATCAAGATTTGGAAAACATAAGCAGCCGGAAAAAGATGCTGTTCGTGCTTAACAAGATGGACCTGGCCGACCCAAAGACTACTGATCAATACCTGACCCGTTTGCGTCGCCACGGCATAACTGCCGCTGCAATGGATTCCACCAGCGGCAAGGGCCTTAATGAGGTGCTTAAAGCTCTAAAAGCTCTATATGAGCCGCAAGCCCAGATGTTGCAGAGCAAAGGCCGGCGGGTGAGACCGATGCGGGTCATGGTAGTGGGGGTGCCCAATATTGGCAAATCCACCTTCCTGAACTGCCTGGTAGGCAAGAAAATGGCTGTTACTGGGGCCAAACCAGGGATAACCAGAGGCAAGCAGTGGGTAAGAGTGCGGGAGGATATAGAACTGATGGATACGCCTGGGCTTATGTGGCCCAAGGTCGAAAACGAAGAGCAAGGTTTGAAGTTGGCCTTGCTGGGCATAGTCGGTGAAAATGCCTATCAGGAAGAAGAGGTAGCTTTGTACTTGCTGGAAGTCCTTAAGGCGAGGTTTCCAGACACCCTTAGGGATACACTGAAAATCCAGGATGGCGACCGTACGGCAATCGAATTGCTGGAGCAGATTGCCCGCCAGCGTGGTCACCTGCTCAAAGGCGGGCAGCTGGATCTGGGAAAGACCTGCGCTGCTCTGCTGCAGGATTTCCGCAAAGGCAGGCTGGGCCGCTTGAGCTTGGATTAGGCAGTAGCCGTTTATTGGTAGCAAAGATGAAGGTGGTCAGATATAATACAAAATGTGCGGAACATTGGGAGGCTGGAGATTGGATCTCAGGGGAATATATCAGAGCAAATTAATATCGGCAGCTGCGGCTGCTGATTTAGTAAAATCGGGGGATTGGATCGATTATGGAGTAGGCGCTTCTCATCCGGTCGCCTTTGACCAGGCTTTGGCGGCGCGGGCTGAGGATTTGACAAACGTCCAAGTCCGGGGCGCGTTTTCCCTGTGGATGCCGGCAATTTTCCAAATTGAGAATCCTGGTGAACACTTCGGTTGGAATTCATGGCATTATACTGCCATTGACCGCCGGATCATGGAGATGGGGTGCGGATTCCACTCTCCCATGAGTTTCTTCGAACTGCCCCGTTACTACAGTGAAAATGTTGAACCGATATCTTTGGCAGTGTGCCAGGTTGCGCCGATGGATGGGGACGGCTTTTTCAGCTTCGGTACCTCGCCGGCTTACCAGGCGGCAGTTTTTGCCCAGGCTCAAATCAAAATAGTCGAAATCAATCACAATATGCCCCGGACGCGGGGAAGCGGCGATGTCAACTTACATATATCCGAGGTCGACTATGTAATTGAAGGGCCCAATGCGGATATCGCTGAGATTGAATCAGGCTCGCCGGATGACGTTGACCGTAGAGTTGCTGATTTTATCGTGGAAGAGATACCTAATGGCGCTTGCTTGCAGCTAGGAATCGGACGCATGCCCAATGCGGTCGGAAGCCTCATCGCGGATTCAGACTTGAAGGATCTGGGTATTCATACCGAGACTTATGTCAATGCCATCATGGATATGACGGCGCGGGGGAAGATCAACGGTTTAAACAAGTCCATCGACCGGGGACGTCAAGTATACTCCTATGTGCTCGGTAACCGCCAACTGTATGATTTTGTCCACGAAAACCCGGACTTGATGGCCACAACCATAGAATACAGCAACAATCCCAGTGTAATTGCTCGTCTGGATAATTTCATTTCCATCAATAATGCCGTCGAGATCGATCTATTCGGACAGGTGAGTGCAGAGTCCAACGGTCTCAAGCAAATAAGCGGAACCGGGGGGTTTCTGGGGTTTGTGATGGGTGCTTATTGGTCCAAGGGAGGCAAGAGTATCGTTTGTCTGGCTTCCACTTATGGCAGTTCCCAGCAAAGAAAGTCACGGATTGTCTCCACTCTATCCGAGGGCACAATCGTATCCGGCAGCCGAACCCTAACCCAATGGGTGGTAACCGAATATGGCAAAGCCAACCTGAAAGGCATGAGCACGTGGCAGCGGGCTGAAGCGTTGATTGCCATGGCCCACCCTGATTACCGGGATGATTTGATCAAAGACGCCTCCCGGATGGGGATCTGGCGTCGGAGCAATAAATAGATGAGCAACAGCCAGGATGACCTAAGCCAGGAAAAGCAGCGGCACCGCAAGCTGAAAAAATATGAAAACCGTGCCTACCGGGAAGGATTTCGCCGCATTGCCGGGATTGATGAAGTTGGTCGAGGCCCTATTGCCGGACCGGTAGTGGCGGCCGCAGTTATACTACCCCGGAATTTCTTTCTGCCAGGAGTGAACGACTCCAAACTGGTTAGTCCCAGCCGGAGGCAGGAGATGGCTGCGGAAATCAAACAAAAGGCAATTGCATGGACTGTGGTATCTGTATCTTCACGACAGATAGACCAAAAAAACATACTGCAATGTACCCGCGAAGCTATGTGTATATGTGTTGAAGAGTTGATTCCCCGGCCGGATTTTTTACTTATCGATGCCGTTAGTCTGCCCCATTTGGAGATAGAACAGTATCCGATCATCAAAGGGGACAGCTTGAGTATTTCTATAGCCTGTGCATCCATTTTGGCCAAAGTGGAGCGGGATGCTATGATGGCATCATATGACCAACTATTCCCGGGATATGGATTCAAGCATCATAAAGGATACGCAACCCGTGAACATTGTATGGCCTTGGAGAGTATGGGGCCTTGTGCCATACACCGCGGCAGTTTTGAACCGGTGAGGAGTCTGTTTGGCATTCAAGACTGGATTCAACCCGGTCTTTTCGATACATAAATGCATATATTCTCAACCGGGCACAGTTGCCAGGATGGCCGGATGGATTGGAGCAGGATATGAAAAAGGAACTCGGCCACAAGGGAGAGGACTTGGCGGCCTCCTATCTACAGAAAAAGGGCTACCGCATCCTGCAAAGGAATTATCGCAGCAAGAGCGGGGAGATCGACATTATTTGCTGCAAGCCTGAAATAATAGTATTTGTAGAGGTGAAAACCCGCACCAGCAAGCTTTATGGTTCTCCGGAAGAATCGATCACTTGGCGGAAACGAGACCACATCAGAAAAACAGCTCTGGATTATCTAGCCGCTGACCGGCGTCCTTTCAAGGAATTAAGGTTTGATGTGATTGGTATCATGATAGAGCAAGGTGTTGTGACCAAGGTAAACCATTTGGAGGGAGCCTTCTGATTTTATAGCTGCGATTATTGACTTGGATACAATCTAATGTCGGGAAAGGACTAACAAACAGCAATGATGATTTATGGGAAGGAAATAAGAGACCGGTTAAAAACGGAATTGAAAGAGGCGGCCGCCCGCGGCGGGATGGTAATGACTATCTTGCAGGTAGGGGAGGAGGGACCATCGACTGCCTATGTCAATGGGGCCAAGCGATTCGCTCAGGAAATAGAATGTGATTTAAGGATAATGCAGCTGCCCAGCAGTATAAGTGAAGCGGAATTGCTAGACACTGTGAGGTCCCTTAACCGGGATCCGGAAATCACCGGGATCATGATCCAGAAGCCCATGCCGGGTCATATAAATTCAGATACCATAGTAGAGGCTATGGATTACCGCAAAGATGTAGAGGGGGTCCATCCTTACAACCTAGGACGTCTGTTGACCAAGGAACCGGGCATCCGTCCCACTACTCCCAAAGCGGTGATTCGCATGCTGAAGGATCACAACATCAATATTGATGGGCAGAAGGTAACGGTAGTAGGGCGCAGCAGCATCCTTGGGGGACCAGTAGCGGTCATGGCTATCGCCGAAAATGCTACCGTAACGGTTTGCCATACCCATACCCGGGATCTGGCGGCAGAGACCAGGAATGCCGACATAATCATAGCCGCATTGGGGAAATCCCATTTTATTACAGCTGATATGGTCAGGGAGGGTGCAGTCATCATTGATGCGGGGATCAATTTCGATGCCAACGGCAAAATAACCGGGGATGTACATCCAGATGCCTGTGCCAAGGCCAGTTATGCCAGTGCGGTGCCGGGTGGGGTGGGAATGATCACGACGGCGGAACTGTTTGATAACCTGAGAATTCTGGCTCAACTGAAGCATTAGATTATTGACGGAGGGAAGAAGCTTCCTGATCACGGATAAAAATTTTAGAAAATACTGGACAATAATGAAGATTTGTGATTTACTATAAAAAGTAATCTCTTGAATTAGGGCAAACTTGTCGAAAGGCGAGGACGCAAAGCCACGGGTCTAAGGACAGTAATGTCTAGGACAGCCGGGTTGCCGGGAGCAGATATTGGGTTATCCGACCTGCCAGCAATCCGCTAGGCAGGTTTTTTTAATTGAATAATTTCAGGACGGCGGGGCTAAAAGCCCCTCACCGATAATAGCAAACCCGCTGAAAGGCGGGGACGCAAAGCCACGGGTCTAAGGACAATAAGTCTACGATAGCCGGGTTGCCGAAGGAGGATTTAGTACCTGCCTTTTTTCTTGCGGGCCGTCCACTATGAAAGGAGTCTGCGTCTAATGTTGGCCAGCAGGAAAAGACTGGGATTATGTATCGCGCTGATGGTTATTATACTTTTTGCCCTAATACCGACGGCATCAGCCAATAGTATCCATCCCACTTTAACAGCGGATAAGCAATTTTCAGATAACCTGCCAAACTCCGATTACTACATCCTTCAGAGTGATGTGGTTATTCAAAACTCAGGTTCGGAACTGGCAACCAAGGTCAGGCTTGAAGTGCCGCTGATGGCCGATCTTGATTCACCTTACCAGGACATAGTGAATGAGGAATTTTCCCACCAGCCTATCGAGATCAAAAGACTGGATAACGGCAACCGGGTGGGCGTTTTTAGCCTCGATGACATTGAACCGGGCACAAGCACTATTCTTACTCAAAAATATAAGGTACGGGTGGATGGGACCAACTGGCTTGAGAATGGCACGGCCGAGGAAATAGTTGATCCCGGGCAATACCTGGTATCCACCACCAAAATAGAATGTGCCGATCCGCAGATTCAGGCGGTGGCTTCGTTGATCAACCCCAACGGAGCTATGGATGACCTCAGTGTGGCCAATAAAGCCTTTGAATTCACCCGCAGCCGACTGACATACAACCTGAATTCTCCGTCTGCCAACCAGGGAGCATTGGCGGGTTTACAAACGGGCAGCGGGTGCTGTGAGGAATATGCTTCTCTGTTCGTAGCATTGTGCCGGGCTTCAGGAGTCCCCGCAAGGGTAGTGAATGGATATGCCAGTGACCGGGACGAGTTGGCTGAAGATGAGAACCCGATAAATATGAAAGGACGCAGGCATCAATGGGCAGAGTTCTATCTGGACGGCAAGGGATGGATCCCGGTCGATCCAACTCTTTCCAATGAGAGCAATCAAGTATTCGGTGGACTGCCGACCGGTTGCTATGTGGCAGAGAACTATGGCGACCACAAGGTCACCGGCAAGTATCGAGGCGGCAAACTGGCTATACAGTTTCAAGACAAAGTGGCTAGAGGATATTAAGCAAACATACTAGATTTATGGAGGTGTTGATAGTGAAGCGAAGAATCCTGATTTCATCCATTATCGTAATCCTTAGTGTTTTAGCCCTCGTCAATATCCAACCGGAAGGGATTACAGCAGAAGAAAAGGCGGTCACGGCCATGCAGGGTGATCTCACATCCCCTGTGCCGCAGATTCCTGCGTACCCACCGGCTGATGCAGACAATCCAGTGGTTTACCAGGTTGCGGATAAACAAGCATCTGACCAGATTACCGCGGTTACACCCGTTGTGGCCAAAACGATTTCCAATCCAACCGCGGCCAATCCCCCAACTACGCCTGCCAAAACCGAATTGAAGCAATCCACTGAAGATAAAATCCAAACTGAAGCGGCAACCAGCCCGCCAAAATCCGAACCTGATAAAACGGCACCAAAGTCAACCAAGGTTCAACCGTCTGCACCTGCAAGTACCTCGGCCAGCGCCCAGCAGCAAGAAATGCTGGGGTATATCAATTCTGTACGAGCCCAAGCCAACCTGTCTCCCTTGAATTTGGATAGCAGACTTTGTAATGGAGCCGCTCTTAAGTCGCAGGATATGGCTGTCAAAGGTTACTTTAGTCACATGTCCCCTACATATGGCAGTCCATTTGATATGATGAAAAGCCTCGGTATCACCTATCGGACTGCTGCGGAGAATATTGCCCGGAACAGCAGTGTCTTATCTGCTCACAATGCCTTCATGAATTCCAGTGGTCATCGGGCCAACATTCTCAACCCGGCCTTCACTAGAATAGGTTTGGGGTTTTATCAGAATGGCAGCGATCTGTTCGTAACCCAATGGTTTACCAATTAAACAACCTAGTAATCTATCTTCTTTTCCCAATAGTGACCCGAGTAAGCAGAGCCGCAGGCTCTGCTTTTCAATTGGTTGGAACAGACTGATCGCGGCGTCAATTCGTAACACCTGTTCTGAGATTTAGTTGATTTGCCGGGCCCGAACAATCAATCGCTGGGTGACATTTCCGGGGGGGTCACAGGTGGTTAGGGTTAGTGCTTTGTAATCGGTAGGCGCCACTACTGACCAATCGTTCTCAGCTACAATGAATACCTTTTCAACCGCATACTCATATACGTTACCCTGATAAGAAATACTTATGGTATCACCAGGCGCCAACCTGTTAAGGTGCCGGAACCAGGAACCGAACACGTTGCGGTGGCCAGCGATGGCGACATTGCCGGTTTCACCGGGCAGGGCACTGTCAGGATATAGGCCGGGACCCATACTTAGATCCCTGGGGGTTACGCCTTTAACTACCGCGGTCTTAAGATTTAATTTGGGGATGCTCAATACCAACATAGCTTTGACCGGCGCCTTTGGCTGCACCGTTGTAGCCGGAGCAGGTGCTGGTACACTCGATGGGGTCGGCAAGACGACAATATCCGTATCAGCTTCCGCTTCTGAGTCTTGAAGATACAATTGCTCAACGGATTTCAACAGTTGCCGCTGCATATAAATACTATACCCATTTTTAATTAAAGGGCTCAGGATCAGCAGCAGACCTGCGATTATTAATGCCCAGCTCATGAACCGGCGCATGAGGCCACCTCTTTTCTGGTAAAAAAGAGACCACCATGTAGGTGGTCTCTAAAACATATACTAGCATGCCTTACGGAGATTTGTCTGTTTATTTCCTTCTGGTCAACATACCCGCTGCCAACAACATGAGTCCGCCGATCAATGAAGGCAGATTACTGGCTCCAGTTTGAGGCAGAGCATCAGTTGCCGGTAGAGTCTCTGGCCCAACTGTGGGTTCGTCTTTGATTCCTTCGACGTCGTCATCATCGTCATTATCATCGTCGTTATCGTCGTCGTTATCGTCGTCATTATCGTCGTCATTATCGTCGTCGTTGTCATCGTCGTCATCATCGTCGTTGTCATCGTCATTATCGTCGTCGTTGTCATCGTCATTATCGTCGTCATTATCGTCGTCATTATCATCGTCGTTATCGTCGTCGTTATCATCGTCATTATCATCGTCATTATCATCGTCATTATCATCGTCGTTATCGT